>Ga0315903_10001225_pt1 | contig 38705 bp, 47 predicted proteins | sample LakEriMetagenome_7_FD_203524 | JGI IMG/M metagenome (GOLD analysis project Ga0315903, IMG submission 203524) | Freshwater fungal communities from buoy surface, Lake Erie, Ohio, United States - Buoy 2 MA119 | ecosystem: Environmental > Aquatic > Freshwater > Lake | place: USA: Lake Erie, Ohio... | reverse complement strand
GTTGTCCCCCCCCCCCCCCCAACACTCGGGCGGGGGGCGCCCCCCCCCCCCCCACGCCTCATTAGTGTGCTGGCAGCTTGTCATTTTTAATTAATCTTTTTCGCGGGCGATCGCTACGCCATAAGATGTGCCAATGCGAGTTGCTCCTGCATCGATTAAGGTGATCGCTTGATCTCTAGTGCGAACTCCGCCTGAAGCCTTAATACCGACCTTACCGCGTGAAATTTCCTTAAGAAATTTTACCATTTCAATCGTGGCAGCTCCCGCCCAACCTGTGCCCGTCTTCAAAAAAGCTACTCCTGCATCCATACATACCTCGGCTGCGAGTTCTTGCTCATCGGGCGTGAGCAAACTTAATTCTAAAATTGCTTTGACTGGTTTACCTGATTCTTCACAGATTTGAGCAATTTCTTTGTGTAATAAATTTGTCTGTCCAGTTTTTAGCCAACCAAAGTTAATAACAACATCTAATTCCGTTGCACCATTTTCCACTGCCTCCATAGCTTCATAAAGCTTAACGTTTGAGGTGGTTGCGCCGCTAGGAAAGCCGATTACTGTGCAAATTTCTACCTTAGTTTTGAGTAGTCGTTCCGTCACGCGCTTGACATTGCAAGGATAAACGCAGACGCTAGCAAATCCGAAGCGATCGGCTTCTTCACAAACGCGATCTACTTGTTCATCACTAGCAGCGGGATCTAATAGGGCGTAATCAATATAGGTAGAAGGGTTGATATCGGTTTGAGGCATAAAACTATACACACTTAGACAAGAGAGAGGTTACATTGGAGATTAGTGACGATAACTTCTTATAATTACTTATTCACGTCATTTCTCACGACTTATTCTCGACTGATTAAAATTAAGCAAATATAGGCAGATATTAAGTAAATATGCATATTTCTGAATTAGATGAACTGGAAGCTTCGGTTAGCGACTTGCTGACGATGGCAAAAGTAGAGTTAGAACAAAATCGGCTGCAACAACAACGCGATCGCCAAATTCAAGAAGCAGTAGCTCAAATTGAAGCAAGACTGAAACCGTTGCTGGCAAAAGTCGAACAGATGCTCCAAGAATATATCCGTGAAGGTGGACATCAAGACAGCGAGACTAAGCAAAGGCTAGAAAAAAAGGCTGCCGATATCCGACAGGAAATCGCTGAAGCCCCAACTCTAGCAGCCCAACTTGCTGATCGCCAATTGATCTTGAGTGAAGAAAGACTACTAGATGAACGAATAACCGAACAAACGGCTCAATGGCGACTGGAATTAAAGGCTGATCTATTGGAGATGATCGAAGAACAACGCGATTTCTTTAGCGCTACCGACGCTTCGATCGCAGTTCGGGGATATGCCAATGACTTAAAAGCGATCGGTGTACTCGAAGAAGTCGTCGAGGCGCTGATCAATCAAATAAATTCTCACAGTGAAGAGGGGCCAGTTGCTCGTTTGCGTGGCAGCCATGAACAAACCCTCACTTTTATTTACAATAAAGCTCTTGAAAATCGCTCCCGCGTTGATCGTGCTCCCGATGTCCAACCCATTGCGAGACATCGTAAGTCGGAAAAACGACCTGCACTATATACAGATCTCAGTGGCAAGGTTTTGGTATTTGGTGGACACGATCGCTTACAAACGGCTGTAAAAAATAGGCTGCGCGATTCGGCAATTAATTTAATGTGGTATACCGAACAAGATGGCTTACAACTTGCAGCTCAAGGCGAGAGTCAAATTTCAGGTGGTGATCTAATTATTATTGTGACGGGTTATGCAAGCCACTCACTCACCGAAAGAGCGATCGAGGCTTGTCGTCGGGCTAATAAAACCTATGAAATTGTGAATACAACTGGTATGACTAGACTACTCGAAGTAATTGAATCAGGACTAAAAGCAAAGCAATTAGCACGTCATTGGAAACAAAACTAATACCAAGTGAAGAAATGGCGTTGCCATTTCTTCACTTAAGAACCTTACTACGTTTAGTTTTTAACGCACAAAAATTTTGTCACACTTTTGTGAATTGGTATAAAACAATAAAAAAGAGAGGAGATGCTTTGCATCTCCTCTCTTTTTTATTGTTGATTATTTTGGAGCCGCCGCATTAGGACGCACAAACTGTGCATCCACAAAACCTAGCTCAAACAACTGCTGATAAGCTTGTGAACCCAAATCGCGAGTTGGTGCTTGACTACGAATCAACTGAATTAACAAAGGTACAGCTAATTCAGGCTGATTTTTGGCACGATAGACTACGGCAAGCTGATAAGTCGCCTCATCACGCAACTGAGCAGTTTGTAAAGCCTTGCGACGATGGCTATCAGAAATGCGATTATCAATTCCTGAAAAGCTCGTTGTCAGCTCCTGATAAAAATTTGATAGCTGGTTAAACACTTGACGCGCATCTTGCAACTTAGTAACAGCTTGATCGTAATTTTGCTGACTAATTGCGGTCATCGACTCCGACATCAATCGTTGTCCGCCCGAAATACTAAACACACTACTCTCAAGAGAATTGGGCTTAGTAGGCTCTAAAGGCTGAGCTTGGGGAGAAGCGACGGGCTGTGACTGGGCTAGAAGTTGCTGCGCCGAAGCAGCATTTGGCGCGATCGCCCCTAGGGACAGCCAAGCAGCAGAGACAAGAGACAATACTGCGGCTGGAAAAGCAAACTGAAACGGGCGAGGATTAACGAAAGATGTGGACATAGGTTGCAAATTCTGGATGCTCACAGAAAGTAATGAATTTTGAACGAAAACTTAATTAATGAAGCAAAAAAATAAATTAGCATTTAAACTTATTTTTTTACTTAATTTTTTAAGCATTTGTCTAAAACTTTTTGCTATGGTAACACCCCAACATAGACTAAATACCTATTAAAAGTATCCGCCAAAAAGTATAGGCAATGGTTTAGTACCTTTACATAGTTATTTGTTGAAGAGTTGTAAAGCAAATGTGACATCTTGCGTGATATTCTTAGTAACGGTGTAGGCAGCTACATCCAAGTCTTTGGACACCTAATTTCGTTTGAGTAATATCTCAAATAACAGTTCTTCACTCAAATAATCAGCAATTTTCGCTAAAAGCCAACAGTGAAGATTATTCCCGCAAAAAACAGTACAGCTTCGCAGGCGATTGTAGATATCCCGCCTCCATCAGATTCTGGTGGAATGGATGAATACAACCGTCTCAAATTTAAGCTGCTAATGCTAACCCTCACTTCTGGACTAGTTATTGGTCTAATTGTGTTGTGCGTGTACGGATGGAACATTGCACTCAGCTATTTTGTCGGTGCAGTGGTCGGTGCTATCTATCTTAGGATGCTATCCAAAGGAGTAGATCGTTTGGGTAAACAATCCAAGCGTCTCGGTTATGCTCGCTTTGGCGTATTTGTCATTCTAATAGCGATCGCCGCCAAGTCAGAACAATTGCAGGTTTTGCCAGCATTTTTTGGCTTTATGACCTACAAACTTGCTGTTTTAGCGATTCTTGCTCAAGATTTGACAGGTGTGTCTAATTCTCGCTGATTTGACCTCTTACAGGTTGTAACATATCGAACATGATCGATCCAGTAATTTTTAGCCATCAAAACAGTTTTGCCGCACTAGAAGTGGGCAAACACTTTTATTGGCAGTTCGGTAACCTAGCGGTACATGGTCAAGTATTAATCGTTAGCTGGATTGTAATGGGCGTAGTACTTGTTGCTGCAATCATCGGATCTAGCACCGCCAAAGCTGACCAACGTGTTCCCGCGGGTTTTCAAAATTTCATGGAATATGCTCTGGAATACGTTCAGAGCATTGCCAAAGACCAAATTGGCGAGAAGCACTATAGAGAATGGGTACCATTTGTTGGTAGTCTGTTCTTGTTTATCTTCGTATCAAATTGGGCTGGAGCACTAGTTCCTTGGAAACTAATTAAACTACCTGAAGGCGAACTCGGAGCACCTACTGGTGACATTAACACCACTGTCGCTTTGGCTTTGTTAGTCTCTTTAGCCTATTTCTATGGGGGATTGAAGAAGCGTGGACTGGAATTTTTTACCAGATACGTTCAAGCTTCACCGTTTCTCCTTCCTTTATGGGTTCTAGAAGACTTTACAAAACCACTCTCCCTAAGCTTCCGTCTTTTCGGAAACATTCTCGCGGATGAGCTAGTAGTTGGTGTTATGGTTCTCCTAGTGCCTTTGTTTGTTCCTTTACCGTTGATGGTTTTGGGACTATTTACCAGCGCAATCCAAGCTCTGATTTTCTCAACACTTGCCGCGTCTTACATTGGTGAAGCAATGGAAGGTCATGGAGATGAAGGTCACGAGCATTAGATAGCATTTGACTTTTCATTTCTATAATTTCACATTCGTTTTTTGTCCTGTATTTCGCTCTTGTATTCTGTAAATTCTTCTCTCCAGCAAATTAACTAAAAAAGTAAGAAAAAATGATTGATCCATTAGTAGCCTCAGCTTCAGTAATCGCCGCTAGCATCGCTGTTGGTCTTGGTGCAGTTGGACCTGGTATCGGACAAGGTACAGCTGCTAGCCGTGCCGTTGAAGGTATTGCACGTCAGCCTGAAGCAGAAGGTAAAATCCGTGGCACACTTCTTTTGAGCTTTGCATTCATGGAAGCTCTAACGATTTATGGTCTGGTTATTGCTCTGATCCTATTATTTGCCAATCCTTTTGCTTAAGAGTTAATCAAAAAGAAGCTATGAGTTTTTGCTCTTAGCTTCTTCGTAGACTCTAGCAAATGAATCTTTTGGCAAAATAACTATGATACTTTTGAACCTTGTCTCAACTGTTCTGCTTGCTGCGGAAGCTGTCGAGCAGAAGGGTGGATTATTTGATGTTAATGCCACTCTCCCCATTATGGCGGTGCAGTTCATTGTTTTTGTGGCACTTCTCAACGTTATTTTCTTCAAGCCTCTAAGCAAAGCGATCGATGATCGTGATGATTATGTTAGAGCGCAGATTATTGAAGCTAAGGAGCGTTTAGAGAAAGCTGAGTTAGTTGTAAAGCAATATGAGCAAGAGCTTGCTAGTGCTCGTAAAGCCACTCAAAATGTTTTAGCTACTGCTCAGGCGGGCGCAAATAAGATTCGCAACGAACGTATTGAATCAGCAATGGCGGAAGCAAAAGCAAAAGTTGCAACTGCAAAGGCTGAAATCGAGAAACAAAAGCAAGATGCAACAGCATCTTTGGATACGGAAGTTGAATCACTCAGCCGCCAAGTTTTAGAAAAGCTTTTGGGTAACTTAGTAAGATCCTAGTCTTCATAATCCTAGATAGCTTCTGTCTGGCTTGTGGCTGATATTGAGTAATAGAAACATTTTATGATTAGCAATTTCGTTTTACTTGCTAGCGAAGCAGGCGAGTCTTCAGGAATTGGTTTTAACACCGATATTCTTGAAACTAATGTAATTAACTTAGTAATTGTCGTAGCTTTTCTGGTGTATGCAGGGCGCGGTTTTCTTGGCAAAATCCTCTCAGCTCGATTGGAGTCTATCCAGTCAGCGATCAGTGATGCAGAGAAACGTCAAAAAGAAGCAACGGATAAGCTAGCAGTACAGCAAGGTAAATTGGCTCAGGCAAAAACTGAAGCGGATAACTTGCGTAAACAAGCTGAAACTGATGCTAAAAGCGCAGCTGATTTAATTTTGGCAACGGTAGATGCAGATATTGCTCGTTTGAGAGAATCTGCCGATCAAGAGATTGCGACTGAACAGGAACGGGTAATCGTGCAATTGCGTCAGCAAGTTGCCGACAAAGCTCTTGCTAATGTACAAGCTTACTTTGATCGCGGTTTGAGTGAATCCACTCAGATTGAGTTAATTGACCGTAGCATTGCCCTTTTGAGTTCTGACTAGGAGAAAACATGAAATCTAGTTCTGTTAGTCAATCCGTCGTTGCTCCCTATGCTGACGCTTTGATGTCCTTGGCTCAAGAGCAAAATCATTTAGATGCGATCGCCAAAGATGTACGTTTAATTAGCGAAACTCTTGCTGATTCTGTTGAGTTAACTCAACTTTTCGCAAGCCCTCTCGTTGGTGCAGATGTCAAAAAAGGTGTAATTGAAAGTGCATTTGGTCCTTCAGTTAACGTTTTGACCAAAAGCTTTTTACTTCTATTAGTGGATCGCAAGCGCATTGCTTTCTTGGGCGAAATCATCAGTCAGTTTCAAGCTTTATTGCGTGTGATTGATGGCGTAGCTCTTGCAGAAATCACATCTGCTTTAAAATTGAGCAGATCTCAAGAAGATAGCCTTCGCGATCGCGTCAAAGCGATGACTAAATCTAAGAGTGTCCAACTTGATATAACCATCAATCCTGATTTGATCGGTGGCGTAATTATCAAAGTTGGCTCTCAAGTAGTAGATGCCAGTATTCGTGGACAACTACGTCGTCTTAAGACAAGCTTGACCGCAGGCGTTTAGCAAGGTCAGAGTAATTACGAATTACGAATTACGAATTACGAACCAATCATCAAAAAGCTAATAGCTAAATGCTAATAGCAAAATCTCTCAAATATTAAAAACAAATCGATCGCTGATAACTGGTAAAACACAACTATGGTTAGCATCAGACCTGACGAAATAAGCAATATTATCAAGCAGCAAATTGCTAATTATAACCAAGAGCTGCAAGTTTCCAACGTTGGTACTGTCCTGCAAGTCGGTGACGGTATCGCTCGTGTCTACGGCTTGGAACAGTGCATGGCTGGCGAGTTGCTGGAATTTGAAGATGGTACTGTCGGCATTGCGCTGAACCTTGAAGAAGACAACGTTGGTGTTGTGTTGATGGGTGAAGGTCGCAAAATCGCTGAAGGTAGCTCGGTTAAAGCAACTGGACGTATTGCTCAAGTTCCCGTAGGCGAAGCATTCATTGGTCGCGTTGTTGATGGTTTGGCTCAACCCATCGATGGCAAGGGCGAAATCAAAGCTACCGAATCTCGCTTAATTGAATCTCCTGCACCTGGAATTATTGCTCGTAAATCTGTATTTGAACCTCTGCAAACAGGGATCACTGCGATTGACGCGATGATCCCTGTTGGTCGTGGTCAACGCGAATTGATCATTGGCGATCGCCAAACAGGTAAGACTTCCGTTGCTGTAGACACAATCATCAACCAAAAAGGTTTGGATTGCGTTTGCGTATATGTTGCGATCGGGCAAAAAGCTTCCACCGTTGCGAACGTAGTTAACAAGCTCCGTGAAAGTGGCGCAATGGAATACACGATCGTTGTTATGGCTAGCGCCAACGATCCTGCTACCTTGCAATACCTCGCTCCTTACACTGGCGCAGCATTGGCTGAGTACTTCATGTACAAAGGTCAAGGTACTTTGATCGTATATGATGATTTGTCCAAGCAAGCCCAAGCTTATCGCCAAATGGCTCTCTTACTCCGTCGTCCACCAGGTCGTGAAGCATATCCTGGAGACGTATTCTACTTACACTCTCGCTTGCTCGAACGGGCTGCGAAGTTGAGTGATGAACTTGGTGGTGGATCGATGACCGCATTGCCAATCATCGAAACCCAAGCTGGTGACGTATCCGCTTACATTCCGACCAACGTGATTTCGATTACTGACGGTCAAATCTTCTTGTCTTCTGACCTCTTCAACGCTGGTATTCGTCCTGCGATCAACCCTGGTATCTCGGTATCCCGTGTTGGCTCTGCTGCGCAAATCAAGGCGATGAAACAGGTGGCAGGTAAGATTAAGCTGGAATTGGCTCAGTATGATGACCTCGTAGCATTCGCTCAGTTCGCTTCTGATTTGGACAAAACCACTCAAGCTCAACTAGCTCGTGGTCAACGTCTCCGCGAAATTCTCAAGCAGCCTCAATATTCACCATTGCCTGTAGGCGACCAAGTTGCGATTATCTATACCGCAATTAATGGCTATCTTGATGAATTGGAAGTTGAGCAAGTTGGCGCATTCAACAAGGGTCTGCGTAACTACTTGGCAACCAGTAAGCCTAAGTACGGCGAAATCATCAAGTCCGAGAAGAAGCTCTCTGACGAAGCAGAAAAAATCTTGAAGGAAGCTCTTGTTGAATACAAGAAGACCTTTTTAGCTTCTGTCTAATCCACAAATAAGCTAATAAAAAAAGAGGGCATATGCCCTCTTTTTTATTGGAATTTTGAGACTAATTTATAGCTGAATGATTTGATTAAGGCGATCGCATACTTGAGCAAATAAATCATTCTTCAATTTTCCTAATGGATGTGGTTTTGCACCGCGTAATCGCCAATCAAAGGATTTTGGCTGATGGCAAAGAACATAACTGGTTTTATCAGCTTTACGCCCTGAAGCTTTACCCACTGCGATCGCAAAAGGGTTGTCGGCATTATATGCGGCTGTTGTCATCGGTAAGCCAATCACGATCGCCGTTTTTTCATTAAAAGTTTGTGGTGATATTACTAAGAAAGGATGAACATCTTTCATTTCCTGCCCAACCTGTGGATTGCAGTCGATCCAAATAATGTCTTGGCGATCGGGTATCCATAGCTTTTTTACCATTGCTCTGCGCCAAGTCTTTGCGATGTTGTCATAACTTCGCCACCATGTCGGGCTGGATCAAATTTGGCTAGGCGTTCTTCAAGGGTTAATGGCTCATTGAACATAGGGGCAATAATAACTACACCATCAACAACGGATAGTTTTACTCTTTGATTTACATGGAGATGGGCAGCACGGGCGATCGCGGCAGGTAGGCGGACACCTAAGTTATTGCCCCATGTTTTGATATCGAGTATTGCTTCAGCCATAGTAATATTTCAAATGTTTAAACACTAGTATAAACATTATAGATGTTGTTTTTAAAATGGCTCACTCATAAGAAAGTTCTGTAATATGGGAATAAGACTTTAATAAATATTGAATGAATATGGAAAGTTGTAACACTTGGCAATGTGTAAATAGCTTTGCTCCTTGGATAGCTGCATTTGGTAATATAACTATCTCTGGACTTGCATATTGGTTATCTGTAAGAGACAAAGTCATTCGTGTAGATTCTAGATTAAGTATTGCTCAACTCGCAGGGAATGATCCGACAACACTTAATCGCTGGGCTTATCAGATTAGTTTTATAAATATAGGAGCAAGACCTGTAACTATTACTTATTTTGAGTGGCATCACAAATCACATCCATTTGGAAGACTTCATAGAAAAATGACATTTCCTCATTTGGATCAAAGGTTTTCTCTCTTATGTACAAAATTTCCAGCTAAGCTAACCGATGGAGAACAAGGTCAGGTATTTCATCCTATAGATTTCTTTAAAAGTATGGATAAAAGTGCTGACTTCTTATTTGCAGAGAATGCGTTTATAGCCTTTTATAGAATAAGCACATTCAATATTTTTTTAACAACAAGTGTTGGCAAAACCAAAAAAGTTAAAATTACACGGGGCTTAAGGAATGAAATCTGGAAGCAATACAAGGGGATTTCTACAATTCCCTTGTAATATGTACGAGATTGTTGAAAAACTTTACTGATGTAGCGATCGCATTGTTTTTGATGAATAGGCGATCGCTGTTTGGTGATTTGAATGATGGGGTGATCGCTGGTTATGAGGATGGATAGGCGATCTCTATTTTTAAGCTATGATAAATGAAAATCATTGAGGATATTAGCCATAATGAAAGAATCATTTACCGCCATTATCAAGCAATCTAACAATTGGTGGATTGGCTGGATTGAAGAAGTGTCAGGCGTTAATTGTCAAGAATCCACAAAAGAAGAACTTTTAGAAAGCCTTCGTATAACCCTAAAAGAAGCACTTGACTTTAATCGTTATGAAGCAATAGAAGCTGCTGGCGGTGTTTATGAAGAAGAACTAATAGCACTATGAAACGTTCTGACTTACTTCGTCATCTTCGTAGTCATGGCTGTGAACTTATTAGAGAAGGTGGGAGACATTCATGGTGGGGAAATCCTAGCCAAAATCGTCGCTCATCCATACCGCGTCATACTGAAATCGATGAAAACTTAGCAAGAAAGATTTGTAAAGATTTAAGTGTTCCATTACCGAAATGATCCAAAAACTTGAAATTGCGATCGCTATTTGGGGACTTGGATAGGCGATCGCTGTTTGGTGATTTGAGTGATGGGGCGATCGCCTTACTTTAACTTTTGATGAATAGGCGATCGCTGTTTGGTGATTTGAGTGATGGGGCGATCGCCTTACTTTAACTTTTGATGAATAGGCGATCACTGTCTACTTCTTCAAGCAACTACTTTTGGGTTAACTAATACAAGAAGCTCCTCTTGAATGACACGGCGCAACGTTTCTTCGTTTAAAGGCGGTTGTACTTTGTTAAGGTATTCTCGCAAAGCTTCATTTATAATCGTTTGATAACCCTTGCCAGCAGATTCACCGCGTTCTCGAAATTCTTCAAGTACATCATCATCAATATAAATCGTTATGCGGGTTTTACCTGTTTGAGGAATCACAGCCCCACGCTTAGCTTGGCTAAAATCATATTCCGTCTTCATAATTACGTCTCTCAGAACGAGTAGCAGGACGAGCAGAAATCAATCGAACGCGATCGCCACGATCTTTGTAGACAACAACCAATAAGCGCCAGAGATGATCCATGCCAATTACGATAAATCTTTGCTCACCTTTGGCTGTCGTGTCTTCACAAGAAAGCGCATTGGGATCATACAAAACCGCCTCGGCATCGGAAAACCGTATGCCATGCTTTTGAAAATTAATGTAGGCTTTGTTTGAGTCCCATTCAACTTGCATACATATATTATATGCATAAAAATGTTTTGCGTCACGTATTTTATAAGCAGGCGATCACTGTTTGCTGATTTGAATGATGGGGCGATCTCTGTACCTCAAACCTCTACACCGATAGGAAAATTATCATCAAAAACTTGAGCTATCACATATGGACATTCTCTGGATAAATCCTTGTAATCAAATGGGGTTTCTCGCACTACTAGATCCAAAGCTGACTCATAACCATCTGTCATTGCTTCATCTAAATAAGACTTCAAGCTAGGATTTTTTCTAATTAATTTTTTGATTTCGCGGCGTTGTTCCCTAATTGTTGATCGCCAACTCTTACCACGCAAATTCGGCTGCAAATCCCACTTGAGCAAATGTCCTAGCAAAACTGCCAAACGATTTTCCAACTCAGATTTTTTCTGATTACCCAAGGATTCAATCTCTTCCGCTAAATTCTCTAAATCCAAGCCATCTAATTTACCTAAGCGTAATCGTTTAACTTGCTCAACTGTCCAATTATAAAAATCTGACTCATAAAGTAATGTTAATGTCATGATATTAATTTAGGCTATGACTTGATATTAATCTTTTTCTTATTGTATATCTGAATTATTTGTTTAAGATGATTGCCTTACTTTAATTTTTTGTGAATAGACGACAATAAAAGCAATTAGTTTAATTAGCCATAAACTTCATGCAGTTTGAGTGGGACGACACAAAAAACCTTGAAAATATTCGCAAGCATGAAATTGACTTTGCAGATGTTCCCTCAATGTTTGATGGTGAAATGCTGATAGAGCTAGACGATCGCTTTGATTATGGCGAAGATCGCTGGTTTGGGATCGGTTTTCTCGGTCTTGGAATAGCAGTCGTAGCCTGGACAGAACGTAAAAACAATATCATCCGAATTATTTCCGCGAGAAGAGCTAACCGTAATGAACAGAGAAAATTTGCACAGTGCCTCTCGTACTAATTGGGCAGCATTAGAGGAGATGTCTGATGCTGATGTTGATTATTCAGACATTCCACCACTGACAGATGAATTTTTTGAAAGTGCAATTTTACGCATTCCCGTAGATCAAGCCCAAAACCTCGTTCAACTAGATCCAGATGTAAAGCAATGGTTTCGGAATCATGGAGATCAATATAAAACTTTGATTAATAGCGTGTTGCGCCAATATATAGAAAACAACAAAACTCAGCAGTCAGCATAAGTTTATCCTGAGTAATTTGATTGATCGGACGATCGCCTTACTTAAATTTTTAGAGAATAGGCGATCGCTGTTTGGTGATTTGATTGATGGGGCGATCGCATTGCTTTTGCTTTGAGTGGATAGGCGATCGCTGTTTGGTGATTTGATTGATGGGGGCGATCGCATTTGATCGAGTAAGCTAGAAGTACAAGATCTCAGATTATGGAGACATTAACATGACATTAGCCGAAGTAATTCCAGCAGCACGACGACTTACTGCGATCGAAAAGCTCAAACTAATTCGTGTTCTTGTAGAAGATTTAGATATTGCTGAAGATATTGCACCAATCGAACCATTTAAAACCTATGACCTGCCAACCCCTTACGATATGTTTGGTGCTGGTGCAATTTTAATGGAAGCTCTCAAACAAACAGACACAACTCATCAATAACTTATGAGATTCAAGTACTCCAACAGTAGCCCAAATCAAAACGAACTTGATAGCCTTCCAAGAGTTCCACTGACATTACAGCAAGGCGATCGCATAGTTAAAACAGTTGGTTTAGTAGACAGTGGCGCTACGATTAACGTCTTGCCCTATGAGATGGGATTGCAATTAGGGAGTGTATGGGATGATCGATTATTTTGTGTAAGTCACCAATAGTTTTACAAATAGTTATTTATTAAAACTCTAACCCATACGCTCAAGCGTTAAGATATTGATTGGTTCGTAGATGCGGTTTCGGGGTATCCCAAATCAATGGCTGTTAAACTTGCGCTGGATGATAAACAAGAAATACTTCGACTCTATCGTGAATCTGATGCGACCACGACTCAGTTGGCGAAGCAGTTTGGCATTAGTACGAGTACAGTCCTGCGACTGCTACAAGAGCTAATTCCTGCTGAGGAGTATCGACAATTGGTAGGTCAAAAAAAGGCTGACGGGAAAAGAGGATCGCGGATAAACTACGATAATGGTGGTTTTCAGATAAATCAGCTTGCGTTAATTCCTGACGATTTGTCACTGGTAGACGATCCCAGTACATATATTTATGATCATGCTGATCAAGGTGATGAAACTGATCAAGGTGATGAAACGGCGATCGCGATGGATGACATAGATGAAACTCTAAATATGGCGGATGATGAAATCGATGACGATGAACTAGACGAAGATGACGAAGATGATCTCGTTGATGAGGATAATCTTGATCTTGATGAAGATGAGCTAGACGATGAAGATTCTGACGAAGATGCTGGTGAATCTGGCTTATCGATGTTTGAGAATCTGCGAGGTAGTCATGGCACCAGCGAGCACCTTGAGATATTGCCTCTAGACAAGGCTGATTTGCCACTAATTTGCTATATTGTCGTCGATCGCATTGCGGAGATTATTACTCGTCCCCTCAAAGATTTTAAAGATCTTGGGGAAATTCCTGCCGAAGAGTCACTATCAAAAACAATTCCGATTTTTGATAATCATCGTGTAGCAAGGCGTTTTTCTCACCATAATCAGCGTGTGATTAAGTTCCCTAGCGATTTAATCCATATTACCCGTCCCAAACTTGTCCAAAAGGGGATTACTCGTATTTTGTTTAGTGGACAGGTATATACATTAAATTAAAAAAATGTAATGATGCATCCCGCAAAGCGGGATGCATCATTACCAATTGAGTAAAAGGCAAAAGTAAAAAGGCGAATATTGTGTTAACGCTTTCTCCAGCGCGGCAAAAGTTTTGGCAAATTGCCCATATGTCTGACCATGACATGTCCATTGACCATCTTCTCGAAGGTGCTTTGGCGATCGCATGGGAAGAATATCCGCGTATGGATCTTGGGCATTATCGGGCGATCTTCGATCGCATGGTCGAGGAATTACAGCCAAGGCTAGACCAGATTCATTACCCACTCAAGGTAGTAAGAGAGATAAATCAGTATCTGTTTGCAGAGCAAGGGTTTTGTGGCAATGATCACGATTATTACGATCCGCTGAATAGCTTCATCAATGATGTGCTAGAAAGGCGCTTGGGGATTCCTCTATCGCTATCACTGGTTTATATGGTGATTTGCGATCGCCTTGGGTTTCCGATGGATGGGATTAGTTTCCCAGCGCATTTTATTATTCGCCCTCGCCATCCTGATCTAGAAATTTTTATTGATCCCTACAATAAAGGCGAAATTTTATTTCCCGAAGATTGCGCGGCGAAGTTGACTCAACTATATGGCTATGACATCCCCCTTCAGCCCGAATATCTCGAACCCGTTAGCATTCGTCGCATCTTAGATCGATTACTCAATAATCTCAAACTAATCTATCTGCGCCGCCGTGAGCCTACTAAAGCGTTGGCTGCCATCGAGCGATCGCTAATGCTAAATCCCGATGTGCCAACCCAATGGCGCGATCGCGGTTTGATTTGCTATCAACTCGATCGCCATACTGAAGCAAGAATAGATTTAGAAAACTATTTACAACAGGCTCCTTATGCAGATGACGGTCGTATCATCCTGCAATTAATCGAGGAAATGACATAACAAAAAATCAGTCTGATCATGTAGTAGTCGGACTGATTTCTTTGAGTATCGTCGCTAATTTACGCTGATCTCGCCAACCTGCATAGGCACTATAAACGCAGAGACTTCCCACACTTACAAACACATGCATAACTTGTAAAGCATTTGTCCAAACCCAGAGCTTTGTGTCATCTGAACCCGTGTAGATTAATTTTGCCTTTGCAAAATTTTGATTATCGGTTTCGGTCAGATCAAGCGATCGCAGTTTAGCGATTAGCAACGATGCAGAATCAGTTTGAATCGTTGCAATTAAGGGATTTTCCCAAAACTGACGCACAGCAGTGGCAACTCTCAGATGATTTTTGAGAGGGGCATGGCGAATGCCATCTAGGCGAACAAAGGTGGCTTGAGCAAACTGCGAACATCCCACTGGCACAGTGCCATCGGTATTGTTGCCAATATCACCAACTACTGAAAGTACTGGGATTTTTGAAGCGATCTCTTCGGCTATGGAACGACGATTTGTCCCTAGATCACGAGCCATTAAGGGGAACCATCGAAACGGATCGAATAGCCTTCCTAAGTCAGAACCACCGACGGGTGAAGCAACTAAAGCAAAACTATGAATTTTTGATAGCCATTCAGGATGACGATCTAAAACTTCTAACCAGATTAAAGCCCCCATTGAATGAGCGACAATTCGCCATGGTAACTCTGGGTATTTGGAGATCGCTTCGGTTGCGATATTTTCAACTTTATATATTAATGGGGTGATCTTCAACCATGTATTAAGCCAGCCCAAATCTGGTGTATAAACAATCGTGTTTGGATTTGCTAGCGATTTGGCTAATTGAGCAATATCGTGGAAAGTATCCGCCCAGCCATGCTGTGCAAACAATATAAAAGCTTGTTCTTCTTGCAATTGAGAATGATTGGACATTTTTTGAGAGCTATGGCGATCGCTAATCAAGTTATATCAAGAAAAAAGACGATGCGTTGCATCGTCTTTTTTCTTGCTGAAATTCTACTTACAAAAAAATATTAGGCGATAACTTCAGCTCAAATAGCTGAAGTTATCGCCTAATTCTTACACCTCGATACATGACTACTTCACCGCCGTCAGATTTTTGATTGGGTTTAGAGTTGTTTTTGGTTTCAGATTTTGAATTAGCTTTAGGTTCGTTGATATCTAGGGTAGTTATTAACTGGCTTTCTCTAACTTGTTTACCATCGGCATTTGCACCAAAATTTCTAGCTATTTTTTCCAAAGGTTGAGAGATTAATGAACAATCAATTAACGCTGTAACTCTGGCAACTTCAGCCATTAAATTTTCGGGTGATAATCGTGGTAATACATCAGAGGCTCCACGCCTAATTGCCCAACTATGTTCAATATCTTTGATTTTTTCCTGTCTAGGATTAAATAAGACAACTTTAGTGGGAGCTTTTTGCTTGATTAGCCATTGACAAACTGATGATGACTGTAACGTCTCTGAGCTAGGGCTTTTGATCGCCATATCCATGATTAACAAATCTGGTAGCTCGTGGCGATCGCATTTTTCTAGATACTGCACTAAATCTAAAGAAATATTCTCCCAAATCACATCCAGTTGCTGAGTTGCCAAAGCAGTCTTCCACAATTCCCCTTGTGCTTGGTCAGTATGCATCATTAGGACAGCTTTTTTTGTTTCAGCCATGCTTTATCTGACTCCCCCATCAAGATGAGTCGTTAACTTTAAGTTTTGATTAAGACACTAGGCTAACCGATTTAGTGCGTTCATTTTGTACCCTAATTAACCAAAATACAAGAATAGAGATAGCGCTCTGCGCCGTCTCTATTCTTGTATTTTGATGGTTGCCATACCTTGTTGCCAATCCGCAGGACAAACTTCATTCTCATGGATCTGGGTATGTTGAATTGCTTTAAGAGTGCGTATAGTCTCGTCAATGCTCCGCCCAAAGGCAAGATTATTAATGGTGGCATGTTGGACAATACCTTCTTTGTCAATAATAAACAAACCGCGAAAGGCGATACCTAGCAAGGGATCAAGAACATTGAAAGCTGTAGCGATCGCTTTAGTCAGATCAGAAACAAGTGGACATTTGATATCGCCACCTAGCCCTCCGTCAGCAAGAGAGGTTTGAATCCAAGCTAGATGAGCATATTTACTATCTACGGAAATACCAATGACTTCAGTATTTAATTCGGAAAATTCAGCATAGCGATCGCTGAAAGCAATCACTTCAGTAGGACAAACAAAAGTAAAGTCTAGTGGATAAAAAAACAGAACAACATATTTGTTTTTTTGATAACTAGAAAGCTTAATTTTTGTAAATTCCTGATCAACTACAGCATCAGCTTCAAAGTCTGGAGCAGGATTGCCAACTCTTAAGAATTCTGCCATAGCAAGTTAAACCAAATTAAAGTTATTGAGGGCAACCCTCTCAGTGATTTTACCAAAAAGCGTGAGGCGGCAATTCGTGCGCCTCACGCTTTTTAGGTTTTAGATTTTAAGATGCTATTCTAAGAAGCAATCAGCTTTCTAAATTGCAGTTATGTCACCAGTAAAAGAAGCTCCTTCGGCACTCGCTAGCATTGCAAATCTAAGTGGAGAATCATTAAATACTCATGGGCCGACTGTAGAGCGTCCTTGGGGTTCATTCACCACTCTCGAAGAAGGTCGCGGTTATAAAATCAAGCGCATTGAAGTCAACTCAGGACATCGCCTTAGCCTGCAAATGCACCACCATCGCAGTGAACATTGGATTGTGGTTTCGGGAACTGCCAAGGTGATCTGTGGCGACAAAGAAACAATGATTAGTACTAATCAATCCACCTATGTGCCTAAATGCACAGCGCACCGACTAGAAAATCCTGGGGTAATTCCATTGATTTTGATCGAAGTCCAGAACGGTGAGTATTTGGGCGAAGATGACATTATTCGCTTCCAAGACGACTATGCGCGTCACGAAAAAAAATAATTACAACGCTTGGCGCTTAATACCAAACCAAAAGAACTTAAAAATGCTGCTTTGCAGCATTTTTTAAGTTTATTAGATCGGAAATTGCTAAAAAACAAGGTGCATGATATGTACCTTGTTTTTTGGCTAACAAGCAATGACGATCGCGTTTAAAATAGTTGAGGCAATCTAGAATCGTTTCAACGTGAATAAAATTCCTCCCTTTGATGCATCGCAGCAATATCAACAAATTGGCGATCGCCTCAGTAAAGCTGCATTAGAAGTACTAGCATCAGGACAATACATTGGTGGACAGACTGTAAGTCAGTTTGAGACTGAGTTTGCAAATTATATTGGCTCAGCTATTGACTCTAACTTTGGTATTGCTTGCAACTCAGGTACTGACGCTCTGTATCTAGCTATGCGAGCTTTAGATATTGGGGAGGGGGATGAAGTCATTACTTCACCATTTACATTTTTTGCTAGTGCAGAAACGATTAGCATGACGGGAGCAAAACCAGTATTTGTCGATATTGAAGCGCATAGCTTCAATATGAATATCGAACTAATCGAAGCTGCTATCACCAGTCGGACTAAGGCGATCATGCCAGTACATTTATTTGGACGCTCAGCTGATATGACTGGTTTGATGGCGATCGCGCAAAAGCACAATCTCTACGTGATCGAAGACTGCGCTCAGGCTACAGGTGCAACTTTTGATGGGCAGAAAGTGGGAAATATTGGCGATGTGGGCTGTTTTAGCTTTTATCCAACTAAAAATCTGGGCGGGTGTGGCGATGGTGGGATGATGACCACTAAAAATGCTGAAGTTGCCAATAAATTGAGGATCTTGCGGGAACATGGCAGCCCCAAGCGCTATTATCACGAATGTATCGGTATGAATTCGCGTCTTGATGCGTTGCAAGCAGCTCTATTGCAAGTCAAACTGCCTTACCTCGATAAGTGGAATGCTCAACGCCGCGAAATTAGCGATCGCTACACGCATCTTCTGAAGGATGCAAATATTTCCCATCTTGTATCACCGCACCATTGCTCTGGTAGTGTCTGGAATCAGTATACAGTTTGCATTGGTGATGGTAAACGCGATTATGTCCAAGCTCAATTGCGCGAGCAAAATATTATTACGATGATTTACTATCCTTTGCCCTTGCATTTGCAATCGGTATATAGCAACCTTGGCTATAAAAAGGGTGATTTTCCTGTCACTGAGGATATTTGCGATCGCGTTTTATCTTTGCCAATGTTCCCAGAACTCAGCGATGAGCAACAAGATCGAGTCGTTGATACTTTGAAGAATATTCTCAAATAGTATCTGCGCTTGTTTACCCGCTAAATAAGTCACTCAAAAGCGACGCACCGCGTCGCTTTTTTATTGACCAAATGCTAAAACTTGCTCAACCGTCAGGGCAAAGCAATCAACTACCGTCGATACAATTGGCATATCACCCGTAAAAATCTTGTCCTCATACTGCCCCTCTACCCATAGACATATGGTTATTTGTCGCATTTCTGGATCGACAATCCAATATTCATTAATACCTCTAGCTGCATACTCTGTGCGTTTGTAGCGATAATCGCGATCTCGATTTTCTTGCCCAGGCGAAACTAATTCAGCAACCAAAATTGGCGCTGGCATCTCTTGGGTAATTGTATTACTGCGCTGACCAGTCAGAGCGGCAAGACCATCTTCACTGAGTACAACTAAATCTGGCAGTCTGACCTTTGCCCTTCTACCACTAACTACAATCTCAATATCCTTATGGCAAATTAGTGCGACTGGCAAATATTTGGCAAATTCAAACATTAGCAGTTTTGCAATCTGACAATTTAGCGGAGATTCAGTAGGCACTTTGACTAATTCTCCGTTTACAAGCTCATAGCGATCATCTGTACCATCGTCGTAACTGAGATAGTCTTCTATGGTCAGCAGTTTAGAGTGGCTAGCTGTTGCCAAAGTCATAATTCAGATCCTCTATTACGCATGACAGGATTGTATCAAATTCAATTTACTAAAGAACCAATTTTTTGTGGCGTGGCTTTGCCATGCCATAAAAAATTGGTTCTTTAGTTGTATGCGATCGCCAACAAATTTACCGCACGTTGTCTTGCTTTTCCCTATAATAATTGCATCTGTATTAGGGAATAGTCATGGGCATTCTTAACTCAATGTTTGCAAAATGGAAAAATCCTCAACATGGCAAGGGGAATGTTCCTGACGTGCAAACGATTCAAACTTCTAGTGCCGCAACGCCAACACCTTCGCCACAAACAACTTCGGCAATACAACGCTATACAGAGCTAGAAGCAGAATTAACGAGATCGCCCCAGACTCTACAAACTAAGCCTATTCGTACTCCACAAAAATCTGGTGGCTTTAAGGAATTTGGTCAAAGGCTAATTTGGATCGGCGTTTTGGTAGGGATTCCTGTAGGAATTATTTATGTTGTGAATTTACCCTACCCTGTAATTCGGCAGCCTGTGTCAAAGGTGGCTCCGATTTTACTATTACCAAGTAACATGGCGATCGATACGAATTTTAAACAAGGACAATCAAGCGTTGAGCAAGCAAGACAATTAATCGAAGTTCCCACTAGTGCCGCCGATCTAGATCGAGGTGAAATCAAACTTAAAGAAGGTAAAACGGCTCTAGATGCAATTCCTTTGTGGTATATCGCTGATTGGGCGGACTATTCGCGTGGATATTATGGTTGGGGCTATGATTGGCGATTTACACCTGCGGGATTGCAAGCGGCGCGAATTAAGGCGGGACAGCTAGAAGCAAAAGTATTTCAAGAGAAAAATGCTCAGATTGCGTTGACTGGTGCTGAGCAAGAAATAACGATGGCAAAGACTGTATTTCAGCAAGCCGCGAAACCGACAGATAAGAAAATCGCGATCCAAAACTGGCAAGCAGCGATTGATCGCTTGGCACAGATTCCACCACAAACGATGGCAGGACGCAGGGCGCAGCAATTGATCGGCACTTCGACTAGGGATTTAAAGGAAGTGGGTGGACTTGCCGCAGGTAATGAAAAATCCTTGTCATTGATTAGTGCAGCCGAAGGATTTGCTAAAAAAGCGGCTGAATCTGGTCGTAATCCGCCGCATCCGAGCGCTCGTTGGAATGAAATTGCCACAATGTGGCAAGAAGCTATTAAACGTTTAGAAAGCATTCCTGCTAATGATGTGCAGGGTTATGCTGAAGCCCAAAGACAGCTAGCAGAATATCGATCTAATTTGTCGGAAGTGCTAGTAAGATTACAAAATGAACAGGAAGCGGTGCAAGCTTTAGATCGTGCAAATCGGAATTTGGCAGATCTATGGGCAAGTTTACCTAAAGATGGCAAAGAGCTAAATCGTAACCAAACAATGGGTCGTTTTTTAGCAATTCGCACTGAGCTAGATAAAGTTAAAAGTGGAACAACGGTCTATTTGCCAGCCCAAGAAATTAAGATTCAAGTTCAGAATCAATTGAGGCTATTAGAACAAGCAAAGTAATCATTTTAGGAATTACGTAAAAAGACGTAATGTAGGGGCAATTCATGAATTGCCCCTACGGTAAAATAATGGTTTCAAGGCAGTTTTGCGTAAGTCCTACATTTTAGAGAACGGATCTTAACAATGACAAAATTTGACTTTCTATCGGACACCCAAAAAACTTGGCACTACATGGATGTAGATCAGGTGTTGGCGGCTTTAGAATCTTCGATAGAAGGTCTATCCTATGTGAATGCGCGACAAAGATTACGACATTTGGGAGCCAATAAATTACCGCGATCGCGTCCAATCAGCAAAGTTCTCATACAACCTTTAATTAATCCTTTAACTTATCTTTTATTAGGATCAGCTATTTACTTGCAATGGAATGGAGCAGAAGGATGGGCGCTAATTTCTGTAGGCTTACTACATGGTGCGATCGGAATTGGAATTTCAATATGGTCAATTAAAACCAAGGCGAAAGTCAGTCGAGATCGTCCTCAGCGCCGCCAAAATGAACCTTCTAATTCGGTAATAGTATTACGCGATCGTGAAGAGATGGAAATTCCATCGCGAGATTTAGTATTGGGAGATGTGCTGTTACTGCGAGAAGGTGATCGCCCTAATGTCGATCTGCGCGTATTGGAGACATCAGACGACTTACTAGTAAATCAAACCAATTTGGGCGGTGAAGCAATTTGTGCTAAGCGAGCCGATCTTACCTTTGAGGAGAAAACGCCACCACTTAAATGCAGCAACATGATCTATGCGGGAACAGAAATTTCCGCAGGAAGCGCGAAGGGGCTTGTGGTTGCCACCAGTCGTTTCACCCAAGAACAGGCGGCTCTAGTTAAGGAAAAGCCATTTTCAGTTATCCATTCTGAATTGCGTCAACTGCGTCAGGTCTGGATCGGACTGTTGCTGCTAGTGACGACTACAGCGATCGGCTTTGTATGGCAGCGCGGAATAGCGATCAATGCGATGACAGCGGCAGCTCTGATCGTTAGCACCTATCCTCAAAATTTGTTGCGGATTGCTACTCAGGTTCAGTTGTTTGGAATGCGCGATCTTGCTAAACAGCGAATATGGGCAAGATTTCCTTCCGTCTTAGATGCGATCGCTAGAGTGACAACGATTGTAACAATTGTCGAGTCGGATGTGGTATTGAGCTTTGATAATTTGAGTCAGGCTGGTATTGAATGGCAGGGACTCATCAGAGCCTCAGAAGATGATGCACTAGCCTTTAGTGAAGTAATTGGCATTGAAACCCATAGTTACTTTGATGCTCCTCAAGAGAAGATTCGGCACTGGCAAGATGGCTGTCAAAAATCTGACCGAAAATCTTTAAATGCAGTTGCGGTAATAGGGAATGATATTGAAGATATTTTCTTGTTGAGAGCCGCAGATGTGGGAATCTGCGATCGCACCTGTCGCAAAGAATTGCAAGACAGTTCAGGAATAATCTTACCAAAAGAAGACTTCCATTATTTACCGATCGCTATTCTCGAAGGAAGAGCCACGTTTGATCGGTTACAACGCACAGCTCTGCTCACCGCTACTAGTGCTTTCACCTTAGCAGTCCTAACCCTGATGGATACAGCCGCAGGATTCTCAATGCCACCATTACAGATAATTTGGGTTGGGGCGATCGCTACACCAATTGTTGCTTTCCCTCTAGTTCTAGAACCTACTCATGAGAGTCTTTTAACTCAACCAGCACACCGTTTTCAAACGATGTTGCGTTCTAGTAATTACCTTCGCATTTTGCTAGCTGTTACTGCGATAATCTCAGCTATTTCCTTGGTTTTCTGGCTAAAGTACCAAGGTCAAGCTTCGATGTTTTCCCAAGCGCGATCAATGGCATTTGTTACCCTTGGGTTCAGTCAAATTTTTCACGCCTGTGCGATCGCGCGCCACAGCGTATTAAACAATTTGCCTCTGATGTTCAGTATATTCTTTATCACTATCTGTCAAATTGCTTTTGTACAAGTCCCGTGGTTTGGTGATCTAATGGCAACAGTTCCTTTAAACGCATCTGAATGGGCGATCTCAATTCTCAGCGCCACGGCAGTGTTTTGGGTGCAAGAGCTAATCAAAACTGGGTAGCGCTTGCTATATAATACTTTCAGCACAATTACCTAGGTTTTCTACGCGCATGGACAACACCCTCGATACTCAAGCTATGCGGAGGGCTTTGCACAAGTCCCCTAATTATTTTCGGCAAAGCTTTGGACATGGTGAAGAAGCCGAATCAACTATGCGATCGCAATATCATAGTGACTTGATCCAAACTATTCGCGAGCATGATTACATTTATACGCAAGGCGATGTTACGATTTATTTGGCAAAATCCTTTGGCTTTTGTTGGGGTGTAGAAAGAGCAGTAGCGATGGCTTACGAAACGCGCACGCAGTTTCCCACTGAGAAAATTTGGATTACTAATGAAATCATTCACAATCCTTCTGTTAATGCTAAGCTCAAAGAAATGGAAGTTCAATTTGTACCAGTTGCAGAAGATGGAACCAAAGATTTTTCAGGTATTGGTCAGGGTGATGTTGTAATTTTGCCAGCCTTTGGAGCGAGTGTTCAGGAAACTCAGTTGTTTGATCGCCTTGGCAGCAAGATTGTTGATACAACCTGTCCTTGGGTATCCAAAGTATGGAATCGGGTTGAGAAGCATAAAAAAGCAGACTTTACTTCCATTGTTCATGGCAAATACAACCATGAAGAGACGATCGCGACCAGTTCCTATGCCAAGCGCTATCTAGTCGTATTGAACATGAGAGAGTCTGAGTATGTGGCTAATTACATGCTCAATGGTGGCGATCGCCTAGAGTTTCTCGCAAAATTTAGTAAAGCTATGTCAGAAGGCTTCGATCCAGACCTTGATTTAGTAAGAATTGGTGTCGCGAATCAAACCACGATGCTCAAGGGCGAAACCGAAGCGATTGGTAAATTGTTTGAAAAGACAATGATGCAAAAGTATGGAGTGGAAAATCTCAACGAGCATTTTCTTGCTTTTAATACAATTTGCGATGCGACTCAAGAACGTCAAGATGCGATGTTTGAGATTGTGGAAGAGGATCTCGATTTGATGGTTGTCATTGGTGGATACAATTCATCAAATACAACCCATTTGCAAGAAATTGCGATCGAGCGCAATCTTCCTTCCTATCACATTGATGATGTGCATCGCATTCTCTCGGCTGAGGCGATCGAGCATAAGCCTCTGGGTAAGGCGATCAAGCAAGCTACAAATTGGCTACCCACAGGCAAAATCAAGGTCGGCATAACGTCAGGTGCATCAACCCCCGATCGTGTTGTCGAAGATGTCATCAACAGAATTTTTGCTTTAAAAGGCTAATCTCAAATCTTGACAGACAAGGCGATTAAGCGCCTTGTTCTCTATTTATAGCTGTTGCCATTTTTGTTAGGCATAAAACCCAAAAAGTATGAGGCGGCGCGGAGCGCCGCCTCATACTTTTTGGGTTTTGATTTGTCCTAATGCAAGTGACAAAACCTATAGCAACGTAAGAGATAGATAGGACAATTCAAAACCCAAAAGATGGCAGAGCTTCGCTCTGCCATCTTTTGGGTTTTATGTCCTAAGCAAAGCTTACATTGCTATATAAAGACAAATAATTAGTTTGCTTGACATATAATGAGGTTAAATTTTGTAAAAATTTAACCCTATACATGACCATTACCATTGCACCCGAAACCGTGACCGTTAAGCACGAGATTAAGGATATTACTCTTGCACCTCTAGGAAAACAACGCATTGAATGGGCTAGCCGCGAAATGCCCGTATTGCGTCAAATCCGCGATCGCTTTGCATCTGAGAAGCCACTTGCAGGTATCCGCATCGCCGCTTGCTGTCATGTCACCACTGAAACTGCTAACCTCGCGATCGCACTCAAAGCCGCTGGAGCAGATGCAGTTTTGATTGCTAGCAATCCACTCTCCACGCAAGACGATGTCGCCGCATCCTTGGTTTATGATCACGGGATTTCGGTATTTGCCATCAAAGGTGAAGATAACGCTACATACCATCGCCACGTCGAAATGGCGCTTGCTCATCGTCCCCACATCATCGTAGATGACGGTAGCGACGTAACCACCACTTTGGTATTGCATCACGCCGATCAAATCCCTGAAATCATCGGTACTACCGAAGAAACCACCACAGGACTAGTTCGGCTCAATGCAATGTTCCGTGATGGGAAACTGACTTTCCCTGCGATCGCAGTTAACGATGCAGAAACCAAGCATTTCTTTGATAACCGCTATGGTACTGGTCAATCTACCCTGGATGGCATCATCCGCGCTACCAATATCTTGTTGGCTGGCAAAGTAATCGTTGTAGCTGGCTATGGCTGGTGTGGTAAGGGTGTAGCTCTACGTGCACGAGGCATGGGCGCAAATGTAGTTGTTACGGAAATCAATCCAGTTGCGGCGATCGAAGCTGCAATGGATGGCTTTAGAGTTATGACTATGGATGAAGCAGCTAAAATCGGCGATATCTTTATCACCGTTACTGGCAATAAGCACGTCATCCGTCGCGAACATTTTGAAACCATGAAAGATGGTGCGATCGTTGCGAACTCTGGTCACTTCGATTTGGAAATTGACCTTGTTTCCCTCAATGATCTCAGCGAATCTGCTAGCTTTGTTCGTAACTTTACCCAGGAGTATCAACTCAAGACTGGCAAATCGATTATCGTTATCGGTGAAGGTCGCCTAGTTAACCTTGCTGCTGCTGAAGGGCATCCTGCTAGTGTTATGGACATGAGCTTCGCGAACCAAGCTCTTGCTTGCGAATTTCTAGTTAAGAACAAGGGCAATTTACCTGCGGGTGTTGTGCCAATTCCCAAAGATATCGATCAAGAAATCGCTCGCTTGAAGTTGCAAGCAATGGGCATCACCATCGATACACTTACTCCTGAGCAAGTTCATTACCTCAATTCTTGGACAGAAGGAACATAAGCTTTCTTGAAAAAAGAGGGAGCGCAATGCGCTCCCTCTTTTTTTGTAATTAATATTAGTTTAATAAGTTATGCCTCAAACCAAAATCCACGGAAACGATGATTTTATTCAGCAAAATCGAGAAGTTCTATCAACTACCATTCATTCCTGTGTAGTTGATGCGCTCAACTATCCTCCAGAAAAGAAGTTTCAGAGATTCTTTCCATTGCAAGCCGAAGACTTTGAGTATCCTAGCGATCGCAGTGAAAAATATATCATCATCGAAATTTTGCTGTTTGCGGGACGGACTGTAGAAGCAAAGAAAAATCTCTATCGCTTATTATTTAGTCGGCTAAAAGAAAAACTGGATATTGCTCCATTAGATATTGAAATTATTTTAATCGAGACACCAAGCTATAACTGGGGCATCCGAGGAATGGCTGGGGATGAGTTGAACTTGAACTACAAGGTAAATGTCTAATCCATGAGTGAACTTGATCTTGATTTTCGCCTTGCACAATTTATTGATATCGATCCACTGATGGAACTTGTGCAGGAATTCTATCAATTTGATGGCATCGCTTTTGATGAAGGCGTGGTCAAAGCATTTATTGCTTTGCTTAGTGATGAGCAATTTGGGCTGATATGGCTAATTTACGATTGCGATCAACCGATTGGATATGTCGCGCTGACCTTCTTTTTTAGTATGGAATATCATGGACGCTGTGGGCTTGTTGATGAGTTATATATCCGTGAAGATTATCGCGGTCGAGGTATTGGCAAAAAAGTATTTAAGCTAATCGAGGAATATCTCCAAATTCACAAGATGCGATCACTGTCTCTAGTTGTAGATTTCTGGAATGAGCCAGCCGAAGCCCTCTATACCAAACTAGGTTTCCGCCGCGAAAAACGACATTTGATGGTCAAGCATATCAATGGCGGCTTATAGTCCATTGCCAATTACGACAAATGGGTAGTGTTTCAGATTTGTTGTAAGATAAAAGACTGAAATTTACAATAGACCAAGAAAAAAGCATGGTATTAGAAGCAGTTGAATGTCCAACCTGTGGAGGAGTAAATATTCATAGACATGGACAAAGTGCTACAGGCAAAAAAAGATACATTTGTCGTAACGAAAACTGTACCCGCAAGACTTTTATCCTCGATTACACCTACAAAGGTCATCTAGCAACAGTAAAACAACAAATCACAGAGATGGCAATCAATGGCAGTGGTATCAGAGATACAGGTAGAGTATTAGGTATCAGTCCCACCACAGTGATCAACGAATTAAAAAAAAGCAGGAAGATATAGAAACTGTCAACTATCCATTACTAGAGTAACTGGATGTAGAGATAGTAGATGTCGATCTGTATCAAGTTGAATCCGCAGAGATGGATGAGATGTGGAGTTTTGTTGCCCGTAAAAAACAGCAAAGATGGTTATGGCACGCCATTGATCATGCAAGTGGAGTAGTTTTAGCTTATGTATTAGCACCCCATCAAGAGCAAGCCTTAGTTAAACTGGTTAATCTCCTTAAACCATTTGGCATCAAGCGATTTTTTACGGATGCTTGGGGAGCATATGAGAGAATTCTTGACCCTGACACTCATCTTATAGGCAAGAAAAATACTCAAAGAATTGAACGTAATCATTTAACTTTGCGAACGCGGATTAAGCGTTTAGCCAGAAAGACTATTTGCTTTTCTAAATCTATCAAGTCATAAAACCCAGTCAAGCCAACATTTATTAGCCCCCTAGCCCCCAATTCTGGGGGAACAGCATATTAGTTCAGTTTGCTGTAGGCAAAATATAGCAATGTAAGTTTTGCTTAGGACATAAAACCCAAAAGATGAGTGGCGGCCCGAAGCGCCGCCACTCATCTTTTGGGTTTTGATTTGTCCTAGCTATCTCTTGCATTGCTATAAAAGCTCAATACATCATTGGTTGACTGTAGAAACAATACTTCTATTTGGTTGAGCGATGCAATTACCAAATACTGGTGTGGGATCTAATCCTGTAATCAAGCGAAAATGTGTAGGAGAAATATGAAGGGCGATTGGCTTATTTTCCCAACCTTTTAAAAGCTCATGCGATCGCTCTAGAAAAACAACACCGCGAACTAGAGGAGTGATTCGCCAGCTTTCGATTAAAACTTCGACAAGCGCTAGTTCAATTTGAGGAGGTGCGTAGGCTTGTAATAAATCTTCCAAATATTCATCAAAATCTTCATCGTCATTGCCATCTAACTGATAGCTATCGACGATGTACTTAACTCTTTGTCGGCTAATTTTTTCCCATACTTCCATAACTCCCTCTTCTTAGTCGCAAGTAAAAAGGTAAAAGGCAAAAGTAAAAACTCTGCTAGATAAACCTTTGTTAGTAAATACACTATTATGATAATTAAATAATAACTATTATAAATGTATCACACAGGTTATTACATACCAAACTATCAGACAGCATGATCCCTCAGAAATTACGATTAATAAATTTCTTGAGCTATCAACAATTAGCCTTAGATTTCAGTGGGCTGCATGTTGCTTGTATTTGTGGCGCGAATGGGGCGGGAAAATCATCATTATTAGAAGCGATTTCTTGGGCGATTTGGGGTGTAAGCCGCGTGGCAAGCCAAGATGATGTGATTCATGTTGGCTCTAAAGAAGCTCAAGTGGACTTTACATTTATCGCTGGTGGTGAAGTCTATCGGGTAATCAGAACCAGATCGCGCAATAGTTCAACCTCTTTAGAATTTCAGGTACAGAGTGAAGGCAAATTTAAATCCCTCACCGAACGCAAGGTGCAATCGACGCAGCAGACAATCATTTCGCATCTAAAAATTGATTACGAGACATTCGTTAATTCCGCGTATTTGCGTCAAGGTCGTGCTGATGAATTTATGCTGAAGCGTCCTAGCGATCGCAAACAGATTTTGGCGGATATGCTAGCTTTGTCGCAGTACGACGAGCTTGCCGAACGCACCAAAGACATTGCCCGCACTAGTAAGGGCGAGTCGGCAGTTTTAGAGAATATGTTGGTACATCTGCGAGAACAAATTCAATCAGGAGAATTGATCGCACCGCAGTTAGAAGTTTTGCGATCGCAGTTAACGGATTTGCAATCAAGGGAATCTCGCGAGCGTCACCAATTGCAAGTTGCGGAAGAATTGCAAAAACAATATCAAAGTGTGACCCAGCAACTAACTTGGCAACAACAGCAGCAAGCTTCACTCACTGCCAATTTGGCGCAATCATCACGACAATTAGTCAGTCAGCAAAAACAATTACAGCAATTAGAAGCATGTTTAAAAATGCGATCACAGGTTTTGCAAGACTATGAGAGCTATCAACTACTATCAACCCAAGAATCAGAGCTAGAGCGCAAGTTTCAAAAGTATCAACAACTTAGTGAGCGCCGAGGAGAATTTAGTCATAAGCTAGCGAGTTTACAAAGTGAACTCAGGGGACAGTTAAGGGCTTATCAAGCGCAATTAGAGTCTCTAACACAGCAGGAAAGTGACTTAAAAAGAATTCTGAGCCGTACTGGAGAAATCGAAGTTGCGATCGCGGAATTACACAAAGCAAGAGCAGTCTTACAAGAATTTGATCGCCTCCACGCTCAATCCACACCGCTAATTCATCGTCATCAAGTTCTCAAGCATCAACTGGAAAGGGAGCATACCAAGCTTGCTGCAAAACTAGAAGAATTAGTTGCGAAGCGCGAACAATTATATTTACAAGTCAAGAATCACGATCAGTTATTAGTTAATGCTAAAGAACTAGATCGGCAAATTGTTTTATTACAAAATAAACAAGTTTATCAACAACGAGTTCATGAAAAAGGATTAGAGAGACGTGATTTTTTGGAGCGTTTAAAAACAAGATTGGCGGATAGTGAGGCTGCTTTTAATAAATTAGAAACAAAAATGCGTCAGTTAACCGTGCCGAATGCCCCTTGTCCTCTTTGCGATCGCCCTCTAGATGAAGCTCATTGGCAGCTAGTCCAAAAAAAGCATAAGCAGGAATCTCGCGATTTACAAGCCGATATCTGGGTAGTAAAAGAGCAGCAAATAGCCTCTAATTGCGAAATTGAAGTTTTACGAGAAGAATATCGTAATCTCAAAAAGGAACTCGCACCACTTAATGATTTGATTCAGCGTAAAGGAACTTTGCAGGAAAGACTAAAGGCGATCGCTGAAGCAAAGCAAAGGCTGGCGCTAATTGATAACGAGACTATGGATTTAGGCGATCGCCTCCAGACTCAAAACTATATGCGTGAAGCATGGGAAGAGATGGAACTCATCGATAAAAATATCCATAAATTCGCTTATGACGAAAAAAATCATGCTCTAGCCCGTGGAGATGTTGAACGCTGGCGATGGGCGGAAATCAAGCAGTCAGAATTAAAAAATGCTCAGCGTCAAGCCGATAATCTATCGCAAAAAATTCCTGATTTACAAACCAAAATCAACCAACTACAAGATCGTCTAACTAAAAATCTGATCGATTTAGAAGTACAGCATGAACTCGAACAATGCGATCGCACTCTTACACAGTTAGCCTATGAACCTGATCGGCATCAACAACTCCGCACTCAAAAACAAGAACTCACATCGGCGCTCTTACGCTATCAAGAACTCACCCGCGCCGAGCAGGAATATCCCGAACTTCAGCAACAGCTAAACCATTTACAACAAACTCAAAACCTTAATCAACAAGAATTACAAAATATTACCGCTCAAATTTCCCAATTACAATCACAGATCAAAGCTTTACATGGCGATCATGCACAGGAAATTCAATCTTTGCGTCAAAATCTCCAAAATTGGCGAACGCAAATGGATGCTCTACTCGCACAAATTGGCAGCCTTCAGCAATCACAGCAACAACTAGAGCTAAGCCGTCAACGCGAACAAGAAATCATTGCTCAAATAGAGTTAGTCCGTCATCGCCAACGTATCCATACAGAGCTTCATCAAGCCTTTGGGAAAAATGGTATTCAAGCTTTAATGCTAGAAAATGTACTTCCACAAATCGAAGTGGAAGCTAATCAAATTCTCGCTCAACTTAGCGATCGCCAATTAAATGTACGATTTATCACCCAAAAATCTGGCAAAAAAAGCGATCGCATTATTGAAACCCTTGACATTGAAATTGCTGATAGCAAAGGCACTAGACCCTACGAAACCTATTCAGGAGGTGAAGCATTTCGGATCAATTTTGCGGTACGTCTAGCCCTCTCCCGCGTGCTTGCGCAGCGCAAAGGGAGTACTTTGCAAACCCTTATTATTGATGAAGGCTTTGGCAGTCAAGATCAGTTAGGTTGCGATCGGCTTGTCAGTGCAATAAATGCGATCGCGCCAGATTTTGAGTGCATTTTGGTAATTACGCATATGCCACAGATGAAGGAAGCGTTTAACACATTGATTGAAGTATCAAAGGATGAGGAAGGCTCAACGGTGCAATTAGTTGGTTAGCTATAGCAATCCTAAATGATTTATGAGAAAAAGCCATAGGTAAAAAGCTTGGGAAAATTAAAGGTTTGTCGAAAAGTAATAAACTCAAAAAAGAACTTAACTGTCGCAAAAGATTTGCATAAATGATAGATAGAACTCACGAATAAAGCGCTTGACTTGTAACCAAACATCTTCAATACTTGCCATCAAAATATCTTGGTAGTCCTGAAGAGGAACGGATGTAGGAAAATATCTAGATGGTTGTTACAGAGTCAAGTAATGTCAGAGTCAATGCCATCTTGCCCATCCTGCCAGTCCGTATCTGTGGTTAAAAACGGTAGTACTCGGCATGAAAAACAAAATTATAAATATCGGGACTGTGGTCGCCAATTCGCAGGAAATCCACAGTGGCACGGAGTTTCAGACTGGTGAATCAGCTCAGAAGTTATGGGAATCGTTGCCTAATGTCTATCGCCAATGTGCGGTTATTTACACTGATTTCTACTCGTCTTATACCAATTCACAAAAGTGTTACAACACTTCTGTGAATTAAATTGAGAGATTCAACTGTACGTTACGTCAACGAGTATCTAGAGTAGCTAGAGTAGCTAGAAAGATCTTATCCTTTTCTAAAAAGTTGGAAAATCACATTGGAGCCATTTGTAATTTTATTCATCATTACAACACTTCTTTACCTGCGTGTGCGTCCTTTCCTTTTTAGGACTACCTTTTTATTTAGGTTTTAAGCCATACATGCCACCTAGCAAAAACCATAACAACATACTTAGACGTGGTTCATAGAGGACTAAATCTAACCACCCTGACATCAAAAAAAGCATAACGCTGATCACAGCTATGACCATCATTCCTTCCGTATCTTTAGCGATCGCAGATTTGAGAGCTGTCCAGATTGTCCAACCGATGATACCGACAAATCCCAACAACGCAGGAATTCCCGAACCAACAGCGATCGCTAAAAATAAATTATGCTCGTGAGGTAACCCTTGCAAGTCATAGCCAATGGACTGAGCCACCAGTGGGAAATTGCGCAACCCCCAACCTTGGAGCGGATGTTGAGATATTAGAGAAAGTGCAAACTGCCAAGCATTGAGACGACCAGCTGTGGAAGCATAGTCACCTAATTGGGGATCGATACTACTAACTAAACGATTGACAAATCCTTCTGGTAATAGCGATCGCACTGCTTCGCCACCCAAGCCAAATTTTGGGCCAAACACTCCCCAAGCAATAATTGCCAGAACAAGTCCAAAGCCTGAAACAAGTTTCCATTGACGGTAATAGAATGCTAATGCCACAGCGCCAAGTACAGCAATTCCCCAAGCATTACGCGAACTAGTCAGAATGAGCACACAAGTTCCTAATGCTAGGGCTATAGCCGCGATCACCTGTTGGGATTTAGAGATACTTTTGACTTTGCCAAGGGCAAAATGAAAAGCGATCGGTAATATCATTAAGAAGTAAGCGGCTGTTTCATTGAAATGACCGAAAAATGACTGAATGCGGCGATCGGGACTAAATCCCATCGGGATCGGATAGCTATCAAAAATCACTTTCGGAAAGATCAAATCGGGGCGATCAAGAACTGCCTGTAATAGACCAAATCCACTTACCAATATGGAACTCAGCACTATTAGCCAGAGAAAATGAATAAATTGAGTAGGGGTACGGATGATGTAGCTAGTAGTGGCAGCCACGAGGAAATATGGCAAGAAATTAGCTAATCCGCCAGCAGCTGTGGCTAGGTTGAAAGCAATGATAGTAGTGAAGATCATCCATAGAGATAGCCAAAAATAAGCACGATTAACTGGTGTGGCGATCGCTCTCCATCCATGACAAATTAGAACTCTCAAAGCCAGTGCTAACATAAAAAGTGGAATAAAAACATTGCTAATCACCATAAAAATAGCAATGCTTTGCAGCCAATTCCACTCTAATCGCAACTGATCATTGTCTATCGATTTCCAGATCATCCATTTACCTCACACATTCGCACAATCACAATAAAAAAGAAAGGGAGTGCCATGCACTCCCTTTCTTTTTTATAAAGATTTGCAGGGCAAATCTTTATAAATGATTAATAATCGAAGTCGCCACCAGCGCCCATTGCGCCGCCGCCACCAGCACTAGCACCTTCAGGCTTATCAACAACGATACACTCAGTGGTGAGGATCATGCCAGCGATAGAAGCTGCATTTTGCAATGCAGAACGAGTGACCTTAGCAGGATCAACAATACCAGCTAAAAACATATCTTCAAATTCGCCAGTCATCGCATTGAAGCCAATGTTGAAGTCTTTTTCACGAACATTCTCAGCGATTACAGCGCCGTTGAAGCCAGCATTTTGAGCAATGCGCTTAACAGGAGCAGATAGGGATTTAGAAACGATGATTGCGCCAGTGAGTTCTTCACCTGTGAGGTTCGAATTTGCCCATGTAAATAATTCCGGAGCAAGGTGCACATAGGTTGTACCACCACCAGGAACGATACCTTCTTCAACAGCAGCCTTAGTTGCGTTGATGGCATCTTCGAGACGAAGTTTACGATCCTTCATTTCAGTTTCAGTTGCAGCACCAACCTTGATGACAGCTACGCCACCAGAGAGCTTAGCCAAACGCTCTTGAAGCTTTTCCTTATCGTAAGAAGATTCGGTTTCTTCGATTTGACGACGGATTTGCTCAACGCGAGTCTTCACAGCTTCTTCATTTCCGTCAGCAACAATGGTTGTGCTGTCTTTAGTGATGATGACGCGACGTGCCTTGCCGAGTTGATCAAGCTTAACTGCATCAAGACGCAAACCTGCATCTTCAGTGATTACTTGAGCGCCTGTGAGAGTTGCCAAATCTTCGAGCATCGCTTTACGGCGATCTCCAAAACCAGGAGACTTGATCGCAGCAACGTTAAGAACACCACGTAGACGGTTTACAACGAGAGTTGCCAAAGCCTCTTTTTCAATATCTTCCGCGATGATGATCAAAGGACGACCAGAGCGAGCAACTTGTTCTAGAACTGGCACTAGTTCTTGAACAAGGGCAATCTTTTTATCGGTAATCAACAGAACTGGTTCTTCAAAAGAAGCTTCCATGCGCTCAGCATCTGTAACAAAGTAAGGAGAGATATAGCCCTTATCAAAGCGCATACCTTCAGTGATTTCCAATTCAGTGAACATGGATTTACCTTCTTCAAGGGAAATCACTCCTTCTTTACCGACTTTATCCATCGCTTGGGCGATCATTGCGCCGACTTCTTCGTCGTTACCAGCAGAGATGGTTCCCACTTGAGCGATCGCTTTAGAATCTTCAATAGGCTTAGCATGATCTTTGATTTTACCAACCAAGAAAGCAGTTGCTTTGTCAATACCTCGCTTAAGAGCGATCGAGTTAGCGCCAGCTGCTACATTACGCAAACCTTCTTTGACCATTGCATGAGCCAAAACCGTTGCCGTAGTGGTTCCATCACCAGCAGCGTCATTAGTTTTAGAAGCAGCTTGACGAATCAAAGCTACGCCAGTATTTTCAACATTATCTTCTAGTTCGATTTCTTTAGCGATGGTAACTCCATCATTAACGATTTGAGGAGAACCAAATTTCTTCTCAAGAACTACGTTACGTCCCTTAGGTCCAAGGGTTACAGCAACTGCTTCAGCCAAGATATCCATACCACGCTCAAGAGCGCGACGAGCATCTTCATTGTAAATTATTCTTTTAGACATGATTTTTTTAATTGAGTAATGGGTTAACAGAAGAGTTGGTGATTGGTGATTGGGTTTCGATCTCAGTTGCCGATTACCAATTACCAGTGGTTATGCAACGATCGCTAAAATATCTTTTTCTGCTAGCAGCACATATTCATCTGTGCCAAGTTTGATATCAGTGCCAGCATATTTGGAGTACAGAACTTTGTCCCCAACTTTGACTTCTAGGGCTTGACGCTCGCCTTTGTCATCGAGTTTGCCAGGTCCTACTGCGGCGATTTCGCCAACTTGGGGCTTTTCCTTTGCGGTCTCAGGCAAGAAAATTCCACCAGCGGTTTTTTCTTCTTTAGCGCTTACTTTGATAAATACGCGATCAGCTAAAGGCTTTACGGTAGTTACATTTAATGTCGTTGTTGCCATTTGTATTCACTCAGTTGACTAGCATTTTTTGGCTTTGTCTAGAGTGTTTTAGCACTCTAGGTGATTGAGTGCTAATTTAACCGAAATGGTTGCAATGGCTATAGTGTGGTTTACCGAACTGAAAAGAACAAAGCAGGAGACACTAAGGGTCACCTGCTTTGTTGCATCAAAACATTTTTGTACTAGAATCAGCACAAAGATTTGTTTTTAAGTACCTCGACACAATTAAAAAGTTTAGGCTTCTTCCTGTTCTTCGCCCTGTAGCTTTAGCAAGAAGTAACCGAAGGCAATACCGACAGGAATTAGTACCATCGATAAAACCATTGCGTTAACCATTTCTCCCATGATTTTCTCTTTTAATAAATAATTTAGATAATAATGCTTTAGGAATTTTACCGTATAAGCAGGGCTAAATTATTACCTCTACATCGATCGCGTCAGCATAATCTTCTTGCTCACTATTAGCTTGGCTCTCCTTAGGTTTATGAGAATTTTGCTCATTTTGATAAGATCCCATCACTTCAGCTTCGTCCAACCAAACTGGGCGAATCTCATAATGAACTCGCAGATTTGCAGGAGTACTGCGTTCAGCTTCTCGTACAAATCGATTGGCTTCCCATTCTGCTTGAAATGTGTTGATCAATTTGAGCGTTTTTAGTCGTTGTCGCTCCAGATATGTCCATACTTCCCAAGCATTGTATTCAGGCTCTTTGGGCGTTTCAAGGATTTCTTCAGGCTCTGAGATCGTTTCCGCATGATCGTCTTGATCTGAAGATTTTTGACTGTAATTAACAGGATCATTGCTCCGATCATCAAATTCAGATGATGCTGGCTTTGGACTATCTTCAACATCGCGAGATTTACTGTCAAAATCCTGCGATGCGGCAGAATCTTCGATGGCATCATGCGATCGCGATAGACTCTTAATCTCCCTAGCGCGAATTTGTCTAACTGATGACTGATCCTCTGCGATCAACTTCACCTCGATCGAGGTCTGAGATTGATCAACCCATCCTTTAAAAATAACTTGCTCTCCGTTAATCATTAAGTGATCGCCAACTTCTAATGCAAATCCTGCTAACGAATTAAACAATGGCTTCATGGTTGGTGTTGAACTAAAGCCACTAGGACTATTAGTATCTTGGCGATGGTCATCAGCGACCTTGGGGTTGGAGACATCTGCCTGACTAGATTTCCCATTGTCAATCAGGCTTTGGACTCCCCCAGTTGCATTTTCATCTCACTAATTTGAGCATATAGCGGAGCTAGACAATTCTCTACATAGGTCAAAAGCTCAGGATGCAAAATGAACGGAGCTATCTCTGGAGGCTTCTCTGGTATTGGCTCAGGCTCAAACTCACGACTAATCACTGTTAAAATCCAATCAGCGATCGCCTGTTGCTTGGCATCAGCTTGTGTTTTGATTTGGCTCAATAAAGGCAGAGGAAAACGAAGATTTACCTGTTTTGTCCTATGAGGAGTCGCCATTATTTGCCCTTACTTAAAATTTTTGAAGTGTTTGCGAACTTAATTATAGCAATCGGTATCACTAATACCAATTATCGAAAGTGTAGTCACACTTTCGATACGGATTTAAGGACTATCCACAAAGAAGAAGCATCGCAATAATTGTGATGCTTCTTCTTTAGCTTTATAGACATTTCGATAGCCAACAATTATTTAAACTGAAAAGGGGATTTCCCCAATGAAAGCGTAACTATTAGCCACAAAGCTAAGCTAGAGTAGGCAAAAGCGGAAATAACTCCTAAGAAAAAGCTATTCCAAACAATAATCATTTTGCTTTTCTCTATGGATTCAGAATTCTAGCTCTACTTCACATAACTTATCTAGCCTATTTTCGCATTTCAGAAGGCATCTATGCGATTGCTAATGAAAATTAACAATCCGTTCTTGGCGATGGAATAAGATGATTTGTTCCCTGACCATTTCATGTTTGATATAGCTGCTCTCTTCCCAGTGAATAATACCAATTCACAGAAGTGTGGGCACACTTCTGTGAATTTAAAATCAAACTCTGTAAGGGTTTTCAAAGCAAAAAATGGTGTAGCCATTTTTTGCTTTGAAGTAGATAAGGCGAATCATGGTCTTGATTATATCTGAACAGCAATTCTCATTATAAAAAATAGGAGATAGCTTTAGCCGATGATAAAATGAGTATCTGTACTTTCTTATTCCAAAACCATGACCAATTGGCAAATCGCCGCCGAATTTGAAGACATTCTCTATCACAAAGCCGATGGAATGGCAAAAATCACAATTAATCGTCCCCAAATTCGTAATGCTTTTCGACCTAAAACGATTACAGAAATGATAGCTGCCTTTGCTGATGCACGTGAAGATGTCGAGATTGGGGTGGTTTTGCTAACTGGTGCTGGACCTGCACCCGACGGTAAATACGCCTTTTGTGCAGGGGGCGATCAGAAAGTGCGTGGCGATGGTGGATATATCTCTGAGTCTGGCGTACCGCGCTTAAATGTTCTTGATTTGCAACGTTTAATTCGCACTATGCCTCAGCCTGTAATTGCCTTAGTTGCTGGTTATGCGATCGGTGGTGGTCATGTATTGCATGTTGTTTGCGACCTAACTATCGCTGCCGATAATGCAATCTTTGGTCAAACGGGTCCAATGGTGGGTAGTTTTGACGGTGGTTTTGGTGCTTCATATTTGGCGAGATTGGTAGGACAGAAAAAAGCCCGCGAAATTTGGTATCTCTGTCGCCAATATGATGCTCAAGAAGCTTTAGAGATGGGCTTAGTGAATAAGGTTGTGCCAGTAGAGCAATTAGAATCTGAAGGCATCAAATGGGCTCAGGAAATTTTAGACAAAAGTCCCTTGGCAATTCGATGTCTCAAGTCTGCTTTTAATGCTGATTGTGATGGTCAAGCGGGTATTCAAGAGTTAGCGGGGAATGCGACATTGTTGTTCTATATGACTCAGGAAGCACAAGAGGGCAAGCAAGCATTTCTAGAAAAACGCAAACCCAATTTTCGTCAATATCCCAATCTCCCATAGTACCAAATTAAGAAACCTTATTGGGTTTGGTATTTAATTCATAAAAGTGTTGTCATACTTCCGCTAGGACATAAAACCCAAATAGTAAGAGGCGGCGATTCACGCCGCCTCTTACTATTTGGGTTTTGATTTGTCTTGATAAAAGTGGCTAAGGCTATATAAGAAGAGTATCAATATCCGAATTAGTCAAGAAAAATCAAAACTGAAAATAGAAGGGCGGCGCTTTGCAC
>Ga0315903_10001223_pt1 | contig 38785 bp, 56 predicted proteins | sample LakEriMetagenome_7_FD_203524 | JGI IMG/M metagenome (GOLD analysis project Ga0315903, IMG submission 203524) | Freshwater fungal communities from buoy surface, Lake Erie, Ohio, United States - Buoy 2 MA119 | ecosystem: Environmental > Aquatic > Freshwater > Lake | place: USA: Lake Erie, Ohio... | reverse complement strand
GTCTGATTACTCTTGGTTGTTGTCACTGTGACACTCCCTGTGTATGTGTGAGCATAACTAGGAATCCATGTGGCAAACATAAACGTGTTGTCATTTCGATAATCCTCCTGTATTATTGGTCTTGAACATGAAGATAAAGCAGACCACAAGGACAATCAGTCTGGATGAGCTCGCCACACTAGAGAGCGTCGACTCAGGAGCGGGTACTGCTGAACATGACGCTCCCAACTCCAGGGAGGAAGAACGAGAGAGAATCAAGAAGGACCGGTACTATCTACCTGTGTTACATCTCAACCACAAGGAAGAGTGGGCGTCTCAACCACTTAGTGAGCGCAAGCATCTCACACCAGAACTGGCGGAGAAGACCTGTCTGGGAAACTGTTGTGGTTTCGAAGGGTTGAAGGGAGCATGCTGTCTCGTTGACCCGGAACATCTAGAACATGTCCTTGGGCCTATTGATGAAGACTGGATAGAAGAGACTATCCGGTGGTTTCGTGTCAAGAAAGGAACCTATATCACGAGGGCTGATCTTGTGATAGACTTCGAAGAGGGAAAGCGAATGGGCAGAACCTTGTTTCAAGGTTCAGAGAACAAGAGCATCTTTGAGCAGAAGACTGCTTATCCCATTCTGAGGATGCAAGTGATAGGGCCTAGGTTCGGCTGCAAGTTTCTGAACCCTGAGACATTCAAGTGTGGCATCTACGAACAGCGACCGAACATGTGTCGAGACTACTACTGCCAACACATCGTAACCAACTTCATGGTGAAGTTGAAAGCACACCCAAACCGGTATGTAAAAGCAAGATAAGAACAGAGAAATATCATGGAAGAGTTAGCAAGGAAGTGGCACACGCCAAACGAACCATCAATCACCAGCGCAGAGCTATATGAGTGGGTGAACAGCCACAAGAACGACTTGTGGAACGGTCATGAGCTCATCGTTGGTGCCGACTCGCACGCACACAGACGTGAATACAAGTTCATTGAAGTTGTGTGTATCTACAAGAAGGGTCGTGGTGGTCAATACTACTACACAAGCACATGGGAGCCAAGAACCAAGTTCAAGGGTGCCTATAACGCTAAAGTAAGAGCAAGACTGTTTCATGAAGTCGACTTGTCAGTTCAGTTGGCGTCGAACCTCCTAGAACACACAGGACACAAGGCTGTTGTGCATATTGACGCTAGCCCTCCAGGCAGCAAGGAACTGACAGCTGCGTTCTGTGACCAACTCAAGGGCTATGTCAGTGCTTACGGGTTCGAAGGTTTTGAAAAGCCATGGAGCTTCTGTAGCTCGGGTATCGCCAACCGACACAGCAAATAACCAGTTCAACTGATACAATCTACCTCTATCCATGAATATCATAGCGATAGAGGTATCAAATGGCATCAAGAGTTGAACTGGATACGAAGATTGAACGGGAAGTGCATAAGCTTGTCAAGTGCATCAGTGAAGGTGCTTATGACAGGCTTCAGATGTTTTCTCGAAAGCAGGGACTGCCTATCGACCCACAGACACTGAACGTGTTGCTGGGAACGATGCAGACAACCATTCACGAATTCGAACTCATGAACATTGATCAGTTTCACCAGAACGTCAAGAAGGAACTTGACGCATACGTTGGCGATCTGACCGTTGACAGTGAGGCTGTTGGCCCTTTGGACAAAACCGAGGGCTTGCAAGAGCCCTCGGGTCAGAAGAAGCCAGCAAAAAAAGTAACCGTCAACATCGAATAGGTGTGAGTGTTCTGCTTTCCCTGCTGATTGTTCTTGGTATACTGGCGGTGGTGTTTCTATGCCTGCATATGTAAAGCACTTGATTGAATGCAACTGTGTTCTCAAGCAGTTTGAGGCCATACAACCAACCGTGTGGCACAAGTTCGTTGTGTTCTCGGTGGTTGATGACAATGGGGATGTCAAGCCCAGCTATGCTAAGTGCAACAACTGCCAAGGTATTCACAGAGTCACAGAGGTGGGCGTTGCTGAGAAACTAAAGAAAGAAAGCTCTCCGACCCTTCCGGATATAGAAGAGTTGAAGACAGGGCTTCCAGAGAAGCTGGTAACCCTACTTGAGAAGTACACTCTTGACGTTTCCACATGGCAAGAGATTAGGTTTCTATACGACAACGAGCAGTGGGGGAAGCCTGTTGTGCTGGACAAGGAAACTGAGGATGGAGAAACACACGGCAAGTATCTGTTGCTTGTGGGAAAGACACTGTGGAAGATAGACGGCTTCTCAACGGAGGATATATGACAGGACCAGCGGACGACCAGAGCAGCATGGAAGGTTTTGATTCCATGCTCACGGATGAAACCGAAAAAGAAGAAGGTGTGCAGTATGTCACACCCAGCTACGTCGAAACCAAGTTGTCCAAGGACAAGAAAATGGAATGCAGAGGAATTGTCAGAACCATCAACCAGTTCGGCATTTCTCAGCGGCAGAAGTTGTTCTTGATCTACCTCTTAGCTCTAGAGCTTGAGAACCGTGAAAGCATGCTCAAGATTTCCAGAGCTGTTGCAGACAGCAAGGACACCATTGAAGACGCACCTATGATCGACACAGGACAACCGAAGCACACGCTGGTGTTGACTGTAGACAACGGTCAGAGCACCGGTGGTAAGATCATCACCTGACAACGATTTCTGAGACGACCAGTCTCTTCTCTACGCCATTCTCCGTGATGGTTACAGCACCCTCAAATGAGTTGTGTGTGTTGTTCTCTCGGTATACCTTGCCCCACGAAGACTTGTCAAGCTTCGTCTGGATGTTCCCAGCTCCATCTTCGAAGTGGACGTAGTGGGAGATAAGCTCAAGGTACAAGCCGTCGTTTCTCTTGTGATAACTGCGTTCGATCGTTGACCAGATTCTCATGTGTATATCATGAGATTATCAACGGAAACAGTCGTTGTTCAGAGCAAGCTGTCCATGGGCCTGGGAATCCACAGACCGTGTTTATATCCCTTGTTCTTCAACTGTTGCACCGTGCCAGGGCCGGGAATGCCGTCAGCTTGTGCTCCAGAAAGCCCCAGGACGGTTATCTGTCGTTCCTTCCATGCCTTGAGGTCTTCCTCTGCATCATAGTCAAACAACTCGTACCCTGCGTCACGTAGAGCAAGCGGGAGCCATGGTCCTGGATCTCCCAGCCCTCTGTTGGTTGTCTGGTGGTGATGGTTGTATATTCCAACAACATCTCTCCCAGCTCCAGGACCAGCAATACGCTGCACAATCCCACGCTTGGGTCTGTCAAGAGTCTTGTCCCAAGGAATCTGCCTCTGGATTCCAAGCTTCGCCGTTATGAAGTCTATAAACTCCACAGCCTTCGCTATCTGTCCTTCGTACAAGTCCCCGTTGTCAAGCTGGACCAGTTCAAATCCACATGTGATTTGATTCACGGCCCCAGCGTGCCACGTATAGTTCTTTGTTGGGTCGTTCTGAACAAGCCAGTCCCCATTCAAGTCACAGGTATAGTCCCAGGAAACACTCCTGTCAGTATTGGTCTGATACTTGGCATACGTAACATCCATGTTTGTGTTAGGTCCAACTCCAGGTAGAAGCTTGCCCAACTTGCCATGAACCGTATGGCACACAATACCACGAATCCAAGTGGTTCTTGGATTCTTGTCTGTTACTTCCTTGACCTTCAACGCCTGCCCTTCAGAGTCCTTCCAAGAAACCGTCTTGACTCCGGGGATTTCATATGATGTGTCTTTGATGATGATAGACATAAAAAAGCCTCTTGCTGTCGATAGATAGCAAGAGGCTGGCGTTTACGTTGAAGCTGGATGCTGTGTGGGCGTGTGTTCTCAGGTTCCGTTGATGGTCAACGAACCAGACTTGCCGATGACAAGGAAGTTCACACCATCACAGAACAAGGTCACAGCGCTGCCAGCAATGTTCGGAAGCGCAAGCTTCGAACCGTTGCTTGTACCGTCTGTGAATGCCTTCGTTCCGTTGGTTTCCTGCGAGCAGGTCAGAGCGTGAGCCTGAGCGCTGGTCGAACGGAAGCAGAACGTCGATCCCATGACGGTTGAAGCAAGTGGCATCACAAGTGTGGTTGCCGAGCCACCAGCGACGGTGGTCACGCCTGCATCACCATTTGTAAGCGTTGCAGCAGCAGCATATGCTCCGCTGGTGTGCACTTTGAATGGTGCGAAGCCTGCGTTCGATGAATCCTTCTCGACAACGATGCCACTCTGATCGTTGACATTCACAATGCCGAATGTTGAGTTGAGTGTAGTTTTGACTGACATAGTATTCCTCCAGCCTTCAAGGCTGCAAATAACTATGCACCATCACTCATATAATCATACCCCCAGAGAATCACCTGTTATTTTACAGGGAATACTCACTGTGTTGGTGGCTGTGAAGGTGAGGTACCTGCTGGTGTCGTGGTTTCAAGCTTGCCATCCTTGGTCCAGCGTCTACCGAAGTAGAGTGCTAGAAGTGGCGAAAGGAAACCTGAAGCGGTTGTAACGTCAAACGCTCTGATGTGTTGAATGTTGATGATGGACACGGTGAGCCAGAGCAAGCACACACAGAAAGTGGTAAACACCATCGTGAAGCTTACGCTTGGCTTTCCATCGCTGTCTTTTAGTAGAAGGGCCATATTTGTCTCCTACTGAGTAACTACAGCACAAGAATGGATTATTAGGGTCTTGTGAGAAGCAGCAGGCTGCCTATGCCAACACCAGTAAGAACTCCAAGTGTGACCAAACCTACAGTCTGCCAAGTTCTTGAAGCTGACTGTCCGTTCAGCTCAAGAATAACTCTGTTCGCACTCTGGAGTTCAATGTCTCTGGCTCTGATTCTAGAGCCATACACAGCCCTCAAAATGTTGATGTCGGTGTGAAGAAGTTGGATGTCTCTTATTGCTTGAGCTCCTAGTTCTGCTTGTGCTCTTCTGGAGTCGTTTACCAGTGTTCTGTGTTGTTCATAGAACGCAGCCTCCACAAGAGCCTGGGCTGGTTCATTCAGGCAGATGGCGTTGAATGGCATGTCATACCTAGCACCTTGCCTTACAACGACCGCTTGAGCCCCTGTAGCTCCAGCATCGGCTGCTATAGATGACAGTCGAACCGGCTGAGTCAGGTCGGGTTGTGGCGGTGGAGCATAACGGCCAAGGTCAATGGCTGTTACTGTTGGCTCTGGTTCTGCTGGAAACGTTCGAACTGTCTGTGCGTTCGCTTGCCTCACACAACCCTGAACCAACGTGAGGAACAGGAATACCCAACACATCAACGTCTTCATGATTTTGGTACCTCTTCAAGTGCGATAACCGGAACACCAAACAAGCTGTTCATGGCTGTGGCCATAGCTGTTGGGTTCTCTCTGTTTCGGGTGATAATCTCTCGGACTTCTCTGTCCCGTGTTTCAGCTATCTGTTGAACACCTTCGGAATGCTCACGCTTGATTTTCGCCATCAAGTCTGTGTAGAGCTTCTCTATCTCTTGCCTTGCCTTGAGTTGTGCGTCAATCTCTGCTTGCAATCTGTCGAGGTTGTCCCTGTGTGCCTTCTCTTTGTCCAGCATGCCCTGCCGCATACGTTCAAGGCGGCCATTCAGCTGTGAATAGAAGAAGACCGAGACAATAACCATAAAGCCAAACAGCAGGTATCCACCGAACAGCTTCAAGAATCCCCACACCTTTGCAAAGAACAACTTCACCTTTATCCACATCAGTTCCATGATTTCTTGTCTCCTATCGACTGACGTAGCTCTGCATCAGTCAGCTCATCGTCCATGTCATCAAGCCCTTCAAGAGCCTTGAGCATGTCTTGCTTTTCTTCCTGCTCTTTTACAACGTTGAACTCGCCGTCTGCTTCCATGTCGGAAACAAACTCTTCTTGAGTAACAGAGATGTTCGTCACAAGTCCCTTGATGTCGTGAATCAACAGCTTCAGGATGGCAAGCTCTTTCTTCAATGAAGATATGCCAGACTCAAGCGCAGAAAGCCTCTCTACAACCACTTGGCTCTCAAACTGTGTCAAGCGCTCAAGGATGTCGGTGAGGTGTGTGTTGTTGATCGTCGTAATGACCGACTCTTCTTCTGGTTGCTGTTGTGTGGTTGGAACAACCGAACTGCGTTGTTCTTCGATGAACTCTGGTGCTTCCTCTTGTTCTCGCTTCACTGACATAGTAATACCTCACTCCTCCTTGCTTTTCAAGGGGTTTCTGTGTTCAAGCGCTGCATATAGAGACTTGGGGTTGGAGAACACGTACTTGATAGGGGCGTTCGCCACCTTGTTCTTCTTCGCCATCTCAACAGCAGCCTTCATGGCCGGATCTTTGTTCTCCAGCATGATCATGACCCTGGAGAAAAACTCTTGCAAGGATAACCCGTTTTCAAACAGATACTTCCTGCAAGCGATAAAAGAGTCGAACGGCACGTCTACATCGAAGTGTAGTGTGTGACGCTGCTCTTTCTTCGTTATGACCGCCGTTGTTGGCTTGTCAGGCTTATCTTGTGGTTCCTTCGGTTCGCTCATCGCTTGTGTACCTTGACATAATGTAGCTGAACCGAAGGAACCTGTGTGGCTGTCAGCTATAGCTAGCTTCAGTCTCCACCAACGCCACCACCACCGCCGGATGGAACTCCACCACCGTCTTCAGGACCAGAACCACCAGCCCTAGGCGCAGCTGGAATCTCTGCTCTCTTCTGCGAAGGTGTCTTCGGAGACAAGTCGAAGTCTCTCTCCAGTATGCTCATAAGCTCCCTTGCAAGCCTAGGAGAGTAGTTCTTAGCCACATAAAACATGGCCCTGTTCAGGATAATGGTCTGTGGGTCAATCAACGACTGGTAGTTCATCGCTAGCCTTGCAATACCCTCGGCAAATCTCCTAATGTTTATCTTCGGCACAGGAGCAACGTCGGCAGGCTTCGGTTCCCCTCCAGCTCCTGCATCCATACCACCACCCAAGTCAGGCATGCCTCCCATGCCCATGTCAGGCATACCGCCAGTGTCACCAGGAGCCCCAAGAGAGGCATCGGCACCACCAGGAGGACTAGGAGGCGTTGCTTGTTCGAACAAGGCACTGTAGAGGCTCACAGGAATACTACGGGTATGTTCGGCAATGGGCTGGGCGGTACCAATCTGGAGCTCTTCTTCTTTTTCCTTGTCGCTGCCAAGACCAACGGCATCACGTTCATATCGAATGATGTAGCTGTCAATCTTTTCATCAACACTGGCATCCTTCTCCGTAACACTGTCCGATACGTCTGGAGCAGCAAGCAACCTGTCCCTCGGCGGAGTGTATGCTACGTCAGCTGCCTCGCTGCCCTCTTCGTCGTCCTCTTGCTCAAGCAACACAGCGAACTCGCTGCTGCGAGTCCTTCTCTTGATGCTCTCAAACAGGTGATAGCGTGTTGAACTGGTTGTTTTCTTTGGAGTTGTCATGATGGCCTATCACTTCCTGTCCCCAAGGACAGCTACCGGTGCCGAACTAGCTGGAGAGAAGCCAACCGTCTTTTCCTTGTCGATGGAGGCAACAGGCTGGATAGCATAGACTTGGTTGAGCTTCGACATCTCTGCCGCCATCATCCTCATCTCAACCACTTCCCAGTTGATTTCCCTCATGCTCTTGTTCATGTACTCCATCTTGTCTCCAGGGAAGTCATAGAACCATGCATGATGCCATGTGTCCACAACCAACACAGGAATGCCCATCACAGGAACGTTCGCCGTGTGCTGCTCAACAAAGCAGTTGAAATACTGGTTCTTGAACGGGTCGAAGTAACACACAGCCCAACCCTCACGAGCAGCCATCCCACACGCTCTGAAGTCCAGCTGCCAAGCATCAAACGTGCCCCAGTCCCTTGACAGTCTCATGAACGGAATGCTGTCAGCCCTAATCTCACTCTTCGGATCACCGACGTTCGTGAAGTACAGCTCGTGAAGCTTCACACCGTTCATGTTGTGAACCTCATCAAGCTTCAGTCTCCTGTACTCCGAATCATTTGAGTTGTCAGCATCAGCCCTTGACACAGTGTCAAGCTTCGCACTGATACGGTTGAAGCTCTTCACGTACGTGTTATACAGATCCTCGTGGTTCTCTTTTGTTGTTGCTGACTGGTTCTCAGAACGCATAAGGAATGTCCTAGGCATCAGTATCACAGCTTCGCTGATAACCTTCTTCGCTACAGGGGCCTTCTGCTCCTGCACAGACACCCGCTGCTCCTGTGGTTTTGTTGCTCCCATCTGGAGAACGGAACCCACAGCCTCCTTGATAGCTCCCTCAAGACCCGCTGTTATACCCGGTAGTTGTTGTTTCGTCATAGTTCAGTACACATAAGTATACCAACCCGCTCGATAGGTGTCCCTCTCTACATGCCATATCACTATACCTTCCCTATAACCATTATGTGATGTGTATGCCCCAACCCTAAGCACCCTCTCTGGTAATGTTCCACTGGCTAGAGAATTACCAGGGTCAACGATATACCCCTGCATTGGACATCTGGACCGTTATTACCCCATATCCTTGTCTCAGAAGGATATACCAACAACCATGAAACCAAAAGTCACTAAGGCAGAGATGTTCCGAGTCATCAAGTGGTACTCAGAACGACTAGCGCAAGACTTCCTCTACAAGCCCCTAACACCCCTGGTCCAACACCATGTGAAGGTACGGTTGCTGGAGCTACAAGGCATTATGCAGGCCCGTGAATCACATCAGGCATGGCACATACCTCTAGAGGTTAGCTTCGACTACAACACCAACAGTATTCTACTGGACGTGGCAGCACCAGACAGTATCGATATTATCGACTAGCGCACGTTTTATCCCTTGACTCTTCCAGAGTGCCCTGATAAGGTAGCGACCATGTACTACGCAAGACAAAAAACAATCGAGCAAGTTCACGACGCATCCAACCTTCAGGAGCTTATGGGAGGCTGTGTTTTCGTGTCTGTGAAGGCAGATGCGGACAGGCTAGTCTTCACGGCAGAGGATGGTTTTCAAGTCCTGTTCTATCATGAGCAAGACTGCTGCGAGAGCGTCACCATCGATGATGTCTGTGGAGACTTGAACGACCTTGTTGGCGTTCCTATCGTTGTTGCAGAGGAGCGAACAAATGTTCCCGAGCCTGCTGAGCCTAAGTATCATGATGACTCCTACACCTGGACGTTCTACACGTTCAGAACGAACAAGGGAACGGTCGACGTTCGATGGCTCGGTTCCTCGAACGGGTACTACAGCGAGAGCGTGAATGTTGAGGTTCTTCACCCTGACTACGATTCGTCGGTTCGTCGGAAGAATCACTGGTACAAGCTCAAGCAAGCGTTTCCAACCTAAAGGGAAATATATGTCATCAGACGTTTACGTTGATTTCGAAAACGGCAGTGAACGTATTTGGTTCCGTGTTGGGCACCTAGCCACAATGAACTACTTTTGGAACTTTCTCGACGAAATCGAGAAGCTCGAAGAGAAATACCCAACGGTAACCAACGAGCTGATTTCCGAGCTTATTTCGCTTGGAAAGGAATACGAAAGGGAAATTCCAAGGTCTTTCGACCTGATGAAAAAATCGTGGGTCGATACAGAAGACTACTGGCGTTCAGAGTATATTTCCGATGACCTAAGCCCTTATCTGGGCTGGTCGTGGAATACACGAGTTGACTGAAAAGAATAAATCCCTTGACTTCTGTCCTATCACCTGATAGGATGCATACATGAGCAAGGGAAACGAGCTGCAGCACTACCGGCAGGCAACGTACACCGAGCCCGTCAAGCCAGTTCGAATCACAACGCTGAGCGACAAGCTCAAGTGCTTTTTTGGTTTCCACTTGTGGGGGCCAACACTCGATGACCGCTTGTACAGACACGTTTCGGGACTGAAGGTCGTTGTTTTTCATGAGTGGGTTTTCGAGTGTCGACACTGCCACAGTCGAGTCAACACGAAGACAACAAAAGATGTGTCGGTGTCTCTGCTGATAAAGGCAACCTCCTGTGAATGGGAGTGTTTCGAAAACGGCATCAACTACTGGTTCTGGGATACGTTGGTCGCACACAAACGTGTGGGATTCCCGTCCGGTTGGACGTGGGAATGGCTCCATCCGTCTCATGCACTGGATCACCCAATGCCCTGCGCAGGCGGGGACGAACATCGCATCCCAGCGTGATAGGAGGTACATGTGACACTACGAGAGTTGCGAGATATGTTGAACAAGCTCACTGACGAACAGTTGCAGCAAGAAGCTGTTACGTTGCAGCCGGAGTGTTACGGCCATTACTGCGACCGTGTTCGGGAGGTTTCGGAACTGGTTGTCGACGAAAACCAGGAGGTTCTTATCCTGCTCTGATGTTTTGAACCTGGGAATTTCCACGTAGAATAATCGTTGATATTCGTTCCCCCAACTGGTAAGATGTATACATGATGAACGACGGGAACAGCAACAAGGCTGCTGATGTGTCTCCGGTTCTTGCTGGGGAGCACGGCGATGGTTTCAATCCCAACGCTGACGCTGCAGAAGAGCGTGTTCATACCGTCATCGTGAACTACACGATTACCCCTGGAACCTTTGGCGTTTGTGAGGGGTTCTACGGAATGTACGACGAACCTTCCATCACTTCCCCGAAGACCGGAACCAAGATCGTTGTGTCGGGATTCTTCGACGGCGACGAAGTGGTTGACTTGCGGGCTCGTATCAAGGATGCAACCAAGGGCGGCGAGCTCTCGAACGTTCCTATGGTCATGACCAGGAAAGACATTTTCCGCTGGATGGATGCTCACCGAGAGATGGTGAACCACTATGCGGATTGCTGAGTCTAGATAGCACAATGAACGACGACGCTGTGAAGCCCGGAGACCTTGTGAGAGCCAAGGCAACCTTTCCATATGACACCAAGGACATCATAGGCGTTGTTCACCACGCTTACATGTATCCGGGCGATATCTGCGTATACTTCGTTGTCGGCATCTACATAGCAGACCCTGGTCATCCAGCATATCAGGCAGGAGTGCCCTGCATCGAGTTGATTGCATCGGACGGAGAAACGATATACGTCGTGTTGCATACGTTCAACTTTCATGCTATGGAACACACAGACACTCCTGTGCCAGCCTCGGATCTCTTCGAGAAGGTAGGCTAAGAACATGCTCATGAAACCCGGAAAGCTATATCGATACGTGGGCTTCGAGAAAGCAGGCACAGCCTTTCTCTACACGTATCGTCCTGACGGCGAGCTCGGTGCCACAATCCGCCAAGTTGATAGCGATGCTGACGTGTTCCTATCCTTGGGATACCATGGTGACATCCCCAATTCGGGTTGGGAACGGGTCATGGCTCCTGACGGTTGCATACACTTTCTCTATCTGAGAAAGAACGGGATATACTGGGAAGAGGTAGAATCGTGAAGATCGTGAAGTTCGAACTACCGGAGGCAGTCAAACCATTCCTTACACCAGGAACACTTCTTCGGGCACAGCTGCCATTCATAATCGTCACCGCTTCCGGTAGCACAGAGGCCGATATTGGTGCGCTGTTCATGGTGCATCGTTCTCGTTTCGACCCGGACAAAGGTCATGTTATCTTTGTCCTTCTCACAAGAGAACTAGTCGAAGCGGGCGTGCGTATTCACGTTGAGAAACTCCCGAGATATATCTCTGTCGTAGAAAGCTAGCACACGATGACTCCAGGAAAACTATACCGATACATCGGATGTGCAGCTGCAGGCATGGTTACGATGTATTCTTGCAGCACTTACGGCTATGGTGGCTCATTGATCAAGAATGTCGGTGACACTGACAACGTGGTCCTGCACTTGGGACACCATAATCAAGGATACCGTACCACAGAGACCGGCTGGGAAGTGGTTTTGGCTTCCGATGGTCTTGCATACTACACGTTCGTAAGGAATGTTGAACGGTTTTGGGTTGAGGTAGAATCATGAGTTACCGTGAGATTCAGAAGCCTGTCGAAGACAAGAGCACGGCCAACACTTCATGGAAGAATCGTTGGGTCAAGCTGAAGTGCAGCGTGTTCGGCCATAGAGACGTACAGTTCGCTTGCTTTCACAAGCACTTGGTTCGGTGTGTGGCTTGCGGGGAGGAGTATGACCCGAACACGGACAACAACGAACACTGGGCAGATAGCTTGGCTCTTGTGGTCCATATGGATATGGCAAAAGAACGGGAGCTCAACGGAATCGTGCAGGAAGAATGCACAAGCACATATTGTCCCAAGAAAGTTGGGTTCTGACGTATGACTGCATACCGGGTAGCGGGGGAAGACACGCCCCCAACACCGCCGTTTCCAGTAGGAACGCTGTTGCGCCCGAAGGCATATATTACTTCCGTTGTAGCAGATGATGGTTGGGGTTGGGAGTCATTGTCGCTGCTCAGCTGTTACGTGTTCCTAGGCGTTGAGTGGAGGAGTTTCTACGAATACCGTGTGATATTGTTGGGTCCGGATGGCCTGAAGAAACAGGTTGTGCATGACCGGTCACAAAAGAACTGGTGGTTGAAATTCGAGAAGGCGAAGCTCTAACATGTTCATTCCAGGAAGACTTTACGAGTTCATAGGGCCTTTGGAGCCTCCAGCACAGCGTCTCAACCCATCGGACCAATGCCGTCTCTACCATATCAGTGGTGGCCTAGGCGGTGGCATGCCCGTTTACCTGCATGCGCATTCGGACTGGGTGTTTCTGAGCCTGGGACCATATCACGGTGTCAATTGCTTTGGCTGGGAAAAACTTCTTGGTCCGGATGGAAACCAGTACGCTCTCTGTCCGACACGAGAACACTGGAAAGAGACTATTCTTCATAGTTCACGAGCTGGAGATGTAGAGCGATGAGCGGTAATATTCCTCCAGGAATGCTGTGTCTTCCCTGGCCCGTTGGCTCTATCTTGTCCACGAAGGTTGCATACTACCTTGAATACCTGAAGTGTAACGGGGAAAGGACGGCGCTGCATCGCATTGGTTTTGACCGCCAAGAGAGCGCTACCATGATGTTGTTGAGCGAATGGGAGAAAATCAGCGAAGAGCTGTCTCCAGGGCACTATGGTGGCGGGTATGGCTTTCGTGTTCTGTTGACAACCGGTGTTGTGCTGTGGGTACCATGGGCTCCCAGAAGCTTCGGAACCGAAGAAGTCGCCATCATGTACACGTTCGCTCGTGAGCGATTCGAGCTGGTTTCCGGGTGATGTAGATAAAACCATGCAAAAACGCTGATAAGATAATCGTTGAAATAACGTCTTGGGGATGGTATATTAGGTACATAGAGATGAAGACGAATCACCAGCGAGAGTTCAAGGCTCCCACCGAGCTCAAGGCCGGATACTTTCCGGTTGCCCCTTTCTTCAAGGGGCTCGCTCGTCGAACCTTCCGTCGTGTTGAGCGTGAAGCGATGCTGGAGGTTCGGAAGGACTTCAGCAACTTCGATGGCGTGGTGTTCCCCACCAAGGTCCAGCACGGCGAAGATTCTTGGTTCTGGGACTGACTCGGCATAGCCCATGAAACATCCCGTTGGTAGTCTTCTCAGGGTTGCAGGGTCCAACACCCTGTATGCACATGACAGCTCTGGCGGCGATGAAAACTATCTCCTGATTGGGGCACGAGCGTGGGTTACCATCTACAATCGAGCGATAGTATGCCGTGAGCCATTCCTTCTGCTGGCTGTGTACAGGAACGACAATGGCCAGTTGGTGTGCATCGATCTTCTTCTTTTCAACGGCAAGTTTGTCACGGTCGAATGCACCGAGCTACCAGCTGCGTGGTTGGCACAGGCTTTTGAGCTGGTGAGCTAGAAAGCAGTATGCCATGAGTGATGAAGAAGACAAGCCATCGTTCCATATTCCGGCTGGGTCGCTTATCCAACCGGCACAAGGAATGAAACTGAAAGCGTTTGTGGTTTCTACCGTTGGAACTGCAACCACCGTGCAGATTGAGCACGGTTACACCCTGCTTCTTGTCGATGCGTTTGCTGACATGCATTACGGTGGTTTCTGGCTGGAGTGCCTTGATGTGGAGGGAAGAAAACTGCTGGTTCGGCTTCCGGGTGGCATCGATGGAAGCCTTGCTTTGAACATCGGGAACTTGAGCCGCTCGGAATGGGAAAAGTCCTGGGCGGCAAGAGAACGCCAACACTCGGTGGTTCACCTGACGTGAAACCCCTGAGAATTCCCAAGTAGAATAATCGTTGCAATAACGACCCTCAACTGGCATAATGGTTATAGAAAGAGAGACGAAGGAATATGGATCTCAGCACTTTTACTGACGGGCAGAAGAACCTTGTCAAGTCGTTCTTCGTGCCCTCGAACTGGAGCGTTGCCAACTACAGCGCTGAGCTTGCACGACTTCAGGCTGTTCTTGATGGCATTGAGCCTTCCGCTGTGAAGGATGCGGCGTTGGTCGCTGCTGGTGTGTGTATCACTGCGGTGCAGTGCAGACCGGCACTTCAGGCATATTGCACCCAGGGATTTAGCTTCCGGCTTTCGGCTGTCTTCGGTGGCAAGCACAACGACGATTTGGTTGAGCTTCTGGAGCTTTGCAACCCACACATTCCCGTTCAGGAGAGGCGGCATGTTTCCGAGCTGAAGGCTGGCGATCGTGTGGAGGTTTCGAGCCCGTATACGGATGACGTTCACTCTGCCGACGTGGTTTCTGTGAGAAAGATCGAATATTCGGGCCGTCTTGTGCATTGGATGGCTACCTTCAAGGCGGATTCGTTCAAGTACGGCTCTTTCGAGCGTACGTTCACTTCCGACGAGCTTATGAACGTTGTTGCGGTTCGCACGTATACGTTCGAGTGCTGAATAACGGTCAAGAAAACGATAAACCCTTTGATATTGCACAAGGGTTCTGATAGAGTAGAAACATGATGAAGAGAGCGAGACGGGCACAGAAGCCAGCGGAGGTTGTCATTGGCTCAGCGGTGTTGAGTAAGGCAGTGAACTCTGAGGCGTTGGATGCTCGGTTTGAGCAAGGCGCGCTGGTGAGGATCAGCAAGTCGATGCGTGCTCCTGACGGTTCGGCGTACTTCAAGCTGTTCGGCACGAAGTGCTGGGTCAACGACACAGAGGTTCATGACGTTACGGTTGGAGCGGAGCCTCCAAGACACGTTCGATACAAGCAAGTCTACACTGTTGGTGACTGATACCAGCGGTTGAGTTTCAACACCCACAACAAAAACATATACACGGAGAGTAACGGTACACATGGATAAGGCGATTCTGCATTCGGTTCTAGAGTCTTCTGCGCTGGTTGGCACGGAGGTTGACATCAAGTTCACTTCTGGATTCGACCAGTACAGCGGCCACTATCGAATTGACGTGAACAAGATGGGAAGGGGGCGAGGCGGTTCGAGAGTGATCGAGGCGACGAATCTCACCACTGGTGCGGTCCTTCAGGTTCTTCCTGGGACTCGTAACTCCAGCAACACGGGAGAGCGTCTTCTTGGCACGGCTGTGTCGGAGTACATCGAGAGCTTCACGGTTGGAGGCATCACCTATGACGAAGGCAAGACCGAGAGCGCAACCGGAACTCGTCGCAGGAAGAACGCTCGACCCGAGGCGACCACGACTGCTACGACTCCGACAGAAGCCACGCCACCAACGCCCAAGCAGCCCAAGCAGAAGCGAGAGACCAAGCGTCAAGCAACGACTTCTGCCCGAGCTTCACGTACGATTGAGATTGGCAAGAAGGTTGCCAGCATTCTCGGTCCGCTGTGCCAGGAGAATCCTGGACTCAAGTTGAAGCTGGCCACGAAGACCGGTGACTTTACCGGTGAGTGGTCGGTGGCTGAGTTCACGTACGAGAACGATCGACTTCTGATGACCCTTCATGGCTTGACGAACAAGAACGTGTTCCAGTTCGACACGGCTGTGCATGCTGAGCAGCTGACGGATGCCAGCATGATCGAGGTTGATTGAAAGTATCGATAGGCATACATCGTTCACAAACCCGTCAAGAAAGCTAAGAATCGTGAGAATTCTCAAGTTGGTTGCACTGTCGTCCATGGCCCTTTGTCTCATGGCTTGCGTGGGCATGCCTCCACCATCGTTCGAGAGAACAACTAGTCTTCAAGAAACACCTTGGGTTGAGGTCCGGTTGGTTGGCAACGATAGCGTAGCGGCGACATTCGAGGGCTGCCCGGAACGAACATTTGACTTGACGGCTTGTGGAGAAGAGTGTGGTGTCAGGTCACATGTTTATTGTGACAGCCCACTCAACTACCAGGACACTCTAAGAATAACTTCAGCATCACTACGAATCACTCTTGATGTGGCCAGAAATGCGGGCTGCTTCGTATATGGCGTGCCTACCAACGTCACATATAGGAGGGTTGACGTATCTCCACCCAGAAGAGATTCGCCGACGATTTACAGCAGAGACTTTCATTTCGTCACCATCACGGAAACATTTGTTCGCTAGCCCTAACCCAGCGCTGCCTTCAAGGCTTGTTTCAACTTCACCTTGATTGTCTGAGCTGTCGAACTTAGAGGGATAACGGGGGGAACAACAGGCAGGGCTCTTTTACGAGCTTCTGCCTGTTTCTGCTTTGCAGCTTCAATGTCCTGTTCCACCATCTCAATCAACTCTTCTGGTTGATAAACAGGAACAACTTGTTGCCGTGTCACCTTCGGTTCAGCCGATGCCGTTGACACGCTCATAATCTCTTCAAGCACGTCTTCCGGAACAGCTAGCTGTTGTTCATTCTGAACATGTCTATAAGCCTTATCCAAGGCTTCATCAACATCGAGGCTATCTTCTTCCGTTGAAACCGTTTCCTGCCTCTCTTGCCCCCTTCCTGAGAGAGCAACAGTATGTTCTAGGAGAGGAAGTTGCTGGCCGTCACCAATCTCCAAAACAGCTTTTAGGGTATAAGGTTGTTCTGGGACGAGCAAGCACAGGGGTTCAGGGATACAGAACACGATAGCTTGTTCATGGATGGCGCCAGGAAGACATATGCCATATCCTTGGTCGTCTGTTATTCTTACAACGACCTTCGAAGTTGACGTGTCGACTTGTTCCAAGAGCTGCACTAGTTCTTGGTCTTCGATGCCAACGGCTATGGGCTGGTTTGCGACGACGGCCTTCATCTTCTCCAAGGTGTTTCTCGAAGCATTCCGGGTTGGTTGGGCCTTGCTTCGACATGTTGAGGCTGTGGTCGCTGGGGTTGCGGTTGCCTATACGCTCTGGAGTCTGTGATGAGCTGCCTTCCATTTTGTTGGGGTTGTTGTCCCCCAGCCACGATGGCTGCTTGTTCGACCAGCAGCGGGTATGGGGATATCATGGGAGGCACAGCGATAGAGAACATCTTGACTTTGTTTCGTTCTGCTTCTTGAAGGTTGATGGACTGTTGGTGTGGGTGAACCACATAAGCGTCAACCATGGACTGCATAATCAGAATCTGTTCTGCTAGCTGTCTTGAAACGGAGCCAACGGGCTTCACAAGAGCAAGACCACTTCCGAATCCTTGCTGAACAACGTGGTAGACAGTGAACCCTTCCTTGAGTTGGACTTGTCTAGACTGTTGTGCTTGCTGGTGTGGTTGAGGCATGCCGGGGAGAGGAGCAGTTTGTTGCATGGCTTGCGGCATTGAATCTTGGCGCTGACCCGTTCCAGGGAGAAAGGGTTGTGTTGGTTGCGCAGGTTTCATGGAGTTGTTCGAAGCGAACTGTCCTGAAGCGATGGAGGCTGCAGCTGCTCGAAACTGAGGAGGAACGGAGCCTAGGGCTTCGTCAGCTGTCAAGCTGGCTCCCGTCTGGCTCTGGAACTCTTGCTGCTTCCTCATGATTGCTTGTTGAAGCATGGCCATGTCAACTTCAATCTCTGTGTTGCTTGCAACCCTGGGGTCCGTTGAACCATTGGCATGGGCAGGCCCATAATGAGGAGCATGCTGATACTTCTCAACGATGCTCTTGATGTAAGGGTCGTTGATTGTGGCGGCAGTGTTTTGTTGAACACTTCCTTGTCTTGCACGACCAAAGCGCTCTTCGATGAGAGCTTGTCTGGTCTTGAGTTTCTGGGTTGTCATGATGTGTACCTTATGTGTTGTAGAGGAGTATAACTCTAACTACACATAGCACACAAGCATGCTTCACTTGGTTTTTCTGTACTTGACGTAGCCGTGCTTTGCAAGCAGCTGTTCTAGAACAACTTCCTTGCTCTGAGACACGTCAAATCTCATTGTCGAGATGTTGGGGCCAACATGTTGGGACAAGAGTTTGGCTTCCGGAAGCATCATTCTCAAGAACCTTGAGATGGACACGAAGTCGTCTTGCACATCGTTTCGTCTATAGAAAGCTGGATAGTGCTTGACGTATGTGTTTGCAGCTGCAGCTTCCTCTAGAATCTCCGCTGGGGCCTTCATCTCGTGTAGTAGTTGTTTGTGTATTGCCATGGTGTGTGTGAAATAACTAGTGGCTCACAGCTGAGTTGGTGTTTGCCTGACGGAATTCAACACTAGCTGTTCGAGGCTTCCTGCGGTCAAGAAACCAGTGACGGGATCGAGCGTGAGCATGCGTTGTTTTGCCGCTTCTTTTGACTGCTTGCCCCACATGCCATCAGCTGTTAGGCCAAGTGACCACTGTGCGTACATGACTTTCGCTCTCTTTACAATAGCAACATGAGCCTGAACGGACTTGTCTGGGGCTTTCTGGGTGACAGCACCCTTGTAGCCCGACAGGCACAGTTCTCTGAACCAGTCACCACCGGCCCAGAATGCTTTGCCTGTCTTGTAATAGCGCTCTGTGGGGGCAACAGTGCCTTCGACGGGCACGAACTTAGCAATCCACTGTTCGATGAACTCGCTGCCACTAGAGAACCCTCTATAAAAGACTACAGGTGTATCTCCGCTCTTCACATGTCCTCTAGCACGAAACCATGGAGCTCCGACGCCGTTCTTCTTTTTGTAAGCCTTGGCCCATGCTTCAACACATTTCCAGCCACCGAAGTTCCAGCCGTTCCATGACCTACCCCAACCTGTTTCAGCTATCAAGTTTCCAACGACTTCGAAGGCTTGCTCTGGTGTATCAACAAGCCCGTTGTTCAGGAGTTGACCCATGCAGTAGGCAATGAACCTTGCCGCCTTGGGATTGTTGCCAAGCTTCTTGTAAGCTTCTGGTTGTCCAGGTGTCTTGATTTCTGTGGACAGGTCAAGCCACGAAGGAACAGGATGGTTGGCTAGTTCTGCATCGGTAAGTTCTGGCATGGTGTTATACGCTCTTCTTTCCTAACGCTCTGTACTCTGCCCATATGACAAGAGCCAGAACCATGGTAAGAACAACTATGGTGCTAGCCGAATAAATGGCGTGGATGCTACTGGATACGTACATATTCACAACTTTCTGTTTCTCGGATGTAGATGAACGTGTCCTGGTACAAGAACCTGAAGTATACGACGGTCTCTCTTTCATAGCAAGCGTCTATGTCTTCAAGGTCCATGGACCAGTGTCCGACGTATGTCCTTACCAAGCTCTCAGCCGACAAGAACACAAGGCAGGAACCATCATCAAGGGTAAAGCCCAGGTCATCGATATCGTCACCAAGCGTCTTGCTTACGTATATCTGCTTGTGAAGAGGCCAACCGAAACATCCTGGAATCGTGCATCTAGCCCCTTCACACACATGTTTCGGTTGACCCACGTACATGACTCTGTAGAGGACTCCCGGTATCAAGTGTCGATGCACACTCAAGGACATATACCTTCTCCTACGTCTCAACAGGCACAAGATCGCCAGGACAGCACAGAATCGTTACCACAGCGCCTTCAACGTTCAGAATCGTGCATGCACACACATGCGTTTGTGATTCCCTTCTGAACATCGACACCTTGTAGTCCCGCTCGATGCTCAGCACAAGGAACGGCTTTCCCATGGTTCTATGAGATAGCTGCCATATATCGGAGAGCTTGTAGAGCTGTCCAACAACCACGCCGTCCATTCCAGGCTTATTCTCAACAACAAACAACTCGCCCTGGGCTGCTGAACGCTTCGTCCTGCTCATATGGCATAACTACTAGTCAAAAACTCATGGGTTTGTCTTTATCCGAACGCTATTGTAGAGCCATGGCAAACCCAGAAGAAAAAGATAAAGCAGCCCTCAAGCAGTCCCTACTCATCATCGGCATAGTTCATGCAGTGAAGGACTTGGCCAGTTGGCTCTATGTGTCCCTCATGCTGCACCTTATCCAGTTGACCTTTCTGCCAAGCACGGCACACATAACCTTTTCGAAGGTTGCGTACTTGGTTCTTGTGATACACTTGCTTTCTTACACCGTTGGTCATGGACTTGCAAGTGGTGCGGTCGCCCGTGGAGAGAGCGTAGTCGACAAGTTGAAAATAAAAGGGGAGCACCAAGTCAAGGGTCTTGCTGGACGGCTTGTTGACTACATTGAAAACCTTGCTCTCAAGGTTAGTGCTCGGGACAAGGGCGACGACACACAATCAGTCAACTAGACTGAAGGTTTGTGCAACAATCAGCCCACAAGCTTCTTGAGCTTGAGAATGTCTCCCATGTTGTTTCTGACCTGACGTAGATAACCAATCATTGTCATGACAACACGCTTTCGTTCTGCTGCTGTGGGGTTGCTGAGATAGTTCTCCACAATAAGAGCCTCACCCTCTTCAGCCAGCTTGTCAGCCTTCTCGAAGGTCTCGTTCATCAACGACTCTACCTTCTTCAAGTAAGCACGAAGCTTACCATCCTCTCCAGCTGTAAGCATCGTAGCGTCCATGCTTTCTTTCACGATGGAACGCACAAGCTTCTGCAGCTCAACTCCTGTGATTTTCTTGACTGTTGTCATGGTGATATCACTTCTTGCCGTTGCTGGGTTTGCTAGCTTCGGACATTCCGAAGCCAGAGCGGCTTGCGGGTGCATACGAAGCACCACCGATGATTCCTGCTAGCATCTGTCCAACTGACTTCTTGAGCCCTTTACGAGCCATGGCGGCCATCTCTGGGACACCTTCAAGGGCAGAGAACACTCTGGCTTGAACGGCCAAGTTCCGATCAACAAGCGATGGGTCTTCAGCAATCTCAGAAGCAAGAATACCTGGATCGATGTCTAGGCCCTTGAACGCCGATGCTACAATGCCCTTCAAATCCTTGCCACGAAGCTTAGCAAACATTCCACCCTTCGATGTTGCTGCCTTCTTCAGAGCTTCTGCGGACTGTTCTGAACCGAACAAAGCTTGATAGCCTGTGAAGAACCTTGTGGCTCCAGCAAGCACATCAGCGATAAGGTCCATCTTGCCTTGTCTGTCGGATGTAAGAGCGCCAGTGCCCCCCTGTGCTCCCTGCTCTTTCGAAGAGATACCATCAATGTCCCTCATGGCTTGCATAGCTTGACCGAGCTGGAGGCCCTTCAGATATCTTCCCAAGACGTTGTCTCTGTTGGCCTTGAACACTTCAGCAATCGCCTTGCCGAACGCCATGACCTTTTCTTTCTCCTCTGGAGAATAGAACTCCAGAATGAGATAACCCACGTACCTGTTGGTAAGCTTGTTGTACTCCCTGAGCAGCTTCAAAGACTTTCTGCTGGCGGCCAACATAGCTTCTGGCTTGGCTGTCTTGCTTTCAGCTAGCACTCTAGATAGTTTCTTGGCTTCAACAAGCACAGGCTCAAAACCTTTGGCAGCTCTGAGCTTGCCGTCTTGAACGAGCTTGTTGGCCGACTTCTTCTGTTTCATCTGTTGATACCTCTTGTGTATGTAGTCAATAACTACAAGAGGCTCAACGAAACGCTACTTGTTCTGCTTAGAACTATAGTTCGGGTAATACTTGTACAGGATGTTCGTTCTGAATTTGTACAGCACACCTTCTTGTTCGGTCAAGTCAGCGTCCTTGACGAAGTACATCTCTCCACAACATACACACCGAAGTCTTCCTGCTCGGTACTTCCTGTAGTCCTCAACGGACTGAATCCTCGACAGATTCCATGGTCTGACAACCACTTCCCATCGATGCCCATACCCGAGCAGATAGCACTTGGCTTTCTGAACTAGTGCTGCCACCTTGTGTCTCCACAAGTCAACACGAGAAAACCCACGCCAGTCAAACGGGTTGAGCTCCGTTTCCGGAGTCAACTCATCGCTAGCGACACACACCATAGACCCATCTTCCAGCGCTTCATTGTTCATAGAGAACATTATAGCGGTTATTGATGGGATATTCAACCATTATGTTGCACAGGAAACAGCCCGAACAGGCTGTCATCAACCGTACAACACTATAGTGACTAGAAATTGTATTTGTTATGCTCTTGTTCGTGGCACCCTTCACACAACACAAGGCCACTTACCTTGTTAGCTATGTGATGGAATGCGACAGCTTCAACGATGGTCGACTTCAATTCGTGGGACTCTTCAGCGGGTGCTAGAGCATAATAGTCATTCCATCCATGTGCCATGGCTATTTTATGAACGATGGCAGCCATACGTTCCTTGTCATGATGAACTTCGAATGGACCTCTATTGACCCCACAATGAGAACATGCGAACCCGGCAGCAACCAACAACGGATACTTCCATTCCGTGTAAAGTCTTCGGTTCGCATGGCAACTTGTAACGAGACCAGAAACGCCACCCTTCCATCCAGGATGTTGAGCACCAACAAGAGGCGTTATGCGTCCCTCCTTCCAGGCCCGTTTCATAGTTTCAGAGCGTCGCAACTTTTCTTCGGGTGAAATGTCTTTTACGGCCTTTTTGATTCGGTCGTCAGTTTCTTTCGTCTTTCCCTTCGACCAGCGTTGGCCCGTGTCGTTAGAAACAAACGGTTTCCATTCTCCCGTTTCAATCATGGCTCTTCTGGTATTCAGGGAGTTCTCAACAGACTTCGCTGTTTGGAAGTTGTTGACAATACGAGAACTATGGCCAACCTTATAGCTACTAAACCCTCTCGTTATGTCGAGAAACTTCGTCTCTTCTCCACAGCCACACTCGCAGCACTTTGGTGCCCCACCAGTATGCAACGCCATATACAACAGCTTGGATGTCCTTCCATGTCCCTTTCGATAGTGAGCCGAGAGGGAAACCATTGAAGAGAAAGACTTGAGACACTCTGGTTCTGGGCAACTGTAAATCGTTTCCATCCATTCGAGTATGTGCGAAGAGAAAACGCTTGGCTTGGAAAAACCAGGGACTAGAACTGCATTGCCATGTTGTCGAAGCGGATTGTTAGTGTGATTTCTGCCATATCAGCAGTGCTGTCATATGACAGGTCGCCGAAGTTCATGCTTGTGCAGAAAGCGCCCTTGATGTCCCAGAGCTGAACTACTGTTCCTACTGGGTCAATCATCTTGATCTGAATGTCACGCTTGTAGAAGTCTGGATAGCCGCCTCTGCCCGACACTGAGTCGAAGCAGAGTCTTGACCATTCCATGACTTGCTGAGCGCCCGAAGGCATGATTGGATCGTGGAGTGTAACCGACAGTGTTCCGAAGGTTGTCTTTCCAGCGATGTATCTTGTGCTACCCAGCCAGTTGATTGTAACTTCTTCGGTTGTAATCTCTGGTCTTGCAGCTGTCTTCACCAAGAACGCATCGATACCTTCGATTGTGAAGATAAACTGACGCTTCATCAGTGGTGTGAATGGAGCTGGAAGCATCTCTGGTGTGTCGAGTGTCTGAGCCATGGTGTGTTATTCTCCTGCTTGTATGCTAACTAGATGTTTCCTGCGATATTCAACCGGTGACGAAGTTTGCCCTGTTGCTGACAGTGAATTCGATGCTCAAGAACTCAAGGGAAGTTGTTGGAACGATGAAGATTTTACCCTTGATGGTCTTGTTGTCGAGGTCAGACTGAGTGGTTGTGGAAGTGTCGATCTTCACGAGGAACTTCTCAACACCACCTTGTGCTTGGTATCTGGACACGATAGGCTTCACTGCCGCCTGGAAGGCTTCCAGTGTCGCTTCTCTTGCTGGCTCGAACATGAACCTGTTTCCAACTTGACGAATCTCTCTGCGAAGAGCGATAAGAAGTCTTCTCACGTTCACTCTGTTTAGCAAGCTGTCCTTGTTCAACAGGGTCTTCTGTCCCCACACAACTGGTCCAACTCCCTGCTTGCTGACAAGAGGGTTCATTCTTGCCACGTAAAGGGTGTCAGAGGTCGACTTGTTGAGAGCAACGGAGAAGTCTGAGACGTTTGCCAGCGTGCCTCTGGTGAAGCCTGCAGGAGCGTTGAAGGGCTGTCCAACGGCATCGTTCTTGCCGAACGCTCCAAGCACTGCAACTGATGGTGGAACCTTCTCAAACACTGTTCCGTTGTCTAGACGGATGTTGGTGTCTGGGAAATAGGTTGCAGCGAACGAGCTATTGACTGCTCTTGTGTTGAACTGCTGGGCTGTCTGTGTTACGGACACGTTGGTGTACGAACCAGTGAGGTTGTTGCCAAGAGCGTCGTACTGCTCTGCATCCATGATGTAGAAGCAGTCGAAACGGTCCTGTTCAACAGTGCTGATAGCGTTGTCTGTAACATATCTTGCTCTCACTCCTGGGACGGCAAGAACTTGAACGTCTAGGTCGTTCACGTCGCTTACCACTTCAAGAGCCTTGAGGTAAGACTGGACAGTCGCACCGTTGGTCAGACCACGGCTTGTGTTGTCGAGTTCTTGTGTGATGGCGGCGTTCTTCATGTAGCGTGTGTCGCTGTTGAAGATACGAACACCGTCGAATCCTCTTTCGAGGTAGAACGAGAACTTGGCAAGGGACTGGATAGATGCGCTGCCTGTAAGGTCGTTTACGGCCAACGCTCTTGTCTTTGTTGCGTGACTTGCAACAATGTTGCCTGCACGCACGTAGCTCCAGCTCAACACGGCTGTTGCACTTACGTCTGGAAGACCATTGCTTCCAGTCACAACCTTCACCTTGTCCAAGCAGAACAGGTTGTTGTTGAAAGCGTCGGAATCAAGAATGTTGCTTGCCGCTGTTGCAGCTGTTCCTGTGTTGTCGAACACAGCCATCTGCACGTTCGATGAGCCTGTTAGGTTCGGGTAATACTTGCTGTATCCCAAGATGCTTGGGTTGAACAGTGCGCTGCCGTTGATGTCGGTTACGCTTGTCTGCCTCTGGAACTGAACACCCCAGAACAGGTTGGTGTCGACACCTGCGCTAGCAGCTGCCTTCTTCAAGTTCAAGCGCATTGGGATAGGAGGCTGAGCAGCCTTGTAGAGCGGCTTGTGTCCAAGGATGTTGGTTGCAAAGTATGGGTTCCCTGTGTTGATCAGGTCGCCTTGGCGAAGGTCAACAAGAGAAGAAGATCCACCGGTAACCAAGTGCTGTGGACCACGGAAACCGAATGGAACAGCAGAGCTGTCGATATCCATGTTTTCAACGATGTCAGCCATCTCAACTCTCACATAACGTGAGCGGTTAGACTCTGCACCAACAGTGACAACTCTCTGAGAGGCTGTGTCAGTGTCGAAGTCAAAGTACGAGTTCTCGGTTCCGATTCTCTTGGCAATGTAGTTTGGGCTTTCTGGGTCAAGAGAGCAGTTCGAGAACGTCTCAAGGATTACAGAAGCTCCGGTCTCATCCCTGTCGGTAAGCCTACGAACAAGAACGTCGAACTTGCCATATGGCTGAGTTGCTGTTCCTGGCTGGATGTTCATGATGGAGATTTTCACATCCGAGTTGCTTGCCTCACCGTCGCTCCTGTGATGGAACTTGAACAGGTTGTAGTACGTACCACCGAAGTTCTGGGAGATAACCCACGGAGAGAAAGCATGGCCGTAACGATCTTCGAAGTTCTCGTAGTTCGGTGTGATTGAGCTTCCAACGTTTGATGTGTGGGTAGCAGCAGCACCAGAGGTGGGTGTCAAGAACGCAATGTTCTGAACAGCACCGAAGGCAGAACCCGAAGCAGCAACGATAACACCAGAACCGGTAGGAACTGCAAGTGCTGAGTACACATCAAATGCGCTGTAAAGAAGGTGTCCAGCTTCCTGTGTCTTCAGTGGGTCCGTGTTGAACACGTTTGCAAAGTAGTTCACAGCCTGTGGATCGAAGCTGGCCGTCAACACGTTTGGATATCTCGTGTCCGTTCCCTTGTGTCCGTTCATCAACAGAACGAACGACTGCTTGCCGCTAGAGATATCAACGGAACCAGTGAAGGCACCAGAGAACACAGCTTCGGTAGGCACGAAGTAAGACGCAGGAGCCGCACTAGGAGACGCAGCAGAGCTCAGTCTCAGAATGACACCCGATGGTGCGAACAACACGCCACGGACGATTGGAACCGATCCTGTGGTCGTCTGAAGGCTAGCGTCAGAGAAGATAGTGCTGCCAGCACTCTCCGACATAAAGCAACCGAGAACGTAAACAGAACCTGTCACGTTTCCTGTGTTTGCATACGGGTTATGCCCTAGGGCACCACCGCTGCTCTCAACAGGCTGCTGAGCACCAACAACGAATCCAGAACCAGAAACAGTTCCGTCACCGTTACGTGTTGCACCAGTTCCAGCTCCAAGTGTTCTGATCTGAACTAGTGGAACGGAAGTGTTGGTGAACCATTCCCTTGCGGCAAGATAGCCGTTGGGCGTGTCCGTGCTAGCACCACCAAACGTTGCAACGAACTCAGGCAAGGACGTGACGGTTGTTGGTACGAACGCTGGTCCCTTCACTGTTGGAGACACAACACACGCTGGTGTGCCTGACGGAGTTTTTACTGCTGGCCCAGTAACCTCAACTTCGTTGGTTATCACACCGGGGCTTCTAAACGTACTTGCCATGTTGGTTATTCTGCCTTCCTATAAAGGTTGTCGTTCGATAACTAGGACGACACAAAAAAACTCCCATGGAACACATGGGAGTTTCTCAGGCAGAATACAGGTGGTTGATGTTATCAGCCGAGCTGCACGCCAGACGGTGTCACAATGAAGTCCATGATGACATATTCGATAGCCCTTGTTGGGAGCAAACGAATTTGTACGTTCATACGGTTGCTTCTGACATCCTCGGCTGTGTTGTTTCTGCTGTCACAGATAACAGCGAACTTCTCGATACCTTGCTTCTGTTGAACAGAGCTTAGAATCAATGAGGCTTCGTCAATCATTCTCTGACGTAGTGCTGGTGTGTTCTGTTCGAACAAGATACGGTTTCCTACGGCCACCATCTGACGCTTGACTTCCAGAACCATACGCTTGACGTTGATGGAACGTAGAGCCGTGTCATTCTGCTGGAGCGTGTTCTGCGAGAAGAACACATAGTTTGCCGTTGGGAACTTGACGATTGGGTTGATGTTCGCATCGAACAACGAGTTTCTGTCGACTTGGTTTACTCTGATTGCTGTCATCGACACGAAGTTCAAGGAACCACGGTCGAAGCCTGCAGGTGCGAACCAAGGGAACTTCACTCTGTCGTTGTATCCCAGAGCTGCCACAGCAGCCACAGAGGCGGGAAGAGTAACCTTCCTGGTGTTCACTGTGTCTTCCACAACAACCGATGGGAAGTACGCTGCTGCTGCGTTGTTATCCAGCGCACGGTTGACGAATGCGTTGGTTGTCTGTGTGATAGAGATGGTCTTACCTGTCTCTCCATCAAAGATACGACCAGAGGTTGTACCGGACTGGTCATATTGCTGGATGTCCATGAGATAGAAGCTAAGGCCGAACTCTAGGTTTTTCTCCAGAGCATAGTCCGTCACCAGTGGGTCACGTTGTCCAGGGATAACGAGGATGTTGTTGTTGGCAATCGATGGGTTGGTTGCAACATCTACAGCTGTCTTGTAAGCAACAACATTGCTGTTCGCTGTACCAGCACCAGTGTAGTTCACGCTTGTTGGCGCTCCTGGAGAGACATAGCTGGCGTTTGCAAGGCCATATGTGCTGTTGGCGCCAACGTCGTCCGATGTCGAACGATCGCTGAACCTAGCGGCTTGCCTGTCGAAGATGTTTACACCATCCCAGCCGCCTTGCAAGAACGTTGTGAACTTGGCGAACTGAGAGTATGTGTTGAATGTCGTTGCGCTGCTGCTGTTGAGCAGGGTTGCAAGTGTCACACGGTTGCTGTAGTTCGAAGCGACATAGCTTGTTGGATCGATTGTGGCGTTCCTCAAGTAAGCAGCCTCACGCATGTGTGTTGCTGCACTGGCTGTCACTCCAGCAAGGGATGTGTTCGACAGAGCAACCTTGGCAAGCGAGAACTTGTTGTTGTTCAAGGTGTCGGACTGCGAGCCTGTGGTGATAACACCAAGCTCTTGAATTCCCACGAACTTCGAGAAGTTCTCAACGATAGGGTTGATTTCGTCATTCACGTTGACGTTCAGAACGCTACCGTTGTTTCTCTCGAACTTCACGCCCCAGTACATCCTGCTATCCAGAATGGTCTGTGTTCCTGGGCTGCCTGCAATGCCGCTTGTGGCAAGAGAGTTGCGTGTGATGGTGAAGCGATATGGAACTGGAGGAACAATCGAACCAGAAAGGTTCGGCGCTCCACCAGCAGAACACGACACGCTTGTGATTCTTGTGCTTCCAAGAGCTACGCTGCCTGTTTGGTCAGTCAATGCTACGTTCGTAAGCGGCATCTGGTGACCATGGAAACCGAATGGCAGAGCCTTCTCTGGCACTTCTCCAGCATCAAGCTGGGCACTGGTCACAACACGAACATACTTCGAACGGTTGCCGTACTTGCCTGTAACCAACGCTCCACGGTCCTCAACCTCAACAGCGTCGAAGTTGAACACAGCCTTCTTGTCACCAATGACCTTGGCCACATAGTTGTCACTCTGTGGATCGAGCGACAGGTTGTTGAACACTTCAAGGACTTGTGGGTCTGCATCACTGTCCTCGAAAGCTCTCACTGTCAGCGTAAAGGTTCCGAACTGTGTGTTTGGGTTCGTGGAAGCAAGCAGGTTCGAGATGCTTACCTTGATCTTGTTTCCAGCGTACGCACCATCATCTAGTGCTTCGGTATAAAACAAGTCATACTCGATATTACCGAACGGCTGTGAGATGAAGTATGGAGACTTCGGTGCCTTGTAGCGTGTGTTGTACCAGCCGAACACATCTCTGTACTGAAGGCCAAGGCTGTTGGCGTTGCTGGAGCCGGAGAGCACTGCTACGGTTGGAAGGTCGGCACTTGTCTGAAGAGCGGCAACCTGTGCGTCAACTGGATAGTGGACGTACAACAAGTGCTTCTTCTCAACGAAGTATTCTGGGTTGGTGTTTAGAATCTTGCCCACGTACTTGTCGCTGCTTGGGTCAAGGGATGCTGAGAACACCTTGATTCCAGCAAGACCGTCATCGCTTGCAAAGGTTGAGCCAGCGCTTGTGCTCAACACAAGCTTGAACATGTCCTGAAGGATGCCTGTCGTTCCAGCCTTGGCTGCTTGATAGTTCTGTGTGCCTGCCGAGATGGTTGACGCATCAAACACTGCTCCACCAGCACCAGAGAGCACAAGAAACCTTGAGTCCGGGGTTGTAAACAACACGGCTCTTACAAGGTGTGCGTTGTCAGGAGCGCTTCCATCTACATCGTAGCTGTCGTTGTTGGTGAAGTCAGGATATCCGTAGACTTCGTTTGTCTGCACTGAGTGCTTTGCTACAAGGAACTGTACAACGCCTTGCAGTGCGCCACCAGCGAACTCTGTTCCATTACCTACGACCTTCATGCCTGCATTGACAACCGTTCCACTTACCATGGTGTTCGAGATGTCTGCAGATGAGCTGTTGGCACCACAGCCGAGAACACGGATGTAGTTCACCGATGCTAGCTCTGAACCCTTGGATTCAAGGAACTTCTGAGCTGCATATCCACCAACGAACTTGGGGTCAACTGAACCAAACTTGTCAGCGAAATCAGTGTAGCTTCCAAGACTCACTGGAATGAAGGCTGGGCCTTTCTCTGCCGCCCCAATCACAGTGGCAGGAACACCACCCACCGGAGTCTCTCTCTCTGTAAGGTCAAACTCCCTGTCGAAGTAGTTCGGAGCCTTCAATACGATTTCTGCCATGATTTATCCTCGCTTTTTGAGCTGTGTGAAAGTTCTACGGGATAAATAGAGATAGGTGGCCTGTTTCCTGGTCCTGTGATATTCCTAGGAAACTATGTACCTATTTCCTTGTGCCGTTGAAGAACTCCATAAGAGACTGTTCATCAGAGGCGGTGTACTCGGTTTCACCGTTCTTCTGATACCTGCTGGTCTGGGAGATGACCTTCGACTGTTTGTTGCCGTTTCTGTCCGTGTATTCTCTTCTGTAGAGGTACTTTTGCTGTGTGGTTGGTTTTGGTTTCGTTGCAGGGTCTAGTTCCAAGTCGGAAAGAATAAACGGATTGGTGTCCACCAACCCATCCTTGGTTTCGTTGAAGTTGTCTTGGTTACGTGTTTCCCCAACGAAGCTGTCACCTGGGTCCGAGACTTCGAATGACACTGTTGGTGCCGACAAGTATCTCTTGAATGGCACTCTCTGTCCCTCGCCTTGAGGAGCAAGCAGGTAACCTCTTACTGTCAGGGTTACACTGTACTTGATAATTCTCTCTTGGTCTGTGATGTCTTCGAAGTTGTCCTGCGCTGAAAGTGTCGGGTCCAGAGTAGACCCAAACCAATAACCCTTGTCAGTCTTGAGATAGAACCCTTTGCCTGGAGACAGTTGGTTCGCTAGTAGCGTATCAATCAGATAGTTCATGTGCTGTGTATAAGCCGTCCAGAACACGATCTCATACGTCGCCGTGAACATCTGTGGGAATGGTATGGAGATGACTTCGTAGACGTGGTTGTTTCGTAGTGTCCCAGGCTTGTCATCCAACAACATGCCTTCCTTCAGTGACGGTAGTTCTGCTGCCGATCCAACGTTCCCCCGTAGAGACGTTGGAGGTGTTGACATGTGTTTCAAATTTAGTGTGTTGATAAGAGACTGGTAGTCTCCATCTGTCACGTCATACCTTCTCTTGATGACCAACTCTCCAGGAAACAAGTCCCCACCTTGCTGTTCAATGCCTGTTCTACGAATAGAGATGGCTGGAAGTATCAACACACCATTCTTGTCTCTGAACGGCTTCAGTCTCTTAGCAAGAGCAAACCTCTCACCCGTAGCCATAAGAACAAAAGGCTTGCGTACGTTTATCTGTTCGTTGTTTCCTGTTGTTATAGCCTTGTTTTGGAACTTGATATCCTTGTCGAACAGAGAATGCACGGCTATGTCAACGTCTTCAATTCCACAGGAAGGAACATAAAACGTTGACGGATCATTTCCGAGAGTGTCATACCCAGTATCAACCTGTCCCTTGTCTTCACGATAGGGAACGTTCTGTCTTGTTGTCATTCGTCATATATTCCCTTCTTCGCTGGCATAGGATCGTTGTTGAAAGAGCTTGCAGCATCCTCTTGAATGAAGTCTCCTGAAGGTGAAGCGTCATTCCCAGGTTCTACCCTCTTCGCTCCTGTTCCAAGAGCAATGTCAGGCATCTGATGTCCTAGCCTGTTCCTGAGCTCACGAACGTCTCCAGTGGCTTCCCCTGTGCTAGACACAGGAAGACCTCTCTGCTGCTCAAAGATCGTCTGCGCACCCCCTCCAGCGGCTTTGGTGGGCAATGGGAAACTGTTCGGGTCAAGCTGTCCAAGCCTTGCTGTTCTTGCCGTTATCTTCCAAGAGTTGTCGTGCTCTTCAAGTCCGAAGATGTTGTTCATGTTGGTGAAGGTAAGAACCTCGAACAGAACGTCACCGTAGGAGAACATGTCACCCTCGGATGGATAGAACCCCTTGTCAACCAAGTCCTTGTACTGGATTAGAACCTCAAGCTTCGCCTCCTGGTCCGGACCAAACGCTGTTGTCTTGCTGGACCATTCTGGCTGGCCCACAAGAGCGTTTAGTCTTATCGGACGCTCAAACACCTTCTTCACCGCTTCGTTGTAAACAGCGTGAACAGCACTCTTGACAGTGCTCAAGGGGTAATACTGGATTGTCTGTCCAACAACGTCCTTTATCACTTCTTTCGTGATGTCGTTGATGAACTGTATCTCACGTTGTCCGACAAAGAGGCGTGGAATGGGAATACCCTAGCTTTCTGTGATGATAACTATGGATGATTCGTGGCCCACTTCTTCGGAAGCAACAAGGAGCTTCCAGCCCTTGTGGGTTTTCAGCCTTCCATGAAGCAGGGCGTAAAGCCCTTGCTTGTAAAGCCCATGTTCCTTGGCGAACGTTGGCACATGTGAAATGTTGTGATATATCGTGCCATCAGGCGCCAACAGCGAGCCATATGTCTTTACCGGCTGCGTGCTATTTCTGTTGGCGATGTTCTTTCGGGCCTGTTCTTGCTTTTTGGCCCTGAACACTGGGTCTGATGCGATTCTTTCGTTGATAGCTTTGGTCCGCCTTGCCTGATTTGCTGGATCGCTGAGAGCCGCTATAGCAACTTTCCTTTGGTTAGGGTCTTTCATTCGTTCTTGCATTAGAACGGACATGGCTGCACGATGTTCTTCGCTTTCCCATAGCCGTTTGGCATGTTTAGAAGCTTTCGCCTTATATTCCGGCGTATCCATGGCCGCCATTCGTTTGATGGCCACTTTCTCTTTGAAACCGGGTTCTTGCCACTTTTTCTTCATGGCTTCGCTTTGCTTGGCACTTGTTTCCGTTGGCGTCTTCGAATGACATGCCCGCCATTCTCCTCGGATTATTTCGGTGCAGTTGTAGCATGCTCGTGTTCCATCCTCTAAGATAAGTCGGTATACGTTTGAGATACGTCGCTCTTCGGCGGCGTTTCTTTCTTCTTTCGACGCCCCAACCATAACCTCCAGTACGCAGAACAGAAGGAAGTTGTCGTGTCCTAAGAGCGTGACACATTTGTTATAATCGGCCTGCAAGAATCGATTCGAATGGTTACCACCCATAAGGTCACGACAATGATTCTGCCAACGGTTTCTGAACCGATTCGTTTGCCCAATATACACTCTGCCCGTATGCGTGTTGGTGATTTGGTAAATGCCACCCAAGTGACCGTGTTCATTGCTGTTGAATATCACCGAACAAGCATACCACTATTCGAACGGTAAACAAATCAATACATTGTTAGGGCCACTTTCGGACTCATAGGCGTGTATCCGAGCATTTTTACAGTGTTCTCAGCCTTCGTAGCTTCACGCTCAGCAATCTTGTCATATGTAAGGTTGTCGAGCGTTTCCTTGAGAGTCGTCAAGAGTTTCTCTTTATCTTCTCTACCGGCAGTTACAAGGTCTTCACCGTTCAGGGATATAGACGTACCGGGCACAGGAATCTCCTTGAACTTGCTTCTCACTCTTCCTAGGAGTTCTGTTGCAAGAGCTAGAGTGTACTGAGCAATCCAGTTCCTACTCCAGATGTTCAGTGAGTTGTAGTTCAGTGGACCGAACGGAGCGTTGAATGGACCGTTGACGCCATAAATCTTGTCATCCTGATAAGAACCAGAGACTCCGGCACCAGTTGTGTAGTAGCTGGAACCACTTGCAACAAGTGTTGAAGCGATGGTTGGAAAAGGAGACTTGCCGTATCTCACTCTTATCCAGAACCTGCTGTTGTAGTTGGGAGTGATTACGCTAGGAGTTGGATAAATGCGAATAGTCCTTCCAACTATCTTGTAACTGAAGTGAGACCTTCTCATCTTCTGCGCTGTCTTCAACATGCTTGAACGCAGAACGTCTTCGAACAGCGGCAGCACATAGAACCTTGTGTCTGGGATATAGCTTTCAACAGGAAGTCCTGAAGCAACGAAGTTCGAAGCAAGGTTCGAGTTGAACATGTACTGCACTGGGGCGTTGTGGAACACCTCGACAACTTCCATGGTTCCGACAGAGCCTGAAGGCTGCAGGGCGAACAACGTTTGTCCAGTTCCGTTTCCATCAAACAGCTCTGTGTACAAGTCATAGTCCTGCCTGCTGCCTGTGAGGTTCATGTAACCAAGATAAGTCTGTTCAGTCTGACTGTACCCGATGATACCTGCGTATGGGGCAGCAAGAGAGTTCAGGAACTCAAGGTTCTGCTGAACGTACATGTTGGTGATGTTGATGTTGTTGACTCCGTTGGAGTCAACCGAACCGGTTGGCATTCCCATGAGGTTCGCCAAGTTCGAGATGTTCTGGTACTCAATCATCTTGCTGTTGAACTCTCTTGTTGCTTCCTCAAAGCATGACCAAACCATAGGCTTGGTCAGCTCAACACCCAGAACGTCTTCTCCAAGACGCCTGAACACGAACGTAACAAGGCTGTCAGCATCACTCTGGAACAGAGTGTACTTGTCGTAGAAGCCAAACGGTGTTGGATGGAGAGTTGTGTTGAAGGTTGACGCCATGATGGATGCACATAACTAGCGCCAGTATTTCCTAGGAATCTACTTCTTCGCCTTCTTCTTGCCACGCTTCATGAGTCTGTGAACCGTTCCATACACCAGAGCTCCTAGGCGTTGACGCTCTTCCGGGGTCTTCGCATTCGCTGGGTCTCCGTACTCATCCTTGAGTGCAAGAATAACCTTCTCCCACTTGGCAGGAAACTTACCTTCAACAACAAGCCTGCCCACTTCCTCGAACAGAACCCGAGAAACCACTTCTGCCAACTTCTTGACCTTCGGTGCTTTTGGCTTCTCTGCCTTCGCTGTAAGTTCCTTGCTAGCAGCGACGAACGACTGCATGATGGTTGAAGCGGCCTTCTTCAACTCGGGAATATCAGGCAGCAGCGAAGCAAACAGCTTCGCATCACCGTTCGTAAGAGCTTGTCTTACCATGGTTCCAGAGATGCGCTTGCCAGATGGTAGCTGCACTTCCTTCAGCGCTACAGGGTGAATACGGCTTTCTGCTGCAAGTGTTGGATAGAGCTTCTGAAGCTTGTCCAGGCTGTACCTGCCTTCAATGTCTTCGGGACCAGCGAACAGATAAAAGTCCACAGGCTTGTCCATGTTGTCCTTGATAAACTGGAAGGTGGTACCAACAGGAGAGCCAGGAACAAACACCACTTCGACACCCTTGCTCTCAAGCACAGGCTGGATGAACTTCTGAACGTATTCCTTCGCTACTTTGCCGCTGAGAGGAAACTCCCCAGGACGCACTCTGTCTTGTTCAGACAGAAACAGATATAGCTTGTCAACGGATTCCTTCGCCGCCAACACACTCAAAAAGTGTCCTATGTGCATAGGCTTGAACGAACCAGGGAACAGCCCAATCTTCTTCACTGCAGACTTAGTCATGGCCATAACTAGCCTAGTTATCACTCATGAATGACAGAACACACAAACTCATAAGACTCTTGACCAGAGTCCTTGTGGTAGAACACCTTCAACAACTAGCTGAAGGTGGTGCAGCTGGCCACATGGCTCATCCCTTCGATGTTGAATCGGTCAAGTCCGGTAAAGACTTGGTCGAACTGTTTGGCAGAGCAGCCATCTACCTCGCCAAGAACCCAACACACGCCAGCGTCAAGATAGACGGAATCAACGCAAGCATAAGGCTCGCAACAGTTGATGGTGTCAAGCAGTTCGTTATTGACAGAGGTTCGAACAAGCCACTTGACGTAAGAGGAGTAACCAAGGCCGACCTCGAATCCAGATTCGGTCCTGGCCATGGCATGATAGAACGTGGAGGCAAGGTTCTAGATATCTTCAACTCTGCTCTACCGGCCATAAAGCCAGAACTACAAGAACTCGGAATGCTCAACAACCCCAACGTGATGTTCAACATGGAATATGTTGCTGGTGGCAAGACGAACGTTCAAGAGTACCAGGACAACTTCCTTGCCATCCATGGGCTCCTGGAGATTATGCAGGTCAGTCCAACCAAGAGAACAGCCACAGAGACATCCTTCAACAAGGATGCCCTAGAAAGGCTCCTGGTGAAACTACAGCCATATGCAAACAAGCAAGGCTTCAAGGTTCTGCATGCCGTTATTCCTATGCAGTCTAAGCTTCCAGACTTCAAGGCAGAACTAAACAAGTCCTACACCGTAAACATCTCTCCTGACGTACAAGAGACAAAACCTCTAAAGGCATGGCTCCAAGGTGTGAGCATGCTTCCTAGGAACATGTCCCTGAAGCTATCAACCGGAAAGAAAGTCGAAGCCATAAGCAAGGACGTGTTTCAGAACATCATGAATGGAACACCGGTGTCCTCTTACCTAGCTGAACCACTGCCCCAGAACGTCAAGGCAGCCGTTGATGGCTTCGTTGTCTATCTCGCAACCATGAAGTTGGGAGAAGCACTGCTGAACTCTCTTGACAGCGAGCTCGGTCCCGTCGGCTCCCAAGAAGGTATCGTCATAAGAGGCTTGACCCCCAAGCCTTTCAAAATCACGGGAACCTTTATCATCCGTGGTCTAGACAGTGCTTTCGCCAAAGCCTAGTTCGAGCCTCTGCAAGCCTCACCAGAGCCCGAGAACAGCTTCAACGGGTCAACGTGAGTGGGTTTCGAGAACGGGCTCTACAATGGCGTATAGAGCTCACAGTTCAAGAACAAACCGGTTGTTGGTTGAGCCATATACTCTCCACACGTTGTTCTCTTGAGCTACCACAGCTTCGGACTTTCCTGGTTGCGCCTTGAACTTCAGCCTGGGATATCTTCTCTGTCCATCCGTATACCAGAACGAAGGCTGGTCGGTTTCTCCATCTGTCTTGAACCCTGAGTTCGCATACACAGCACCAGCTCTTGTACTTCCTCCAAACCGGTTGTCTGCATATGTGACAATCTTGTTGAATCCGTTGTTGCAACACCAGTTCGAAACGTGCTTCAACAACTTCGAGAATCCTCCTCTTACTCTTGTGTTCAAGATGCTAGCAAACCTGGCAATCTCCATCCCACCCTCTGCCTTCTTTCGTTGAAGGTATCCTGGAAGTCTAAGACTTATGGCCGCCACAACCCTTTCTTCCTTATCAACGAGTCCAAATGACACACGACAACCAGTATACCCAGCTATGTGGTTCTCTTCGAAGAACACCCTCGCTTCTCGCATATCCAGTTGCTTCACGGTTGTGTCCCTGGCGTTGACAGACTGAACCGTAGACCCAACACCGTTCCTAACCATGGATTCAACGATGGCCCTCTTGTTCTCCCACTCATCCTTGAAGAACAAGTAGCTCTTGATATCGCTGGAGGGTGGGGGTAGATTGTGGTTCTGCAAGTCGTGCAACCGAACCTCCATCTCTTCGCTTGTCCAAACACATGGTTGTTCGAGCTTGAAGGGGGCAACAGAGGCAAGAAACAATTCAAACTCATCAACACACGGTGACCTGGGTTGAGCCTTCCATCTACTCTCTAGGGCTTCCTTGTACCTGAACCGTCTACCCCTTGTTGTGTTCCTCCGACCAGAACACACACCGATAATCATGGGAAAAGGAATGCCCGTTATCTTCTCTGCTTCTGCGAGACAAGAGAACTCGGCGACAACCTTTCCTTCAGCATCTATCTCCACAACTTCACGCTTGTTGTGTCCACCGTGTTTGGTTGAATGATGGATATACTGGGAAGCTAGCGCTGGTTCTGCATACTCCCATGTGAAACCACCAATGCTCCCCAGTTTGCCTTTACAACAGTTCATTATGCAAGTGCTGTCGATAGCCAGAACTCTACCAGCTTCGGCCATGCTTGCCCACTCTCGAATAAAGGTTCGGTCTTTCAAGCTGAGTTGTCGAACAGGACGAAACGAGCTTGGGTCTTGATAAGGAACGTGAGCAAGTCCCGCCATGTTGTAGCACTCAGGCTTCCCTATGTTCTCATCTAGAACAGCCTGCTCTTTCCGAAACAACTCGTCTCGTGGAATTCCAGCGTCACACATCTCCAACACTTCGAACTTGAAGGACTCTTCTCCATACTTCTTCCATGCATTCAACAGGTGAACGTTGCTATGGGTACCGTTTCGCAGCTGTTTCCTGTGTTCCCACCAACGCTTCGCAAGATTCCAACTGCTGCCAACGTAATAATTCCCGTTGGCTAGGTTGATTATCTTGTATATACCAGGCTTCTTGCACAAGCCAGTCTTTGTGTATGAACGCTTCTGCCTATTCAACATAGGCTTACCATAGCATGAAAAGGACATGTTTTCAAGGAATTGAATGCGGAAGGGAGAGCCACCTCTCGGCAACTCTCCCTTCTAAGTCCCCGTTTTCACAGGGAAACTGTTCAGATGATGTTCATATCGAGAACGGTGACCGTAGCGAAGAAGTCACTTCTTACCATCTTCTTGCCGTATCTTGTCATCAGGCCCTTACGAGGTGTGAAGTCTTCTGGACCGTAGATGACTGGGGTAAGGATGAGAGGTACGTATGGGGCGTAGATGTATCCGCTTTCGAGGAAGGTCGAGCCCTTGTAACCAATCAGGATCTTGTTGGCTGGGAAGTATGGGTCAACGAACACTGAGTAGCGACCGTTGATGGTTCCCACTGCATCTGCGCCTACGCTCATACCGTCACGGACTTGTCCGTCGCCGTCGATCTTGTACGAAGCACGGTAGCCGATGGTTGCTTCAAGGATGGTTCCCACTTCTGGTGAGCACACGATGAAGTTACCAGAGCCACGGAGTGTCTTCTTGTAGATCATGTTGGCAGCGTCTGTCACGGTCTCGATGAGGGTCTCGTACCACTCACGAACTGTACCTGTGAACGATGGTCCTGGGTAGGTTGTGTTGGTGCGAGCAATCTCGGTACCGGTGAGCTTGTTGACGAATCTACCAGAGGCACGGCTCCAGAAGAAGTTCGCTGCACCAGCCTGTGTCAACAGGTCGTTGAGGATTTCACGGTCAACGTCAAGTGTCACGAGCTCAGACAAGATGTTGGTCATCTCAGCTTCCACGTCGATCGAGTAGTAAGCTGTCAAGTCCTGAGCCATTTCTGGCGACCAGCGAGCACGTAGCTTGCGGGTTGTGGCTGTGACGTTCACTGACTGGATCAAGATGTCAACTTCT
>Ga0315903_10001220_pt1 | contig 38838 bp, 54 predicted proteins | sample LakEriMetagenome_7_FD_203524 | JGI IMG/M metagenome (GOLD analysis project Ga0315903, IMG submission 203524) | Freshwater fungal communities from buoy surface, Lake Erie, Ohio, United States - Buoy 2 MA119 | ecosystem: Environmental > Aquatic > Freshwater > Lake | place: USA: Lake Erie, Ohio... | reverse complement strand
ATACTTAATAAACACATTCTCATATCACAAAACAAAACTAGAAGAGGTCAAAAATGGTAGTAGGTGGTAGTAATCTTAGCGTGTTCTTTACCGCTAACGAACTCGGCACGACCCCAGCGACAAAGCTTGGAGCGACTGCACTATACACAATGAATCGTAAGATCAAAACTTCACTCACAAGAACGACATTCACAATCGATCAGAATGAGGACAATCCGGATCTTACATCATTCTTAGAAAACTATGCTCCAATATCTTCGATCACACCTGATACCGGTGAATACGAAGATGGGACAAAGTTTAACTCATCACAAGCGACAAGCGATACACTTTTGCAAATTGTGTACGGTGGAAGCGATGTCGTAACAAAGAAGCGTAAAGTAGTCTTGATGCTTTGCAAACTTGCACAAGATGCAGGTGCATTTGATCAAGAAGCAGGTAAGTACACAAAGCCGAAAGTAGCCGGTGATGTGGTAAATAATGAAACAGATATTACAGTTCCAACTGCATTATTCTGCGGTACTTTGGTAACGGGTCTTGCGACTGTATGTATTCCTAGCAAAATTGGATACAAAGAAGTATGGTTTACTGATCCATCATTGTAAGAATCACACGGGGCGGATTCATCTCCGCCCCTTTTATTAACTAGGAGATAGCATGAAATTATATCTTAACGACACCGCGCATGAAGTGCCTTTACATACGAAACTCACACCCGCACTCTATGACAAAGTTACGCCTTTATTGAGTGAACTAGCTCAAACCAAAGGCGCTCAAACCGCCGCCGAGCAAGAGATTATGGATAAGGTATTTTTGAATGAAAGCCTTGCAAGTAAAATTGATTTGACAAAAGGGCAAGACGCCTTCAAAGACATTATGCAAGAGTTCGCATTCCAAGAAATTGTAAAGACTGCATATCTGAAAGTTCGCTCTAATCTATTCGAGGTTATCAATGTCGATGCGACTACGATACCGAAGATATTTGAATTCGTTAAGACTTGTATTGACCAAACCAAAGTGCAAAACGGTGAACTCTTGGCAGGTATTCAAAGCGAAGTAGATTCTGAATTTTGGCAAGGTCAAGATCTAGACGGCATCTTGGACTCACTAAAGTTTTTTCGTGAAACAGTATGCCGAAGAGTCCGTATTATGTGAGTATTACTTGGCAGAGCTAGTGATATTCAATGACCCCGATGATGACGAGTATGAAGAGAGTGAAGATGGGAGCGCTTATTACCTTGGCGAGCTGAGCGGGCAATACTGGATCTTCAAAGGCGCGGCAAACGGTGACCCCGCCGCATATTTGCGCCTGTATTACGATACTCCAAGAGTAGATGTAATCAAGACCTATGCCTATCTAATTACTTACCACAAAGAACGCCGTAAAATGGAGCGCAGAATACATGGCCGATGATATCAAAATAAAGTTAGGGCTTGATGCTACAGACCTTTTTACAGGTTTAGATCAAGCTTTGTCAAAAGTAAATGCTGATATACGCAATTTGCCAGATGTAGGCGATGCTATTGCTGCGGATATACCAAAAGCAAATGCTGCGCTAAAAAGTTTTATTGATGAACAGAAACAGCTTCTAATTATTTTACGGCTTCAAGGTAAAGAAGGTAGTGATTCTTATGCACAGATTGAAAGATCTATAATAGATGCTCGGACAGAACTTGATAAATTTGAGCAAGCAAGTAAAGATGTAGAAGCTTCAATCAAGGGTATAGGAGACGCAGGCCAAAAATCAGGCGGATTGCTTAGTAATCTCAAGAGTGAAATTTCAAATGCAGGCGGATTAGGAGCAGGTCTTGTTGGTGGTATCGCGGGCGGGCTTGCAACCGCTGGGATAGGTACGGCAATTAGCGCCGTGCAAGGTTTGGGTACTGCAATCTTCGACGGTGCTATGCGAGCTGATGAGTTTGGGGATAAGCTCGAAGTTGCGTTTAGTCAGCAAGGTATAGCCGATGTAGAAGGCGAAATCAATAAGGTAAGAGAATCGACTCTACAGCTCGCAAATGATCTAGGCCTACCAACGCAAAGGACTCGCGAGCTTGCGGGCACTGTAGCGACGCTAGGCGGCGTATCGGGCAAGCAAGCGGAGGACTTAACAAAGCTATCCGCAGGTATTGAGACCTTCACCGATGGAACGGTCAAAGGCGAGGCAGTTGTAAAGGCATTCTCTCGAGGTCTTGCCGACCCTGAAGGCGCGGCGGCGATTGAGTCACTATCTAAAAAGTATCCACAATTAGCCGATACGCTTAAAAGTACGTTAAGTCCTACCGAAAAACTCGCAGCGGCTAATAAAATACTTGGTACTTCATTTGAAACCGTCAAAAACCAACAAGCGGATGCAGGCGGGACTTTCAATAAGTTAAGCAATTCAGTGAGTGAAGCCTTTGAGACAATTGGATCAGGTCTTAATAATGCTATTAATGTTCTGATACCTATCTTTACTGAAACACTAGGCCCCGCATTCTCGACACTTGGGAATACTATCAGCGGATTATTCACTAGAATATGGAGCGTCTTAGAGCCGATACTTGGTTTGATCGGTGGTGGTATAATGGTCAATGTCGTAGGCATCATATCCGTAGCCGTTGAGGCTTTGAACTCGATCTATGAAACTGCTACTTATGCCTTTGATCAAATCATGATAGCTCTTGCACCTGTATTCGATGCAATTAAAAGCGCATTTGGCATGGATGGTGCGGTCGGTGAGGGTGTCGATGCTATGCAAATCATGCAAGGCGTGCTCGATATAGTAACAGGAGCTATCGGAGCGCTCTTTGATGTGGTTAGTGAAATTGGCAAAGTGCTTGTAGATGTTTTTGTAGGTGCTTTGAAGCTTGTAATCGAAGGTGTAAAGTTTGTAGTCGAAGGTATCAAGTCTTTTATCTTTTTTATCGGTGATTTGATAAGCAAGATACCAGGTGTACAAGCGGTATTTAACAATCTTAAAACTGCCTTTGATGCGGTCTATAATTTCTTCAGTGACTTGCCAAGAGCTATTAATGAAGTACAAGTGTATTTGAAGGCATTTGGATATGTTTTTCAAGGGATTTTCTCGATTTTAAGCGACTCATTTGATAGAATTAAAAATCTTGATTTTAGTGGCGCAAAAGAATCGCTTAATCAATTATTTGATTCAAGAGTCTGGAGTGGATTATTTGCTGATGGACAAAAAAGAGCAAGGACGGAACTTAAAGCTACATCAGATGCAGCCAAAAAGGCTAGTGAAGAAATTACAAAAACACTAGATCCAGTTCCACCAAAGCCACCAAAACCGCCTAAAGGCACACCGCAAGAAACTGAGTCCGATCTACAAGAGCTCAAGCGCTTGTATGCTGATTATGCGCAGTATCTTCAAAACAATGAAGCTGCAATCTTACAAGACTTCAAAGGCACGGCCGAAGAGCGCAAAAATGAAGAGGCAAGACTATCAAAAGAAAGAGCGCAAAAGCTCAAAGAATATCTTAATACTCAGCTTGCTGATGTGAAAGACTTCAACGCTAATCTATCAAGCGAGCAGTTAGCCCTTAAGATCAAACCCGACAAAGCAAAGAAAGAAGACTTCGAAGATATTCGCTCGTTTTACCTTGGTGAAACTAGCAAGCTTAGTAAAGATTTGAACTTGGAAGTAAAGGTGAAACTACCTGACTTCAAAGACGAGCTTAAAGGATTTGAAACTGCAGTAAAGGATATAGAGAAAAATACGGAGGCGCTTATTCCAAAAGTGCTCGCAAATTCGCAAGAGGCACTCGATGCGAATACAAGCCAAGTGACTAAGTATCTTGACTTTATTAAGTCTCAGAACGCGGAAATAGAACAAGCGAAGACCGGAGCGCTTGCAAGTGGCAATATCGAAGCAGCTGAAAGCTTCGACGCGCAAATACAACGGAATGTATTAAGCATCAATACGCTAACTTCAAGGCTTGCAACTTATCAAGCGGATAGCTCAAAGGCAATCGCAAAAGCTGAAGAGGAGGCTACTCTCACTTTTCAACTTACGACCGCGCTTCAGACTAATATCCTCGATGCCTTCAACTCCGAGCGCATCGCAAAAGAGCGCGAAGCAAATGAAGCTATCCGAGCCGAAAAACTTGGAGCGCTTGACCAAGAAGAAAACGACCTCACTACTTCACTTGCGAAGCGCGAGGTAAGCTTTGAAGAGTATGCTGCCAAGATGGCTGATATTGACGCGCAACGTCAGCAAGCGATGGAAGCGACCGAGGTAAGTTTTGCAGAGCGCTTGAAAGAAGTGCAAGACAAGACTATCGGATCTTTGCTAAGAAGCCAAAGCGCCGCGATCACAGGGTTTGTCACCGACCAGTTCAAAGATGCTGAAGGCAATGTAACAGAAAATGGCAAGATAATCGGCGAGTCTATGACTTCGCTAACTACTCAATTCGCCGCCCTCGCTGAAAGCGGTAAAGCTACACTCGGTGACTTCGGGAACGCAGCCGCTGCGGTCGCATTCGATGCAGTGAGCAAAATGATACCTTCATTCGTAGCCGGTATCTTAGGAAGTTCGATAACCGCGCTCGGCCCGATTGCTGGTCCGATAGCTGCAGGTCTTTTAACCGCTTCGCTTCAGCTCTTACTCGGTCAAGCAAAGGCCGCGCTCGGCTTTAAAGACGGGGTCGTAGATCTTGCCGGGCCCGGAACCGAAACAAGCGACTCGATACCAGCATGGCTATCGAAAGGCGAGTCAGTGATAACAGCTTCAAGCACGCGAGCGAACAAAGACGAACTCGCATGGATGAATAATAATCCCGGTATGAGTATCCGAGATTACTTCACTTCGCACGCGCCTCAAGTTCGCTATGCAGTAGATGAAGACGGCGAGCTTATTCGCGAGGTGCAAAAGCTTCGCGAAGAGACTCGCGGGCTTGGTAGGCAAATTAACCGAAATACGCATGTATCCATAAGCGGCGAGCTAAGAGCCGATAATAACTCAATCAAGGCCGTAATCGATAACGAGCGCCGCCGTAATGCAAGGAGAGGATAAATGTCTTGGAGATATTGGGTAAAAATTGAAGGCGCAACCGAGGCTACCTTTCAGCCTGTTAATACTTTGGCAGTGGAATTACCTATATTTGGTATGCATCCAAGTTATTCCGTAGAAAGTTCAAACGAGGTAAGCATGTCAGGAACGGAAATAGGTCAGCGCCGTATCCGAGTAAGCTTGGAGCTTGATTGCATTCCGGTTAGTACATGGGACTACGGAACTATCAATACTGACAATGTGCAATACTTACTGCAAGAAATTTTACAAAAGCCATACACTCGGATAGTAGCACCTACGACCGCAGGCTACAACTTGCCGACAAGATTCCAAAGCGCTGGGTCTTTTACTTACACAAAGGCGCTTATCCCTTTTGTCTTCGCACGATGCGACTTCAGTAATGAAAAACAATGGGCTTCAGGGCTTGAAAAGTTTACTATCACCTGCTATCGCAAGGACTTGATCTAATGGCTCTATCTAATCAGCGCTTTGTTACAACTTGGACAAGTGAGGATAGCATCCAATGGCGTATGTATATCATACCGAGTAGTGTGGATTACATAAGCCCAGCGGTAAGCTCGAATGTGACGCTTCCTTCGGAGTTCCTGCTTCGAGATATGAGCCTTGAGACTGAACTCGGAAGCATACCCGCTGGACTTGTAAGCCAAGTGCTAAAGATAAATGTCAATATAGCCGCCTTGCAGGGCACTCAGGCGCTCATAGACTTAAGGGCCGACCTATTACGAGGCACGACTACAAAACGCGTTCCCTTGAACTCGGACGGGACTGCTTATCTTGCTTCGGATCTTACACTCGAGCAAAGAGAGTTTGATGCCTTCAATACTTTTGTGCTTCAGTACAATGACGGGAGCGGATATAAGACCGCTTTTATCGGATGCCAAAAGTACAGCGCTGATAACGAGCTTGAGATAACCGCGCTTGATAATGTTATCACTTATACGATTGAAATTTACGATGTATTCCGTTGTATCGGAGAGATCGTGAATCAGGATGTATGGGTAAAGGCTTTGAAGCCTACGACCGATACGGTCGCTTGGAGTTCTACTTATTCAGTAAGCGAAGGGGCTACAAGTAATACGGTAGAGATAGGTCTATACTATAATGCGATAACTTCAAATAATGTTTATTTTGCAATTGACAAACTTGATGGTAATAGTTATTATCATTCTCAATTGTTTACACGGCTTACGACAAAAATAGACACAATGTATAGCGCCTACATGCGAGCGATTACGCAAAAGCTAACTTCATCTTTTGTAGCCGCTGACTTCTTTACAAAAACGCTTGTATTTTACAAGAATCAAGCGCAAGTAGGTATATCACCCTACATGCAGTATATCTCCGAAATTTGGACTAATATCGAAGGCACTTTGACGCTTGTTGGTGGTGCTCATGTAGATCCTAAGATGTTCGGTAAGTACACAAACTTTTATGAAGTATATCGTAGCATATTAGAGAGCTCACTCGAAATACTGAAAATGTCATATAGCTTTACAAGCGGTACTCCCGATGCCTATACGCTTACTATGGTAGCCGACAATCCGTATCCTAATCCATCTTTTGTTACCTTTGATCAAGATAATACATATAGCTCGGTTAAAATTAAGATGTTATCCGAAGGGCTTAACCAAGTGAATGTAGATATTTCTACAATTAGTGGAGCTCAAGATACAACCGAGTACGGATATGGTAAGCAAGGCACGAGCGGTGATAATAGCAAAGACTTAAGCATCATGTTTCATAATTTGCCTATTATTACATTCCGGAATACATTCGACCCAGAACCGTTTAATACATGGCGAAGAAATACAATTAATGCAGGGTACTTGCTTTATTACGATCCAAGCATTCCTAATGGTTTAATGAAAGTAGGTACTCTAATGTCAGTTTATTTCGGGGGTGAGGACTTCGCTCTTTCAGTGCCTCCGAACCCTTATGATAGCTTACCAGAATACGGCATGATCTTAGAGCAACAAGAGTCAGGAATAGGCCGTACAATATCTCAAGCTATGGTTAACTTTCTCGGAAGGCCAAAGCAAGCCGAAGCGACGCTTACGACAAACTTTGTAACCGCTAAGACTAATGATGTCGGCAAAAGATGCACGGTAGATCTCGCAAATTACAACTCTTTGCTTGAGTCAATATACGGCGAAGAGACCGCACTTGCAGTATTGACAAAACATACGCATAAAGTATATGAAGGCACTTGTGATATTACACTACGAATCGATGCGGAGCCGTTATCATGAAATTTAATGAACCAGTAAGACCCGCTGGAATAGGCCGTAGACAAGTAGCCTTCGAAACAGGTCGCACTCCGACCGCTTTTACTCTTATCGAGAATGAGGATAATGACGGCAATGATCCAAACTCGCAAACCGGGCAAGATGAAGCCGTTCTCGCACAAGCGAACGCAGCCTCTCGGATAATCGCTTACAGTGCGGCGAGTTCAGCGATGTCGAATAATCAGAACGAGATCTGGGGAATTCGAGGCGTGGCGGACTTCACTACTGACTCTAATGGATACGGATTTGTAAAATGGGATAATACAGGAACGCTCTATAAATACAACTGGGCGCAAATTAATAATCCATTCATGTATGTCGATACTCAAGACCCCGCAAAAATCAGAGTTAACCGTCCGGGCTGGTATCAGATAGATGCCATGGTAGTAAGTGAGAACTACAAGCAATCGCAGAACTATCGCATGGATATTGTTCTTGATGACACCGAGATAATAGTGGTAGGTTTTGACAAAGTTCATACAAGCGATTATCCTACATTGCGAGTCAATGCAATTGTACCGATCCCTGCCGTAGTAACTGATATAAACCCGACAAGCACTCACTACTTTCGAGTTAGGTGGTATGGGACTGGGATAAACACCGCAACTACTATACAAGCCGATGGATACATTCAAGCTACTTGGCTTGCACCATGGAAAGCCGATGAAACTCATGCAACTACATAAGGAGTGAAGATGAAAGATAGATACTTAGGAAAAACAGGCGAAGACAATGCAATCGTAGAGTACAATTTTGCTGAATTCGGCAAGGCAGGTAATGAGTACTTTGAAGACATAGGTCTTATCATGACAAATGGGACTATTACAGTTCCCGTACCTTTCCAAGTTGGTAAGATACACAAAGTAAGACTTAAGCAAGAAACCATTGTCGGAGTGTATGAGTACTCAGTTCGAGTATGGTTTTTCAATAAGCCAATTACAACACAAGTACGAAAAGAAATGCAAGATCTTAGCACGACCGATATGGACGGACTAATCGGATTCACTGAATTTAGAACGGCAAATTATCCAAGCGGACCCGAGCAAAATTGGATTAAGTCACAAGAAGGAGTCAGCTTTTCTTCATATATTGAAAATACAGTCAATATGCCATATGTGCTCGATGAGAATCAGAAAATATATGTAATCGGTGAAAATATCGGCGATCCAAGAACATACTCAGATACGACTACTATCGGATACTTACACTTAAAAAGAGATTAAAAATGGAATTTTATACCGGTAAAACTGGCGAAGATAGAACACTTCAAACCATAGACTTCGGAACGCTCGATACGGCAGCGTATGCGAGTGGAGATGTTCTCACTTCAGGAGCTATTGCAGTAGACTCAGCGCGCTTTCTTGGCTTCTCTGGAGTCATAGAGCGCATCATACTAAAAGAAACCTCTCCTGGAGCTTTGCAAAAGCCTAATATAAGAATGTGGATATTCGGCTCTGCTATTACACCCGCCGCGCGTAATTCGCCGCAAGCTTTTACGAGCGCTCAATTTGATACTCTTGTCGGTTACTATGATACCGGTACCACTTGGGTAGATGGAGCATCGGGAGTATGCGTTCTTCAGACTTCACTCGATATCAAGTATGTATGCCAAAGCACTAGCCGTACTCTTTACATAGTTCCCGTTTTACTTGATGGCGAAACTTTCGCAAGCGGCGCTGCTATCAAAGGGCAAATCGTACTGAGACGCGACTAATGAATATACGCATCACAGACCCGCATGATGAAGAGCGTATTCGCAAGTTCGCGAAGACAAAACGCATGCCTATCACAAAGGCCGTAGGCGAGGCCGTACGGCTCGCAGATGAAGTCTTATTCATGCAGGGCAAAGTAGCTAGCCTTCAGTTCTTTATCAAGTGCCTTCGCGAAGAGTATGCAAAAAAGAACCCGCTTATCAGATAGATAGCGGGTCTTGCTTCGGGGGGAGGCAGGCGGTTATGGTAGACCGCTGAATGCAATATAACTACCCCGCGCTTGATATCCAAATAAAAAAAGGCGATCTCCCCAGATCGCCATACACTCATGTTACGCCATAAGTATTTTGTAACCGCAGTAAAGGTTACATTCCAAAAATACCTATCTTTGTTGAATGCACCAAATTAGAATAATAAAAAAGAGCGGGCAATCCTATGGATGCGCCGTCACCTCACTATCTGCAGTTCTCTCACTCGCTGAACTTACCGCCGTGCGCAAAATTATTTTATTCGCTATAACTCCTAGAGAATACAAGCACTTACAAAGCTTGCACCTACCCGAAAAAATAAAAATTTCACGATAAATTAAAAAAATACTTGCATTGCTTTTGTTTTGTTCGTAAGTTTGAACCGTAATCAACAACGCAATAACACAAACGGAGAACGGACATGAGTAAGAAAGAGCAAAAAGAAAGACAAAGAGTTCAAAACAGAATCCAAGAACTCAAAGACATTCAAAATGTGATTAAAGAAAAAGCGGATGTCGAAACAGATATACAATTAAGAGACGAGCTTTGGTTGACATGGGATACGCTTTGTGATTGGATTTGGAATATGGAGAAATATGGACAAGAGATGAGACCGATAGGAATCTACGATGAAAATGACAAAAAGATTGGTGAGCAGTACGAAAATGGCAAAGTAGTGAATATCGGAGAATGGGACGGAAATTTTAGAGAACTTTATTAACACGGAGAACGGCATGAGTAAGAAAGAGAATAACCACCAATTTGCACCAAGCTCAAAGCATGAAGTAAAGTTATGGTGCGAATGGACAAATTCAACTGAATGGTATCCATGCATGCAGGCCGTTAGATTGTTAATATTACCACAATTCAAAACAGTTAACCCTGATGGATCTTTAGACAAATCTCTTTACACAGCTATAAAAAGAATCAAACAATAACAAAAGGAGGGAAAGCATGAAACTTTACAAACTTTACCCAACCAAGCAAGCGGCGCAAAATGAAGCGCCGCTCGGAACTCAAGTAGTTGAATATCGAGGCAAATGGATTATCATTACCTATGTCAATTTCGGCATAGCAGTCGGAACTTTACTAACCTATATCGGAGGCAAGATATGAAGAAGGGCAAACTATGGCACGGCGTGGTATTCATGATCTTTGCATTATGGCTTATCACTCAATTTGAAAAGTGGACTCTCGGCGAGGTTATTAGATGAGAGAATGGCTAACAATCCGAGAGGCCTCGGAGATATTCGGACTCTCAATGCGATACCTTCACTACCTAGCACGCGGAAGACCTGAAACAGATGAAAGAAACGCGAAGCCGCCCGTACTTCGCAAGATCAAAGAAATAGCATACGGGCAAAAGTCTATGTATTTACTAAATTATAGCGAGCTTAAAAAGCTCTTAGGAGATGGAGATGAGATTAATTCAACAGACAGATGACATGAATGTTCTAGGACTCAATGTCTTGTTTTACGGCGATCCGGGAATCGGGAAAACTACCCTCGCATTCACCGCGCCGAATCCTTTACTACTTGACTTCGACCGTGGAGTGCACCGCGCTTCGCATCGTAAGAACGCTTTGCAGTTTGACTCATGGCAAGATGTGATTGATAGCAAGCTTGACCTTGATAAGCTAATCGCTCAACACGATAGCATAATTATCGATACTGCCGGTACGGTTATTGAAGCCATGCAAGCCTACTTAGTAAAGTCAAACCCCGCACTACTTCGCAATGGTATCAAATTATGGGGAGAGACTAAGCGCTTATTCCAAGAGTTCTTTTTGCCTCTCAAATTAAGCGGTAAGAATGTGATCTTCATTGCACATGCCAAAGAGAAAGAGGAAGGCGATGTACGAATTAAGCGCCCTCTCATACCGGGCTCAAGCTACGACCTCTTAATGCAAGCATGTGATCTTGTCGGATATTACACTACAATCGCAAATAAGCGAGTATTGACGTTTGACTTGTCCGATACCGTAACCGCGAAAAACTGCGCTGAGATTCAGCCCGTATATGTAGGCACTCTTCATGAGATGACTACTCAATTAACCGAGATTATCAATCACACTAAGACCGCGATCGCAAAGCGATCCAAAGAGCAAGAAGAGGCCATTGCACTAGTAGGTGAGTGGATTAAGAAAGCCGAAACCGCAAAAGATGCTAATAAGTTTGTCGCTGATCTTGGCAAGGCAGGGCTCGGAGATTCAGTAAAGCGTACCGTTTGGGCTGGTGTAGTGCAAACCTTTGGAGCGCGTGGCTTGACTTGGAATGCAGAGACTAAACAATTTGAGGATAAAAAGAATGTTTAATTTTCTAACAAAACTATTTCGCAAAAGCGAACAGCCTATTATCACTAAAACTAAACGGGCAAAGCATCCTAAAAAGTATTACTATCAAGTAGGTACTATTAGATACTTTAATAGCATGGCCGATGGTCGCAAGTATATTCAAGCTACCTATAAAGGTCAAAAGAACCTGAATGTTATTGTTAATGATCTAAACAACAAACGCTTTAGAACTACAAGACATAAGCAGTTTACCGAGAAAAACCTTAAATGGTATCTACTCCCAGAAAAGCAGTACAAAGCGCAGATCAAGCGTAAATACGAGAACTTCCTATTACAAAAAAAACAAGGTGTAAAATGAGACGCTTATTTGCTTCACTACTCGAATTCGCTATCCTATCACTCGCCGTATGTGCAGGCGTTCTGCTTGCCGGGTGGCTACTCGCGGAGGTCTTATGAGTTGGGTGCAATTGCCAAAGGATTACTACGAAGGCTATGCGCTAATGAATCAAGATGAAGATATAGTTGATTATACCTACTCATGGGATATAGCTCTTCATTGGTACGAATACGGCGCAAGCGGTCGCAAAGTTGCTAAGATTATTATTTATGATGTGGAGGATCCGACATGACACGCACGGTATTAGGAGAGCTTATTTATCGCTTACCCATCTCTTACGGCGGAGAGGTGCAAATGCTAAGCGCAGAGAAGATCGTAGAGCTATTACATCGCGAGCTTGAGGATTTAATCCTAAACGAAAAGGCGCAAATTATGCGAGCCTTTGAAGACGGTCGAAGACTCGGCGAGGTATGCAGTAGTGAAGCGTATTATACACTGAAGTATGAGAGACGCTAATGCTTAAAATATCCGCAACCCAGCTCGAGAGCTATCGCCGTCTCTTAGACGGCACGCTATCGCCCGATCAGTTTGAGCGCCAGCTCTTACGGCTCGATCCGCCCAATGCAATGATGGAGAAAGGCACGGCCTTTCACGAAATGATGCAAAGCGAAGAGCCGATGCTATTTGAAGGCATGTTTTCAAGCGATTGCATCGCCAAGGCGCGCGCTAATATGGATTACCGCTCCAAAGTATTCGAGTACAAAGTTCGCCGCGTATATCGCACTCAATTCGGTGATATATCAGTTACCGGAATGGCTGACCAACTTATAGGACTCGATGTGGTGGAAATCAAAACCAAGTATTCTCCAATATCATACGATGACTATGCAAGCTCGATGCAATGGCGAGTGTACTGCGAGCTATTCGGCGCAAAATTCGTAACCTATAAGGTCTTCGAGTTCGCGAATACTGAAGCCGATAACTTCAAGAACTATCAGCAGTTCACTTTTGCGCGCCCCGTTTACAATGATGCGAAAGTCTTCGACATGATTCACTACTTGCATGAGTATATTATGGTGAGAGGGCTTGAAAAAGAGCCGGTATTGCAATTGAGTTTAACAAACGCGGTAGCAACCGCATAATTTATTTTTTTTGGAGTAAGGAAATGAGAAACAATCAAGAACCAATGTCTAATATAAGACAAGTTCATACTACTACTGATTATTCTTTGTTTAAACCTATTGACGGTAATAGAACCCTTAATACTTTGCATTTAAATCGATTAAGGAATGCAATTGACGACAATTATTTATTTACTGTAATTATCGTAAATGAGAAATATGAGATAATAGATGGTCAGCATCGTTTTGAATGCATTAAAGAATTAGGATATCCTCTTCACTACATTATATGTAAAGGATATGGTCTTAATGAAGTACATATACTGAATCAAAATTCTAAAGATTGGGTATCTGCAGATTACCTTGATGGTTATTGCAAGCTAGGATATAAAGATTACATTGTTTTTAGAGAATTCCGTGATAAATATAAAATAGGGTATAATGAATGTATGGGGCTTTTATCCGGAACTACCTTTCAAGGAGGTTATGTATCAAAGTTTAGACGCGGTTTATTCAAGGTAACTCATTTATTTGAAGCTGAAGACTTCATGGATAAGCTTTGTATGATTGAGTCATATTATGCAGGTATAAGAAGAAGATATTTCATATATGCTATGATGCAATTACTACAAAAACCACAATTTGAATTTACAGAGTTTTTGCAAAAGCTTAAAATACAGCCATTAGCTCTGCAAGATTGCACAGATATAAATCAATATATCTTACTCATCGAAGAAATCTATAATTACAAGCGTCGCGATAAAGTTAACCTACGATTTTAAGGAGTGCCAGCATGAAGACCCGATCCATCGGCTCACTCTACAACCATGTAGCCGATCTTGACCCAAACGGTGGCCTCGCATGGAGGCCCCGCATTAAATTAAGCGAAGAGCTTCGAAGAGAGCGCCGTAGATTATTCGGTCGAAGTGTTAACGATGTCAATATCGGAAAGCATACCAAGGATCAAGGAAGGCAACTGCGTAAAGATTTGACACTAATGCAAAGATCCGGTATTGACTTTACATACTTTCATCATAAAGACTTTAACCATAGCAAAGCAATTGACGCGCTTATCAAGTATGTAAAAGATAAAACCGGTATGACAATTCGAGAGATGTTCGAAAGCAAATACAATCAAGGTATGCACTACTTAAAGTGTCTTGCATTAACTTTGCGCTTTGCTATGCTGATACGCACCGTATCACTAGCCGAAGAACTTGAACTCGATAGAGCCGATGCGCAAGAGCTAATAAGTAATGCAGCCAAAGGCTTGCGAAGAAGCGTCGCACTTGATGAGACTATGAGAGAGCTATTTAATTATTTGAAGGATATAATGAGATGACATATAAGGAGTTTCTTGAGAGCAAAAAACATAGCTCGATAGATTATGGCATAGATACCTCGTTTTTACCTGAAGATATGTTCGACTACCAAAAGCATGTAGCCGAATATGCAATAAAGAAAGGGAGATGCGCGGTATTCTTAGATACAGGATTAGGAAAGACTATTCTAGAGCTTACAATAGCCGTGAATTATGCAAGAAAGACCAATAAGCCGGTATTGATTATTACACCGCTTGCAGTCGCTTTTCAATTTATTAAAGAGGCTGAAAAGTTTGGTATCGATGACATCGAATATAGCAAAGATGGTAACTACAAAACTAAGATAGTAGTTTGCAATTACGAGCGCTTGGAAAACTTCAACTCAAAGGACTTCGAGTGTGTTATCCTAGATGAAAGCTCTATCTTAAAAAACTTTGAAGGAGCTACTAAAAATGCTATCACTGCATTCTTGAAAAAAGTCAAATATCGATTCCTATTCACCGCGACTCCAAGCCCTAACGATTACATAGAATTAGGCACGAGTTCCGAAGCTCTTGGGTATCTTGGCTATATGGATATGCTTTCTAAGTTTTTCAAAAACAATCAAAACAATGTAGCCAAGTTATCGCAAATAAGCAAAGCAAGGCAGGGCGAAGAGTGGTATCTCAAAGCTCATGCAGAGCAGGACTTTTGGAGATGGATAGCATCATGGTCAATATCAATGCGCAAGCCTTCAGACTTTGGATTCAGTGATGAGCGTCATATTTTGCCCGAACTTATCGAGAATATCACAATTATAGAAAATACTGATCCGCTTGCTATCGATGGTCAAAATACCATGTTCGCTATTCCGGCTACAGGATTCAAAGAGATAAAAGCCGAAGTAAGAGCTACTTTAGAAATGCGATGCCATAAAGCAGTCGAGAAAGCAAAAGATCATGAGTGCTCTGTTTACTGGGTTAATCTTAACGATGAAGCCGATCTAATCGGAGAACTCGACAAGAGTACAGTCGAAGTCAAAGGCAATATGAACATAGATAAGAAAGAGGAAATACTTTTAGGATTCAGCGCTGGTGATATCAAGAAACTAATCACAAAAACATCTATTACCGCTTTTGGTCTTAACTGGCAGCACTGCAATCATACGACATACTTTCCTACTTATTCATATGAGCAATACTATCAAGCTATACGACGCTTTTGGAGATTTGGACAAAAAAGACCGGTTACTGTAGATCTTATTTTATCAGATGGACAAACAAAAGTTATGGAAAGTCTTATGATAAAAAAAGACCGCGCTATTCAAATGTTCGATAATCTAACAAAGCAAACATCTCAAGACTTCAAAATAGAAAGCAAAGAATTTAATAAACCAATTACCCTACCGAGTTTCTTATGATTAAAGAGCAAGTAATAACCGATAATTATGCAATCTATAATAGTGACTGCATGTATGTACTTCCAACTTTGGCAAATGATAGCATAGACCTTTCAGTCTATTCTCCACCGTTCGCAGGTCTTTACAATTACTCATCTCATGAGAATGATTTTAGTAATTGTGAAAGTCGCGAGCAGTTCTTAGAACAGTACGAATTCCTAGTACAAGAAATTTCAAGAGTAACAAAGCCCGGTCGTATTACTGCAGTTCATTGTACTGATGTTTTTGATAACAGATGTTATCTATGGGACTTTCCACATGAGATAATTAGAATTCATGAAAAACATGGTTTTTATTATCGCAATCGCATAACCGTATGGAAAGAGCCTCTAAAAGTTCGCATGCGTACAATGGTGCAATCTTTAATGCATAAATTTATTGTCGAAGACTCTACAAAGTGTTTTACTGCAATGCCTGATTATGTATTGATATTTACAAAAGCAGGCGATAATCAAGTACCAGTTACTCATCCATGCGGACTTACTGAATACTTTGGAGAAACTCCATTTTTAGAAGCTCATAAAGAAACATACGGTAACTACAAAGATTTTGTAAAAAAGTGGAAAGATTACGACGGCGACCCTTCAGGAAATAAACTTTCTCACCTCACATGGCAAAGATATGCTAGCTCGGTTTGGGATGATATTAGAATAGATAATGTTTTACCGTTCCGTGATTCCAAAGAGGAAGATGACGAGAAACATGTACACCCCTTACAACTTGATGTAATCGATAGAATAGTAGAACTATATTCTAATCCAAAAGAGGTCGTACTTACTCCATTCATGGGAGTCGGATCTGAAGTGTATAGTCCTGTTTCACTCGGTCGCAAAGCTATCGGAATAGAATTAAAAGATAGTTACTTCAAGCAAGCGATTATTAATCTAAAAGAAGCTAGCAAAAGATTTAAAGACAAAGTACAAGAGGAGATATTTTCATGAATGAAGAAAACGATATACTACAAGAAGTTAATTACACTCTCGGTCGCACGGCCTTCGAGCCTGGTCGATCACTCTCCGAGCAACTTCGCGAAGAGCGCTTAAAGATTGCAAAAGAGATGGAGCCGTATAAAGATAGCAGAACAAGAATAGACATGGTGCAGCCCGATACGACAAAACGGTCGGGCTACTTCATGGATCGCTCGACATGGCTTGACTTTGATAGACCGCTTGACATATTACCATTACTTGAGAAAGAAGTAATACGACTGATTGAGCTTCCGTATCCATCACTAAAAATGAAAGTACGGTATCAAGAGGTCGTATATGCAAAAAAAGTATTCATATTCTTTGCAATATGTTATCTAAACCTAACGAGCTTTGAAGTGGCCGCTTATCTAAAAATGGATCGCTCAACTCTATCATATCATGTTCATCATATAATGGATATTGTCGATGTATATGGTAAGTATCAAAATATATTCATATCTCTTGATAAGTTTTTATACGAACATGCTGATAGAGTAGGATTCAAAAAATACAAGAGCGCTAACTACCAACTAAAAGGAGAGAAATAAAATGAAATGGACTAAACTCGAATACGGCGAATGGCCTGAAGGTATGATACTTTTGCGAATCGATCTCGAAGACGGCCCGCAGTATGAAGTAGGATACATAAAGCGAAGTAAAACAAATCAAGATGTATATTTTTACTGCACGAGACCAATGCCAAGCAAAATAAGCATCGACTCAATCTACGACATCGAACCGCACTACATAGCACTCGATGCAATCGAACTACCGAAGGCTGAAGATAATGAATACAGCATCGATCCAAAATTATGGAAAGCTATGAGAGAAGCTGCTGATCGTATAAAACTCAAATTTTGACAAGGTATATTATGAATAACTTCGACCGCCAAAGCCTTGACGAGCTTGCAGAATCTTTCCACAATACCGGGCAAAAAATATGCGTATTCATGCTATCGGTCATATTAATGACCTCGCGGCTGACACAAATCGCACGCCGCTTGCTACGCTCCCTCTTTCGCAGCAACTGAAGATAGAAAGAGAGATACTCTTCGGCAATAGGCCAAAGAAGCCACGCGGTAAGATTAAGCACCTCACAAATGCACAACTCTATCACATCGCCGAGCGCGTCGCTGAACTAACAGCACGCGCCTTTGGCATCCAAGCGCTCGCTATATTCCAAGAGCAAGGATTCCCTCGCTATGTCGCGATTACTCTTTGCTATATGCATAACGGATTCACAAAACAAGACTGCGGATTTATCTTTAATTGTGGCCATAAATTGCCTATTATTGCCGCCCGCGCAGTCGAAGACCGAGCTATCATAGACCCTGACTTTCGGACGCTTTACAGAACCCTAATCAAAGAGAGTAAGCATGAGTAATGTTATCACACTATTCGCAAATGCAGAGGCCACGCGCCCGCAAGAGCTTATAGACTTTACCGAGTATCTATACCTTATCAAGAACGGCCACTGGCAAGATGATGTAATAACCTACAGAGCTATTCAAGACCCCGAAGAGCGCAAAACGGCTAAGCGCAAGATCATTGCAGTGACTCCGAGCGGTGAGTTCACCGGGCGAGGTCAAGCAGGCCTCAAGAATCATAGCGGGTTAATTTGCATCGATGTCGATGACAAAGATAATGAAGGGCTAAACGAGAAAGTACGAGCGCTTGTCGGTGATCCTTTTGTCTTTGCCTTCCATCAGTCCCTCGGAGGGCTTGGATATGCAATCTACTTCAGGATAGAGCCGACAAAGCACTTAGACGCATACCTAGCCATAGAGAAATACCTAGCGGATACCTATCACCTCGTAGCCGACAAAGCATGTAAAGATGTGACGCGCCTTCGCTTTGTCTCATTCGATCCGTTCCTACATAAAAACACAAAAGAAGTACCCGTATTCAAGAAGTACCTCAAAAAAGAGGCGCAAATCAGTACAAGAGTAATCCATGCGCATACCTCAAAGGATATGGAGTTTATTATTAGCCAGATCCGTAGCCGTCGCATCGATCTTACCGAATCCTATCACGATTGGATACAAATCGGTTTTGCTTTAGCTGATCACTACGGCGAAGCGGGCCGCGATTACTTTCACGCTATAAGTGAGATTCATCCGGAATACAACGCGCAAAATACCGATGCAAAGTATGATAACTTCTTGAAAACAAACGACGGTAGCGTAGGTATCGCGACGCTATTCTTTAAGTGCAAAGAGTATGGCATTCAGTTCCAAACGAAAGAAACACAATACTTACAAAGTACTCATATCGTACTTGAAAAGACTAATAAAGATAAAACTACTTCAACTGAAAATAGACTTGTAAAACTAGCAGAACAAGAAGGTATATCAAGCGAACTTGCAAGAGAGGTGTCTAAGCAACTAAGCGAACATAATCTTGATGATGCAAAGATAAAACGCGATGAAAACGTTATCCCACTCATCAAAGCAGCGCTCGAAGCCTACGACATTAAAAAGAATGAAGTAACTCAAGAGATTGAGTACAAAGGTAGGCCAATGACTACTAGCAACCTGAATACGATCTGGTCCGAAATTGCAACAGCGCTTGGTACGAAATGCACCCAGTCGCATGTAGATTCACTTATCCACAATGATAACACCCGCACTTACAATCCATTCCTTGACTTCTTTGAGCGCTATCAAGACCGCGAGGTCAAGAACGGAACTATTGACCGACTCATCGCGACGGTAACAGCACGCCATATCGTAAACGAGAACGGTGAGGTAATAGACTTCGGGCCTATGATAACTCAAATCTTTATACGCAAGTGGATAATTAGCCTCATAGCTTCCATGCACGGCACTTACTCGCTTCTTATCCTAGTGATGTGCGGTGAGCAAGGGCTAGGCAAAACCAACTTTTTTAGATGGCTACTCCCTTCAGAACTTCGGGACTATTACGGCGAGTCCAAACTTGACCGAGGCAAAGATGATGAAATCCTAATGTGCAGAAAACTAATTCTATGCGATGACGAGTTCAGCGGCAAGTCTAAAAACGAGTACAAACTACTGAAGCAATACGCTTCGACTCAGTTTTTTAACCTTAGGCAGCCCTACGGGCGCAAATTTGAAGATTATAGGCGATACGCCGTGCTTTGTGGTACTTCAAATGAGAATGAAGTGATTAACGACCCGACCGGCAACCGCCGTATTATTCCGATTAACCTGGTAGCAATTAACTTCGAGGCTTACAGGGCAATAGACAAGATCGACTTGCTCATGGAAGCCTATCACATCTGGAAAACCGAAGGCGATGCCTCTTGGCAACTCAACAAAGGCGAAATAGCTCAACTATCGATGTCAAGCGCTGACAATGAGCAAGTAGATACCGCCGCCGAGGCGCTCGATGTGGTATTTGAAAAACCAACCGCTTTCGAGGGCACTTGGATGACCGCAACAGAGGTACGAGATACAATTATGAAGCATCTCGAGGTCAAATTTGCGGAAAACCGACTCGGGATCGCACTCGGCAAAGCAGGCTTTGAAAAGAAGAAAAAGAAGCTCAACGACATACCAAGAACAGTCTATCGCGTCAAGGTTCGCAAGCGTTTTGACACTTATGGCGATTATTCGCAAAATTCGGACTGAAGGTAGGTAGTAAGATCTCTTAAAAAAACGCCCTCCGTATATATAGACATGTATGTGTGTGTGTGTGTGTGTGTGTGTGCATGTGTATATATATAAAGTATATATAATATTATATTATCTTACTACCTTCACTGTAAACAATTGATTTTTAATAAACTTACACGGTAGCAAGTTCTCAAAAGAACCGACTACCGAACCGACTACCGACTACCTATGAATTTACGACCATATCAAGTCCTTGCAATTGACAAACTTCGAGCCGCTTTTGCTCAAGGTCATAAGCGAGTGATATTATGCGCTCCGACCGGAGCGGGCAAAACGGTGATGTTCTCGGCTATCGCTCAAGTAGCTATGCAAAAGGGTAAGCGCGTCATGATCATTACCGACCGAGGCGAGCTGCTATGGCAGGCGGGCGGGGCGCTCAATAACCTCGCCATAGTTCCAGAACTGATCACCGCAGAGACCTCGCGAATCAATGCGAGTCAAAAGATCTTCGTAGCCATGATCGAGACTATCTATCGCCGGAGAGAGCTACGAGAGTACAAGATGCTACTTGAGAGCGTGGATTTATTCATATTTGATGAGTGCCATAAGCGAACATTCGACAAGCTCCTCCCTTCCCTACCTGAGTCCGCTTTCATTCTGGGAGCGACGGCAACTCCTTGGAGAGAAGGGAAGGGGACCGGTATGAGAGATGTTTACTCGGCTATGGTGGAAGCTTCGACTATTCCGAGCCTTATTAATGATGGCTACCTAGCCAAGCCGTCGTATTATTCGGTTCCGATCGACCTTAGCCAAGTGAAGACCAAAGGCGGTGACTATGATGCTGACTCGCTTGCTGATATTTATTCGCGTTCGCAAATTTACAAGGGCGTCGTGACAAATTACAATCGTTGGGCTGAAGGCAGCAAAACGATAGTCTTCGCACCTAACTTAGCCAGCGCGGATGAAGTACTGCAAGAATTCAAGTCGGAAGGTTTGCCCGCTTTGGCGCTTAGCGGCCTTGCGGGGCTTCAGGAGCGTCGAAACGCTTTGAAGTGGTATAAAGAGACGGCGGGCGCGATTTTGGTGAATGTAGGACTTTTTACCACGGGCTTTGATGAGCCGAGTATTGAGACTGTTATTTTGTATCGAGCTACCAAGTCTTTACCCTTATTCCTGCAAATGGTCGGACGCGGTTCGCGAACATGCGAGGGCAAGACCGAATTCAAGGTCTTGGACTTCGGGAATAACCTTTACCGCTTTGGCATGTGGGATGAGGAGAGGGATTGGACAAAGCCACCTAAAAAGCCACGGGATGGCGTAGCCGTGTACAAGAATTGTCCTGAGTGTGATGCGTTCCTATACGCCTCGGCTCGCGAGTGTGAGTACTGCGGAGCGGAGATCCCGAAAACAGAGCGCGAAGTAATTGAAGAACTTGCTATATTGCAACCTCACGAGGCTCGTGCGATGGCAAAGCTCGGAGGCTTGCATGATTGGGTAGCCTTGACAAAGGCGGGTAAATTAAATCCGCTCTATGTTCTACAAAGTTTGTGTAAGTTGCGAAGCGAAGCCGAATCCTATCGCGATGCGATGGGATATGCAAAAGGTTGGTTATTTATTCACAAGGATAAGACAAGGCACTTGATTTGAACTACCGCCGCTTATCTCAAGACTTTCTCGATGACATAGTCATGGAGCACGGCGTAAGCTACGATACGGCTCGCGTGTTATTCATGATGTGGCTTGTCGGTATGAGACACTGGGAAAAGAAGTGTGATGCCTTAATCCATTACTTGCTATATGAGAATGACTGAACACCAACTCCAAGCCCTCTGCTTTACTTGGCATTGGAATAACCGCCCTGACGAGCGTGGCTTGCTTTACATGAATCACAACAACCCTCGCGATGCGAGGCACGGCGCGAGTCTTAAGGTGATGGGTTTGGTGGCAGGCGTGGCCGACATGACATACATACACCCCGACGGCTCTGGAGTAACCTTTCTAGAGTTCAAAGCCGAGAAAGGTAGGCAAAGCGCCTCTCAGGTTTGGTGGCAGTCAACGGTCGAGCGATCAGGATGCAATTACAAGATTATCAAGAGTTTTGAAGATTTTACTAAGTCCCTTGCATATTAATTAACTTTGTTTAAATTAAGGAGTTGAAGGTGAATCACTTTTACCATGAGATACATGGCTGGTTTGATTATGAGGAGATCTACGACATAGCGATAGGCACGGCTAGTGAAGGCGCTCGCTTTGTTGAGATTGGAGCTTGGAAGGGTAAGAGCGCGGCGTATGCGGGCGTTGAGATCATGCGATCAAAGAAGAAGATTAAGCTTGATGTGATAGATCACTTTCTCGGGAGCGAAGATCACCGCGATCCGAGGTCAAAGCACTTCGAGCCCTTGACTCAATATGCTGACGGCTTGTACAATCTTTGCAAGCTTAATCTTAATCCGGTCAAGAAAGCAGTCAAGATCATACGCTCGGACTCGATGGATGCGGTCAAGACCTATGAAGATGAGAGCTTAGACTTTTGCTTTATTGACGGCTCGCATGATTACGAGTCAGTATGCAAAGATATAGACGCATGGCTTCCAAAAGTAAAGACAAACGGAATACTTGCAGGCCATGACTATCGATATTACGAAGGCGTGCGGAAAGCAGTTAACGAAAAATTAGAAGGCGCTCAACCTATTGGAGCGTCATGGATTTATTACAAAAAAGGAGTGTAAGATGACGAAGATTGAGATTAGCGGAGAGGTTTGCTTTGCGGGTCAGCCCGTCAAGTATTCGGACAAATTTACAAAGGCCGAGATTGTGATTAAGGATACGACAAGCAAGTATCCAGAGTTTATCAAGTTCGAGGCTATTAATGACAAAGTGGAAATGCTGCGAGGCTTCCAAGTAGGCATGCAAGTTACGGCTGAAGGTTTTGTCGGCGGTAAGGAATATACCAACAAAGAGGGTAAGATTGGATACATCACTAGTATCAAGCTTGCCAAGATTTACGAGAACAAACCGCAGGCCGAGGCCGTCCCCGATGCTATACCATTTTGAAGACCCTGAAGAGATGCCGACTCTTGAATGGGAAGACCTAGGCAAGAACGGCTACAAGACTGAGATCACTAAGAACGGCGTGCCTTTCGAGGCGCGCTTGTTCGAAGCGGAAAGAGCGTGGAAGCTGAAGCTAACGAACAAGATGACCGGCAAGTATGCGCTCGAGCTTAGGTTCCGTAACTTGACGCTTAACGATGCAATGGTAAAAGCCGAGTTCTATATCTTGGAGAACTTGCAATGAAGCTAGAGGTTATTATTCCCTATCGCGATCGGCAAGAGCACTTATCAAAGCAAGTGCCTCATCTTTGGAAGGTGCTAACAGATCAAGGTATTGACTTTCATATTACGGTCGTAGAGCAAGAGGCGGGCAAGAAATTCAATCTAGGCATGATGCGAAATATAGGATTCTTGGAATCTGAAGGCGCTGATTACTTTTGTTTTCACGATGTGGATATGTACGCCGAGGATGTGGATTACTCATATACGGATATGCCTACTCACTTGGCTTATGCATGCGAGCAATTTAATTACAAGCTACCATACCGGACCTACTTTGGCGGTGTGACTCTCTTTGACAAAGAGAGCTACAAAAAGATCAACGGACATGCTAACTGGTACTGGGGCTGGGGCGTGGAAGACGATGACTTGTACTGGAGATGCACGCTTGTAGGCTTCAAGCGTCGATACGGTAGATTCTGGAGTGATGAACATGAAAGGAATTATAGCACTAACAAGACTAATCACAATAAGTTCCGTGCGAACTTAGAAACTACTGAAGAGAGTGGCTTGCATAATTGCGAGTACACAGTAATAAAAGCGGAGCGCTTTAACGAAAGGCTTCGCACTATTTTAGTATCTATTTAATGGATCAAATCAGATGAAGGAAACACTCAAGACTTTTGTGCCTTTGCTCGCGCTCTCAGTGATTGCACTTGGCGCGACTCTAGGAGTCGGAGATGGGAGCTTTAGCACATTCGCGGTCGGTCTTAGCAAGTATGCACTTGCAGTTGGGGCGGCGTGGTTTGTGGATTCTTACCTAATTAAGGAGGTCAATACTCGTGAAATTATCAGTACGAACCCTATCGCTTACGCTTTGTTTTTGGCTGCTAACATCATTACAGCCGCTCTCTGCTTCTCTCAGTCCTAAGGTTCTCACGATAGCCAAAGGCTTTATAGGCACGAAAGAGGAAGGTAATAACGGCGGGTACTGGGTTACTCGCTTTCAGCGCTCGACCAAATCGCCAAAGGGCGCTCAGTGGTGCGCATCATTCGTAAACTTTTGCTTGGATTCTGCAGGGGTCAAGGGCTTGCCGTTTACGGGATCAGGGCTTGCGCGTCATTTTGCTACACGCAACAAAACGATCAAGGCTACTGAAGTGATAGCTAAGAATATGGACTTACCACCGGGCACGATCATTGTATGGCGAAGAGGCACGACACCCTTCGGACATGCTGGAATAGTGGATAAGTGGAAAGGCAGGCGAGGGACTACAGTTGAAGGGAATACAAGTTCAGGGCTTCAAGGGTCTCAACATGATGGTGACGGGGTTTGGGCACGATCAAGGGTAATCAATCCGACTAATTACTTCAGGATTACAGATTTTGTTATCTATTAAAAATAAAATTTCTAAGTCCCTTGACATAACTCTTATATTTGTTTTGCCGACATAGGCACTCCTAATCTCATGCCTTCACTCCGCGAGCGCCTCTCCTAGAGGGGCGCTTGTTTTAATACGATAGATACGATGGACATACTAAGCGAATTACTACGAAATGTACTAGCTACATTGGTCTCGACGGTTACGATAGTGGTGATGTTCTTCAGGTTTATGAATCGCGAGCGCTTGCAGCATGCTAAGCAAATTGCTGAAGTCATTGAGAAAACCGCAAAGCATGTATTCAATACTTCGACTCTCGAGCATCGTGTACAAATGCTTGAGAAACAAGAGAAAGAGCAAGCGGAAAGTATCAAAGAGCAGTTTACCCTAATCCACTCAAGACTAGATCAAATCTACTCAATCATTGCAGGCCTTCATAAGTGAGTTATCATTTTGGCTTCAAATACTGGAACGAGCCTACACCCGCGAAAATTCGTAGGGTCGCTAGTGCTTTGGCCGCTGCTGGTATTGCTGGTTGCGGTTTTGCCTATTTGAGGGACAACATGACTCTTGCGATTACGCTCTTGAGCCTTGCGGTTGGTGGATCTTTTATTGCCAAGTTATTTACGGATAAGCCATGAGACGCGACCGCTTGAATATCACATTATGGAAGGGTGAAAGCTTCTCGATGCTTGTCGCTTTGGAAGATGAGAACGGAACCGCGATCAGCTTAACAGGTGCTACCATTACTGCACAATGCAGGGTCAAGGCTACCAACGCGACGCTATTTACTTTTACGACGGCAATCGTATCACCTGCGAGCGGTGGAAAATATACTATCTCAATCCCAGCAGCTACGACATCGGGCTTAACACCTCAAAAGGGGTTAGTCTATGATGTTCGTATTTCTTTTGCGGGTGGTGATGTGAAGTATTGGCTAGGTGGTGATGTGGAACTTTATGATACGGTGACTTCATGAGTGATAGTGTAAGAATTACCACGACGGCTGAAGAGGTAGTTGTTAAGGTCGGAGCTTTTGTCACTACAAGCTCAGGCTCTTTTGTATTTGGTGAAACTCCAAGCGGGCTAGTCAATGGATCAAATGCGACTTATACAACTGCTCAAAACTTTGTCGCTGAAAGTGTGCAAGTCTTCATAAACGGCGTATCTCAGACGAGCGGCGTGGACTATACGACATCGGGAAGCACGACAATTACCATGAATGTGAGCCCCGTATCAGGTGACTATATTAGAGTAAATTACAAGATAGGATAATACGATGCCAGAAACTACAATAGCAGGCCGCCAGATACGCGATGGAGCGATAACTAATGCGAAGGTCGCAGCGGGCGCGGCAATAGATTCAAGTAAACTTGCAGACGGCGCGAACTTCACGAAGAAAGATGGATCGGTTGCTTTTACTGGTAATCAATCGATGGGTAATAACAAGCTTACGACGCTTGCGACTCCGACTGATTCAGGTGATGCAACTAACAAAGCATACGTAGATACGCAAATAGCAGGATTATCAAGCGCTTACAAGTATCGGAATGTACATGCGGCTACGACTGGTGATATCAACTTAAGTAATCCCGGAACGGATACATTTGATAGTCACCAACTTACAAGCGGTCAGCGCTTGCTTGTATGGCAGCAATCTACTCAAAGTCAAAACGGTATTTATGTATTCAACGGATCTTCAAGCGCTCTCACTCGTGCAACTGACTCGGATGCATGGGACGAGCTTACAGGCTCTTTTGTCTATGTAGATCAGGGCACTTTGTACGGTGATAAGAGGTTCTTTTGCACATCGAATTCAGGCGGAACGCTTGGAAGTACAGCGGTCACTTATGTGCAAGATACTTCAGGTACTTTGAGTGTAACTAACTTCGTTTTTGAAGAGACTCCGAGCGGATCTATCAACGGCTCGAATGTGACTTTCACTATCTCGGCTACTCCGACAACGGGAACGCTTCGCTTGTATTTGAACGGTCAAAGACTAAGAAGCGGCGCGGGAAATGATTACACTCTTTCAACGAATACAATCACAATGACCACGGCTCCGATAAGTGGGGATGTTTTACTAGCTGACTTCATGAAGTAATTATGCCAACAACAAAACTAAACAACGGCCAATTACCTAATACGATTAGTAGCAAGACTATTGATAGCTCAAATAGCATCAGTACGAGTCTTGCTAACTTGGTTATTTCGGGCGGGTCAAGCGGTCAGGTACTTAGCACCAACGGAAGCGGGGCGCTGACTTGGATTACGGTCGCGGGTGGTGATATTGACCTAGGAACTTTTTACGATTTTGGCAGTTTTAGTACGCCATCAAATTACAATCTAGACCTCGGAGGTTTTTAATATGGCATTGAAATTTAGACGCGGAACGGACTCAGGCCGCTCGGCTATAACACCTGCTGAAGGTGAGCCTATTTTTACAACGGATACTAAGAAGCTCTATGTAGGCGATGGATCTACTGCGGGTGGTATTGCTGTAGATACGGCTGTTAGTGATGGAGATAAAGGCGATATAACCGTTTCGAGTTCAGGTGCTACTTGGACAATTGATAATGATGCAGTAAGCTATGCAAAGATTCAGAATGTAAGCGCGGCATCTCGCTTGCTTGGACGCGGTTCGGCTTCAGGTTCAGGGGATGTACAAGAACTTACATTCGGAACGGGCTTAACGCTTACAGGAACGGAATTGACTGCTAGCGGTGGGTTGGGGTCACCTACAATTGAAGTTGTGAAATCAGCTGATGAAACTGTAGCTAATTCTACAACTTTGATAAATGATACTCATTTGTATTATAATTTAACAGCTAATAAAGTCTATTATTTTCAGATTATTTTATTAGGCAAATGTATTAGTGGGAGTTCTAGTAATTTCAAAAGTGCCGTATCAGGTAATAGCGAAGGACATTTTACAATCGATTATGAAGCTACCCCAGTATTGCTTAATGGAACTAGTACATTAATTGTCCCTCGAGTAAATTCTACATCCCCTACAGTGCCCGTTGTAGGAATTATTAATGGAGTATGTGCTCCAACTAGTAATACAACTCTTCAGTATAAGTGGGCACAAAACACTGCGTTCGTGAATGGCAATGTTATCATGAAAGGAAGTAAATTACAAATATGGGAGATAGCATAATGGAAATAATCCTTAATGAAAATTACCATGCGATTCGCCGCGATGCTACCGAATGGGATAGCGAAGGCAATGAAACCGGGTGGAATGAAGTCCCCGTCATGCTTTGGAAATTCAAAGACCAAGACGGCAATCTATGGAATACTGAGACTCCAATTGACGGCACTGAAGAGGATGCAGCTAGTATCATTTTAGGCTCAATTCAGAGTGCGTAAAAAAGGCAATCCACAATACCGTCTTACTGAAGACGAGATTGATGCCTTGACAAGGTATCGCTTGCAAACGGACTCATTCGAGGATTTGCCCGAATGGCTTATCGAGATGCAAGACGGTAAAGAGGAAGTAAGTGAGCACATCGTAATTGAAGGCAATACGGCAATACTTTGCGATGTGCATTTAGGCTTCCATGATATTGACGCGATAAGAGCTTGCATTCAATACCTAAGAAAGATGAAAGTCGATAACATTGTACTAAATGGTGATACGGTAGATGCTCATAAATTATCACGATGGGCAAAGCGAAAAGATGACATCGAGTTTACGACCGAGCTTCAAATGGCTAGGAACTTTATTGACAATTTACGGGCGACTTTCACAAAGGCAAAGATCTACTTCAAAGTTGGTAATCATGAAGATAGACTCGATGCTTTTTTGCAAGAGAAAGCCGACCAGTTCGCGGGGCTAATAACTTGGCAATCACTTTTAGAACTTGATGCAAAGGGAGTCAAATTTGTTGACTCTAATCAATTGATGTTTTGTCATGGTACTTGGATAACTCACGGCCATGAAATTAAGGTGAACGGCGGCGTAAATCCAGCGGTTACACTACTGAATAAAACACTTACTAATACTTGCATGGGCCATTTGCATAGAACGCAAACCATACACAAAAAGACGCTTGAAGGCGAATATTTAAGGGCCGATGTTATTGGAACGCTCTCAAAGCTTAAGCGAGGCTATATGCCATACTCGCAGTCTAATCATGGCTTTGCTTTTATTCATGAAGACGGCGAATTTCAGAACTATCGTATCGAAGATGGTAAGGTGAAGAGATAATGCAAAGAGACTATAAACTCATAGGATTAGTGCTCGCGATATTCCTCTTAATCATTGCAGGGTTTGCGGGCGGGTTCGAGCTTGCATCTCGCCGCGCCTCTCATGGCAAAGATACTTTGAAGATAGTACAAGTGATTGAACGCCCTGTTACGATCCGAGATTCAGTACATACTAAGAGCGTACTTGTCAAGCATCACGATACGACATACTTTATTGACAAGCCTATCGACATTCCGTGTGGTGATACTTCTTTTGTAGCTCAAAGCGATAGCGTAATTACAAATACAAAAGATACGATTAATATGGCTTTTGCCTATGCAAACCGCAAGGGCTATTTCTCGCTTGTATTCAAGCCGCGCCCTGACTCGATTATTACGGTGCAATTACCTATCGTTAAGACTGAGACTAAAACAGATTGGGCATGGTTACTTGGTTTATTTGGTTTAGGTTTAGGGATCGGAAGTTATGCCGGGAAATAATCCAGAAAATGTAAAAGGTCAGGGCTTTCATACGAACCCTGAAAGGATCAACCGCAAAGGCAGGCCAAAGGGGTCGATAGTCTATGTGAGAGACCTTGCCAAAATGGCAGCTGAAGAACTTAGCAAGCCGGGCAAAACAAAAGAGACCGTCGCGGCTGAAGTGATTCACATGCTGATTCATAAAAAGATATTAGAGAAGGAAGACATGGCAGCAATGAAGGTATTACTTGACTTGCTTGGACACTTGAATAATCAAGCGGTCGAGCAGGGTAAAATGGTTATAGAATGGGGTGCTAAAATTGGACAAAGTAGTCAAGATTTATCCGCATGAGAAACAGCTTGAAATACTTCGCGATCGGAAGCGCTTTAATGTTGTTCGGTGCGGGCGTCGCTTTGGGAAGTCTTATCTGGCTTTTGCTCTTGCCCTTGAGAAGATGCTTGAAGTGGACGGCGCGTATGTTCTCTACACCGCGCCAAGTTACACCGAACTTACAGGACGAGAGACCGAAGCACAAAACTTCTTCGCCCCGCTTGGTGCTACTTACAAGCAAGGACAGATTAAACTAGGTAATAGTACATTGAATTTACAGGGTATCTGGAGAGCCGACGGGCTTCGAGGTAACAAGTTTCACCGCATAATATGCGACGAATGGGCTCACTGCCCAAACGCTGAAGACGATTGGAACTTTGTATTAAGCCCGATGCTCGCCGATTATGAAGGCGATGCGTATTTCTTCTCAACGCCAAAAGGTAAAAATCACTTTTGGCAATTAGATCAGCTTCACGATACGCTCGAAGATTGGAAGTCTTTCCACTTTTCCACTTATGACGGTGGACAAATCAAAGAGAGCGAAGTGGATAGGCAAAAGGAGCTACTTCCAAGCATCGTATTTGCGCAAGAGTTCTTAGCCGAGTATGTCGATAGGAGCTCGGCGAAGATTAAACGCGATTGGCTACGCATTGCAAATGACAAAGTATGCACGGCTTACTATATCGGAGTGGACTTGGCAATATCACAAAAAGAGACCGCTGACTATACTGCAATCGTGGTGATAGGTACGACTCAAGACGGCGAAGTAGTGGTAGTTGAAGCCGAGCACTTTAGAGCACAATTTGCCGAGATCGGTGCTCGCATCATGGCAGCCGAAGAGAGATGGCAAGCGCGAGTCGTAGCCGTTGAAAGTAACCAGGCGCAAGCATGGATGGTGCAAGAGCTTAAGAGAAATACTAAAATGAATGTAGTAGGCGTGCGAGCGGATCGCGATAAGGTGATTCGATTCCAGCCCGTTGAGGCACGATATGAGCAAGGGCTTGTATATCATGTGCCTCATTTAGACCCTGAATTCACTGAGGAGCTTTTAAGCTTTACCGGAACTCCTCAAGACAAGCATGATGACTTTATTGACGCATTGGGCTATGCTTTTAATGCTATTCGCAAAACACCACAGATATATGTATGAGTTTACTTGACCAACTTCGAGATAGAATCGCGGCCGCAGTTGCACCGCGTAAAAACGATAGGCCATATATCCGCAGTGGTGGAAGTCGCAATATAGGTGCGACTCAAACTGGTGGAGAACTCGCGGCCTCGCTTCGAGGCACGGTCTTTGCTTGTTTACAGCATCGTGCAAACGCTTTGACCGGTGTGAAGTTTGATAGCTATGCCGAGAAGAACTACAAGCGCGAAGAGCTAGGCCGAGGTCACTGGGCAAATGAGCTATTGAATAATCCTAATCCGTACTTTACCCGCTCGCAAGTGTTCAGCTATATTGAGAACTGGCTAAGTATCAACGGAAATGCTTATATCTGGACTCCGACAAATGGATACCGAGTTCCTCTTCAAATGTGGGTACTTAATCCGACCCGCATGCGAGTTATCAAAGGCGATAACAACTTCATCGAAGGATATGTCTATCAGTCCGCTCAAGAGGGGAATATCGCGATACCTGAGAAAGAGGTTATCCACCTCGCGAAGATCCATCCGGGCGCAAGACCTGAAGAGATAATCGGTATGAATATCTTCGGTGTAGGCCTCGTATCAGCCGCGCTTGAATATGCTTTTATTGACCGCGAAGTTAGCGCGTATCTTGCTAGACTTTTTGAGAATAATACCGTACCTCCTTTGGTGGCTACCTTCCCTGAAAGATTCGATGCTGATGAGTGGCATAAACTTAAGGCCGCATGGAATGAAGAACTCCCAGATTACAAGCTCCGCGCTTTGCTTGGTGGTGGCATGCAATTACAACTACCCCCGAAAGGCGAGCTATCAATTAGCTATGAAGCGGTGAGCAAAGATACACGCGCTCAAATCGCTCAAGTCTTTGGCGTGCCTCCTGGCATGCTTGATGGTAGCTTCCAAAACCGTGCAACCGCTGAAGTTCAATGGGCTATTTTTAGGCAAAACACAATCGATCCCGAAGCACTCTACATCGCTGAAGAATTTACGCGTCACTTCAGACGATGGGAAGAGGATATCTTAATCGAAGCGCAGCCGTACGAATATGCTGACCCTGATGCTGATATGCGTAAGGAAGAGTTTGAGCTTAAATGGGGGCTCAAGACAATTAACGAAGCGCGAGCCGATCGTGGATATGATCCGATTAAAGACGGTAACATTCCACTTATTGCAGGTGGATACGCTCCATTGCAATCGGTCGTAAATGCGCCTCCCGTGCCCATGATGCCGCGAAAACTCGAAAGGGCATACGGAATACAGAACCGCGCAAAATTGCCTCTCATAACAGCCGAGAGTAAGGACTTGTTCTGGCGTAATTTCGACAAGCTAACTGAGAAGTCAAGCAATAAGATAGACAATGTAGTGCAAACTATTATCGGTCAGCTCAAAAATGAAGTCTTATCAAATATCGATAAGGGTATCATAAGCATATCTGATCTTGATATTAATGATGCTGATTACGCGAAGTTCCAAACCATGGTAGAAAGTGCTTGCTTAAGCGTGCAAAACGAACTCTTAAAAGCTCTCGAGCTTGGAGATCAAGACTTGACCGGCGAAGTAGGTCAGCAAATAAAGGATCTTGCTAATGAGTCAAGTGCAAAGATTAGAGAGAGCGTCGATGTAATGAAGTCCGAGATACGACAAGTAATCGAAAATAATGCAGGACTTCCAAAAGATGAAATGAAAGAAGCCTTGCAGACTAAGTTCGATCAACTAAGCGCGGGCCGTGCAAAGACAATAGCGAATACAACGAGCGCGAATGTTACAAGTGGCATGCAGCATGCGGTCTATAAAGACCTTGGCTTCAAAATGATGTGGCTTACTCAACGCGATGGACTCGTAAGACCCGCACATGTTCAAGCCGACGGCTCGATGCAAGGCGCTGATGGATACTTTACGGTTGGTGGTGAAAAAGCTACTAGGCCATTAGGCCCCGGATTGAGTGCTGGTAATTCGATTAATTGTAGATGTCAGTTATTCCCTGTCGCTGAATGAGTTACAAACCTAACAAAGGCATGCAAGAGGAAGCCGAGCGAGCTATTCGCTGGGTGGAAGACGGCCGTAAAGGTGGCACTCGGATAGGTAAGATCAGAGCGCGTCAAATTGCACGCGGTGAGAACTTAAGCGAAGATACCGTAAAGCGTATGTACTCTTTCTTTTCAAGGCAAGAAAGCGTAAAAGATGCCGAGGGCTTTGAGCCCGGTGAAGATGGGTATCCATCACCCGGAAGAGTGGCATGGGGATTATGGGGTGGAGATCCTGGATACTCATGGTCTAAGAACATAGTAGAGCAATTAAAAAATAGAGGATTTAATATGAATTTAATAACAAGAGAACTTGTACTCGAGACTAGAAATGGTTATGAGTATGAAGGGAACGGAGAGAAAGAATACGAAGAGAAAGAGAATGACCTCTTCACCTTCGTAGTCTCTACTCCCGAAGTTGACCGGTATGGTACTATCATAGTGCCGTCAGGTATCGATTATACGGCGTATCTAAACAACCCTATCGTACTTGCCCAGCATGACTCGGATCAGTGGCCTATCGGTCGCTGCTTAGGTTTTGCAATGAACGGCGAAAACTTAGAAGCTACTATTCAAGTTGAGTGCGTAACTGAAGAGGGCAAGAAGCTTACAAAACTTATTAATGCAGGTTTTGTCAAGGCCGTATCAGTTGGTATCATTCCGACCGAATATGAAGAGCAAACTATCGACGGCAATAAAGTAACAGTATATACCAAGTCAGAGCTTGTAGAATTTAGCGTCGTTAGCGTTCCGGCGAACCGTCAAGCACTGCTTAAGAAATCACTGAAGACTCTTATCAAAGACTCACTTAATAAATACAAAAAGGAAAGTAGAATGTTAACCCCAGAGATCGAAGCAAAGATCGCTGATGAGCTTCTTCCGGCTATCAAAGAAGCTTTCATCGCCGAAGTGATTAATCTCGGTTTTTCTCCTGAAGAAGCCGAAGTATCCGTTAATGCTTTCATCACCGCAGGCGTGCCTCCTATGCTTGCAGTTTTGAAAGGCGAAGCAGCACCAGCCGTTGAGCCTGAAGTAGCCCCCGAACCCGAAGCAGCCGAGCCTCCAGTTGAGGTAGTTGCTGAAGAGGAAGTCATGGCATCATTCAAAGGTATTGAAACTAGAGTAGGTAAAAAGATTGCAGCTTCCACACAAGCGCAAATCGCCGAAGGTATGGACATGATAAATAAAGGATACAAGACAATTAAACAAGCGGTATCCATCGAAGCAGGCCGTTCTATCACTTTGAACTTGCCTAAAAAAATGACTACAGAAGATTTAATCAATTTAATCTAAGGATAAAACCTAATGGACAATTTAATCGTAACTCAAGACCAACTCAAAGAAGTTGTAGACCGCAAAGTAGCTGACCAGCTCCGCACTTTGCACCCAGTAAACAATCCATCACCTGCTAGAGGTTTGGTATCTATCAAAGCAGATCACGACTCACGCCGTGACCAAGCTCGCGTAGTTGCTGATTACATTCTTGCTAAGCACCAAGGCCGTGACGGTCAAGCTGATGAGATTGCACGCGCTGCAAATAACAAGTATATCACACGCGCAAACTTCAATACAGGTACGACCGCACAAGGTGGTGCTGCCGTTCCTCAATTTTGGGTTGAAGAGATCATGTCTTTTGCTGATCAGTTCGGTTATGCAAGAGCACTTGCTAAGATCTACCCTATGCGTGGTAAAACAGAGAACCTCGTTTCTTCAGGTGCTTTTACTGGTGCGGTAGTTGCTGAAGGTTCTGGCTTGACATTGACTGACTCAACATCATTCTTTACGGCAACTGCAATGACAGCTCGCAAGATTGTAGCTGGTGCTATCGTATCCGAAGAGCAATTACAAGATGCAACTCCAGCATTCTTGGATTATGTCGTAAACGGTCTCGGCCGCGCGCTTGCTGAAACTGAAGACAAGCAGTTTTTCAACGGTGATGGGAACGCTCCAAACTTTACCGGTATCACTGGTATCTCTGGTACTACAACAGTTCGCCAAGGTGGTGCTAATAACTCTGGTAAAGATACATTCGCTGAAATTTCATGGACTGACCTTTGGAACTTGCGCCTCGGTGTAAATTCTGGCGTCGGTGCTAATGGCGTTTTCGTAGTTCCTCAAAGCGTCTTTGGATATTTGATGAAAGAAACTGGCGGAAGCCGTCCTATCTTCGACATGGTAAGACCTATCGAGATTACATCAATCGGACTTACAGCGCTTCAAGGTAATAGCTACTTCACACCTACGGGCCGTCCTATGCATGTCGTACCTGATTCACTCTTCCCAACTTCAGCCGCAAATACAGCGTCTGCATTCTATTGCGACTTCAATCAGTTCACAGTGATGGGAGTTCGCGAAGATGTAACAGTGAACGAATACAAAGAGTACTTCGGTGCTACTGGTTTGGGTGGTACTCATCAAAAAGGTATCGAAGTTGTTGAGCGCGTAGCTTTTGCTTTCCCAGCTCCAAGCGCGATCGGTGTTCTCAAAACTTCAACTACCTAATTAAGGTGAACTAATGCTCGTAGATGTAATTCTAATCGAGCCGTATAAAGGCGTATCTGCGGGGTATGAGACATCTCTCCCCGCAGCTATTGCCGAGGCTCTTATCAAAGACGGCAAGGCGAAGCCGCTAACAGCAGTAAAGCCCGAGCCGGTAAAAGTAGAAACCAAGAAAACAGGTAAATAACATGCCATATACAAGCGCAAATCCGAGGGCGTTCGCGGCTCTCATGACCTTTCTTAATTTGGAAGTAAACGGCGACCCGACTACCGAAGATACGGCGCTTTACACTTGGTTTGACGAACTGATAAAGATCTCATACGACGAGGCTGAAGGCTATTGCGGTCAGCCTCTTCGTACTGGGAATGTAAACTATCAGTTTTACGCTTCAAAGGCTCAAAGAGGGCTCGAAGCTAATCACTCATGGAAGTTTATACCCTATAATGCAGGTACGACTCTTACGACGCTCCAATGGCGTGAGAATGAGTTCGCTACTTATGCGAATTATGATGCTGGTAACTTTGCATGGAATGCAGAGCCGTATGCCAATTACATCATATTCAGGGACAAAACAAACGGACAATTTAAGGCTACTCTAAGCACGGGATATACCGACGCTAATATGCCATATACAATCTTGCAAGGCATCGCGGAAATGAGCGCTCTATGCTATAAGCAAAGCCCTCAAGGCGGTAATTGGTTTGGGCTTAACTCGGTATCGACAGGCGGCGCTGGTCAGAATGTATCGAACTCACTCAAGACCGATATTGACTGGCATAAATACTTTGCTCAATTCGTAATACCAACGGTGTAAGATGCTTGATGTAGCTCAACTGCAAGGAATACTAAGACCGATCATAAATGATCAGCTCTTGCGCTTCCCTTTCGTTATGCAAGCCTTCATAGGTACGCAAATGGAACGCAGTGGACTTAAGGAAAGGATAGCACCTTCGACAAGCACAAAGCTCGCAATTAATACCGGTAAGTTATTCCGATCTTTTGCGCGTGGTAGTGAGGGAAATGTTTACAAAGTGCAAGAAAGTAGTGGTATATTTGAGCTAGAATACGGCTCAGACTTACCATACGCTCGCATACAAGAAACAGGCGGCTTCATTCGTACTAAGGGCAAGATGGAAGGCTACTTTTGGAATCGCTATCGTGAGACCGGAGTAGCATACTTCAGGAATATAGCTCTCAAAGTTCGACGGGTCGGCGGGGTGCAAATACCAGCGCGTCCTTACTTCGCGCCCGCCGTGCAAAGATTCAGACAAGACAACAAATATGCAGACGGAGTGAGATCTGCAGTAATCCAAGGAATACAACAATGGCAAGAGAATCAGCGGCGCTCAATTCAGTAGCCGATCAACTTCGCACAATGAGCGGAGTCCGAGTATATGACCAAGTTATGATAGACAAATGGAATACTTATCAGTTCCCCTTTGTCGGTATTCTTGGCGGGTCGGATTCTCGCGAGGTGATAGGACTCGAAGATGACTCGGCGTTTGCAAATAAAGGGCAAATAGATATGTACTTGCTTGTCGGAGTACAAGTAAAAAAGAACTCGACCGCAGGAAAAGCGATATTAAGAGAAAACCTTGCAAATTATGCCGAAGCGATCGAGAATAAACTAACAAACTATAGACCGCCAGAGTATGAGAGTGATTTTGAGCGGACTTACTTTGCCCCTGTTCACTTCATTGATGCGCAAGCGGTAACATACAATGATGATGAAACCAAAGGCATATACTTCATGACTTTTAGGACTGTTTATTATAGAGGCGATAAATGAAAGTGAGTGCATGTGTGATCTTTCCTGAAGGGGAAGATTTAAGAGAATGGAGAGCGAGCTTACCGGATGAAGATATTGAAATCGTAGCGCTTCAAACTTCAGTGAATCCACGCTTGAAAGAGCCTATTTTTACTTATGTAGGTCGCACTGGTGATCATGTAGTCTTAGCATGGGAAATACCAAACTTCGAGGATTACTTTGACTTCTCATATTGCAGAAATAAGCTAAACGAATATGCGACTGGTGAATGGATTATTCATATTGATTCAGATGAGCGCCTCGCGATGAGGCATGATGAATTTTGGCAAAACATGAAGGCGCTTGATGAAAGCGATGCGGTCGCGGCCGGCTTGACCATTACCGGAATGAGGTCCGAAATAGATGAGCGCGTCGGATATGTTCGCCAAAGATATGCAGGCGCTAACTTGAGAATAGTTCGCAATCATTCAGGCGTTCATTGGAAGGCAATATGCCATGAGCACTTAGACCTCATGGATGAAGATGTGACGGTAGCTGATACAGACATACTACTTTGGCATCTTGGATATAACCTAAGCGCCGAAGAGCTAAGAGACAAAGCAGAACGGAACGCAAAACTGATGATACGCGAATACACTCGCGAGAAGTCAGACCGAAATTGGCAATACTTAATAAACACATTCTCATATCACAAAACAAAACTAGAAGAGGTCAAAAATGGTAGTAGGTGGTAGTAATCTTAGCGTGTTCTTTACCGCTAACGAACTCGGCACGACCCCAGCGACAAAGCTCGGAGCGACTGCACTATACACAATGAATCGTAAGATCAAAACTTCACTCACAAGAACGACTTTCACAATCGATCAAAATGAGGATAATCCGGATCTTACATCATTCTTAGAAAACTATGCGCCCGTATCTTCGATCACACCTGATACCGGTGAATACGAAGACGGCACAAAGTTTAACTCATCACAAGCGACAAGCGATACACTTTTGCAAATCGTGTACGGTGGAAGCGATGTCGTAACAAAGAAGCGTAAAGTAGTCTTGATGCTTTGCAAACTTGCACAAGATGCAGGTGCTTTCGATCAAGAAGCAGGTAAATACACAAAGCCGAAAGTAGCCGGTGATGTGGTAAATAATGAAACAGATATCACAGTTCCAACTGCATTATTCTGCGGTACTTTGGTAACTGGTCTTGCGACTGTATGTATTCCCGCTAAGATCGGATATAAGGAAGTATGGTTTACTGATCCATCATTGTAAGAATCACAAGGGGCGGCTTCACCGCCGCCCCATTTATTAACTAGGAGATAGCATGAAATTATATCTAAACGACACCGCGCATGAAGTGCCTTTACATACGAAACTCACACCCGCACTCTATGACAAAGT
>Ga0315903_10001218_pt1 | contig 38866 bp, 64 predicted proteins | sample LakEriMetagenome_7_FD_203524 | JGI IMG/M metagenome (GOLD analysis project Ga0315903, IMG submission 203524) | Freshwater fungal communities from buoy surface, Lake Erie, Ohio, United States - Buoy 2 MA119 | ecosystem: Environmental > Aquatic > Freshwater > Lake | place: USA: Lake Erie, Ohio... | reverse complement strand
CGAGGGCGGCGGCAATCTCACTCTCGCTCAAGAGGCGGCCCTTGGTGTCAGAAATAACACCGAAGAACTGGTTCTGGAGTTTGGTGGTGCGGCGGATACGCTCAAACACAGGGGCAGACATGATGACTGTGTTGGCCTCATAACCAAGCTTGTTCAGCTCGGTGCGAGCGCCAGCCACATCACCAGCCACATCAATGTTGGCCAGGTTGGCGTTCGTGTAGGCCGAAATCGCGCTCTGGTCAGCAGTAGTGAATGGGGTGTTGGTGGCAAACAACAGGTCGCTCACACGCTTCTCATGGCCAAGTTTGATTTGGCGAAGGAGGAAGCGAGCCGAGGAAGCTTCAAGGTCAAAGAAGCGATCCGCATCACTACGGAAGCTATCATCAATAAGTTCCTCGAGGCCATACTCGATCGTGTCGTACGTGTCAGTTCCAAAGGAACGAGTAACACGCCCGTAGTCAGAGCCAGCCGCGCGGGGCTTGGAATCGTTGTTCAGAAGGTCAGCCTGTGCAAGCTGAACCTTGAGGTATTGGCCGCTCTTGGCAGAGACAGGGAGAAGAGGGAAAACCTCGGCCCCGATCAAGCCAGTATCGGCGTTAGGGGCTTCCACCAACGCTTGGTTGATGTCTGCCCGAATGGTGGTTCCACCAGAAATAAAGCTCATTATATTATTCTTTCTTGGTTAGGGTTTAGACCAGGGGAACAGCCACTTCGATCACAGCAGAAGTCGCGGTGGCGGCTTCCAGAGCAATCCCGGCAGTCACAAGGTTCGCCGCCAGGGTCGTCACCTGACCAGCAGAATCAAACTTCAGCACATCGCCAGCGGCACAAGTCCCGGAGACGGTTGCGAAGAAAGTGGGGTGGAACAGCTTCACGGTCACATAACCGTTGGCCGCCACATCTTCAATGGTTGAACCAATGGCTTTGGTCGCACCAGTCACAGCCACATCAACACCACCAGCGGTGGTCGTGGAAGGCTGGACAAAGCGATAAGCCGAGATTGCGGACGAAGTGGAGAACGTCCGGAACCCATTATCAATATTCGAGCTCATTATTATTTATCCTTTGTTAGATGTTCTTGATGCCGCGGCCAAGGGCTTCAGCATACTCTTTGGGGTTGGAAAGCATGACGGCCTTCATAGCCTTCAGCTTCGAAGTCTTGTATTCCGGGTGAGCAGAAACCAAGGCTTCAAAGTTCTTTGGCTCTTCCTTTTTCTCGGAGGCCACTTCAGCAACAGGGGAGGCAGGGATGGGCTTGATGCCAAACTCGGTGAGAACTTTCTTCACCACTTCAGCCATCTCAACACCCTCTTCCTCTTTTTCCTCTTCCTCTTTTTCAACAACAATGGTGGGAGCAGATTCGGCTTTCACCTCTTCTTTTTTCTCCTCTTCCTTCACCATTTCGTCTTTGGGTTTCATCGCCTCTTCCAAGGCGGACAGACGAACCTTAATTTCGTCCATATCCTTTTTGTAGTCGTAACCTTCTTTGTTTTCCATTGCTTCTCCTTCTTTTGTCAAACCATCACCTTCAACAACTGCATTGGGCAGGTCGATGGGAACTGGCTTTCCTCCGGCCATATAGCCGAACTTTTGCATAAATTTTACAACCTCTTCAAACAGGCCATTGGTGGCCGCAGGGCTGGAAACCAGGTCAGCAGAGGCAATGCTTTGGGGGCGAATGTAGTCCTTGCCCTCAATGGTTTCACTTTCATTCACAAAGGCCAAAGAGATTCCAAACTGATCTGGGGCTTCATCAGCCATTTCCTTAATCAGCCCGTAGTGGGGGCTGTTCTTCAGAAGCTTCAAATCTGCCACCAGCTTATCCCCCTCAATCCTGGCATTCCTGGCAAAGCCAACGACAGCGTCCAAACCAGAGCCGTGATTCATCTTTACCTTCACACCATTGGGAGCCTTCTTCATAATCTCCATGGCTTTCTCTAGGCTCATCTTGTCCACAAAGAGGTCGTGGCCTTTGGCCTCCCCAATCTCAAGAATGCTTACCCCACCAAAATCAGTTTCCTCCATCTCACAATCCCCACACTCCATTTCCTCTTCATCCCTATAAGTCTGGTAGGCAACAGCCGCCCTCTGGGTTTCATCTGGAAACTTGCTTACAGCTTCTTCATCTCCCATGAACCTAGAAACAAACTCCTGTTCAGATTCGTCACCACGAGGTAGGGGAAGGGGCATAAAAGCATCTTTTGTGTCAAAGCATTAAAAGCTAATAAACTGCATTACCCTTTGCTTCTTCTTCCTCTGTATCTGATACTTCTTCTATTTCTGCGCCATAGTTATTTAACTGCATTGCCATATATCCACCAAAGAAGCCGTCAGAAGGTCCGTAATTTCTAACAGCACGGGCATATATTTTTTTAATAATTTCAACAAGTTGATCGTATTTAGAATCAATGGAAATTCCATCATCATCTATGGTTATCAATGTTTTTTCATCATTGTAAAAAATAGCAACTATTTTAATCATAAAATCAATTATTCAACCCCTCTTGTTTTCTTTAGCAATCTACCTGTTGCAATTCCAGTAACTAAATCAAACCATTCTGGATCGACTTGGGCAAATTTTGCTGGGTTTCTGTGAAGCAACTCCATTCCCATCGAATAAACTTCTGTCGAACCAATATACTTTGAGCTAACACCAAATGGGGTGTCGTCATATCTTTTACCTGTATAATATGCGCGGTTGTTTGTGTCATATTCTGGAAAAATTTCTGCGTGGGCTTTCCCAAAGCCATCAGAAGAGCCTTTTTCATCTCTTTTATACCTATATCCTGGCATGGTCTTTTGGAATCTCTGAATCTTTTCTCCAGCAGTTCTTTTATCCAAGAAGTCTTTGCATAGGTCTTTTGCCTCTACATTCCCATCTTCAATCTGATGACCATATTCATGGACATAGGTTTCAATCTTTGAATCAATTCTAACCCTTATCCCGCCCCCTGTTGAGTATCTTGTTCCATCTGCAAATTGCACCGTTGTTGCGGTTGAATCTGCTCTTTTTTCCCCCCAATATGTAACTGGTTTTGTTAGTGATTCAGTATGAATGTTTGGGTTGCATATCTCTGCCAATGCGCCTTGCGCCGCATCTCTTTTTTCCTTAACATATTCAATGGAACTATCTTTTATAGATTTTCTGTCGTTAGCAATCGCTGATTGTTGTTTTTCTTTTAACTCTTGAGTTGCCTTTGCTAGTTGCTCTGATGAAAAGCCGTCTTGTTTATTCACGGCAAGCATATCTTTTTTAATTTCAGCAAATCCAATTTGCCTAGCTTTTGCATTTGCTATTTTAATCTTCTTTTCTTGCTCTTCGATGTTTTCTTCTAGTTTGTTTATTTTTGCGTATTCAGCATCTAAAGTTCTTTTTATTTCAATATACTTCTTTGGGTCTGATTCTCTATATTGCTCGGCCTCTGCTCTTAATGGTCTTGTTTTTAGTCTAATTTCATCTGCTTGTTTTTTTGATTCGGCAATGCTGTTTTTTGCAGAATCTATTTCTTTTAGCGTATCCTCTGATTTCTTAATAACTGCTTGCCTTACTGAATCAAGCTCCTTTTGGTTGCCCTTAATGGCTGATTCAAGAGAAGCCTTTTCCTTGCTGTCATAATCCTTTTTTGAATTTGGAAATTTAGACCCCTTTTCTTCCACCGGCTTTGTGCCTCCTGGCAGGGGAGGTGGAGGAAGCGGCTTGGGCGGTAGTGGTTTTGGTGGTAGGGGCTTTGGAGGGAGTGGCTTGGTGGCTACCTTGGGAATCTTTCCACCTGGTCTTTTTGGCTTATACCCTCCAACAAGCTTTGGCCTTCCATATCCTGTTGAACAGGTATTTTCATCATCAAATGTTCCATCGTCTTTCATGCCACATGGGTTTAGTCCATCACCAGCCGCAAGCTCAATTTTCCCTATCTCACAACCAAAGCCCTCCCCAAGCAGGTCGCCGTCTGCCTTTCTGTAAGATTCTTTTACTTTGCCGCCGCCAGCCATAACCAGAAACTTTGATACCCTAGCCAATGCCCATGCATTCCTAGAGTTGGGCTTCCCACCACCAATGGTTGGCCTAAAGCTGGTTGAGTAAGCACCAGCACCCCTTCTGAACACTTTCTTGAGGGTTCCAAGGGATGGGGCTTTCTTGTTTGGGTTCTTTTCTTTCCATTCCTTCAGCTTGTTCTTGATGGATTCTTCTGCCCCTTCCCCAATCTCAATCTTGCCCCCTGTGCTTTTGGTGGCCGCAGAACCAGGCTTGTTTTGCTCTGAACCTTTGATTCTTTCCTTGGCTGGGGCTGGGGTTTGGGCGGCAGACTTCGGCCCAGGTCTGGCCAATTCGGAAAACTTTTCATCTCTGGCCTCCATCTGCCTAACCACTTTTCTTGCCCAAGCATAACCAGCATCTCCACCCCACCCATTCCAGGCTTGCCAGCCCTTGCCCTGCTCATCCCAGGTTTCACCTTTCTTGTCCACCTCATGGCGATCGAAGAATGCCTTCATGCGGCGCACGGTGTCCGGTGAAAACTTTACCCCATTGATTAAGTCTCTTGCCCTGGCAATGCCCACAGCCGTCATTCCTTTTTGGCTGGCTGGCTTCTTTTCCCTTACATCCAAAGCCCTCTTGGCGGCCTCTCTTGCTCCTTCTGGGGGCGTGAAATCAATGCCATCATACTTGCCTAACTCAATCCCACCCATCATTCCAGCAATCAGCATTTTCCATTCATGCTGATTAAGATTCTGAAGGGCTTCTAAATTACTTTTTTTTTGAGCCAGCCCTGTGGGGGCAACGGGAGACTTGGGTTCTTCTGGAACTGCTGAACCACCATCGCCCTCTTCTTGCTGTCCATCTTGGGCGGCTTGCTTCTCTTTCTCTGTGGTGGGAATGATTTTTCCAGACTGCACACCAGCAACAATGCCCATGGCCTGTTCCCTTGAAATGGTTGGGAAGGCGGCCGTGATAACTGAAACTGCACCTTCCTTGGATAATGCACCAGCGGCAACTGCATTGATAACATTGATGAGGGAGGCCACCTGTGCGCCGTTGAGGCTTTGACCAATAAGGTCTGGCTGGCCTTCCACTTGCTGGCCATCCTGGGCGGGCTGTTCTGCCTGTGCTTGGGGCTGGCCTGTGGGCAAAAGAATCTCTGAAACAGCCTGGGGAGGCACGCCATATTCTTTGGCCAAGTCTTGAATCATCTTGGTTTCAATGGCTCTTGCCCTCAATGCGGCCTCCACATCCATACCCCTTTCAGAGTAGATGTCTGAAGCCGTCCTCAATCCAGCCTTAAACTCTGCAATGGCTGAAGCGGATTCCCGCCCCAGGTCGATGGAAACATTGGCTCCAAAGTTGAAAAATCCCTTGGTGGTTGTCTTGCCATTGCCCTTGATGATTCCCCTGGCAACTGCATCAGCAACTACAATGTTCTTGAGGGGGCGAAGCACCTTGTCGTCCAGAAGCTTCTGGTATCTCTTGAAGGTTCTCCCTGCCTGTTGCATTTCAAGGCGTGCCGTTGGGCCGGACATTGAGGATGGGTCGACCGCAAAGCTGTAAGGAATTCCAAGCCCCATGCAAATGTTTCTCAATAGAATCTTGTGGAACTCTGCAAAAGCCCCACTAGGTCTGCTGGGGCCGTCAGGGAAAACAATATCCTCACCTGGCTCAAGGTAGCTGATCTTGCCAGATTCCATGGATTCAAGCTTGATTGGCTGGTTATCAAAGTTTTCCTCTGTGGTGAGGGTGGAAAGGTCAGAGGCATTGTTGTTGGTTCTTTTAACAATGGCACTTTGGGAACTGGCAACCTTGGCGGCCAGCTTCTCAAAGTTCACAATGTCGTAAATGTCTGTGGCATCATTGATGGCTGTATGGAAGGCAGAGATGCCCCTGTATTGGTCAATTCGAAGTGGGTCAAAATAGTGGAAGGCTTGGCTTGAGGGAATGGTGATTTGGTAGGTGTAAAAATCCCCAATGCTCCTGTTGTAAATGTCGTAGGCTGTGGGTGCGCCTGTGTCCCTATCGATGTGGATGCCCCCAATCAGTTCCAGGCTGGTGTAAGTTTTGTAAGGGTCACCGAGTCTGTCGGCCTCAATTCCTTGAAGGCGCAAATCTCCATTCTTGTCTCTGACCAATACAAAAAGGAAGTCGCCGTCACGAAGCATGGAGACGGTTGCCACTTGCATGAGGGTGGAGCCTGTGTGCCTGGTGGATAGGTCGCAATTCTCAAACCACTCGTTCCAGTAAGCCTCAATCTCTGTATTGGCCTTGGGGCTTTCAGTTCTGGCCTGGTAGGTAATGTTGGCGGCCACATGGCTGGCAAATTTGAGAAGCAAAGAGCGAACCAAGCCATTGTTTTCTGCCAAGTCTCTTGCCCTCTTCATCAACTCCACACGGTCATAGTTTGAGCGATAATCTTCAGCCCCAGATAGGTTGCTCGGCCCCCGCCTCTCCCTGGTGTATTTTACTGCATCATATTCAAACTTGGTAAGGGCTTTCTTGGCCATCATCCTCTGCACCCCAGCCTGTGGGCTTACAAAGGAAACCAGCTTATCCAAAAATGTCTGCTTAATCTTGCTCACGGGCCAAACTTTGCGTAGGTGGTTCTGATTCTGGTTCCAGCCGCAGATTCAATGGCAAGGGTCAATTCAGCAATGATTTCCCGAACTTCAGACAGATTGGCTCTGCTGAAAGAACGGCCAGCTATGGAATAGCTTGCCCCTGCCACCGCAATCGCCTCAAGACACTCAATATACTTTGAGCGTAGCGAGTTTAGGGTGGCAACAGGTAAGCCAACAAAATCACCCCTCGCCATGCTCAACCTCCTCTGTCAAATTTGCTGGCATGATTTTCAACCTCTTATGCAGAGCCGCACCCACAATGTTCATGCATTCACAATCCAATAAGTGGTTATGCTTCCCAATCTGCTTCCAAACCCTCCTGGTTCTTCCTGTCATGGGGTTTCTCACTTCAACCTTGGTTTCAGATGAAATGTGAACTTTCCAAACTTCTGGAGTATCCTCTGCAATGAAGCCCTCTGTTTTGAGAAGGTTGGCCAAGATGTCCTTAATGGCTGGGTTTGACCACCTCCAGACAGGGCAAAGCTTCCACTTCCATCCCTCCCTGGAGCCTACATTTTTACCGCTAAAGGGGTCTCCGTTGGCAATCCTGGCGTAAGGTCTTTGAACCTTCTGATCTCCCACAATCTCTGAAAAGCTGGTTCTGTCTGAACCTACAAGTGCAATGAAACCCCATTGGCAACAATGTAAATAAACATCCCTGGTCTGATCTCCAGAATCAATTAGCACAGCCCTTGGTTCAACATTGAACTCATCTGCCTTGGCCTTGATGTCTCCCCATGTTTCAAGCCTTCCAGTCCAAACCAATCTGCTCTTGCCATCCAAATCCCAAGCCCTCACAACACACCAGGCATGGAAGCCACCAGCCTCTTGAATGTCGCAGGCCATAATGAGTTTTTCACCCATCTTTACCTCACCCATCTTGTAGGGGCCGGGAATAATTTCCACCCTCTCTTGGTCATGCTCCATCCATGGTTCTGCCAGAACCCTGTTCACAAAATCTTGAAGCCCTATGATTCCACTATGCTTATCTTGTAGAAACTTTACCGCAAGGCTCCCAAATGTTACCCACGGTGGATAAAGGCCATTCAAGTGATATGACCTTCTCCCTGGCTCCCCCTTTGGGTTGGTTGGCCTCCACTCTCCTTGCCTCAACATCATGGTTTTGTGGCCATCCCTAATTGGTTTCTGGCAGTTTTCGCACTCATAGTAGGCTGAATTTTTCACAATCCCAAAGTCGTAAACGCCATCCTCAAGCCTGGCCTTATCATCCCATTTGACTCTCTCCCAAATCAGCTTTTGTTTGTGGCCACAATGGGGGCATGGAACAAAGTAAAACCTCATGTCCCCCTTCTGCCATTCTGCCCAAATGATTGAATCCGCCGTGGTGGGTGTGCTGGTGGAAACAACCAAGTGGTTTGGGTAGGTTGCAACTCTGGCCTCTGCCAACTGCAAGGCTCCAGCTTCTTTTGAGTTTGTGCCATCGCTGAACTTGTCCACCTCATCGAGCATCAGAAGTGAAACCGACCTAGAGGACAAATTCGCTGGGCTGTTTGAGCCTACAAACCAAAGGCTCATCTTTCTGAAATGCTGTTCCAGAATCTTGATCTTGTCTGTGTTCTCTGGCTTTTCCTTGGCCAAGATTGGGCAGTCGTCCACCATGGGCAACCACCTGGTTTCTGAAAACGATCTGGCTAAAGCCTCTGAAGGCATCACCCAAAGTGCTGGACAAGGTTGTTCTGCAAGCCTGTAAGAAAGCCCTGCAAGGATGGTTGTTGTTTTAGATGTCTGTGCGCCCCATACCAGGGTGATTCTCCTTACAGAATCATTCCCAAAAGCCTCCAATGGCTCCCTCACATAAGGGGTTAGATTGGTGCTGTAAGGGCCGGGTATGTTGGTGATTCTGGGGGAAAGAACTAGGTTCTGCTCACACCATTCTGAAATTGATAATTGCTTCTTGGGAATCAAGAAGCCCTTCATGAAGGGAACAAGTTTCATTCATCGAAGAACCAAGTATCCCTTGGCGTAAGCCTCAAGAGGGTTTCTGTGAATCCACTCATGGCATCCATGGCAAATGGCCATGAAGTATTCCATATCGTTTAGGCGTTCTTGGAATCTGCCCCTTTTGTGGTGAATCTGTGTTGCCTTGCTCCCACATCTTTCACAGGCTGGGTGATTGGTCAGATATAAATTTCTGTAAATCGAATAGGTCTTGTTCTGCTTGGCTCTTTTCTTTGAAACAGGCCGCAGTCTGCCCCCTCTTTTTAGTGGTGTTTTTCTTTTAAGTGGGGAGCGCTTCATGTGAATAGCAAATTATTTCACCCATCAATTCTGTCCAGCTTTTTGCTTTGTGCCGAAGATTTTTGTTGGGGATTTCATAGGTATCAGCCCTCATTTGAAAGCTGGTTCCATCATTTCTTAATCTTTCTGTTCCCTTGGCATACAAAATTGAATTTGAATAAACCTCTTCCATTGGCAACCACCCACATACTGAAAGAATCATCTTCAGCTTATTTAGGCTTAAAAAAAGATAGGCATCTGGCTTGAAGTGGGTTTGTGATTCAATCAAATTATTTACAAAATCAATCTTTGGCTCAACCGCCCTGCCCATGGTTTTTACATCAAAGTTAAGGCCAAAAATGTTCCAATCAGAGCCTCCATCAAATCCAGACTTCCCCTCCATGATGCCTCTTCCAAGCATCATTCCAACCATATTTTGGCCTATGATTCCAACAAGCTGTTGTTCTTGGTTCCCATCTGAACCATCTCCCCTGTGGCCAAGATTGTTAGACATTGCATATTCTTTTGATGCCCTAACAATGTATTCTGGAATCTGTAAGCAGAATGCCATATTACTCTGTCATTGAAAGAATAACGCAAGTGACGATGAACCCGCCAAGAATAACCATAAAACATTCGTTCATTTGAAAGCCTCATCTTCTGTTTTTTGGATGGTCAGCATCAACTGATCTACTGCATCTTGGATGGCTTTTTTTGCACAATCTGGGTCGCTGGGGTTTGCCCTTGTTGCGACACTTGATGGCATAGCATCCAATAGTGAACGGATTTGAGAGAGGAATTTAGAAAGAGTTTCTTGAACTTCGTCAGCCGAAAGTGTTTGTCGAAGCCTAGCCTTTTCCTCTTCATGGCATCTCTTGGCATCTTCATAGCCTTTTCTAGCCTCATTGTGGGCATGAATGGCGGCCTTGATGTGAAAGACATTGTTTGTCTTGAGGGCTTTTCCAACTTTGCTGGCCGCTGATAGCTCAATTCTTTCTGCTCGCAGAACTCTTCCAAGGCTGGTTGGTGCTGAAAAATCTTCATTAGAGAAATCTGCTGATTCTGATTCTTCTTGGTTTTCTTGGCTTGGCTCCATTGGAATGGAATGCTTTTTTGGCATCTTCATGTTCTCCAGCCTCCATCTCATGGCTGAAGCCTCTGAATCTAGGGGCATTCCTCTTTTGACCATTCTTGAAACCTGACCTGGGCTGTATCCCCATTTCTGGCAAAGCTCTTTTTGACTTATCATAAACTAGTTTTACTGCTGAAGGGTAATCTTCATTCATCACAATGGTCTGCCACAGGCTTGGCATTTTTCACCCTCTTCTTTTTTCCCCTCATCCTCTGGGGCTGTCTGCTCCATTAGCTCTGCCAGTTCCTCTGCACCAAAGCCTGTAATGTCCAAATCAACTTCCCCTGTATCCAGTTCTTCAATTAGGTCTTTGAGTTGGGGCAAATCAAACTCTCCACTCAATTTATTCAATGCAATGTTGGCTGTCTTTTCCTGTTGCTCATCTAGCCAGACAGCCCAGACATCCACAACATCCACACCCATGGCCATATAACATTTCAATCTTTGGTGGCCTCCAACAATCCTGTTGGTTTTTGCGTTCCAGGTAATGGGCTGAAGATTCCCAAGCTCATGCAAAGATTTTGTTAGTCTGCCCAAAGCATCAGAAGAAATTTTTCTTGGGTTGTAAGACGCTGGCAGAAGTTCAGAGATTTTTTTCTGAACTAACATTGGGAATTTTTCTTTTTCTTTCATAAAGTTTTTTAGTTTAGGTTTTTACAAAATGGTTTTTTCAGAAACTCGCACAAAGAGTCGTCGGCTCGGAACCTGTCGGGCAGAGATTTTTGGTGTAAAAAGTTATCTAAATTACTTACGCAACAACAACTTACACAACATATTACTTTATTTGTCATAAGTGCCTATACATCAACCAGTCAGCTTCTGTAAGTAGTGCCTAGCAATGCAACCCATTGATATTGAAGCCCTTACCACAAGCCAGACAACCAGGCCAATGCTCATGCCCACTAATAGTAGGGCTAAACCCAGCCCCCTGTATAGGGGCGTGTCCTCAAGCCCTATGCCTTGTGGTGCATGGTAATAGATGGGCTTGGCATCTGTAACACCCCTAATGGTAGTGGTTTGGGTAAGACATGGCTCTGCACCATTGCCTGGGCTTGCCTCTGTAAGTGGTTGATACATGATTGGGGTGGCTCCAGGGATGTTGGGGCTACCGTTTTTTTTCTGCCCAGGTGGGTGTTTCCAGGCTACCCTTGGTGGGGCTTGGCTGGTGTCCCCACCCTACCCTGCTGGTGCAAGGCTTGTGGTCGGGCTCCCAGGGGGCTTTATGGGCATCCTTCAAAGCCTACCCCCTGCCTCCACCCAGGCTTCCACCAGGGGCTTGGCCTCCTCCACAAACTCAAGCCTTTGGGCTTCTGTCCATTGGGTGGGGCTTTTCTTGGCCACCCATTGCTTGGCCTTAAAGACATAGGCAAGCCAATGGGCTTGTGGTCTGGGGCTGGAGCCTTCAATGGGGTCGGGCAGAATCCCTGCCCATAGGCACAATTGCTTGAGTTCCCCAGGCTTGGGGTTGGTCAGCATGGCCTTGGATTTGGCTACCCGCTCCAGCCTCCGCCCCTCTTCACCGTTTATTCCACCCACTTTCAGAACTGCCTCCACATCAAGCCCCTCACTCCTGGCTGAAAGGAGCAACTGCCCTGCATCTGCGGCTAGGCTGATGGCCTCTGCCATGTCTTGGATTGCCTGTTCCCTGGCCTGGCGTAGCTTGCCTACCGTTTTTTGTAGCTCCATTCCTACCCGCTTCTCGTTGTCCTGGCTGATGGCCTTGCTCATGTGTATGCTCCTTATGCTGTTGCCAATTCTTCCTGGGGGCATTCGGCCTCCTGGGCGTCCTCGGCTGGTGGTTCTAGCTCCCTAAATCTGTGCTGGGAAAAGCCTCTTTCTGGGTGTGGTGGGACTGAAGAGCATGGGTTCTGAAGCCCCTCCAGGTAAACCACCACCTCTCCTGGCTGTCCGTCCAGGCTGATGCCCACCCCCATTCCCCTCACCAGGTAAACCTTATCCTTAATGGGCAAGCTGTTGTAGTGCAAGAGCAGGTCTGTGGGGAACCTGTCATCCACACATATAACCTTGCTCCCCTGCCTCACTTTTTCCCCCTGGCTACCGTTTTTTTGATGCCCTTTTGCCAGGCTCCCTTTGGCCATTTGGGACATTCCTGGCGTCTCCTCTGGTGAACCCTCAAGGCTCTGGCCTTGTAAATCTCCCTAACCCTTTGAGATCGCTGAACCCTCAACACAAGCCCTGTCCTTTGTGATAGCTCTGAAAGCCGTGCAGACAGGGCGGCTCTGGTGTAGGGCTTGCCTGTCAGGGGGTTAATGTATTTCTTGGCAATGCTGGTAAGGCTTTCTGGGCTTCTGTTGGTGGCCAGGGCAAGTAGGGCTTCATCCAGGGTATCATCCCTTTTGGTTCTTAAAAGAGGCCCGCTGATCTCTGTTTGGATGGTCTCTTCAACCACTTGTGCGGCCATCTTTGCCAGTTCATCCAGGCCAATGCCAGGATTCATGCCCTTCATCTGGGCAAGCCTCTCCTTAACCACATCCTCCAGGGTATCAATCTGGGAGGCCATGTCTGGGGTGTAGCTGGCCAGGATGGAATCTGCTGGGTCTTGTTGATTGCCAATGCTCATACCGTTTTTAATTCTCAACCTCCACCCAGGCATACCTGCCAATCTTGCCTAGCTCTGCCATGGCCTGCTTCTGGGTGGCAAAAAACAAATCCACAACTGGCAGTTTGCCCCTGCTGGCTTTCCTGGCCACAACTGCTGTGCCTGTGTCCTTTGCAATGTAAGTCTTGCCCTTAATTCTAACTTTGGAGCCATACCTAATTATTCTGGGGTCGACTGCACAGGATTTTCCACTAACCAGCCTCTTGCCTGTTGAACTTTGGTATTTGGCTGTCCATGGGTCTTGCTTTGGGTAAGCCCAATAAGCTGTTATCCTGGCCTTCAGCACCTTTTTTGGCTTGGGGTTTGGGTCTATCAGTATGTTTGCCCCATGGCATGGAGCCAGAATGAGCATTAGCATGGCCAGAATCCTCATTGGTCTGCTCCCCTGGCATCAATCCAATGTGCAAATCTGCTAGGCTTAACAATCTTACCGTTTTTTTCTAGCCACCTGGCGTGGTATTGAACTGCTCCCTGGCCAAGTTTAAGCACCCTGGCAACCACAGCAGTTGGGATTCCCTCAACCAGAAGGATGGCAATGGCCTGTCTCAACAAATCAATCTTTTCTTGGCTCCTGTTTTTGGCCGTAAGCTTCTTGAACTCTGTGCTGTCTGGGCAGAGTTCATTCAAAAGCCTTTCAGCTTTCAGTTGGGCTGATTCAATGGCCATCTGTTTTGCCTAGCTTTGGTCTTTGTGGTGTCAATGTTGGTGGTTTCTTTGTCACAGGTTGCCCACAGGCTTCTTGTGGCCTTCTGAAATAATCATTGGGGTTGTGTTCTGCCACTTGATTAGGTGGTGAACTCTGGGGTTGCTGGTGTTCATCATGGAAACCTTCACACTTGATGGGTGCATCATCACCGTGGTGAAGGCTTTGCAAAATGTCCCATACCTCAAATACATATCTGTGATTCCACTTTTCTGGCTCTGGGTGGCTGTCTGCACCAGGCTTACCATTGGGATTGTTCCAAACAGCACACCCCGTGAGCCAAGGGTGACGTAGGTGTTCACATCCTCATTCATTGCCCCAATAAATTGGAATGGCCTGTCTGTAGAGCATATGAAAGAGTTCATGCATTTTCTGATTAGGGGCTTCTTGGTTGCGTATCTGTTTTCAACTCCACCAATGAAGTCTCCGCCCTGGGCAAAGGCAATGCTTGAGAAGCCTGTTGCCTTGAAGAATCCAAGGTAAAGCTCAAGGATGGAGTCCAGGTTGGTTACTCTATGCACGTTAAGCTTCTGGCCACACTTGCTTACATACCTGTATTCAAAAGAGATGTAGTCGTCATCAAGCTCCATGAAGTATTTTAGCCCCTTGTTTTTGGCTATTTGGAAACAGGCATTCCTGGCATGGGTGATTGTCCTTCTCTCATCAAAGTTGTTGCCCTCATCCACTTGGTCTGCCATCTGCTTTTTGTTGAAAACAACAACCCTGTCCTTGCCAAAGTTGGCAATGTATTTGTCCAGGGTCTTGTCCTCGTCATCCACAACCAGGTAAAGACTTCCTGTATAGCCAGCCCTTTGTAGGGTGGCCATGGTCTTTACATTGGTTGGTCTGCCGTGGGTGAGTATGAAAATGGCAAAATCAGTCTGTATGCTCAAGGTATTGGCTCTTGATCTCTTCACAAAGCTTTACATATCCATTCTGGATAGCCTTCCCAAAGTCTATGATGACCAGGGCAGACTTCTCCATAAGGGCTTGAACATCTGGTGATGCATGGGAGTAGTAGTCTGCAATCTTTTCATAATTGAACACACTATGCCTCTTGGCCGCCTCAATCAGAAACTCCTTCACATCTTGTGGAATGTCTGAAGCAATGATCTCCCTAATAAGGCTGTTTGTTTTTGATAAATCAACCAGTTCCATCAGATGTGGCTTCTTGTTCTTTGGCTCGTAGATTGGGGCTTCAATCTTTCCAGAATACTTTGCATCATCCTGGTCTGGCTCAAGCTCACCGCCAAACAAGCTGGCCTGTTTGTGAATGGCATCACTCATTCTGCCCTCTCCCAAATGGCTGGCCTGTTGTTGTAGAATCCTGTCTCGACTCTTTTGTAGCCATTTTTCTTTAGCCATTGGCCAAAGTGCCTGCCTGTCTCTTTGTTTGTAAATACTGAATCACCAATCTTGTATTCTGGGAAATGCCCAACAGCCGTAGCCCCAAACGAGTTTGCCATTACAAGCAACCTGGGCTTTTGGCTTATGATTGTTTGCAGATGTTCTGTTGGGCATTTGAAATGCTCCAAGTAGTCCAGCATGAATACAGCCGAGCCAGGATTGCTTTGCATTGAATCTGCTATTTTGAATCCACATTCCCTGCCAAACATTTCAGCAATCTTCCTTTGTTCTGATGGTAGTTGTGTGCCAAACACATATGCCCCTGGGAACAAAAGCTTGAGAAGGGCTGTTGATGCTCCAATGCCACATCCCAAATCCCAAATTTCATCAACCGGCCACTTGCCCTCAATGAAGCTTGATGCTGTCTTTATGTATCTTTTTGCATACACCAGGTAACAGGCCGTTGCCTCTGGAACATATCTTTCCCCATCATATATTGAAAAGTCTGGGCTTCCAGATTGAACAGACCTATACCACCCAGCCTCAAAGTCTGTCTGTGCTGTGCTTCTTTCCCTGTAATGCTTGGTCATCTGCCAGCACAAGGATTCCATTTCTGATGAGCCACCAGATACTTTTTTGATAAGCATATCTGTTGTCATTAGGGCAACATTCATTCAACCACCTCCCATCCTTTGTCTGTTCTTTTGACTATCCTTGACCTTCCAGCTTTTGGAGCCTTCAGCTTTGCAAGTGCAAGGGATTCATAGGCAGTAGGAAGTTCTTTCCAGGTAAGCAGGTTCCGGTCGCAGACCTGTATTTTATACAGAATCACTTCCTTCCTTTTGGTTGGCAGGTCTTTAATCAACATAGTATTGGGCAATCTTCTTGCCTGTTTCAGTCTCCACATCCCTGCTCTTGATGGCAATGCCATTCTTTTTGAGGTCATGGATTCTGCTGGCCAGCCTAAAAATCCCATAAAGCTTTAAGGCTTCCAGGGCTGTGATTGGCTTCCCACTCTGCAAGTGGGATAGAACCTGCTGGCATTGCTTTGAGCCAATGGGTTTGATTGGGTGGTGGGTTTCACCAGGCTCCACAAATGGCATGGTGAGTTGTGATGCAAAGTGGAAGCTCATTTGGCCACCACCTTGGGCTTGTAGGACTCCCAGTTCCTTGCCTTGGCATTCAGAATTGTGGAATGGTCACAGCCCCAAGCCCTGGCAATCACAGAAGCTGGAACTCCAGCATTGTATTGATCTCTCCACATTGCCCAGCGTCTGGCCACAATCTCTGCTGTTCTGTTCTTTGAGGCATTGAAGAACTTCTTGCCCTTCTTAAACTTCCTTCCCTTGGCAAAGGCCAATGCCTCTGGAACAATGATCTCTTGCATGGGCTTACCCTCCATGGTTGGTAAAGATTCCTTCACCACCATACAGGCCTTTATCTGGTTCAGTTGTGTTCCAATGGATTGGTTTGTGTTATCAATCCTATCCATGATCTCTTTAATTTTCTTCTCCAGTTCACCCACCCTGTAAATGGTGGCTGGCAATGCTAGCTCTGGATTGGTCATCATGACACAGGGGCTCCGGCATTCTGCCATTCTTGATAGCTGGAGAATCCCATCACCCTGTAAAGGGGTGCTGATTCGCAAGAGGATTTGTATTGAGGTTTTGGTTTCATTGTTTGCTGTGTTCCTTTTTGTAGTGTGTTGTTGTTTCTGTTTGCCGACATTCTGTGACAATTCCTTGCACAAGCTTTCCAATCCTTAACAGGGGCTTTCCCACCAACTCTCCATCCGTTGGCCTGGTAATGGTCAAAAGCCATTTCTGCATCTGCCTTGTTCCATCCAATTTCTGAACCATAGGCAACCCAATCAGCCAACGAGGGACGCACCAGCGTCCTCTCTCTCTTTTCTAGCCTCTGGCCTCTAGCCTCTAGCCTCTGCCCCATTACATTTGCATTACAACCACGTTTCATTTGCATTACATCTGGCATTACATGGCCATTTCTAAAGCGTAACACCCTATCCCTGTTTGACTTACGGCCATACTCATCCTTCACCATTCTCCTTGAGAATATAAAGTCTTTATCAAGGGAATACACTCCAGCCTGTGCAAGTTCAATCAGCAACTCCGATGTCTTTTCAAGGGTTTCACCAAAGATTCTTGCAAGCTGTTCTGCCCCCATTGGCCTATCACCAGCCATCAGATAGCCGTGCCTTTTGCTTTTGGCCATCAAGCAAATCATATCAACCCAAAGCCCCCTTGCTGATGGACTACAACCCCGCAAGGCTTCATCTGAAAGCCAATCACCAGGAAAGAACTTAAGCCATGGCAACTTCACTTCTTTGCCCTCTTCTCCAGTTCAATCTTCTGATACTTCTTTGCCCTGGCCAACAACTCCTTGGCCATAAGCTCTGCAAGGTCGGCGTGCTGAAGAATGTCCTTGAAGCTTTTCTCTTCTGCATGGCTCCAATGCCTCTTCAAATCATCCAGCCTTTTGGTTGTGTATTTCAAAAGGTCATTCAAATAGGTTAGTCTTTTTACGCTCATATTTTTCCTTTCTTATTTGATCGTAGGCGTAGCCAACTGCGGCAAATACCCCAGCACCCAAGCCCACTAAAACTCCAATAAAAATACCTAGCCCCACCAAACTCTTCCCTATGGAAAAAAGGGAATCTATCATTGATGTGGCCTTGGTGCTTCTGGCCAAAAAGCCCACCAAGAAACCTGCTCAATGCGGTTCCAAGTGTTAGCATAGAAAGAGCCGGAAAGGTAGCGACCAGCCACAACCTCCCCCCTCCCTGTGACAGCCAGAATCTTTTGATTGTCTGTTGGTGTTTCATTGGGTTTTCTCCATTGGATGAATCCAAATCTTTGCTGTGGAACCTCAACCTCAATAGCTGGCATGGCTCATTCTCCTAATGGCCGTGGCTGTGTCTCCAAGAATGTCTCTTGCAATGGGGTCTTCGTGGCCATCTCTCAAGGCATCAATGAGACTTGCACACCTTTCCCTTTCAGCCTTTGCCACACTACTGCACAACTCATGAAGTTTATTATCTACTTGCTTCAACATATTTTCCTCTAGGGTTTTGATCTCTGGGTTAGAATGGTATTTCATCTTTTTCATCCTCATCAATAACAGCCTTGATGACTGCCCGTAGTTGCACATCCTTCTTATAGGGCTGACCATCTGGGGCATTCTTCATTGGCTGTTCATTCAGCCACATCAGCCAGGAGAATCCTTCAGATGATCTGGCAATCTGTCTGACCGTCTGGCCTTTGTATTTGCCAAAGCCCACAACCATATCCTTAATCTCTGAATCCTTGGTGACTTTTTCAGAGACAAGCTGGGCAGTAATCTCCTTCACCTCTGCCTTGGTTGGCTCCTCGTATTTGTCTGTGTTCAGTTCCCTTGATTCCTCAAACCCACCCATGGGAACTTCCTCTGCTGGTGTTGTGGATAGGTTGCGGTCAATTAGAACAACAACATGGGCAAATGCGGAGCGACACGCCCTGCTGATGGCTCTTGTCTGGCACATGGCTCTTCGGGCATAGGTGGGACGTTTTGCCCACATCTCCTCGTCATCACCAAGGAAGCCCTCTGCTGTGGCAATCACCTGGCCATTGTCCATTCTCCTTACCTCACCAATGCATCGCCAGCCACCCTCAACCCTCTCAACATCCCTGGCTGATGCAACACAGCCGTGGGCAACTGCTATGCTTTGCCAGCCCTCGACCTTAACATAATCTTTGCTTCCAATCCTCTGGGCTGTGGCCTTGACTATTTCCCTGCAAGCTCCAGCCACATCTGTGGCCTGTCGGATATGCTGGGCAACTCCTGTGTTGGTAACTGCTAGTTCACTCATTGTGTATTCCTTTCTGTTGGTTTATTCGTAGGGAAGCCTTTCCCTTGTCTCTAAAATCCAATGATCTCCATGCTCTTTCCTGTAATCCCAATAGCCTGGTAATCCATCAATATACCTGGGTGTGTATGGCCTTTTGTTCATTAGGCAGAACATTTCATGCTCAAGCTCTTTGGCCAGTTCCTTGAAATGAAGTTGTGGATTGTTGTGGAACATCTCAATGAGTTGCTTATTGGCAATCTTCATGTTGGCTTGCTTCTCTGCCTCTTTTTCCTCTTTGGTCTTTTGTCCAGCATGGGAATCCTCAACCCTCAAAAACCTCTCCCTCCAATCAACAAAGGCTTGACGCCTCATGTCATTGTTCTCTCTCTGATATTCTTCAAAGAAGGCTGGCATATTAAACTTTCTTTAGCAGTTTTAGGTAGGCCATGGAGCCACCCCTGTTGATGCAGTCATAGATTGGTGCAAGCCACTTCAATGTTATTTCATGGGCTGGAACCCTAAAAAGAAGCACGCCCCTTTCTGCCAAGGCATTGTATTTTTCCATGTCTGCCAGAAATCCAGAACCCCTGGTGTGCCGTCCTCTTGTCCATACAGAACCCTCCACCTCAATGGCCACACCAGAGTTGTGCCAGTAGTCCACCCTCCATTTTCTGGTTGGGTGGAACTTGTATTCAGCAACAAGCTCCGGCCCCCTCATTGCCCTCCACACCAACTCAAACTGCTTATGGGATTTCAAGGATTTCATTAGGCTCCTAGTTTCTGCCAAACCACTTTGGTTGTGGTTCAACCATGGCCTCTGCCTCATCAATCATCCTGTTGTTCTCTTTGATTGCCTTGTCCAGCCTGTCCAGCTCTTGGGCAACCAGGAGGGCAAATCTTTCCCTCTCATGCTCATTCTGTTGGATGGCGTTGCCAAGCCTGTGGAAGAACAGGCAAAGCCCAAGGCCAAAGACAATTAGGAAGATTCCTAGAATCATTTGCACAGCAACTCCAGCCAGGAATAAATTCCCATGCCAATGAAGATGCCAAGCATGACTAGATTGTAGGTTTTGATTGCTTTCATTTTGTGTTCCTTTCTTGTTCTGTGCTGGTGTGGTTAATGTGTCAATGACTTTTTTAGTCAATAATATACTTGGCCTTGTTGAACTTTTGGGAGTTCATCAAAGCCTCTGCCATTCTCTCAAGGATTTCATTGGATACCACAGAGGAAACTCCATGGGCATCATGGATGTATTCAATGATCTCTGCCACCTGGTTGAAGTCTTTAATGCTCATGCTTACCTCTTCCCATCATCAATGGCCTTCATTCTTTGAAGCATCTTGTCTTTCTTGCTGTCCATCCAATCAAGAATAGATTCAAGAGTGTAGCCACCAGAGGCAAAGTATTGTTTCTTGTAGTAGGCAGTCCAGCTATCCCTCTCCTCTCCCATTGCTCCGCTCAAGCTCATGGGGATGCATTTGCTCTTAACAAACTTAACCCCTTTTCTTTCCCAATACTTCTGGTTTGCTGGCTTCTGTATTTTAGGCATTTCTATTGGTTGCATTGTGTGTGTTCCTTTCTTGGTTAGTAAGTTCTGCTGTCTGGGGATTTGGCAAGCTCCATCAATATCCAATCAAAGGCAGACCATTTTCCATCTTGAAACCCAACCTGCCTTTCCTCACTCCATGTGCATTCTGGGTCTGGCTTGGCCTTTTCAGCAGCCTCCCGCATCTCACAAATCATATCAATGAACTCTTGCTTGCTATTGCAAGATTGGCTGAACTTTCTTTTGGCTTTAGGTGTTTCGATTGGTTGCATAGGATTTCCTTTCTTTATTTTAGACCAAACCCATCTTGCTATTAAACTCGCGATCTTCCGACAAGGCTTGCGCCTTGAGGTAGGCATAACGAGCCTTCTCGCCTTCAACATCGCGGTAGGTGTGAACCCACGCACCACCATCCTCATAGCCTTCATAGGCAAGCCACTCCGAATACAAATAGATTCCAGAGCGACCGGAGAAATCAATGGGATTTCCCTTGGGGGATTTCTTAAGCTTCTTTTTGGTTTGCTCGATTGTGTTCATAGGATTTCCTTTCTGGTTGGTTTCTTTTTCCATCTTCACCAAGTTTAATATATATTGGTGGTTTGTCAATGGTTTTTCTGCAAAAGGATTTCATTGAACACCAACAACTTACGAAGGCTTGGCGATTTTGTAGTGGCTGATTGGGGTAATTCTGCGTCCCGAACCATCGAAAATTCTAAAATCCTTTTTCTCCAAAAATCCCTCTTCGACCATGCGGTTCAAGAGTTTGTTTCTCTGGCCAGAGGATGAGCCCATCAAGCCCATTTTTCGAAGAGCCTTGTCGCCAGTCAGCCAGCCGCTGGGAACATCTTCCTGTTGTTTCGACATAAAACTTTGAAGGGTCTTTGCCCACTCGCCATTAAATTTCTTTTTACTCCATCCAACGCTGGGGGATTTTTTCACAATGGGAATCTCCACTCTCCTTTGCTGGTTGGTGAAAGAACATTCACAATGCAATCGTGATCGTTGTATTCTCCCCAGGCAATGCCGTGTTGCCATCTGGTGACACTCCTGTTTCTCCTGGCGTAGTGCATGGAATCCACATTGGCCAAGCATCCAATAGTCCACCCAACTGGTGCGCCCACACTTCTGCCAGCCGCCCTGTCCACCCTGTGCAGATGCCCAATCACAACTGGCTTCTTCATCATTTCGACATGGTCGCGAACGGCGTGCTCGTTGAACATCCACCCATGACCAAAGAGGGTTCCACCAAACTCTCTCCAGCCTTTCATGATGTCGTATTGAACAATCTCTGCCCTCAAATCTTTACAGACTTGGTGAAGGTCAGCCAAGCAACTGGTGGCACAATGGGCAAGGATGGCATTGGGGGAATACTGGTGTTCGTAAACTCGATGTTCGTGGTTACCAATAAAAAAAACATTTGGCTCTAAAAGCTGTAAAAAGTTTATGCCCGCATTAAAATCTTCAGAGATGCTTGCGGCCCTGTCTGCTGAATCTGGGGAACGCATAGCACCAGCCCTAAAGGCGGCCAGGTCAATGGCATCGCCAAGATGCAAGGTAAGGTCTGGCTTCCACCTCTTCTTAAACTCCAGCACAGCCTTGGTTGCCCTGGCGTCTGCCAAGTGGCCATGGGAACAGGAGACAGCCAGGAACTTCTTAAATTTTTGCACCGTCATCTCTGCCTGTAATCACATACCATATTGTTCTGCAATTCTCCCTGGCAGTCAAAGCACAGACTGAATCGTCTTTCATGCCCTCGTACGCAAGCTCCATTATGATTCTCATTTGCTGGCGCATGGTCAAAAGGTATGTGAGTTGATCCGTCGCCTCTTCCAAAGATGACTCAACAATCTTTGCTGTGGGTGTTGCCCATAGGCTACCCCCATGCTCGGCCTGGCCTCTTTTGTATTTGGTTTCAAGCATATCAGAAGCGGCCATTTGTATCTGGTGAAGATGTTGGGCGTGGGCGTCAGTAAATTCATTGTCTGCCACAACCTTTATCTTCTTTGTCATTTTCAACGACTAGCCCAGGGGTTTTTTTTGGCAATGGATTTGGTTTTCTTTTCCACAGCCTTTTGGATTTCTTTCTTTGGAATGGAAACCAGTTCTCTCCAGCCAGAAACATTGGCATCCTCAAAGTGGGGTGTTTCCCAATCGAGATACCGGAGGCCATGCTTTTCTGCAATCTTCCTCATGATGCCGTAAGTCACTTCGTCATCCCAAGCCGTGAAGTATCCACCGGCCTCCGATCGCGCCAAGGGGACGGCGTCAATGGCCTTTCCGTGGATGTGGAGGCTCTGGGCTGGCTTCCCCCTGGCATTGGTTACTTTTGCCCCAGGCTTGGTTCTTCCCCTAGCGTATAGCTCCTCCTGTTCCTCTGGCGTCCTTGTGGAGCAGTAAATTAAAACAGGAATCTTTTTATCGAAAAGCTCTTTATACCACTTGGCTACCCTCTCCCCAAAAGATGGCTCTAGCTTGGCAATGTGTTCATTGCTTCTCTCAATGGCCTGTCTGAAGGTCATTTGGAGTTAAGCTGTGCCTTGAGTTTGTCTGTCTCCTCAAGGCTTCTGGAAAGGGATTTTAGGGCTTGGGCGTAGAGCCTTCTGTATTCGTCCTGGCTGGCCTTCTGCCTGTCCAGGGCATCCCATCGCATAATAAAATCTGTGATGGAATCAGAGGATGGTGCAACGCCATCATCAATCCTGGTGGTGGCACAGCCTACAAGTGCAACACTAGCGATTAAGCCAAGAATCAATCTGCTCATCCCTGGCCTCCCTTTGCTTGCGAATCTCATCCCTCTCAAGCTCCTTCTTGCTCTTTGCCCTGTTCTGCAACCACCAAAGGATGATGGCAAGAATGGTTCCCCCTATGGTGAGGGAAGCTTCAAACATTATTTGCGGGAGAACTTGGCCAGGAAATCCACCACTTTCTGAAGGGTGTTCTCTGGCTCATCTCCAGGGATGAGTTGAGCAACTGCAATGACAGCACCCAGAAGGGCGGTCACAGCACCAAGCCAAGCAATCCAATCCTGTGAGGTGATGAAAGAAATGATGGAATCCATGCCTTTTGCCTAGTGTCAATTAGGCAGGGAGGCCAGTTGATGTGTTCCAAGTTCCACCATAAGACCAATACTCATTCACTTCAATAGAACCCAATTCTGGGCTACCTCTAACATCAAAAGCATATAAATCAATTTCTCCAAGCCCAAGGAAATTATATGTTGAATATACATAATAATCTATATCTATTTGTAATGAAAAAAATTGACCGACTATTATTGTTGAGCCGCCGGGGTCAAAATCTTGATCTATGAAAGATAGTTGTATATTGGGATAGTATAAATCATTATATTTATAAATAAATGGGCTTTGAAAAAACATACTTAAATCAGTATATCTTAATATTTCTGTGGTAAAATATGATGCAGTTCCAGCAATAGGGTTTGGGGTGCATACCAAAAACTCCTCTGATTGTTTTGTTGATTCTGCAAATGCTGTGGCTGATGCCCTTGGAGTAGTTAATTTTATTTTTTTCATTCTCCAATATAACTTCATTGCATTTTCCAAAGACATCCCAAGCGGGTAAATAGTCCCACTTCCAACCACACTCCCCTCCTCTGTTGGCTCTGGGGCTTCCTCAATGCAGAATGGAAAATACCCGCTGTAACTAGCGTGAAGAACCTTGCCCATGGGATTTCTTGGGCTTGTTTAGTAGCCTATGACCGTGACCCTGTATGTTTGGGCAGATTGAGTTTTGCTTGTATTGATTCCATTAACAGCATCAATTTCAATAACATCTGCAGTTGTAACATGACCGTAAAAGGAAAGCCCAGCGCATAAAGAATTGGGAAGTCCAAGCAAGACAATGTCGTTTATGTTTGAGCCTGTAATGGTTGTTGTAACTGAAGTTGTGTCATTGGCCGCAACGGTTCCAAATGTGAGAGTAACAGAGGTTGTGATTGTCTTGATCGACCCTGGTAAAACTCCATAGGTTGATGAAGATGCAATAAGTCCAAGGGAAATAGCATTGGAAATAACATTCGGGCCTGTTGGCTGGGCAGTTGCGGTAACTCCAAAGAAGCCAAGCCCCTGATCGTATCGAAGAACTTCATTTCCAGAGGCATTGTATAGCTTCCTAGATTCCCAAGATATTGATTGAACCACACCAGAATCAATCAACTCCCTATTGGTTGCATCCACATTAAGAGCATCATCCTCCACAAAAAGGGCATCAGCTTCAGACTTTGTGTAATAGCTGGCTTGTGCGGCCGGAACAACTGAACCCGTGGTAATTAAGTCTCTACGAACAACAATGTCATTTTGATAGACCGTCTTTGGCGTTCCACCGCTGGTTAGCTCAATCTCCAAGGTGGGGCTGATGGTGTCTGTGCCAGCTTCAGCAAAAAGCTCATCCAGTTCCGCCGTGGCCATGGTGACGGTGGATTCTAGGAAATTGGCAAAGATAACCCCAGATGTGTCCACAGAGAGGGCTGTGGCGATGTTGGTTGCACCAAGGGCACGGACAAATGAAATGGTGTATTCATTCAAATTGTCCCCAGAATCAACAGAAATGTTGTTTGCACCAATGCCTGTGACAGCAGACAGGGCTTCTTTAAAGCTAACTGCTGAAGAGCCAATGGGGATGGCTGTGGTTGAGTTTGTGCCGTAGTTAAGAACCACTCCACCACCCTCTGCATCTCTTCCAATGGTCAGCTTGTAGGTTTCGTTTAGGGCTGAAGCCGCGGAGCCATCCTGGGTTTTGACTATATTTACAACCCCAGAAACAGAACTTTGAACAAAGCTGTCTGCATAAACAGCAGGGTTTCTGCGAAGCTTAACAATCTGCTGTGCCTCAACCCCAACAGCGGGAAATCTCCTGGTGCTGATAAGAACAGAACTTGTTGGAAACAGGGTGAATGAACTTCCTCCAAAAGACATGGCCGTATTGGGCTGGGTGGCTGTGAGAATGTATGAATCTGGCTCAAGCCCATAGGTGACTACCGTGGAAACATTGTTTGAAACTGCTGTGTAAATATAGCCAGCAACCGTGGCCTCATCAGCATTGTAGGTGATGGCATTGGATGTGACTCCGTTGATAACCAGCTTGAAGGCTCCAGAAGTTGGGCCGTCATCAATTTCACCAATCCCAAGCTTTACAGAGGAGCCTGTGGTGTTGATGTCCCGAAGGTTGTTGTTGGTGTCTCTCTCTTGAAGCCGAACCCTAAAGGTATAGGAATCGTTCCTGGTTAGAGTAGGAAGAACCCCACTCTGAACAGAGCCAGCGGCCACAACCTGGCCATTGCTTACATCAATGTAGAAATCAAGGGTTTGAGCCATTTCAATGTTCTCCTAGTGTCAATATCTCTATTCTTCTGGAATAGATAGAACAACCAATGTATCTGGCGTTCCATTACTGCATACATTTAGTGTTACAGAGTTTGCAATTAGTCTAATAATAAATCCATCATTGGTCTGAATGGCAGTTATTGATGTGCTACCGAGGGGTTTTGTGCATTCGATTCTTCTTATTACACTATTAAAAAAGCCTAGGGCAAGCCTTGATGGGCTTTTAAGTTCTTTAAGCCTTGGTTCTATCATACACTTCGACTATTTCTAAAAACACTTTTTTCTGCAAATGTTGCCCTTACAACATTAAATTGTCCTCTAGTTGTTACATCAATGGAATCAGAAAAACAATATCCTTCATAAATATCAACTATATCAATAACACCACCAATCGTTGATGTGCGTGATCTATTGTATGGCTCTTGAGGATTTGATGGCATTCTTGTTCCATTGATAAAAGATGGCATTCGTACGAATCGTGTATATTGTCTGGGCGGTGGAGGTGCAGATAAAGAAGAAAGCCTGTATTTTACTATTTCTGCAACTGATAAATCTGAAACAAGCTCTGCCACTATGGATATTGGCGGGCCAAATACAGCCTCAAAGCCAGGAACCAAGGAGACGATTGCTGGAGGCAGTCCCTTTTCAGAAGTAAGCCCAACAAATGAAACATTCATTTCTGAAACTCCTCCCTCCATTTCATTGTAGGAAACAGATTCAACTGCAAGTCTTTTATACTTTTCTGATGCTGTTGAAAAAGAGAAGTGCGTTGTGTCTTTTGCTGGTGAAATGCTTATCACATCAGATGTTCTTACAACGTAAGTTTCAATCATCATTTCAAGGCCGTTCATCTCCCTAGAGTATTGTTGCCTTCTCAACACTTTTTGGCCAGATGATGGAGAACCAGCTATTAAAAAACCCATATTTAACTCCCACTTGTAACAAGGGGTGCAACAGAAAGCGTCTGCAAAATATTTTCGACTTTTTTCAATAAGTTTGGAAGCTCTTGCCCCTCTGCCTTCATTCTGCTTTCAGCAACGCTTCTGGAGACTTGAGATGCATCAAGCCCAGATGCGCTAGCTTGAAGCTTTTCGGCCAAAGCAGGTGATTCTCCAGCCGCAACCCTCTTTGCAATTCTATTCCTAATATCTTGTTTTGTTACAACCCTGCCCTCAATCTTTGAGAGTCTTGATGCCTCTGCACCAAGGATTGCATTTTGAGTTCTGAAATCCTCTCTTTTAAGTTGAAGCTCCCTTCTCCGTCTTGCTTCTGGCAAGATTCTTTCCTTGCCAGCCCTTGAGCCTCCAAGAACATCAATATCGGCTTGCTGTGCAATTCTTGATTGCTCTGCCGCCTGTTGGTCTGATTTCTGTATTGATTCAGAGGCTTTTCTTGAGGATTCCAAAATCTTTTTATTTGCCTCTTCTGCGGCTTTTACTTTTTCATCTTGAGACTTTTTGTAGTTTTCAGCATTTTTCTTAAACAATTCATCTTCTTGCTTGATTAGGCTTTCGTTTATCTTTAATGATATTTTTACAAATTCTTCATCAGACTTCTTTTTTTCTTCAAAAATCTTTTTGTTTGCGTCTTTTTCTTTTTCAACCCTTAATTGCCTTAATTTGTCTGACTGCTCCTCTCTTGCAAGCTCTGATTGTTGTGCCTTTTGTTGGGCAGTTAGATTGTCATTTGCCTCAATTTGGGAAAGCTTTTTTCTTGTTTCAAGGTTTATCTTAAAAACCTTTGCCATCTCATCATCCAAACCCATGATAATTTTCTGCTGTGCAATTCTTTCAGCCTCTTGTTGGGTAAGCTTGTCTCCAAGGGCAATCCTTGTTTCAACTGCCTTCTCAAAGGCTTTGGCCGCTTTGTCTGCATCATCATTGAAAAAGAATGCGGCAATGGAGTTCATGATTCCCTGCTTGCCAATGGCTCCCCTGGTTTCATTGATGACACTTGTGAGGGATTGCATTTTCTGGGTGGTTCCCTCAATGCTGTCTGCCGCTTTTGCACCAACTGCCTTATTGAGAGATTCAGCCAGCTTGTCTGACTCTTCTTGGGCTGTGACAATCCCCCTGGTCATCTTATCAACGGCAAGATATGCGGCCGCTCCAAATCCACCAAAGCCAGCCGCAGAGGCCAGCCCCTTAATCACCCTTCCAAGAGAAGCACCCTTGGCATTGGCCATGAAGATGCTTTTGGCAAGTTGATCTAGGCTGGTTCCTGTCCTTTGAGATTCTGCCCGCAGGCTGGCGAGGTATTGCCGAAGGCTGTCCACATTTTGGCCAGACTTCTGGGTATGAACAAGAATCTCCCCCTCTGCAATCTTCCTCATGACATTAGGCTTTTGTCAGCCCTCTCCTTTAGTTTTCTGTTTATATAAACCATCATGTCTGCTGTCTCTTCATCAACAGCTTTTTGCAATGCTGTGTTAAGTCTCTTATCAATTGAAACCGGGCCTCTGGCAAAGGTTCTTGGGTTGGCTGTTGAATAGAAATAGCTTCTGATAATATCACCAGGCTTGGCCTTGGTTCCACCTCCAAAGCTGGCAGTTCCCTTCTTGCCTTTAAGTTTAGCCGTATCAACAGCCCCACCGCTTGCCTTAAAAACTCTTAATGCTGGTATCCACCCAGATTTCAAATATCCAACTGCACTACCCAAAGCCCTAAATGTTTTTCTAATATAAGCCTTCATGGATGCACCGCCAAGCCCACCACCAGGAGGATTGCCTGTTGGCCTTCTACCCATTTTTATATTCCTTCTATAATTGGCTATTCTGTAACCATCCAAGGTTCCCCTAATAACCTTCTGCCTTGGTTTGGTGAATCTTGTTATGCCTGTTTTCCTTGATGTGGTTGGCCTCATGACCGTGGCAGACTTGCTAAAGATAGCTCTTAAAGCCCCAAGGCTGGCCTTTTCTGTGTTCCTTATGGCTTTCATAAGGATATTGGCAGAACGCCTGTTTAGCTCATCTGCAATGTCTTTTCTGGCCAATGGAATATATTGTTCCAGCCTTCTCTCAAACTGCCTTGTATCTAACTTGAAACTCATAGACCTAGTTGTTTTTCAAGCTCCTCAAATTTTGTGGCCTCAAGATATGCTCTCCTTCTCAACTTAACTCCAGACATCCAAAGATGCACATGGTTGGATTGGTGGAATAAGCTCATTGGAAGCTCCCACAAGATGTAGTCAATGCTCCAGCCTGTCCTTTGTGCCAACGAGAATACAGAAGCCGCTATTCCCGTTGGCGGTGTCAGTTTCCCTGGGTTGTTGCCCCTGGGGTTGGGATTGGCTCAACTTGGCCTTTGTTAGCCTCATCCAGAATGGAGGCAACCAGGTTGCTGGCTGTTTCCCTGTCTGCCTCTGTCTTGTCTACAATCCAATCCAGAACAGCTTCCCTAAATAGGTCTTTGTTCCAGCAAAGCCTAATGGCCTCTTTCCTGTTTTTCTGAAGCTGAATATGGAGGAATACAAAAGCCCACACAAAGAATGGGGTGGAATCCTCATCACTCCTGGCCTGTATCATAAGAAGCCTTGAACCTTCTGTGTATGGGGCAAGGGCTTCTCCTTTGTATTGCCTTTCTGGGGAAACAAAGGCGGATTCTAGTGCTTCTTGTAGGATGTCATTCATATATGTCTTAAAAGTGCCTTCTTTCGTTCTAGGCTGGCATTCTCCGGCACCATGAGGGTTTGCCCACCTATTTGTATAATTCTAATTGGTTCAGCCCTTTTAACCAATCCTAGCAATGTTTCCCGATTCTCAAGAGCCGCCCTAACATATCTGATTGGGGCTTCTTCATCTGACTGCATCTCCACCCAAGTTCTCTCCATTTCCTTTTTGGGAATGTCTCCATTCCCATCAGAAATAAACCAGAATGTTACCTGTTCCCTGCCATCCCTGATTACCCTAGTAACAGGGTCGACAGGGCGAAGTTTTGCACCAAAGGCCGCAACAGCAGAAGCAACCTTTAGATTGGTGGTTCCCCAGAAAGATTGGCCTTCCATTTTAGGATTTCATTGTCTGGGGCTTGAACCCAGATTGCCCAATTTAGCTTACGTTAGGGTAGCCAGTTGCAGAGATGTCCACCGTCACAAAGGCATCATTGCTCTTGTTGAGGGTGATGGAATCAATGCGGGTGGTTCCAAGGGTGGTGGCATTGGCCAAGGCGGCCAGGGCGGCACCAGCAGTCACATTATAGGAACCAGTTACAGCAACAGATAGGCTGTATCCTGTGGTGGCATTGTAATAGGCCACACCAACAATATCGCCAACATTGTTGCGAATTTCATTTTTCTCAATGTTGCGAGTTTCGCTGAAGCTTTGAACCAGGCCAATGCCTTCAGTTGTTACTCCAAACACCAAGCCAGCTTGTCCAATCGTTACGGCCGCCATATAATTATCTCCTTTGTTATGTCAAGTTTAGTGGTTAAGAAGTCTAACTTTAATGATTTCCCAAGCCGCCGCCAGCACCCCGAAAACGATGGTGGAGATCAGCCAGACCCGGCCCTTGATCGTGCCGGCCTCGCTCTCGAGGGCCTTCATCTTGCCCTTGTGGTCCTCGAATAGTTCCAGAATGTGGATCTGGCGCTGCTCAATCCTCGCCACGGCGATGCGGAGCTCGGTCAAAATATCGGAATCACTCACACCTCGCACTCCTCTGCGCCCTCACAGATACGGACGCACTCCGCCCCGGTCTCGTCAAAGAAGCGCTCGATGTAGCCCTCGGCCTCAAGATATTCAAGCGCGGCAAGAAAATCGCCGTATGTGTAGGCCGTCACGGCTGAATTTTCCCAGCATCAGCGGCAGCCCCCATGTCGCTGTAGTTTGGCAGCTGACCTTGATTTGCCTGCCTTGGAGAGCATGAGGAAAGGCAGAAAAAGGCGGCAACAATCACAAACCAATTCATGGCCTCGACTTTTCGGCCAGCTGTTCCTCAATCGCCTGTGCAATCGGCAGTGCCAAGACGGAGGCGTTCAGCCCTCCCGCCTTTACAGCAACGTCGAGGAGTTGCATGGCGTTTTTGGCCTGTTCTTCGGTGAGGGTTATTTGTTTCATAAATTACCAAGTGGCAATCGCCACCCGCTTCCAAGTGTTTGCGGAAGTGCAAACATAAATGTAATCAGCATTATATCGAACATCACCAGCCGTACCTGTTGCTCCTGCCGTGGCTGGAGCAGTCCCTTGAAGTCTTATTTGTGCGTCTAGTGTTGTGTATCCAGAATCGTCAGCGAGTCTAACTTGAAGAATTGCAGAACTTCTTTTTAATGACGGAAATGATGAACTCGTTCCGCCAAGTTTTAGCATATTAAAATTGTTAAAATTTGAGTTTTGAAATATCAATGTTCCGTTTGAATCCGATCCGCCGTAAAATGCTGCTTGCCTAGTAATGATACCATCAAGAGTTGAATTTTGTGTGCAAGTAAAACTTAATGCCGTCAAGTTTCCAGATTTGTCTATTTTTGCCCTAGACGTTCCTCCTGTTTGTAAATCTAAAAGCAAGCTACCAGAAGCCGAAGCCGTATCGGTTACGTTGGCTCGCAAGGCCGTAAACACCACGCCTGCGCTGTTCCATGTCTGGGCAAGAGTAAAGGCTGGAGAACTTGAGGTCAGCGTTCCATTGTTTGCCGACAGCGTGGTAAACGCTCCAGTGTTCGGCGTAGTGGAGCCGATGGCCGAAGGACTGGCCAGATCCACGCCACTGCCGCCGCCGCCAAAGAATCCCATGGCCTACCCTTCCAGGATCGAGAAGTTCGATCCCGTGGTGGATGACAGCCACCAGACCCCGCCGGTCGGGCAAAACGCATCGAAGGTCAGCCCGGCTCCGGCCGTCAGCTGGATGCCCTGGGTGGTGGTGGGGGCAAAGCCGATCCCGATCGTCACGGTGCTGGTGGCGATGTTTTGGACGAGGAGAAATTTTCGGGAAGCATTGGTCACGCAGCTGGTTAACTGGCTGGTATTTGCAGTCGTGACGGAACCGAACCGGGTGGTCAGTGCGCCGGATGGATTGTTGGCCGTGACTGTGCCTTGAACTGGAAGGCCAGATGTATCTGAAACAATGATAAACTCTGTTTGACTATTATATCCCAATCTAATCCCAACCGTATCATTAGGCCCACCGTCTACTTGAACTGCTGTTCCATTTTGAGGGAAAAGGCTTGCCGTGACCGTGCCGGAAATGGCGGGAATGTTGTTTATGTAGTTAATTTCATCAATAACAACTCCGTCCCTTCCTCCCGCGAGGTAAACAGGAACTCCCTGCGTAACCCCGCTGGCAAGAGTGGCATCAACAAGCGGAACATTTGCCGTAACCGTCCCCGCAATCGTCTGGGTGGAGGGGAAGTTGGAGATGGAGACAACGCTTCCGCTGACTGCACTCCTAACATCTGTGATGGCTTGGGAGCCTAGAGAAACAACCGTGTGGGCGGGGATATGCTCACCACCTGTTAAGACCGTGGAAAGGGTGGCGGCTGTCTGGTTGCCGTCAAGAATGGGGAGTGCCATATCTGAATGTCCTTTGTTAAATAGTGGCTATATAGAAGCTGTTCAAGGCTTCACTAAAGTCATAGTCTCTCAAGCCGTCAGCGGTTGCCTCTGGTGTGGCAAACACATTGATTGTTAGCCCCCTAACCCAAGCATCCCTATCAGACCTAATTGATGGGGTTTGGCCGGTAATCCTAGCCATATATATCTTTGTATTCAAAATATCATCTTGTATCTTAACTGCTAGGGCTGGAGTTTCTTCATAGAAAGAGTCAAAAATTTGGCAATACTTCTCATCAAACTGCTCTTGGGTAATCTTGGCCGCTGTGTCGGAATAATTTACAGCCACATTCAAATCATATACCCCTGTGAAGTTGCCCAAAAGCTGACCATTGATGCTGGTTTGGATGGTAATATAGGGCATCAGCCTTCTGCCAATCCTGTTGGCTGTATAGACATTAACCCCAGAAACCCCTGCCAGAAGGCTGGCAATGGCATTCTCAAGGTTATATTGGATACTTTGGCTCATTTCTTTGCTGTGGCCACGATGTCCAGGGTAATGGCTTTTTGCCATGACCTATTATTGGAATTGATGGTTGGTTCCTCTTGGGTGATCTTGGCCTGGTAAACCGTGATGTTGGTTGCCTCTGTCATATAGGCTGGAAGGTCTGGGTTCCTGTATAGCTCATCAACCAAGGATTGGTATTTGGAGTCAAAAGCCTGTCTGCTTGTATCATCTGCCCTTGCAACATAAGTAAGGCTGGCAGATAGCCCAAAAACGCCTGTAAACACCCCTAGTTGCTCATTTGCTATGGAAGCCTGGGCAAGCACATAGGGCATTGTCCTGGCTGTGCCTCTTTCACTTGTGAACTTGTTTAGTCCAGAAATGGCAGAAACAGCATTGAGAAGCCCATTCTCGACCTCACGCTCAATGGAGGCCATGGCTTTAAGTGGTAATCTCTGCCAGGTCTATGGTGTATGAAAGGCCGTCTGTGGATTCTGTGAACCCAGCGATCATCCTCTCAACACCAGAGACCGTGCAAAGGCTACCAATTACAGGGGCAGAAACCATGGAAGCACAAACAACCACACTTTGGGTGATTCTAAAAACCTCTCCACCCACATCCAGTTCAGAGGAGGTGGCCAAGTCTGTGACACTTGCAGAAACAGCATTTGAGCCAAGCCCTGTGACAGATTGCCACAAGTCTGTTATCATGTAGTTCAAATCTGTGCCAAAATAGGAAGTTGGGATGGAGCCACCCACAACCCACTATACCTGTCAATCTATATGCACAAGCCCCTCAAATGGCGGGCAGTTATCTGTTTCAAATCCATTTTTCTGCCCCCAGAATCTTGTTTCCTTGCCCTTCCTGGTGGCATTGGCCAGGACAATAGGGCTTGAGTTGATAGCCCAAAATTGTTCAGCATCCCTAATTGCCTTTGCCATTTGTTCAACTGAAGGGGCCGTATAGGTTGCAAGGCCATCAATCTTAAATTCTGGTGGGCATAAAATAATTATGTTTTCTTTCCCAAGCTCTTTAACGGCCATTTGAATTATATCTATTGGGTTTCTTGGGTAGCCCTGGGAAATGCCAAATGGTGCAATTAGGTGGTATTTATCTGGAAGCCCAATGGCTCTCTCGTCCCCAAGTCTATCTAAAACAATGCTATTTTTATCTGCGTCTTTTATTGAATGGTGGGAATATACAAAATCAGTCCAGCTTTTCTTGCTATTTCTATATTCATTGTATTTATTTGGCCAGATTTCTAGGTCAATGACCGGCCCCTGCCTGTGGCCAGCCTTCACATAGGAAACCATTTCAAAAACTCCGTGATATTGGGCAAAGCAATCAAAAAATACTTTGTGACCTTTATCTGCCAAATACTTGCAGGCTGGCAAACATAGAAGCACATCGCCAAGCCTTTGGGAGTATTTAATTGTTATATTCAAAATTTAATTCCAGCCATGGTTAAAATGTTGGGCAGGTCGCTGGTTGGCCTTCTTATTTCATCTTCTGGGTTTCCGTGCCATATTGGAGTAAATCCAGCCCTCTCCATTATGGTTGCAAGACCAGATGGAGAGAAGTGGTGGAAATGCTCGTTTTCCCTTCTGTGCTTCCAGCGAAAAAACCAATCATCCCCAATGTGATGATACCATGGAACAGAAATAAGTATTTGGTTTGTATAAAGTCCAGCAAGAAAGTCCTCAAGATTTCTTTCTTGAAGATGCTCTATTGAGTCAAAAAATGTTATTAAATCAACCTCAATCCCATAGGTTATTGCTCTTACAATTCCTGGCTTTAATGGATAGTCTGAAATATCGTAACCATAGCATTCAATTCCATTTTCATTACATATATTCAGAAAGCTCCCGTTGCCATATCCAAAATCAAGGATTGAATTAAATCTAAAAAACTTTTTTGCAATTTCAAATCTCAACTTGGACATTTGTTGGGTTGTTTGATATTTGTCATAAGTTAATTCAGAGTATTCCCTTGAATAAACTGGTGTTTCTCCGGTAATTTTATCCTGGTATATGTGACCTTCAGAAATTTTTATATATCCATTTATCATTTTATTTTATGCTTTATTGAATCCAACAACAGAAAAAGACCAATACAAGTCTCTTTCGCTGTTAATTACATTCTTAAATCCAACATCACATAATACCTTTTTAATGTTTTCTGGATAAAACAAATGATAGTGTTTTCTGTTGTTTTGAGGGTTCCAATACTCCATGTCTGGATGGGGTAGATATAGGAACAATACACCGTTGTTCTTTATGTGAGATTTCCAGTATTCTATTGCGTCAATATATTTTGGAAGATGCTCTAGCGTGTGACTGCTAAAAATATAGTCAAACTTTTTATTTGGAAGATTGAAGGCATCATATTCGTCGTCAATAAGTATATTGATTGGTCTTGCCCCAGGAAGAACCCAGCCAGAAATTCCACCAATATCAAGCCCGTCTCCAACACAGAATTGCTTTGCAGTTTGGGCAATAAATGAACAGGCATTTCCAGTTTTAATGTATGATGGGTATAAGACATTTTTATACTTAAAGATCATCTTTTTCATTAAGCACCCCAATCTTTTTTGTTGCCAGACTCGGCCTTTCTAGCTCCAAGAATTGGCTTTTCTTTTTTCATAGATGGCTTTACCTTTTTCATAAAACTCTGGCTTGTTGTGGTTCACTAGCTGTTTATCCGCTTCCTTCTGGGTGTAAATAGGATTCTCATGCACAAACTTCAAATCCCTTGCCTCAACCACCACACCGTCGGCATAAGCCCTTTCTGTGAATTCATTGTCTGAATATAGCCCATCTGATTCTTGGTAATCCGGATGGAAGAGCCAGCCCCCCTGGGTTTCCAGCCTCTTTTTGTTTAGAATGGCCATACAAAGGAGTTTATCTGTTCGGTAGCCATCTGATACTGCCAGAACCTTATCCTCATTTTTAGAGCCAATTAAAGAGCAAATAGAGGCATCCCAATGTCTTGGCGGGCTCCAATCGTCAGACATCTGCACAATAATATCACTTTTGGCCAATTTTGCCCCATGGTTCCAGGCATTGATAATGCCACCAGGATTGCACCTAATGGCTTGGTGGGGGGTGTAGTCAATGGCGTCATCATGATCTACCATGAACAGCCATTCAACCTCCAGGGGCTTTTGAGCCAGAGAAAGCCATTGAAACCTTCTTTGCCATGCCACCTGTGGCCTTCCCTTGGTTGCATGAACCATGGTGATTCTGGGGGCTGGCTTCATCTTCTTCATCTTGTTTGCCTCATCTGTCTTGCCAACACAGACAGAGGCAGTTTCATATAAATCCATGGCTTGCCAGTTATAGATTGCTTCAACCTGGTTCCAGTAGTGGGAGGATGGCCTTGGTAGGCTCATGGCCGCCCTAGCAGAACCCCAAGCCTTAACCCATTGCCCCCTGCCAGCATACTCAAGCCCCGCCCAATAATAAGCCTCTCTCCTGTCTGGTTGCAGGGTGATGGCTTGGCCAAGGTATTTAAGCCTCTCTTCTGGCTTGGAACATCTGCCCATGTTGCAGAGAACATCATATCGAAGTGTGTCCTCAAGCTCTGGAAACATCAGAGCCATTGCCCCAAACTCAAGACACTTCTCCCAATTCATGGAAAGAAAGTATTCTTGCTGGGTGTAGTAAAGGCTGTTGGGTGCTGGCTCCAGGGTGTCTTTTAGGATTGCAAAGTTTCTGTCTGCTGAAGCCTTTTTGTAGCCATGGGGCTTGTGAACCCTAACCACCTTATCAATCCCAAACATCTTTGTTGAATCCTTGGCCACCAGCATTTCATGAACCCTGTTCTTCCAATGGCATTTGCCTTTTCTGCTGGCCATTTCACGCAAAGGGATTAGGCCGGCGTTTTGAACATCGTATCTAAAGGCAATCAAATCAGCCCCTCTTTTGTTGGCCTCTTCAATGGCATCATCCACCAGGGCTTCTGCCCCTGGTTGCATTACATCATCGGCATCTACCCACAATGCCCATTCATTCTTACAGGCTTCCAGGGCTGTGTTCCTGGCAGAAGCAAAATCGTCTATGTGCTTCCAATCAGTCTTTTTATTTTTGTAATGAACAACTCTAGCCCCGTGAGCCAATGCAATTTCTTCAGTTTTGTCTGCCTCAAGGCTCCCCCTAGAGATGCAAACAACAAACTCCTCTGCCATGGGCTTAAAGGATTCAAGGCATCTGCCAATGTAAGCTTCTTCATTTCCACAAATCAGATAAATGCTGATGGGGTTTTTCAAGGATTTCTTTTAGGATTTCAGATGGGTTTGTGTCAATTATTCAAAAGGATTTTCCCACACTCCATTCACAGGGGTTTCTGGGTATTTTGTTTCTGGTAGCTCCTCATGCTGGATGGGCTTTTGGCAACCAGAAAGAATCAATACCAAGACAAGCCACTTCATCAGAGATTCAGTCCTTGACCTATGGTTCCCCTATATAGCTCGTAGATATTAGTGTTAAGGGCTATATCTGATGCTGAACCACTCTGCTGAATCATTATGAATGCTATTTCAACATCCTTATTTGCACCATTTGAGCTAGTATTGTTTCCAATCAAAAGCGGGGTAACTTGTGCGGTTCCAGCATTGCCAGTATTTACAGAATTATTTATCCCTATCGCAGAACTCGCTCCATTGCCTTTTGCTGAAACCCAGCATTTTTGAGGTGAGGCTGGGTAGGTTGCGGTAGATGTGAGGATGGTTGCCCCAGTAGAAAGAGTAAGCTGTGAGGAAGCATTGGTCTGGCAAATTATTGGGCTTCCGCCAAATACACTTCCACTAAAAATAATTCCTCCAGATACGGCTGGAAGGTGAACTGCCGCATAAACATTAAAAGGCTGTCCCCTAAATAGTGATTGAGTATTTACTCTGGATGTCGTGTCTCCAGTAAGGAAGTTTAGACCATTCTGATTTCTTATTGGCCTTGTGGTTGTTGCATTAAGTGTTGCGGTTGTTAGCCCTCCAGAGTCCCCACCTAAAACATATAATGTATTTCCAGATGGTGTGTTTTGCCCCTGCCTTAATAATAGGCATGAACTGGTAGTCCACATCCCAAGTTGCTTTAAGCCCTTTACAAAATCATTGATTTGTATTTTTGTAGAAAGATCAGTTATGGATGCCGTGCTAAAATATGCCAGCGCATTAGCATCGAACTGATGTATCATCGGGCTGGATTTTAGCCCGAATCCATAGCGAAGGCCGTAGCCCACGGGACTAGTCTCCGATGGCTAGAACAATGCCAGAATGAATCTGGAATGACGAGACATCCCCAGCTAGGTAAGTGCCGGCGGGAATCGTAATGGCGTTGGCAAGAGTAACGCTTGCAAAGCTGGACATTCCAGTAACCACAGAGGTAATGGCATAAAACTTTGCATCTGTGATTGCAACCAGGCCGGCAAAGCTTCCAGATACTGCACTTCCAGTTGTGGAAACATATTGTGTCCCCTCCCTGGCGGCGTGAGAGATTTGGTCGTAGTAAGGTTCAGAAGTGGAAATATCTGCCATGGTATTGTTCTCCTTGTGTCAAAAAGAAGGGGCTAGAGTTTTTAGGCTCTAGCCCCCTCAAGGAACACACAATCAGCAATCTTTAGGCGTAGCTGGTGGTGATACGAACACCTGCATTCGCGTCAATGATCTTCTCGCTGGTGTTCATGCGAACACGGAGAACATTGGAGCGGCGGGCTTCATCACGATAGCTTTCGGAGACAAAGCCTCCGGGAGCATCAGCAGACCACACCAGAGTCCGGCCAACTCCACCAGCCGTGAACTGACCACTCTGCACATTGGCGACAATGATCTGGCTGTTGGGAACAATGAAGCCACCGGAGTAGCTTTTGTTCTTGTTGGCAGAATTGATGGCGGCCCGGCCCACGAGAACCTGCTCAACCCCGAGGGCGGCGGCAATCTCACTCTCGCTCAAGAGGCGGCCCTTGGTGTCAGAAATAACACCGAAGAACTGGTTCTGGAGTTTGGTGGTGCGGCGGATACGCTCAAACACAGGGGCAGACATGATGACCGTGTTAGCCTCATAACCAAGCTTGTTCAGCTCGGTGCGAGCACCAGCCACATCACCAGCCACATCAATGTTGGCCAGGTTTGCGTTCGTGTAGGCCGAAATCGCGCTCTGGTCAGCAGTAGTGAAGGGGGTGTTGGTGGCAAACAACAGGTCGCTCACACGCTTCTCATGGCCAAGTTTGATTTGGCGAAGGAGGAAGCGAGCCGAGGAAGCTTCAAGGTCAAAGAAGCGATCCGCATCACTACGGAAGCTATCATCAATGAGTTCCTCGAGGCCGTACTCGATCGTGTCGTACGTGTCAGTTCCAAAGGAACGAGTAACACGCCCGTAGTCAGAGCCAGCCGCGCGGGGCTTGGAATCGTTGTTTAGAAGGTCAGCCTGTGCAAGCTGAACCTTGAGATACTGGCCGCTCTTGGCAGAGACAGGGAGAAGAGGGAAAACCTCGGCTCCGATCAAGCCAGTATC
>Ga0315903_10001215_pt1 | contig 38885 bp, 52 predicted proteins | sample LakEriMetagenome_7_FD_203524 | JGI IMG/M metagenome (GOLD analysis project Ga0315903, IMG submission 203524) | Freshwater fungal communities from buoy surface, Lake Erie, Ohio, United States - Buoy 2 MA119 | ecosystem: Environmental > Aquatic > Freshwater > Lake | place: USA: Lake Erie, Ohio... | reverse complement strand
ATGCCGGGCTGGTCCGGCGTGGAGAAACGAGGGGTCAGGCGGTACTGCAAGGTCCAGCCATCGCTGGGCGGGTAGCCTTCAGCGGTGGTGGTGAAGTCGAGGGTGTCGCCTGCGACAAGTTCTTGCAAATCCATGCACCGAACTTTGTCGGCTTTGTTTGTCCCAAACTAGGGAAGAGTTTGGGACAAATTTTTTCAGAAGGCGCTGCGGCCAATACGGCGGATGCGACGGCGGGTGAAGCGGCTGAACAATGAGGCAGGAAGAGGCTCGGTGCCGTCTGTGACGTAGGCAGCAAGGCCCACCGTGGCAAGACGCTGCGCCCGCACTGCTGCAAGCAACTGCACGGCCACCTCGGGCGATGCGGCCTGAACCTGTGCTGACAGCAACGCGGCCCGCGTGATGCGCTGTCCCACGGCGCCAGCAGCACCGGCTGACGCGGTGCGCCCTTGCCGCACGGCGCCCGTTGCAGCAGCGGACACCTGCAAGGCACCGGCCTGCACGAAGGCATTCACTGCTGCGGTGTTGGCCCTGCCCTGCCGCACAGCAACGGTGAGGCCTGCGGTGGCAGTTGTGAGTTGGCGCACCGCAGCGGTGAGGCTGGCCAGCGAGGTGTAGGTGGTGCTGGCACTGCCGATGGTGATGTTGTGCGTGCGGTTGCCTTGGGACACACCATCAAAAAACAATTCACCGACGAACGTATAGCTGCCGTCAGGCGCACCAGTGAGGGAAAAGCCGGTGTCTTCGCCCATGTCGAAGGTGCCGGCCGACGGGTCTGTCACCCTGCGCCAGCGAACCTCCACCGCGTTTTGCGAGGGCAGTGACAGGTATGGATAAGCCGCAGCGGGGCCATGGGTGCCGGTGGAGGGAACCGAAGCACCAGGCACGCCCAACCCGGCCACGCCCCAATGCGTGGTGCCGCTGCCCGTAAGTTGACCGCCCCAGAGTGTTGACATGTCAGGTGGCCGTTACGAATTGGCGGAAGCTGGCCGTGCCTGCTGTGTTCCAGCCGGTGGCAATGTAGGCGGTGCCTGGCACCAAGCTCGCATGGGAGCCCGCCAGCGCGCCCGCGCCATTGGTCACTTGGTTGGTGCGGATGAGCACTTGTACGCCGTCAGAGACGCGCGTGAACGTGAGCCAATTGACGGTGAGCCCAACCTGCGCCGTGCCGGAGGCGTTGGTGAAGCCGGGAATGACGTAGGAGCCTGCTGTGTCGGCTACGTCGGTGACTGTGACCGTGACTGTCTGCGTCGTGGCGTTGCCGGCCGTATCGGTTGCGCGCACACCGACCACGTAACTGTTGTTGGTGTCGCTGTCGTTCGGCGCCTCAAAGTCTGGCGCTGCAACAAAAGCCAGGTTGCCACCCGAGTTAATGGTGAACCGGGCAACGTCAGCACCACCGTTCAGGTCCCAGGTGACGGTTTCATTGGCAGTCATCGTGAAGACTGCGGTGGTGTTTTCCGCAACGCCGACCGAGCTTGCGGCGCCTGTTGACCCACCGGGGCCGGTGATGGTGGGGGCGGTGGTGTCGCCACCGCCGGCGGCAGGGGTCAGCGCTATTGCAATGCTCGACGCTTGCGTTGGGTTGGTGCCCGACCAAGAAAAGTTGGTCGCCGTACCGTCGAGTAAGTACGACCTGGCGCTCTCGTTCGTTGCGTTGATGAGCGTTCCGACGTTGGGGGTGACACTTGACCCACCCATCATCCGAGCTGCAAATAGTGCGTATCCACCGGCTGGCGTGGTCAGGGGGGCAATCCCCAAGGGGCTCGCAACACTACCGCCGCTGCCCGCCTTGAAGTCCGCAACTGGTGTTGTCTGGTCAACCAGGTCGAAAACGTCAACCGAGAGCATGCCCCCGTTTGCGCTTGAGGTGCTGAAGTTCGCAGCAACGTTGTACGTCCCTGGCGTCGGGTTAACAACCACCCAGGCGCGCAGCGATACCGCGGCCAATGCGCTCCCCGATGTGCCAACACTGACAACGCCAGTGGTTGACCCGTTGACTGTCAGGTCATTGAACGTAGTCCAGGGCAGGTCGTTGTTGCAATCCTTCACGATCAGCATGACCGCGTTGGTCAAGCCTGCCGGGATGGTTACCGACAGCGAGTGCGAGTTCGCTGTGAACTGGTGCTGGTAGGACTGGTTGGAATAACGAAGCGCCACGGTCAACCCCTAAGCGATGGGCAGCGCACATCGAAGGAGCCGATGTTTGCGCCGCTGAAAGTGTTTTGATATTCAAGGGCCAGCGCGAGCGTGATGCCGCTTTCAATTGCGCCAGCGGCGCGCGGCAGGTTGCTCCGCATGGTCACCGTCTTGCTCACCGTGGTTGCGTCAGGGCCAAGTTGCAGCCAGAACTCGGGCAGCAGGTATTGGTTGTTGGTCGTATTGCCGCGAGCAAAGAACGTGAGGCGCTTGACGTTACTCACGTCGAGCGCGTTGAAACGCACTTGAACAATGGCTTCGACGCGCGAAGGGTCGGTGGCGGTGATGGCGCGGCCAGTGTTTGCAAAGCTCAGTTGCGTCCATCCGGTGCTTTGCCCAGCCGTGGGCGCCACGCGCTGCCATCTTCCGATGCCATCCGTGACGATGGACACAGCACCGCCGCCGCTGCCTTGTGAACCAACGCTGAATCCGTCTACAAGCTCGCCCGTCCAAGAGCCGCTGACCGCATTGCTACCCAGCATGGCCGGGTTGTTGACCCACTGCTGTGATGCAGGGTTGGCCAAGTAGGTGTCGGTGTTGCTGGTAACCAGCGGGCTGGCGTAGCTGTAACCCTTGGCGGCGATTGCGGCAGCAAACAAGTCGCCACCTGCAATGCCCATGCGGCGCACTCCAGATGGGACCATGTGGATGCCATCGACAAAGTAAGACGCGATGCCTGCACCGGACGGCACACCGCCGACCCGCAGGGCAGCACCGTCGTCAATGTAGATGATGCCGGCGGGGTTTGATCCATAAGCTGCGACGAGGCCGGCATTGATGCTTTGCACGGCGGCGTCTTTAGCAGCCGCGTTGGACTCTGGAGCACAGATGGGGGGCACAGAGCAGACGGCGATTTCATCCGCATAGGTCAGGCACTTGTTAACGAGCGCAAAGTACGCCGATGACACGGCGGACCACCCGTTCAGCGCGCGCCCGTCGTTTGTGCCCAGCCTCAGGAAAACACGCCCCAGCCTTGGAATACCAAGGGCTGCAGCCAACCCGGCCAGGCCTGGCGAACCGGCGGTGTAGCTGTTGTCAATTCGCGCGAGAACTTGACCTACTGTTTCACCTGGGACACCGAGGTTGGCTACTGGACGTACGACGCCGCCGGCAACGCCGCCGTGCCAAGTGGCGGTGGTGATCTCGTAGCTTGGGGCGGTGAGCGAATCGCCCACCAATGCCGCGTAGACCGATGGCGATAACGCAAAGCGACCGCCATAAACGCTTTGACCTGATGCGGCAACGTAGTTCACGAGGGGTACCGGCTGTCGAAGTCTTCAGGGATCGATTTGTCGCGCATCAGCATGCGCTTGATGAAGGACAGTTTCGACAGAAAGCCTTTGCGCTCTTCATCGCAGCGGTCCAGCCGAGTTTGGACTTCACCAACTGCCGCAAGTGGGACCCATCCTGACGAGCCTGCCGGCGCGGAAACGTCTACGGTGGTGATGTCGCCATACTCCACAGGCAGGGTCTTTGCCAATTCGCTGAAGGGCACAGGCTCAGTGTTGCTCATAGCCCGATGTCCTGCCGGGTGACGATCACAGATTCAGCGTCGACATACACGCGCACATCGCCCACTTGGGTCACGCACCACTCCACGTTTTGCGGCTGCGTGAGTTGCACGCCGCCGCCAATAGCGTGCAGGCGGGCCAGGGCCTCGGCAGCGCTCATGGTGGGGTTGGCGAGCAGCTCGCCGGCGAGCGCGTTGAGCTGGGGCACCAGGGTCTCTGCGGCGGTGCGGGACGATATGCCGGTGATGCCGCGGCGCCGGAACATGCGGCCATCTGGCTCGGTGAGACACACGCGAGTCACACCGTTGCTGGCGACTGCGATGCCGTCGAGGTTCTGGATTTCGAATGGCTGGGGCGGGGTCATCTTAGATTTCGTCCCACGCTACGGTGAGGGACTCAGCAGGCGTCAAGCCGCTGGACACTGCAGCGGTTACTTCCATGGCCATGACCAGGTGGCTGCCTATCTCGCCAGTACCGGTGAATGGGCCAGCGCCCAGCGACAGCGGCGAGACTGACGTGTAGCTGAAGGCATCGGCAAAACCGGTGCTGGTGCTGGGCTCCACGGGTGTGGCATAGCTGGCGGCGGCACGTGCCCACAGGTTGACGCCTGTGCCAAGGCCGCTGGCGCCGTCCATGTAGCCGCGAACGTTGGTGATTTGGGTGTAGCTGCCGCCTGTGACGTTCAGGCGCAGCCACTTCTCAAAGCTGAAATCTGAGCCAGACGTAGGTTTGACCAAGGGGTTGAGCAGGTCAACAGTGGCGTTGTCTGCGTTTTTAAAGCGGATGGAGCCGCCTGTTTTGTCAGTGGCGGCGCCACCGGCACCGTTTTTTTCGATGAGTTGGACGGTTGCTGGCATGTTTTTGGCTCCGTGTTGACGCTGGCGTGATGACGCGATGTTCAGTGCCGCCAGTCTGGCTTTTGGAGCCGTCCCAAACTAGGGCAGAGTTTGGGACAAAGATTTTTTGAGCTTTTCACGCACTCGGTAGACCTGGCTGCGGCCACAGCCCACTTGGTCGGCCACCAGGTCGGGGGCGGTACCAGACTCGAGTAATGCGGCGATGCGGGCGTCGCGCATCGCGCGAGCATCTGCAGGCCGCTTGCGGGCGTAGAGGCGAACCGTTTCACCATGGGCCATCTCTGACAGCAGCTTTTCAATCACCCCCGGAAGGGTGGCACGCAGGGCCCCCAATACGGCGGCCTCAATTTGGGGGTGCCGTGCAGCGCGTTCGGCCAGATCGCGCACTTTGTTCAGCGTGGATTGCGGCGGTTGGTGCGGTGGTTGTGCCATACGGTGGATTTGTTGGTTGCGATGGGTGAGGTTTCGCTTGCTGCTGGCTGCGCAGCTGGCGCGGCAATGAGGGGTGAGGGCAAATCGGGCGCGAAGAGGTCACGTGCGGGCTGGGCTGCAGCCTCTTGCTGTGACCATCGTTTGTCTGACCAGGTGTGTAGGCCCAAGCAATAGGCGGCGTGGAGGGCGTAGTTGCGGCAGTCGCCAGTCTCATTTCTCGCGCGGCGCTTCACCCATCGTTCAGTCGTACCGCTTGAGGTACGAACAAGAATTCTTTGCTCGGCGGTGAACTGCTCAAACCATTCCCGGGGAAAATCATTTGGAAAATGAACGTAGCCGGGGCCAGGCGTGGAAATTTGCAGCTGGCCATATAAAAGGTCCTTGGCTGTGTCCACCCCCATGACCCACAGCTTCACTCCTTTGGGGTAGGTCTTCCCCCGCCAAGTTACATCCTGACTGCTGGCGACACCTTTGATTGGCTTGTGATCTTCTGAAGAGCCCCTCACGGCGTGGATGCGCGTCCCGCGCAGCTGCATTTGTCTAACAAAGTTATACACAGCCTGAGAGTGATAACCCGCATCAATGCTGACCGCATCAAGCCCCATGCTGCCACCGTGCCATTGCTGGACGTAGCGGCGTTTTAGGTAGGCCTCCAACTGCTCCCAGTCGCGCTCATCGCTTGGATTTCCTTCGATGACATGATGGTCAATAGCCCAGCTCTCCATTCCTCTCGCCCATCCCCAGGTACCAATCTCCCACCGATTTCCTTGCACATCAATCCCTGCGGTCAGTACCAGCGACCCAGTGGGAACGGTGCCCCTTCGGTAACCTGGTAACTCGTTTTTGGCACGCTCCTGCAGGACATGATCGTCAGCCGATTCCCCCTTTTCCTCCCACGTTTCACCGAGGGTGGTGTTGACGAAGGTTTTGAGCAGGGACATGTCGCCACGGTCTGCCAGGCGCTTGGCGGCGATGAATTCATCCACCAACGCGGCCCATGTGGCCTGCGGCGCGCAGGCTGTCCAGATGGGCATGGCCGCGTGGCCAGGTGGCTGCAGGATGGTGGCGGGATCCCTGGCGCCGGGCAGTTCACAGACCCGCCAATTCAAGCTGGCGGCAGTCCTGAAACCGGCGTGCTCCGATGGGTGGAGGCGGCCACTGTCCAGCCACATGCCGCTGCTGCGCTCGATCCACACACCGGCATGCCATACCTCGAGGTACTGCGACTGCGTCATAAAGCCACCACAGTGGGGGCACAGGTGGCCGACGGTGGCGCTGTTGTCGTCCGTCCACTTCAGGCCGTGGGCAGCATCCTTGCCACCCCAGGTGATTTCGTGCAACTCGTGGCAGTGATAGCAGGGCACGTGCCAGCGCATATGGGCGTCGGCTTCTTGCTCACGGTCTTCGGTGTTGTCGTTGTGTTTGAGTTTGGGGGTGCTGCCTGCGATGGACTTGGGCCAGACTGCACCTTCCAGGCGCTTGTCGCCGAGCTTGCCGGGGCTGCCCTCTTTTTCAATGTCGCGGTCGAAGCCGCTGAACTCGTCGTACACCACGGTGTCGACGGTCAGGCGGCGGTAGTTTTTGGCCGCTTTGCCACCCCGAAGGTGCAGCAAGCCGGTTGTGAACTTCTTGACGCGCAGGGTGTTGTCTTTGCTGCGGCGGGTGAAATTGCGCATCACACGGCGCATGGCCCGCACGTCGCGCAGCATGGGCTCGAGTTCGGTGGTGACGAACTCGTCGCGGTCGTCGTCGGTTGGCTGGTAGATGACCTGGTTGCGGCGCTTGTGCTCGACACCGTAGGCCAGGCATGCCAGCAGCATCTTGGTGTAACCCACGCGAGCAGACTTGCGCACGGTGACGTGGTGCACCTCGTCGTGCCCCATGACATCCATCATGCCGCGCTGAAACGGCCAGCACTTCCAGCCGCCTTCGACGTAGCTGCTTTCAGCTGACAGGTAAAAGTGCCGTTCTGCCCAAACGCTCAACCGCATGGGTGGCGGGATGCGCAGCACGCGCAAGCTGCGCCGGATGGTTTGGACCACCGCCTCTTTCAGGCCCTCGGGCGCCGCGGCCATGACGTCTTGCAGCTCGGCCTGGTTCATGCTGTCTCGGCCTCTTCATCGTCTTCGACGCTTTCCAACCGTTCGGCATCGGCCAGGCTGGCAGCGGCGCACAAATCGCGGCAGGCGATCACCTCAGCAGTGATTTGCGACAACACAGACGGCGGCAAATCAGGCAGGCGGCGCCGCACTTGGGGCACGAGTGCATCCAGCCGCTGGGCAATCTGCCGGGCCACGTCTCCCAGCACGATTTCAAGGTAGGCGACGGGGGCAAACTCTTTGCGGCTGATGGCGTTTTGCATGGCGATGCGGTCCGCCGTTTCACGCGCCACGCGGGCGCGCTCGGTCGACAGCTCGCCATCAGGATCACGTCCGGCAGCAATGGTGCGCAGGTGCTCGCAGTAGGCCAACAGCCAAACGCCGGCCGGATCACCACGTTTCAGCACATCACGCGCAAGCAAATCGCTCACCGCAGGCTGCGAAATTCCAACCAACTCACCAAACTGCGCCTGGGTGCAAACAGCATCAAGCATGCTGCCCCCCACTACCATGCAAGGCATAACCCCCTAAGAAGCACCCCGAAACTAGCGGGCAAACGGGGTTCGAATTACCCGCGTGGCGCTTGCTCAGGAAGGACCCGTTGGCTTTCATTTTTTGGAGGCGATTTTGTTGATGTGGTCTTGCACCGAGCGGCTTAGTTCGGCGGGGAACGTGCGCTCGACAGAGGCACGGCCAACGCCGAAGAAGTCGAAGCGGCGCTTGTAGTTGGATGACTGTACGAACACCAACACGGGCGTGATGGTTCGACCAATGAACTCCCGTTGGTACACACCAGGCTGAATTCCCACGCCAGGCGGCACGACGAAGAATCTGCCGCCCGCCTTCTTCAGCGCTGCGGCTTTCTTGCGCGCATCGGTTGACAGGTTGCGTGTTGATCCAGCCACCAACGTGATGCGCAATTGGCTCAGTATCTGGATGATTTGGCCCACAGCGATGTTGCCGTATGCATCCAAGCGAGCGCCCTGCCCTGGCACCGCATGCCAGCCTTGAGGCAATGCGCCAGCGGCCTGCAGCGCACGCTCGAATCGTTTGGTTCTTCGCGCCCCACCCTCCACGTTTGGCAGGATGAACTTCTCTGCCGGGGTGCCCGCATTCGATGTTGAACCATCATCCTTGAACCACACCCGGGCTGTCGGCTTGTCTGCCGTGGCTGTCTTCACGTACATGCCATTGAGCGCATAGGCTGTCGGCCGGTCAAACACCTTGCCCATCTCTGCCTTCAGGTCTTGGCGCACCGCCAACGCTGTGCGCGTGGCTGCAGTTGCAACGGCAGCATTGAAGCGCCGATCACTGAACTGCCTCAGGTTTGCACGCAGTTCGTCCAACCCTTTGATCGTGACATTCAACGCCATCAGCCAGCCCCGCCAGATGCTGGCCGCTGCAGCTTCTCGGCCAGCCCAAGCCGCCGACGCGATGCCGCAACAACCTCAGCCGATGCCTTTGGCCGCATGGATTCCGCCTCTCGCTCCTTTGCCATGCGCAGGGCGTACTGTTCGGACGTTTCCTCGGGCGGCACCACGACCACCCCAGGCGACACCTGCGGCAACGCAACGGGCTGGGCTGCGTCGATTCGTTTCCCGACCACCCGAGCGAACACCCACGCCTTGCCCTTGCCCCGCGATACGCCGACGCCCGCTGCCTCGGCCACCTCGGCGGGAGTAACCCCCTGCCTCAGCAGCGCCAGCAGTTCGGGGTCCTCGGCAAAGGCATCGGCCAGACCTGCGGCCTGCATCCCACAAACCGCCTGGGTGGCCAACGCCTGGATGCGGGCTTCGGCCTTGTCCGGGGGCTCATCCTCGCGTGCGTGGGCGCGCGCGAAAGGCTGCGGGGAGGATGCGCGCTCCCATTTCTTTGTCTCTTCTCTTCTCTTCTCTTCTCTAGGTAACGCACCGCTAACGGCCTCATGCTGTTTTGGTAACGCTCCCACCGTTACCTCAGCGTTACCAGATTCTGCGTTTTGCACGTCTTCAGCGTTACCAGAATCTGCAATTTGCGGGGCCTTTGACTTGTGCGCAGCCACCCGCTTGGCCGTTGACGCGCGTGATTTAGCCGACGCACCGTTGTGCTCATCGAACTTCACAATGCACACACCGTCTTCGTGGTCGACCAGCCAGCCGACAACACAAAGCGCCCGCCCAAGGCCGGGAACACCTGTTTTGCGATCAATAGCGCGCAGACTCAACCCTGGCATGTGCCCATCTTCAGAATGTTGGTCAGCAGTGGCCCAAAGCCAATAAAGCCCACCGATCACCTGGGCCTCTCCGCATTCAGTCAAATCACAAAGCTTGACCACCCGCGGGTCATCCCACAGGTTCCCGCGCATCTTGATCCAGTCACCGGCCATGGCTTCCCCTACGCCACCCGGCGGCCCGTCAGCGCGGCCAACTCAGCCTCAAGCGCCTGAACACGCGCGGCCTGGGCGCTGCGCTGAACCAGTTCGCAACCCATCTCCATCGCCAGCCACTCCAGAGGCGCCAGGCTTTGTGTGGTGCGCATGAATGCCACCAGGCGTTTAGCCCAAGCCTGCGCCACCCCACGCATGAAACGGCTCATGTAGCCTTCGCACACGTGGATGTGCTTGGCAATGGCCTCATTGCTCAGCCCCAGGTGCATCGCTGCATAGGCCAAACACTGACTGAAATCATGTTTGGCCACCACCAAATCACCCAGGCGGTGCAGCGGCGGCACCTCACCAATCAAGGCCAGCTCGCGCTGCGTGCAGCCCTGCTGATTGCCAGTGCTTGCCAATGCTTGCTTGTGGTTGCCTATCGAATTCGGGGACAGTATCCCCATGCAAATGCTCATCACGACTCCCATCGTTTCGTTAAAAAAGGTCTATCGAAGAAAGGCCAGCGACTGCCGCGCCTTTTTGATGCCCCCACAGACCTCCACCCACACGATGGGAGTAGACCTTGCGGGCCTTGGTCTGAGGGGCATCAAAAAAGCGGCCAGTGCCTTGCGCAGCACTGGCACGCCAACACGCGGGCCAAACGGGGGAGGAACCCGTTGGTGGCGTCCCGCGCGCGCTCTTGCTCTTGAAAATGGGCGAGCGCCCTGCCCTGGTTATGCTGTTGATTCCACAACCAAACAGCCCAAGGAGGGCACCCATGGAAAACGAACACACAACTCTGAAATTCACAACTCGCGGCACCGGGGTCATCGTTGCGACACTGGAAATAGAAGGCAGCGACGGCACCTCTCTCAGCACGTGCCTGAACCTGCGACCGCAAGATATGGAGCTGAACATCCAAGACATCCAGGTCAAGATGTTGAAGACGCTACAAGGCTTTGCTGGGCAACGGATCGACGCTCTGAGCAACAAAGCCGAATAAGCCCGCCAGTGGAAAGCGAGGCAAAGGTAACTTCACGCTCGGACCCACAGCGCTCACACGGCTTGGCGGGGCGTGCCGCAAGTCGCGCAGCAGCGTCTTGCTCAGTTACCAAAGACCTGAGCCTCCCACGGACAGCAGCATCAAGAACGTTCCCAAGCTCAAGCAAGGACTTGCCCTGCTCTGCCATGGCGCGCCGCAATTCAGCGCACGCAGAACAAGACAACGCCCGAGTTTTTGGGCGGCGGCGAGAAATCGACTTGGCCATCTCAAGCCGCCTCCCTTGCGGCGTTTTCAAGGGTCGGCACGGGTGGGGCGCCTGGGGTGTTGATGAGTTCGGGCCAGATCTGGTGCCAGTCGTGCGGACGCATTTCCCACCGCCTAACAACGCCGCCGCACATTCCCTCAAGGGGCGCGCAAAACTCCACTGGGAACTTGCGCAATCCCTTCCTGTAGAAATAGACCGACTGTTGAGAAACAGTCAGTGTTTTAGCCACCACAGGCGGGCCACCAGACAGGTCTATAGCACGGGAAATTGCATCCATGCGCCACATTCTACACATGTAGAAATAGAAATCAACATATGTGTTGGCCCCGCCCTCTACGATTGTTTAACGTGCAGCCATGTCACTCGGTGAAGAAGTGCGCCGCCTGCGCGATAAAAAAGGGCTGACCCTCGACCAACTTGCTGAGCTTTCCGGCGTCGAAGTCGGAACAATTAGTGCGCTCGAAAATCGCAAGAGTGAACGCTCCAAATTTGCACCAGCACTTGCAAAGGCCCTTGGCACTACGGTTGAGGCACTGACCCTTGGGGCGACCTACCAACCAAGCGAACCCGTCACTTTGCTTCCCGTCAAAGAGCCGCTCAGAGCATTCGGTCCAAGCTGGCCCCTCACCGGAATATCCCCGGACCAGTGGGCAAACAATTTGTCTGACCAAGATCGGGGCGAAATCATCGGTTTTGCCAAGAGCATATTGATGAACAGATTAGCCTCTGGCAAGCAAACCATGGACGCATGACAACCGGCTGCATTTTGTATCACTTCCCAATACAAAAGCACCAAAACACCTAAAATGATTGGGTCACTTCGGCCGAGAAAACGTGCTTAATTCACGTCATCCAAAACGACAACTGGAAACAATCATGAGAGTCAAAACATCCCTCCCCCTCTTGATGCTGTGCCTAATTGCAGCATGCAGCGACCCCCGCGCCACCCTCATACCTAGCGACATGGCCACCTGGGATAAGTCGCTGGCTCCAACGATTGAAAAGCTGACACCGGAGGAAAAGAAATTGTTTGCGGCTTGGGTAGTTCGCACCAAGCTTTCCGAATCGTTCGGTGGCGAGCCCATGCCGGTTGGCGTGACTGTTGCCCAAGCTCTTGAGCAACAGAAAAAATGGGCAGACGAGCGCCAAGCCAAAGAGGCCGAGGAAAGAGCCCTCAAGGAAAAACTTTTAGCCGAACAGGCAGCGATTGCAAAGCAAATTGACGACACAGTCACCGTCACAGTTCTCAACCTGGAACTGGAAAAAGAAGGCTTTGTGCAACGTCAAGCAATCAAAATTGGCTTGAAAAACAAAGGCGACAAGGACATAAAGGGAGTGTCCGGCTCCATCAAATTCATCGACATATTTGACAAGAAAGTTGGCGAAATGACTTTTGGCTATGACAAGGGCCTCAAGGCAGGCTCAGAAACATCGTGGTCTGGTGTGCGGGACTACAACCAGTTCATCGCCGAACACAAAGCAATCGCCAACCTCCAAAGCGGCAAATACACAACAAAATTTGAACCTGAAATGATCGTCTTCGAGGACGGGACAAAGCTGGCAGTCAAGAAATAGCCCAACGCAACAAATTATTTCTACAACTGTTGACTTTTAACTTTCTACGTTTGTAGAATGCGCTCCACACCCACCCCGGGTGCATGGAGCGAACATGCAAGTCACCCTCAAGAACGAGCGTTACCTTCAGCTCATCGCTGAAACGCCTGCTGACCTCAACGTCATCGGCTTTCTGTACCACCGCACGCCTGGGCACCCCAACTCAGGCCGCATGGACAACGCAGAGATGTCGCAGCAACTTTCGCAGACACGCGAACAGATTGAAAAGCTTGCTGCCACGCAACCCCATGCAATGTGCTTTGGCGGCATGCCGCACTGGGTTGCGTCTGGCATCACCATCGACCTGAGCCTGCTCACGCTGGCCCCAAGCAAGCAACACGCATCACAAGCTCAAGCGGCGCAGGAGACTGGCAGCGCCCTCCTCCAGCTTCTTGGCATCGTCCAGGCTCAGCTTGCACACCAGCTCCCGGGCGCATCCGCCGGGATTGTTGCCGTCGATCCCGACGCGCAAGAACAACTCACCCCCGCTCTCAAACAGCTCTAAGCAGTGCGGCCCCTCATTGGGCGCTTGGCCCTTGAGACGCATGAACCCCAATCCCGTGTTGTCAAGAAAGTGCAACGCCATGAACAATCTCCCGTATGCGCCAAAGTGGCGAACGAGTTTAATTCCCTCACTTCCCGCCCTCGCTGCCCCCGCCTGCCGCACCGACCTGTGCCGTCAAGGTCGCAGCCCATGCCCAACACCCAGCGCCTGCATGGGCCTGGTGCAAGTGCAGGGCCGCTTTCAGCAGGTCAACACCTGCGCACCCCCCCAACGTGGGCACACCAAAGCATGCACCCAACCGACGGGCCTCTACGGCCTGAATGACACCCCCGATGGGGCCACCCCAAACGGGGGCAACGTACACGCCGAATTCCCAGCCCTGCGCTGGCTGGTGCCGTTGACCCTGGCGCTTTCCGTATTGGCCGCCGCCATTTGGCCATGGGGGTTCGCGTGATGGACACCAGCAAATTACTCAACGACCACGCAGCGGCAGCAGCGCTTTTGCTCAGCGCCACCGCCAAGCACATGCAAACCAAAGCCATCGCCGAAGAGGTGCGGGCCGAAGCCGAGACCCTCCGCAGTCAAATGCAGTCGCACTGCAACGCCGCCAGGGTGGAGGGCTTCAAGGTTGGTTTTGCTGTCGCCATCATCCCCTGCATTGCTGTGGGCGCATGCCTGGCCATGCTCATTCGGGCGGTGCTGCAATGACCGCCGCCCGCTTGCTCACCCAGTGGCTGCAACGCCAATGGCTGCGCGTGTGGTTGCGCGCCAAACTCACTTGGGCCGAGTCCGACGTGGCCTATTGCGCCGAACGCCTGGAGCTAGCCCACCTGGAAACCGAGGCCCTGCCCCGCCAACTGCTGGCCTACCAGGACGCCGCCGCCGACTTGCGCATCCGCCTGGTAAGCCTTGGCGCCCTGCCCGTACAGCGCAACGTGCCCAAACCCATGCCGTGGCCAGACGCACCACCACCCCGAAGGGGGCACCTATGAGCGGCATTTACATCGAGGCCCGAGTCGTCAGCGATGCCCGCGCCCGCCAAACCCGCAGCGGCTGGCAACTGGCATTTGATGCCGAAATTGCTGCAGCCGGCCTGCAAGACAAATCGGCCACTTTCGCCGTGCGCTACGCCTACGGCCAAGGCGAGGCCGCCGGGGTGGCCTGCCGCAACAAGGCCCGCTGCCTGCGTGCTGGTGTGCGCGTGCAAGTCAGAGCCAAGGGCGGTCGCGGCCGCGTGGTGCTGGACGGCGTGCAAGACATCAACCCGCCCGACCTCAACCCCAACCATCTGCACGAGAGGATCGCCCCATGAGCGCCCTGCACGACCCCACCCACCCCGAAATCCGCCCGCTGCGATGCCTCATCGCCCTCACCGGCGCCGCAGGCGCTGGCAAAGACACCTGTGCCCGCTTGCTTGAGCCCCTCGGCTTTCGTGCCCTGGCCTTTGCCGACCCCCTGCGCGCCGAAGTGCACGCCGCCTTTGGCATCGACCCTGTCGCGCTCACCCACACCTACCAAAAAGAGCAGCCCATCACACAGTTGGCCATCCACCGCTGCACCGACGGCGCTTTTGTGTCCGCCATGTACTTGGAGGGCCACGACCTTGAAGCCCCGCGCAGCCCCCGCTGGATATTGCAGCGCTGGGGCACAGAGTACCGACGCAAACAGGCGCCCAACTACTGGACCAACAAGCTGCTGCACCGCGTGATTGACGACCGCGCCAACGGCCACGGCGCACACGTCATCACCGACCTGCGGTTTGAAAACGAAGCCGACACCGTGCGCTCCCTCGCGGGCCGCGTGCTGCGCGTGTACCGCCCCGACGCCCCCCAACTCAGGGCAGACACCGGCGCCCACGCCAGCGAGCACGCCCAAATCACAGAGCACGCCGTGGTGCACAACTGCGGAAACCTTGAACACCTGCACGAGGAGCTGATGCGCGTCATCACCACCGTGGGAGTGTGGTCGTTTCCAAGCGGGCATGTTGGATGGGTACGAGCATGACCACCGCCGCGCTCCTGTTCTGCAGCACCTTCGCCGTGGTCTTCGCCCTCGGCCTGCAAAGCCTCAACGTCAACGGCGGGCACAAGGCCATGGCATTTGTCACCAGCTTCGCCATCGGCATCAGCAATCTCGTGTTGTTCAAAGTGCTGCCAGGCCCCACCGACGCGCTGCAAATTGCCGCTTACCTGGTGGGCGGCCCCGTGGGAATCATCTGCAGCATGCACGCCCACCCGCACCTCGTGCGCTTGCTCAAGAGGAACAAACAAGCATGACCACCACCCCTCAGGCGCTGCGCAGCAACCCCTGCAGCACACCAACCCGCCCACCCTGCGACTGCCTCAACTACTGCGGCGACGACGCCCGCGTTTTCAACGGCCAGGCACAGCCCTGCGCCGCCAGCGTGGCATTGCAAACGAAGCGCGAAGAGGCCAGCGAGCTCAATGCGCTGGCAATGCAGTTGGCCAAGGAAAGCGCGCTCGAAAGCGTCAGGCTGGTAGCTCACAAGGTGGTGTCAAACGGCATCGTTTACTTCGACATCACTGGCGCCGCCGGCGCGCGCGAAGGCGCTGCCAACAAATGGGCCAGCACCGTGAAGGCCGCCGCCCGCTTCCTCGTGCTTGCCAAACACGCCGAGCCACACCCCACCAAGCCGCACATGCTGCGCATTCTGTGACCGCGCCATGACCAGAGCCGCCAACCCCACCATCATCCCAGGCCCGCGCCGCTGGACCGAAAGCATGAACGCCCTGCTGCGCGAGGTCTACCCCACGCCCACCCCCGTGCGTGACATCGCCGTGGCCATGGGCTTTCCGCCAGACGGCAAAGCCATCATTGCCCAAGCCGCCCGCCTGGGTCTAAGCCGCCCACCGCTGCCAAGCTACAAAGACTCAGCCGCCGCGCAGCAACTGCTCACCGCTGCCAAATCAGAGCATGGCGCTACCTACGCGCACTGCACCGCCACATCACTGGCCACCGCCTACGGGCTGGCCAGGCGGCTGATGCTGGACGGGCTTTTATTCCGCGCCCAAACGGGCCACAAAGAAGCCCGGTTTTTTGACACCCCCGAACGCGCAGCCGCAGCAGCCAAGCAGCGCCCAAGGCCACTGCACCCCACAGCCAACCAACGCCCACCCCAGCCCCGCGGCAAAAAGAACATCACCTATTCCATTGCCCGCCACTGCGGCCCTGCGCACTTACCAGGCGAGCCCGTCATCACCAGCCGCACCAAAGTGACCATCGCCCCACCACCGCCAGCGCGCCTGCTGCGCACCAACACCCACACCCCCGGCTGACACCAGCCAACAACCAAAGGAGAACCCATGTCCGTGAAACCCATTGTCGACACCCTGCGCCTGCTGCACGGCGGCACATTTTTGGACAAGTGCAGCGAAGAACTTGCCTCAGCCGTCAAAGCCGTGGACGAAACCGGCAAGCCCGGCAAAGTCACCATCACGCTGGAGCTGAAGAAGATGGGCGGCGCAATGAGCGTGCTGGCCAACGTCACCAGCAAACAGCCTGAACCCAAGCCCGACAGCGACATGTTCTGGCCAACGGTGGAAGGCAATTTGAGCCTCAACAACCCCAACCAACGCAGCCTTGATCTGCGGCCAGTCAACACCCAGCCAGCCGAAGCTCGGCCGGTTGAAATGGGCAACGCCGAAGCACCGCGCGCAGTCACCGCCTGACCAATTTGAGCACCCCCGCGAAATGGTTTTCACCACCCCAAAGTCCACAACGAAAGCACCCATGAGCACAACAACCCTCGAATCAAAAGAAGCCGAAAACCTCGCCCAAACCCTGGCCCGCGAGCTGCCCAAACCATCAGCGGTGTTGACGGACCTAGACGCAACGCGCCAAGGGCTCATCCACCACATCGCACTGCCCAAAGGCCACCAGCTGCATACCATCGACAACGAAGCCATCCTGCCCAACCCCCGCCGCACCAAAGCGCAAGTTGCCCTCAGCGATGCCCCCAGCTTCATCCAGTACGTCACCACCCACAAAAACGAAGGCACCGTGGTGTGGTGCAACTTCAACCCCCAAACCTACAAGCTCGACTTCAAAGCCATCGTCAACGACCACAGCGCCACCACCCCCGGCTGGCGCGACCACGTGGCCACCTACACCCCGGCCTTCAGCGCTGAATGGAAAACCTGGACCAGCCACGACAAACAAAGCAAAGGCCAGGCGGAATTTGCAGAGTTCATCGAAGCCAATGAACGGGACATCGGCACCCGGGAGGGCTTCCCAACCAGCCTGCAAATGCTGGAAATGGCCACCAACTTCGTGGCCCGCCAAGACCAGCTCTTAAAAAGCGCGGTGCGCCTGCAAAGCGGCGGCATCAACATGAGCTACATCGCCGACCCCGACAAAGGCACCGTCGAAACCATGAAGGTGTTCGAAAAATTCGCCCTCGGCCTACCCGTGTTTTGGGGCGGCCCAGGCTACCAGGCCACAGCACGCCTCAAGTACCGCTTGGGCCAAGGCAAGGTGACTTTCTTTTACGAACTGATCCGCCCCGACCTCATCCACCAAGCCGCCGCCCTGGAGCTGATCACCACCGTGCGCACCGGCGTGGGCGAAGTGCCCGTGCTCATGGGCTTGAGCAACTAAAAAAGGCCCGAGCCATGCCCCTGCACCTGCACGCCGCCTTCCCCAAACGCCCGCCCATCACCCACCTCAAAAAAGGCGGCATAGGCGAGCCCTTCGCAGGCCCAGCGTGCGGCCAGCGGGCACTGGACGGCAAAAGCCACGCCCGCACCCTGTACACCACCGACCCTGCGCGAGTCACTTGCAAAAAGTGCCAGCGCAAAACAACCGGAGCGCCCAATGCCTGAAAGCGCCGAACGTGCGGCCATCATCAAGCTGCCTTTCTCATTTTTGGCCGAACTACTGCAGCTGCCACCAGCCGCCAAGATTGATGTTGTTCTGGCAGACCCAACCCAAGATCGAATGGTCACCCTTCGAGTGAGAGGCGCCGGGTGGGCGACAGCCGAGGGCGAACTTATCACCAGCTCAACCGGCACGGTGACCGACTATGTCGATGACCTCGGCAAATGTTTTAAGCGCGTGATCCGCTGGGACATGCCCCCCCCTCAAGCAGCGGAGCAACCTTGAATGAGCTGGCTCTTTTCGCAGGCGCTGGTGGCGGAATACTCGGCGGCCAACTGCTTGGATGGCACACCGTCTGCGCAGTTGAGCGTGATGCCTACGCAGCACAAGTTCTGGCGCAACGACAAAACGATCGAGCACTCCAACCTTTCCCGATTTGGGCTGACGTGTGCAGCTTTGACGGAAGACCATGGCGCGGCCTTGTTGACGTGGTATCTGGCGGCTTCCCATGCCAGGACATCAGCGTTGCCGGAAAAGGCGCGGGCATTGACGGCCAGCGCAGCGGCATGTGGTCCCACATGGCGCGCATCGTGGGCGAGGTTCGACCCCGTTTCGTCTACGTGGAAAACAGCCCAGCCCTCATTACTCGCGGACTCGGAAGAGTCCTCAGTGACCTGGCCACGCTCGGGTATGACTGCCGGTGGACAGTGCTGGGAGCTGCCGACGTTGGCGCCCCGCATCAGCGAGACAGGTTCTGGCTTATGGCTTGGGACGCCAACAGCATCAATGACGGTGCGGAGCGGCGAGTTTCAGCGACCCGGCATGACGCCGGCGGAGTTCGTGAAGGCGCATCCGGTGAACCGATGGCCCACGCCATGCGCGACGGACAGCAGCAACCGCATGCCGTCAGAGACAGTGCATGTGAGCGCGTCGTGGTTGCCGAAGCACATTGCCCCCAGCGGGGAGAAGTCGCAGATGCGGCTGTCTCAGGCGGTTCACATGTGGCCAACCCCAACAGTCAGCGGCAACCACAACCGCAAAGGGGCCAGCAAGCACAGCGGCGACGGGCTTGCAACTGCCGTGGCCACGTGGCCAACGCCGACAGCCAACGAATGGAAGAGCGGCAAAACAACCGAAACGACGGCAGCCAAGAACAGCCGCCCCCTGCGCGAAAAGGTTTTATGGCGGACGCCGAACGCCTCAGACGCGAACAAGTGGAGCAACCAATCACTGCAGGAAAGGCGCAGCAAGGGGCAGCAAGTTCGCCTGAACACCCAGGTGGCGCCCGAGGGCGTGAATGGTGGCTCACTGAACCCGACGTGGGTCGAGTGGCTGATGGGGTGGCCGCTCGGGTGGACCGACTTAAAGCCATTGGAAACGGCCAAGTGCCCCTGTGCGCAGCCACAGCCTGGCGAATCCTGCAAGGCGAGTGAACAACCATGACCGAAAAAGTTGTGATCGCAAACGCAACGCTTTATTTGGGCAAGTGCGAGGATCTGATGCCATCGCTTGGCCAGTTCGACTTGGCCATTGTTGACCCGCCTTACTTCGACGGGCCGAACAAGACCGGCTACTACGGCAAGGGCTACTCAAGCCTGGGCGTGAAGCGTGCAAAGCACTATGACTCACTGCGCGAATGGTCGGTGCCGGACAAGCAGTACTTTGAAACTCTCAAGGCAATCAGCCGCCACCAGATCATTTGGGGCGCCAACCATTTTGCTGATCGATTCGGCTCTGCAGCGCCCGGTTGGATCGTGTGGGACAAGCTCAACGGCGGCAGTACTTTTGCAGACGCTGAACTCGCTTACTGCTCGATGGACCGGGCCGTTCGCGTCTTCCGCTACGTGTGGAACGGCATGCACCAAGGCCAATACGGCGGCGACAAGAGGCGCCAAGAGCCACGGATTCACCCGACACAGAAGCCCGTCGCGCTCTACGAGTGGTTGCTGGACAACTACGCAGCACCAGGGCAGCTCGTCATTGACACGCACCTGGGCAGCGGCTCCAGCGCCATTGCCGCAAACAGCCGCGGGAATCCATTCGTTGGCATCGAACTTGACGCGGCGATGTTCGATGCCGCATGTGAGCGCATTGCCCGAGCCCACCGCCAGGGCTCACTGCTGCAGCCGCAGCCACAGCCTGCAGAGACACCGGTGCAAGCGGAAATTTCAGCATGACCAAAAAACGCAAAGCCTACCGCCCCAAGCGAATCATCACAGACATGATGATTTTCCTGCGCCCAACCCCGCCACAAAAGCGCCAACAGAAGCTGCTGCGCTGCCACACCGCCCTGCAAGAAATCTCTTGTGGCAAGCAGCCCGGCAGGGACGAATGGGGCGAACTGTGCGACGTGGTCAACGTGCTGGAAACGCTCACCATGCACCACAAAAAACTGCTGGCCGATGAAGTCATGCCCACCCTCGAAGCCGCCACCACCAGCATGATGGACGCGTGCAGGCGCTACCACAAAGGCCAAGGCCTGCGCCTGGACGCTACCGGCCTGCAAGCCATGCGAGACGCCCTGGCCATGTACACCCAAGTCACCGAGCAACTCACCGAGCGCGAAATCATCGCCGCCGAAGCCGACACCGCCGTCATCATCAACCAACACGCCCGCAAGCCCCGGCCCGGCGTGGAAGTCATGGGGATTTGAAGATGCACGAGACACATAGCCGGAGCGGGATGGTGCAAGCAGGACGGCCCATCAACGTCTCGCACAAACCTCGATTGCTGAAGAACGGGCGCGGCTGGATGTGCGTTGGCCTTGGACGCAAACCACGCTGGCCGTGGCAAAGACCGCAGACAGTCATCCGAGCCGGCGTAAACCCACAGCACGCATACACCACGTGGGTGCTTGCCTTGGATGGCCTGGCTTAGCACCCCGAAGCGAGGAAACGATGGCATGCCCAAAGTGCGGTTGCAGGACCGCGTACCAGTTCGATGACGAGGACGATCCAGACGATGACAGGCTCCAGCGCTGTGCAGCATGCGGCGAAGTGTTCGACCTTGATGAGCACACCGACGAGCAGGAAGATGATTGAATCAAAGGAAAAAAACCATGAAGAACTGGAAGCGAGACGACCAAGCCACGCAAGACCTGCTGGACCTTGGCAGCGACAAGCTGGCAATGCTGGGCGTGATTGCAACGTGGACTGACGAACAGTGCCGACAGGCTGAAGCCTGGGCCAGCGCAAGGCACTTCCACGCCAGCGACAACGCGGTGCGCGTGCCAAAAATTCCGCCGCATGTCGCGGCCTTGCCGGAGCGAGCTTGCGGCGTGTACGACGCCGACCTGTCGCACCTGTGATGACACCGAATCAACATTTCGGCCTCTGGTTAACAAACGAAAGGTAAGACGATGAACCAACAAGCAGTGTTTAAGGCGATTGCCAGCGAACGCGACTACCAAGACCGCAAGTGGGGCACGCTTGCCGAGCACCCACACGAGGTAGGCGGATATCTCACGCTGATGGACGTTCACCTGCAGCGCGCAAAGGCCGCGTGGGCGGGCTCGAACAACGACACAGAAGCACTGGAGGCGCTGCGCAAAGTGTTAGCCGTTGGCGTGGCCTGCGCCGAACAGCACGGCATCCCAGGGCGCTCGCGTTCGCAGCCCGTGAGCGAGCGCATGCGCTCCGAGGGATTCCACCGCACCAAGGCCTGAAAAGTCCGAACTTTCGAGTTAGCCCGCTTTAACCGGAGCAGCAAAAACCATGGCAACTGACAGCTATTCGCCGAAGGAGGTGCCGAAGTGCCCACACTGCGGCCACGAAATGAACAGCGATGAGATGAGCTACGGCAGCCCGACCTGCGACGAAGACCTGTGGGCACTAGCACCCACTGAAGGGAGAGCGGTTGTTGAATGCCCGGCCTGCGACAAGCGCTATTGGGTCCAGGGCGGATACATACCGCAGTACACCTGCGCGTTTTCCGAGGAAGAGTTGTGACAACCTCCCACCTAACCAAAGCCGAAATCGACGACATCTGCGATCCGCTGAAGCTGCCATCAGCCCAGGTGCGCCACCTCGAGCGCCTGGGCCTCATAGTCAAGCGCAAACCCAACGGCCAGCCGCTGGTGGCCCGGGGTGAGTTCGAGCGGGTGATGATTGGTCGCCAGCCCGAAGCGGCGCACAATCCAGCCAGCCAACCCAACCGTGCCGCACTGCTGCAGCTGATCAAACCCAAGGGCAACAAGCATGGGCCGCAAGCGCATTGACAACAAACAGGGCCTGCCCGAGCGCGTCTACCTGCGCTCAGGCAGCTTCTACTACGTGCACCGCGGCACGAACAAATGGGAAAACATCGGCAAAGACCTGGCCACCGCCAAAAAACGCGCTGACCACTACAACGACCCCACCGGCACCTTTGGCACCCTGGCGTGGTACTTTGACCAATGGCTCATTGACTTCGAGCAGCTCGCGGCAGCGGGCAAAAAGTCACAACGCACCCTGAGCGACTACACCGAAGCCGCCATTCCCATCAAAGCCTTTTTCGGCCAAATGCTGCCCAGCGAAATCGGCCCGCACCACATCACCGAATACCTGGACATCGGCCTCAAGGCCGACCGCGGCACCCGCGCCAACCGCGAGCGCGCCGCCCTCAGCAGCTGCATGAGCTGGATGCTGCGCAACAACATGGGCAACCTCACCACCAACCCCTGCATGCGCGCCAGCGGCGTGCGCCGCAACCCAGAGAAAGCGCGCGAGCGCTACGTCACACACGAGGAATACCAAGCCGTCTACAAAGTGGCCCCACCCACCGTGCGCCTGATGATGGAGCTGGTCTACCGCACACTGCAGCGCCCAGAAATCGACGTGCTCGCCTGGACGCCCGCCAACATCAAACACAAAGCCGGCGCCCGCGTACTGCGAATCAAGCAGCACAAAACCAGCCGCACGGTAGACATTGCCTTGGTGGGCCGCCTGGAGGAGCTGATCACCCAGGCCATGGGCCCCGTTCCCGTCCTGCACCAGCCCCTCGTTCACACCCTCAGTGGCCACGCCTACAGCTACGACGGCATCAGCAGCATGCTCAAACGAGCGCAACAAAAAGCTGGCGTGCAAAGTTTCGGTTTCCGCGACCTCAAGGGCAAAGGCGCAACAGACATGTGGGTCGACGGCGAGCCCATCGAAAAAATCCAGCTGCTGTGCGGCCACGCCAACAAAAACACCACCGAGTCCTACATCAAAGCCAGGTGGCGCGAGACGGCGCAGCCAAATAAGCTGGCTGTCTAAGCCTCCAATATCCAGTGGTTTCAAGAAAATCACACGAGGCAGTCAGAAGAGCACAGAGGACGCAGATTATTAGAAACGCAGAACCCAAGAAGCCAGCGTTTATGCGGCCTGCATCGCGATTCAGCAATCCGACTGTTAATCCGTAGGTCCCTGGTTCGAGCCCAGGTCGAGGAGCCAATAAAATCAACGGGTTACGCCAAAAGCGTGACCCGTTTTGTTTTGGGATTTTGGAAGGTTTATTAGAAGTTTCCAATATCCAGTAGTTAAACCGGCATGCTGTATAAAATCACAGCATGGACTACTTTGTTTTGCGCCTTTATTCGGACGGCTGCCGCGTGCAGAAACAGGTGCGCAATGCAAGCCGGGTGCGCGGGGTGCTCAGGATTGGCACCGAGAAGGTTGGGCAGCGCAGCGCACTGGTGGCGCGGCTCACGCCTCACGAAGGGTTTAAGCCTATCCCTGCCCTGCTGGACGCGTCGCTCTTGGGAATGTCTGGCGAGAGCTGGATGCTCTCAGGGTTTGAGCTGCTGGAGATTGGGCCGCTGCGACGAGATTGCCTGGTTGGTCAGGCGTGGCTTGTTGAACCCGCTGCCACCCAGGATTTGATTGATGCTGAAGCCAGGCTTGCATCCACCCTGCAGAAGTTTGAAGCAAGCCAGGCCCAACTGGCTGGCCTGCAACGCGACTAAGGCGCTGGTGTGCGGTTGCGGCTGGTGGTCTGACCAAAGTAGTACCCAACCACGCCGCCGATGATGGCGCTGACAATGGACCCGGCCAGGCCTGCGCGAACGTCTGACGCCCATTCGGCAGTGCCGATGATGCCGATCAAACTCAAAACGATGATGTAGACGATGGGCAGCAGAGCACCGGCAATCCAGAAGCTGGGGCTGCGCAGCAAGTCGCCGGCGGCGCGGGCCTCGGTGTCCGCTTTGCGGGCGCCAGCAATGCCACCCCCGCCCGCTTCGTCCAGCTCCAGCCAGCGGCTTTGAATGGCCTGCGTGGCGGCCTGGAGTGCTGCGGGGTCTGCCTTGATGGTGTCGACAGCCTCTTGGGCGTTGCGTGCGCCCGTGGCGTCTTGCACGATCTGCACGGCCAGCTCGGCGGCCTTGATGTTGCGCTCGGCAACGTCGGATCCTGAGCCGAACAGTTTGCCGAGCTGGGGAATGGCGCTGATGATGGCGGGCAGCGCGGCGGCGATGAATGCGGGCAGTGGCATGGTGAACTCCTTCGATGTTGGCGCGTTGGCCACGGTTGTGGCCACGGTGGTGGCGGGTTGTGGTGCGGGCGTGGCGCTTGGGCCCAGTGCGGCCTGGGCACGCGCCCAGCGGGCTTTGCGGTCGGCGTAGCCGTTGAGGCCGCCGTTGACCTTGCGAGTGATGGTTTCAAAATCGCCCACGTCGGCCAGCGTATTGAGGTCACGGTCGCCCCAGTAGTCGGCGGCGCTCAGTGCTGCCCACTGTGGTTGCTCCAGCGCCTCGGCCTCTTGCTCGAAGTCGGGCACGTTGGGCACCAGGCGGGCACGCAGGCGGTCGCGCACGCGGGCGTAGTTGTAGCGGCCGGTGGTTTGAATGAGCCCCCGGCCACGGTAGCGCGAGCCGTCACCGGGCTGGGTGTTGCCAAGGTCTGCGCGGCCCTCGTAACGCTGCTGCGCTGGGGTTGGCCCCCACAGCTCGCTGACAAAACGCAGGGAGCCGGACTCGTGCCCTATCTGCGCCAGGAATGCCGCCAAGCGCTTGGGTGAGGTGATTTGGTAGGCATCGCACGCGGCGGCCAGGGGCGCTGCGAAACGCTCGGCGGCCGCGGCTGTGCAGCCAGTGGCACGCATGAGCAGGCCGGCGGTGATCATTTGTCTGCCTTGCCGTCCAGACGGTTGAAGATTTGACCAAGCATGTCCTTGATCTCGTTCATGCCGTCTTTCCAGTCCTCTTTGGGAACGTAGCTTTTGGGGAGGTCCTCGCGCAGGCGTGACAGGTCCTTGGTGACCTCTTTGACGGTCTGCCACATTTCGCGCGCGAACCAACCGATCAAAGCAATCATGATTGCGGACCCCAGGTTAAACAGCTCTTGAATGGTCATAAAACACTGAATGACTGCGTGGGCGTGATGCGCCACACGTTGGGTTCAAAACGGCGGCGGCCACCTGCAATGAATGCCGCCTCCACCAATTCGCTGCAGAACCAGCGCCCGGGATCCTCCCAGGGTTCACGAAACGGGATCCCCAGCACAGCACCCCAGTCGTATTTCTTACCCTTTTGGCTTATGGCAAAAACAACTGCCGCAAGCGGGTTCGGGCACTCGCGGCGCACCGCCACACAGGCGCTGGCGCGGGCCTCGAAAGCACGCAGCGGGGTTTCAACCACCCCGGTGCTGGCTCTGGCCTCGATCACGGTGTTGTGCGGCGTGACGATGCCGCAGTGCGCCCATGGACCCCACCACGACGCAGCGCGGATGGCCAGGCTGCCCACATCGTGGCTGCGGCTGTAGATGAGGGTGAGGTGACTCATAGATTCGGCGTGTACCGCTCATTGGGTGCAATTGGCCCGTCCAAAATTGCAGCGGCACGCCCCGACGCGATCAAACCAGCCGACTCCAACAACTGAACGCCGTCGCGCGTGTCGGCGCGGTCAAGGTCGATGTACATTGCAGACCGAATGCGGGCCATATCGTCACGAACAGACGCCGCTTGCTGGCGCGCAGATAGAGAGGCGGATGGATCGTCAATCGATGCCAGATCGGTGGCAATACGCTCAGGCTTTGTAAAGCGGTTCAAAAACGCGAGCACTGTGATGTGGCGCAACTCAGGCACCAACGGCGGCACGACCTGCTCAAAGGCTGAACCAGTCCAATGCTCGCCAACCTTGGCGCTGTCGAACGAGACCAGCGGGACCATGTCCGGGGCAACGATTTCAGCGTGGGTGTCAAGGACCGCCACAACGATGCCTTCACTATTGATTTGGGCGTAGTAATGGCGCATTACCATGTCTCCTCTATCTCAAAAACAGATCGCAATGCAGGTCCTCCTGAACCGAAACGCCTGGCTGTCAGAGTTGTGGAGTTCGTCAGCTCAGGCACAGACATCAAGTTTTCAGTTGCGTATGGACCGCCAGTGGTGGTGTAGGAGCCGAGATGTTTAATCTTGGTTTTTCCAATCACCACCGACGAAATCGTGGCTGTCGCAGTGTCCGAGCCCGATGCAATCAGCATGTCAACACGCTGAATTGAACGAACTGCGCCAGCCCCAATAAGGGCCCAATTGCTTGGATCTGCGCTTGGCGTTGTTGTGCTGGAGCCAGTGGACCCTGTGCGTCGGTACACGTGGTTACTGGCGGGACAAAGCGCAAATGCGTCCTGAGCCCACGTTCCGGCCGCCCACTTGGGGGGCTGGCCGCCGAAGTAGAGTGATGTTGTCGTCATGATTTAGACCAGTCCATAAGTTGCATTGCCGGTGTGCTGCAGGCGAATGACCTGCCGAGGGTCGCTGTAAACAATGGTGCCGGGCGACTCACCACGCAGCTTGGTGGAGCCGAACGCGATGGACGGGGAAATGGTTGTCAGCCCGCACGCCAACTCAATCACATCGTCTTGAGCCCAGGTTGTTGGCAATGTCAGCGTGACGCTGGCGGTGAACACATAACGCATGCCAGCCACCGCCGTGGTGTTTGACGACACCAACTGCACAGGCAGGGCGGCACCGGGAGCCACCGTGCCCAGCGACACCGTCCAATCGGTGAATGTGCCGCTGCCAAGGGCCACGCCCACCAGCACCGTGAGCGCACCCGTGCCACTGTTGTGCGCAGTGATCACGCCACCCATTCGCACACCAAACGGGTCGCTGGTGCGAGCAATCACCACGCTTTGGCCCACAGAATAGGCCTTGCCGGTTTGTATGGTGATGGTTTTTGATCCAGTGCCCACGGTAGTGCTGGTGGTGCTGGTCGCATTGGTGCCTGGAGCACCCAGCGCGCTTGCCGCCGATGCGGCGGCAGCGCTTGCCTGAGCCGCAGCCAAAACAACTTGTGCGGCACCGTTGGAGGCGGCGGCAGCAGCAGCCGCAGCCGCCTCCTCCGCGTTGTCGTAAACGTTGTCTGCGATGGCGTTGGCGCCCGGGTAAACATCCTCGCGCAGCCAGCGTATGAACTCGAGCAAGCGAGCGCTGAGCGTCAGCCTGTCGTTTGGGTCCGGTGCGGGCAGCAGCGGCCCGTCGATGGGGGTGGGTGATGTAGGCATCAGACGAATCCTTGAATATCAATTTCAACAATGGCGTGGTTGGGGCCTGCGGCTGTCACCTTGGCTTTACCGCGGCCAAATGCGCGCAGGTAGTCGTAGTTCACAAGCTGGCTGACGACGAAAGACGCAGGCCGCCCTTGCAGCCGATCAAATAACCCAAAGACACCGCGCGCCTGGGCAGCGTCGAGCTGGCCATTGCCACGAATACGCTTGGCAGAAAGACCATCCTCCAGAGAAACCGTGCCGTACTGGTCCACCTCAAAGCCGCCGTAGTAGTCGGACTCCACCGAGAAGCCGAACTCGGGCGCTCCAACACCCTCTCGCACCCCCATCACGATGGACCCAACCGACACCGGATTTGATGCCCCCACGGAACCCACTGTGATCGTGACTTCCGGCGAAGCCGTAGGCGGCAAATCAGAGAATGAAAAGTCGCTGCGTGTCACCCAGTCCGAGAAAAAGAACTCCCACACCGGGTCATCGGACATGAAAACGCGAAGCCCAGCCGTTTCGTCAAAAATCACCGCCCCGTCAGGCCCTTCCTTGATCAAAAGCCTGACGGTTTCGGCACCACCAACCCCGTACAAATCAACGTCATAAACGGTACCGGGCGACGTCGTGAATGACATGACACCATCGGCGTTGCTGCCGGTGTTTTTGTAGTAGTCACACCATGCCCACTTGTTGGTGGGGCGTGTGGGGTACCAGCGGTCTGCAGCCAGTTCGGGGGCAGTCGAATCCACGCCCGGGATGATGTTGGTGTACACCGTGTGCGTGGACACCCGGATCACCTCCTGCCCCTTGGCGTAGCTCGTGGCAGCATTCCAAACCGCCTCCCCCACGGTCAGGTCAGGCTCTGCAATGCTGCTGGCGGTGAAATTGGCATCGTTGATGTCGCGCCCCAGCAGCACGGTGATTTGATCGGTGCTCACAGCGCCACCTCGCGAGTCCTAAACGGAGCACGGCCCTTGACGGCGCCGTCCACTGTGTCCGCAGTTGCGGCAGTTGACTTGCTGATGCTGGCGGTGTTTTCTTTGATGGCTTTCAGCTCATCAGTCAACGCACGAACCTGCTCAGTCAGCGCAGCCATATCAGATGAGGTCTGCTGCGCAAACGACCCAACCGGTGCTGGCGCGCTGTAGCCGGGACCTGAGTAGCTGGACGAATAGCTGCTTGGCTGCGCCGATCCATCAATGCGGTCACGCGCAACCATCAGGCTTTGCAAAACCGTTCCGCGCTTGAGCTGCACCTCCAGCGCAGAGCCGGTTTTTTCGGCAACAGCAATGTAAGACTGCCCCGCCTTGATCAACTCTTTGTAGGCTTCTTGGTCAGCCGGGTTTTGCGCCAACCTGGAATTGGCCAGGTTGAATTGCTGCTCCAGATACTTTTCACCGCCTGGCCCAGACTGAGCAACGATGCCGCGAATTCGGTTGATCTCATCAGTGATGGCGTCCCCGATACCTCCCCAGGCCTTTTGCGCCTCTCGGCCAGCTCGCTCGGCATCTTCGGCAGCTTGAATCCAGGGTGCATTTGCCCTAGCCACGTCTGCGCCGTTGGCTGTGTATTTGTTGACCTCTGCGGCAGCAGCGGCAACACCCTGAAGGCTTCCGGTCAGCCCGCTCATTGCAGACGTGACACCATTCAAGCCGGTGTTCAATTGAGCAAGTGCCATTTGCACAGCAGGGCTAGATATGACCTGCGTGTAGAGCTTGATTTGAGCTTCAGCCTGAGCAACAAAATCATTGATCGTTGCTTGCGACACTGCGGAGCTAACCACGCCGCCAGTTGCGATGGCCTGCAACATTGGGCCTATGATTTTGTTTGTGAATGACTGCGTGATGTTGTCTGCAACACCGTTTGCTAGCGCATTGTTAAAACCGTTGATAACAATGTCTGAGAGTCTTTTCCCGAGGTCTTCTTGTGTGAGCCGACCTGTCAGTCCGTCACGTAGGACGCTGGAAATTGATCCAATGCCTATCCCTGCATTTGTGAATAGGTCATCCCATGCCTTTTTCGTTTCTGCGGCGGCATTAGCAGCAGCTTCAGCCGCCGCAGACGCAGCATCTACTGCTGGCACTAATGATGCAAACTCATCGCTGAGATTTATGAGGGACGCGTAAAGACTCTGCCCTGCGGCGCTGCTGATGTTGATGCCCTCAACTAAGTCTCGGAATCCTTGACGGGAATCCGGCAGTGCGACACCCAACTTTTTGAACTCATCAGACAGTTGCGACAAACCAAACTCTTGGCGCTCACTGTCTGTGAAAAAGTTTGCGAAATAGGAATTTATGGAGGCGCTGAATTGATCTATGCCGCCAGCGCCCTTAATGATGCTTGCAAGAGCATCATCGGAAGCAGAGCCGAGAGAGCCGATTGCTTTTTGCATCACGGCAATCTGAGCCCTGAAGACTCCAACTTGATCAACCAACGCGCCGATTTGTTGCAGTGTTGCGTCAGAGCCCAAGTCTGCAAATGCATCGCGCACGTACTGCGGCAGAGATGACATGCCTTTGATGGCATCAAGCGTCATTGACTGCACGTCATTCGTGAATTGCTTAAAAGCTTGCTCCGCATTGTTTGTGTACAGCGCAAACGCACCTGGTTGTCCGCGATTTGCGGCTAAGTCTGCAAACGTTGCGCCCTCTCGGTTTAACGAGAACTGAGCGGCTGATGCGTCTTTCCCGTCCGCTGCAAATTGGATGTTTGCGCTGTAGTTCGCCCCTGAGCCTCCAAAAGTCTTGTCTAAAGCGTTGAGCGAACCAATAGAGCCGAGCCCGAGATACCTCAGGGCATCGTCTGTTTGCTGGCTGAAGTTTCCAGCTAAGTAGGCCCCCCTATCGCTGCGAGCGCCGTTAGCGTCTACATTCACCACACTTCCAACGTGAGGTGTCGCCTTGTACTTAAGTGCGTCAATCAAGGCAATGGCAGCTCCAACATAAGGCATAGCAGAGCCCAATGCACCCAGAGCAGTCCCAAGACCTCCGCTGATATTTCCTGCGCCAAGTGCCGTACCGGCTGCGCTGAATGCGCCACCTAAACCGCCCTCGCCGCGTGCTGCGCTGAAGCCAGCACCTATGCCGGGAAAGAAATTGCCGGTGACGTTCTGTAGCCCGTTGAACACTCCGCTCAGCGGGTTATTAAACCCAGAAAATCCACCAAACAAAGATCCAAGACCACCACCCGATCCCCCGCCACCAAACCCTATACCACCTAAAACCGACTGGATTCCACCAGCGATAGGCGCCAGCGCAAACTGAATGATCGGCTTCAAGACCAACGTCTTGAACATGTTTTTGAGCGTGTCGCGGAAGTTTTCAGCGAAACCCTTGCCGTTTTCAAAGCCACGCAGCAGTGCATCGGTGAGGCTGCTGTTGATGGATTCAGCGGAGCGCTTGGCCTCTTGCTCCATCTTCTCGAAAGCCTTGGCAGCTTCTTCTGCTTGCTTTTTGCCAAAGTCGAGTGCCTCGCCCTCCTTTGTCACGTCGATCAAACGCTCTTGGGCTGCGATTTGAAGCTCAAGGGCCGCGATCACCTCGGGCAGCACGTTGTCGCTGGACTCCATGTCTGCCAAGGTCTTTTTCATCTGCGCCAGCGTGACGGCCTCGATTGCCGCCTTGCTCAAGCCAAATGTTTTGTTAGCGAACTCCTGGGCCTTGACCTTGTCGGCAATGGCATCGGCCACTTTGAATTCAGCGTCGATCTGCTTTTTGACCTCTTCGGCAAGCGCCTTCATGGCCTCAAGGCGGGCCTTTTCTGCATCAGCTTCATCCTTGCGGTACTTAACCATCACGGGCTGCTGCGCGATGTAAAGGTCTTGCAGTCGGATGATTTCAGCGATGGACAACCCCGCCTTCTTGCCACCTTCGGCCAGCAATTGAAAGTTCTTGGCAAAGTCGGCGTCAAAGCCGGTGTCTTTGGCGGTGAGTTTGGCGACGAGCTTGACGTATTCGTCGGCGGCGACTTTGGCAGCCTTGCCAGCACCATCAACCTCTGGGGCTGTCTTTGCAGCCTGCTTGGCAACCGATGCCAAGGCTTCAACAGTCGAGTTGCCAGCCCCATCCCAGACAGTTTTTATTCCTGCGCCAGCCTGCTGCCAGCTTGCGGAAATATCAGCAGCCATGTTGGAGACGATGCCCTTCACCTGCCCGAAGTCGCCATTCAAAATGGCAGCAATGGCTGCGCCCACACCCCCCAAGGCCATGCCAACCGTCTTGAATGCCTGAACAACTCCAACACCGGTGGAATACAAGGCCTTGAATGCAAAGCCCAGACCGTCTGCCACGTTTTTCAGCGTGTCTCCGCTGGTGGCACTGTCAAAGAACTGACCGGCCAGCGTGGACAGCGTAGGCAGCAACTGAGCAGCAACCTGACGCCCAATGCCCTGAACACCCTGCCCCATCAGGTCCAAGGTGTCGTTGAATTTCTCCGCGTCCTTCGCGGTTTGTTCGCTGATGGTGAGCCCCAGCTTTTCAGCCATGGAATCAAACTCATCAAGCGCAGCAGCGCCCCCATTGAGCAGAGGGATCAACTCCGCGCCCGACTTGCCAAAAATGGCCATGGCCAGCGCTGTTTTTTCCGCCCCATCTTTGTAGCCAGCGAACTTGTCGGAGACCTCACCGATCATTTGGCGGGTGCTTTTGAGCGTGCCGTCCTGGTTGCGCACACTCAGGCCCATGGCAGTGAAGGCATCAGAGCCATCCGCCATGCTCTTGGACATCTTGGCGATGCTACTTTGAAGCACCTCAGCGCCAAGACCAGCCTGCCGGTAAGCCAACTGCATGCCCGCCACATCTTTGACGGCCAAGCCTGTCTTCTGGCTCATTTTGCTCATCTCGTCGGCAACATCAATGGCACCGCGCACGAAAGCAGCCATGCCAGCTACAGAAAGGCCAACACCGATGCCAGCGAGGGCCTTCATAGCCATTTGCGCGGCCATCTGCATCTTGCCGGCGGCACCCTCCACAAGCTGCTGCGCCTTGCCCATGTCCCGCTGCAAGCTGGACATGTTGGCGCTCATTTCGATGACAAGCTGGGCGACCGTACTCATGTTCGTTTCAGTTGCTTTGCAAACGCTGTGAACTTGCCAGCAGCGGCGTGCTTGACAGCGGGGTCATCATCTGGAGGGCTGGGGTTGTCAGCGAAATACTCTTGCACGTAAGCGCGACTCGCGAGAAGCAAGGATGCAAACTCAAACGGGTTGATGCGGTGGCCACTGAGCGCCGCCCACGCGGAAACCTCTTGCGCGCTGAGTGGGCAGGCCCCCATGCCACTTGAGCAACACCAACCCAGCTCATCGAGCCATGCAACCCAATGCGCTGGCGCTTCAGGCATGCTGATGGGTGCATCCCGATCAAGCAGGGCCTTGCCCCGCGTAATGTTTGATGCCTTGCCATCAGCCGCCTTGGGGCAGACGTTGAGCCAAGCGTGCTTGCGCGCATAAGCGATCAGGCCGATGCGCTGGACGAGAAAAAATTGGACAGATCGTTCAGATGAGCACGCACCTGATCAGCAACATACTTGAGCCGCAAATCGCGGTAGATGGCCGCAGGGCCACCCTTGTAGGGGAAGTTATCAAAGCGATCTGTGACGGCAGTCAAAAACTTCGCGTCAGCATCGCGGTCTTCTTCCTCTTTGTTCTTGCGCTTGTTGCCCATGGCGGTAGCCATGGCGGCCATGCCGCGTTTGGCAACCTCACGGTCGATGGCATCCTTTGCCGCTACAAACTGCTCAGTAGCAGGCCCATACAGGTGCACCACGACGCGCTCGCCGTTGTAGAGCATCGGTTCTCCATTGGGCAGGTCAAGTTTGAGTTCGCTGGTGTCAGCCAAGTAGAAGGCTTCGAAGCCGGTGATTTCTGGTGCGTTCATTTGATATCCTTCGCGGGTGTGTTGTTGCCCGTGGCCCACCGGGCCGCACCCCGCGAAAGGCGCGAACCCGGCAGACTCGGTGCCTGGTTGAGAAACTGGGGTCGGTGTGGGCCTGTGGTGATTACGGTGCGTCGACCACCAAGGTGTTGCCACTCGATGGCGTTGTGACGCCGATGTCATATGGGGCCTTGATCACATCGTTGATGCCGCCGTACTGGCTGCCCATCTTCATGACCTTGCCTCTGAAATAAATCTTGGTACCGTCCGGCTCTTCGACGGCGAACGAGTAGTCGGCGGTGGACGCGTAGGCGGCGATCATCAGCGTTTGGCCTGCGTCGTCGCGGTCAAGTGCGCAAACAACGGAAACATCAAGCGGCTCTTCCGCCCCCTTGTTGGTGGACGTTTTGCCGGTGGTGAGGTTAGCAAAACGAACCGGGGCTTTGGCCAAAACCAGGTCGCCGACGCTTTCCAACTCGCCAACGAGGGTGTAGGTGAGCGCGGCAAATCCGGCTTCGTTGTGGGTGGCGGGCAGGCCCGCGCTGACGGAAAGTTTGGTGCCTGACGAGGCGGTGGTGGACATGGTGTGCTCCTTTGGGTTTGGTTAGGGGTGGCGGGATCAAATTGCCGTGGTGGGGTCACCCTGTGGGGTGGCATAGAAAATCTCGAAGCGCTGGCGGCCCACGGCAATGGGTTGCTCGCCTGTGTAGTCTTCGTCTGCCGCAAAACCTGCCGGGGTGACTTGCTTGACGCCTGCCACGTTGGCGGTTGCAAAGATGGACTCCACTTCGGCCAAGAGTGCATCGCGGGCGCTTGCATAGCTACCGGTTTGTTTGACTTCGGCACTGACCTCCAGCACCAAACGCCGGTTGACGCGGCGTGTGGCGGCGGGGCCCATGGTGGCCACCTCTTGGGGCTCGGCAACGTCCACCACGGTGAGTGCGGGGAATACGGTGCGCGGGCGGCTGGGGTGGTCGAACACGTTGGCACCGGCAGCGGTGCTGCCTGCGGCCAGCGCAGCCACAAAGGCTTCACGGATGGTGGCGCGCTGGTGGCTCATGCTTGCAGCTCCAGGGGCAGCACCGTCCAGCCGGTGCCATCGGGCTGCACGTTGCGGACTTCGTAGGTGGCAGCGCCGATGACCAAGGTGCCGCCCTGTGCCACACCGGCCACCTGCGCGGCAGCCGTTGGCAGGCTGGCCGTGGGCTGGCGGCTGGCCATGCCGAAGGACTCGGCATAGGCGTTGTCGAATATGACGCGCAGCGGCTGGCCGTTGTAGGTTGCATCAACCCCTTCGGCTTGCATGTACACGTCAAATTCTTCTTGGTAGGGCATGGTGGCGAGCCTGCTTACTCGGCTGGCTTGTCTGCTGGCTTGTCTGCCTTCTTAGGCTTGCCAGCAGCAGCAATGTCTTCATCGGTGGCCAAGCGTGCACGGCCAGCGCCGACGAGTTCAGCCGCAGCGGGGTAGTCGATGTTTTTCAGAACCTCGCCAACCGCACGGTGTTGGCCGTCGAACTTGACGGCATCGGTGATGACGATGGAGATTTGTTTGGGGTTTTCGGTAGACATGGTGTTTTCCAAATTGGGTTGTGAAAATTGGCTTCAGTTGACGGGCCGAAGCCCGCCAAGAGACGTCACGTGATCAATCAGGGTGTGAGCGCGTCATCCATCACCGCGAATGCGCCAGGCTGGCGGCAGACGAAGTCGAAGAACTGGTTGATGGTGATGACGAGCTGCGCGTTTTTGGCCAGGGTGTAGGGGTCAACCACGATGTCGATGCCGCCGAACAGGCCCAGCACAAACATGCTCCAGTCGCTGGAGAAAATCAGCGATGAGCAAACACCGGAGCTTGAACCTTTGGTTAAGTTGCTTGGCACGTTGTTGGTGACCGCTGCCGCGTAGCCGTTGAGAGGCTGAGCGGAGTTGTCCCAAATGAACGGCAAGTTGGTGCCCTTCTGGGTGTTCTTAAATGTGTTGCGCACCTTGGTGTTGATGAGGTAGCCCGCGCGGTTGGTGCTGGCCGCATTGGCGTTTGCGCAGGAGGCCTCCAGGCCTGTGACGTGCGACCAGTTCACGGCCAGGCCGTTGGCGCCACCCACCACGGAGCCGAGGCCGGACACGTTGCGGATGCCACGTGCGTTGTCGCCTGAACCACTGCCGTTGATGCCTTGGTTCTCGAGCAACACGGCAGCGGAGTCGAGCAAGTCGCTGCGCAGCATGTTTTCAATGCCCATCTCGCCCTGGATAACAGCCTGCTTGGAATACTCCACGTAAGCACCCATGCGCTTGGGCGACAGGGTTGTTTTCGCGGTGGTCGGCTGGGTTTCAGCAGCAGCGGCAATTTCGGCCAGCATGGCCAGGGTGCCCGCCACCGTCTTGCGTGGAATGTCGAGGTTGGCGCTGAGGCCTGGCAGGATGGTGAGACCCAGGCTGCCCATCACCAACGCTGGGCGCAGCACGTCGGTGTAGAGGTCAGTAGCCAGGCCGGTGGCCACCAGATTGCCCGCTTGCGTGGGGGTGCCGACGTTGAAATCGCGCTTGCCCATGGCGAGGACGTCAGGCGGGACAAAGATGCCGCCAGCTTCACGACCGGTGATGCGTGCGATTTCTTTGGACACTTCGCGCTCAAAACTTGCGTCTACGTTGACGCCTTGCAGCTGCGACTGGATGGCACGCACCAGGCTGTAGCTGCGGGTTTCCTTGGGCGTGAGGCCCAGGGATGCGGTGGTGGTCACATCCGTGGCGCCACTCTCCATGCGCTGCATGATGAGGTCTTGGAATTTCTGCGCGTCGGCACCGTCAGCGATGGCGCGGGATTCGTCGCCGGGCTTGAGCCACTTGGCATAGGCACCAGCCAAACGGCTGATGGCGGCCACGTTGTTGCGGAAAGCTTCGTCGCCCGTCAGGGGCTTCTCTGCGGTAGCTTGAGTCATAGGTTGCTCCTTTGGGGACTCGGTTTTGATGTGCACCACGGGATGCGGTGCGGTGGATTCCTGGACACTGCGGCCAATGCCAACGGTCATGTCTGCGGGAATGCTGACGAGGCTGCACTCCAGTGGCAGCCAGTCGGTGACGCGGTAGGTGGAGACGTCGCCAACTTGTTTGACGAGCTCGAGCTCGCGGATTTCGTAGCCCACACTCACGTTGACGCGCACGCCGTCTTGGGCGTCTTGCATCTCGGCTTCGGCCAGTTCGCTGCGGCCAAAGCGCACCACGGCGCGGGCGCGTTGGGTGGATGCGTCAACCCAGGCGCGGGTGACCACGCCAATTTGCTCATCGCGGTTGTGGTTGCACAGCAAGGGGGCGCGGCCACTGGCCATCCAGCCCATGTCGACCTCACCAGCCTTGTGGCCGAGCACTTCCACGCCCCACCAACGTTCGTAGGGCTGCTCACTGCTGAAGCTGAGCTCTGTCTCGCGTGTTTCAGGGTCCACTCCACCGGCACGGATGGCGGTGCTGGAGTAGTCCACCAGGGCGGGCACGTTGGCGCGCTCTTCGCCTTCTGGCGCTTCGGTGGGGACGGTGCTGAGCACGTCGGCCAGGCGCAAGCGCTGGCCTACCTTGAGGCCTGCAAGGGCTTGCTTGATGGCGATGCGGCCGGGGGCATCTTCCCGGCTCCAGTAGCGGTGTGCGAGCAGTGCGCTCATGGGGCATCCTCTTGGGGTGGTGTGGTGTTGTTTTCTTCGTCGTCAGCTTCGGGGTCCACGGGCTTGGACGCGGGCGATGCGGGCTTGGTGACGGAGAGGCCTTTGTCTTTGAGCTGCTGCTGGAAGCGGGCTTCGTCGTCGAGCACGTCGTCCAGATCAACCCCTTGCTCGTCGGCCACGCTGCGGTGGCTGCGCAGCTTGTTGTCGATGGCGGTGACGGCGGCGGTGATGTCTTTTTGCGGGTCAACCCAGGCCCAGCGGCGAGGCTGGAAAGTGGCGGCATCTGCCCACTTGGCAAAGGTTTCTGCGGGCAAGGCTTTGCCACTTGGCAAGGTGATGGCGCCCTTGATCAAGGCGGACTCCAGCCAAGCCTCAAACACTGGGCGCACGAATGACTCGATGAGCCAGTTTTGCAAGCCCATCCAGTGCTGACGCTCAGACAACTCGGCAATGCGTGCCGAGCTGTAGTTCACGCCGGTCATGTTGCCGGTGAGGTTGTGGTGGGCGACGTTGAGGCCAGCGGACACGCCATGCAAGCAGGCCGTGACGAACGAGTCAAAGTTCTGGTGCGGGTAGTCGGGATTGAACGACTCAAAACCCACGCCAGGAGGCAACGCCTCAAGCATGCCCGCCTCTACGTCTTGCACCAGATTACCGGTGGCGTCTTTGTAGTCGGACACCTCCATCGCATCGGCCGGCGCATCTTTGTCGATGGTGTAGAAACCCATCTTGGCCGCGCCGATCTTGGCAGCCTGGACGGCATATTGCTCGTAGCTGTCGAGCGTGTTGGCGCGGCGCAGGACGGCAGCAGTCCATGGGTAACCGCGCAGTTGTTCGGGCCGCTCGGCCACAAAGCCGTGCAGCACGTCACCGGCAAGCACACGCCGCACACCGGCTTGCGAGCCCATGAGGCTGTGGGCGTCTCCAGGGTGAGAGCCCTGCAGGTGGTAGGCCACGGGGACGCCGAAAGGTGCAACCTCAATGCCCATGCGGATTGTGTTGCCTGCTGCGGCACCGGCTGCGGCGTTGTTGTTGACCTGCAGGCGGTCAATGTCGAGCACTTGCAGGGCGTAGCCGTATTCGAGCGATCGGCTGCGCACTTGGCGCGTGAGGTAGCCGCCATCACGGGCGGCCTGGGCGACCACCAGGCGGCAGATGTCAACAAAGCTGAGTTGGCCGGTCACATCGCAAGCACCACGGCGGCACCAGCGCAGCCAGTGGCGCTCGATGGTGGCGTTGCCGAGTTCGTCCAAGGCTTCGGCCTGCATGTTCAACTTGGCACGCACCTGCAGGCGGGCGCCGGTTGCGCCCACCACGTTGTCTTTGACGAGCTGGATGTAGCGGCGGCCGATGTCTGTGTTGACGCACCAGTCGCGGCTGCGGGCGATCAAAACTGAAAGCTGGCCTTCGAGGTCCGCATTGATGCCGCTGTTATGACTGACCCAGCCAGCGGCCAAGCGGTCGTAACCAGCCGCGCTGAATGCACGCTGGCCGCTGACATGCGCGAATGCGGGCTCAACCGGCTTTTGCGGCACCACGGCGCGGCGCGGCATGGCGCGGCCGGTGTGGGTACGGAAGGCGGCCATGGCTTGCTGCATTTCGCGGTGAGCGGCCTGCTCGCGGCGCACGCGCTCTTGGCCTGCACGCCAGTTGGTGAGGATGGTGCTGCCGGCGGCCATCACATGCACCTCATGAGGATGCGGCGGCGGCCACCGGTAGTGGGCAGGCCCTTGGCGGCGCGTTCGCGGTTGACCTCGGTTTCAAACTCGCGCTTGAGGCGCAACAGGTCAGGGATAGCGTAGCTCTTGAGCTGGCGACCGTTGACGGTGTATTCCTGCACGCCGCTGCTGGCCTTACCCGCGAGCATGGCGTTGACGTTGGCCAGGGCCAATTCAAAGAAACTGCGCGAGTCTGCGCCCTGGGTCTGCGTGGCCGGGTTGGGCGTGACGGTGATTTCGCCACCGCGCTCGAGCGTGATGCGGTGCGCGCCATTGGTGACCCATACGGCCCAACCGTAAACACCGGGCACCCAGTTGGCGGTGACGCTGGGTGATGCGATGAGGCGGTAGGTGGACGAGTCGAGCTCGGTGGCGGTGAGCGTGATGCCGGGCTGGGCTGGCGTGGAGAAACGAGGGGTCAGGCGGTACTGCAAGGTCCAGCCATCGCTGGGCGGGTAGCCTTCAGCGGTGGTGGTGAAGTCGAGGGTGTCGCCTGCGACAAGTTCTTGCAAATCCATGCACCGA
>Ga0315903_10001214_pt1 | contig 38907 bp, 39 predicted proteins | sample LakEriMetagenome_7_FD_203524 | JGI IMG/M metagenome (GOLD analysis project Ga0315903, IMG submission 203524) | Freshwater fungal communities from buoy surface, Lake Erie, Ohio, United States - Buoy 2 MA119 | ecosystem: Environmental > Aquatic > Freshwater > Lake | place: USA: Lake Erie, Ohio... | reverse complement strand
AGCGCAGAACTAACCCTTATCTGAAAGAATTGCGTTCATGAAGCGCGAGAAGATCATGGCACCGAAAGGTGTGAGTGAATACCTTCCTCCGCGTTCTGCCTCATTCGAATGGGTGCGAGAGAAACTGATCAACCCTGCAAAACTGGCGGGTTATCAATTAATGGAATTACCGGTCTTTGAAGATACGCAGTTGTTCTCCCGCGGAGTCGGTGAATCAACCGATGTTGTAAGTAAAGAGATGTACACCTTTGAAGATCGCGGTGGTCGTTCGATCACCTTGCGCCCAGAAGGAACTGCTGGAGTGATGCGTGCTGTGATCGAACATTCACTTGATCGCGGTCAGCTACCAGTCAAGGTTTATTACTCTGGTGCCTTCTTCAGGGCGGAACGACCACAGGCGGGGCGTTATCGTCAGTTCTACCAGGTAGGTGTTGAATCAATCGGCATAGATGATCCAGCCATCGATGCTGAAATCATTGCATTGGCTGATAACGCATTTAAAAGTATTGGTTTGAAGCGCTATCGACTTGAGATCACATCACTGGGAGACCAAGCCTCGCGAGCTGCTCATCGCAGTGACCTCGTGCAATTTTTAGCGGGATTAGATCTCGACGATGCCACAAGAGCGCGCGCTGAAATTAATCCTTTGCGTATATTCGATGATAAGAGAGAAGAGATAAAGGCGCTGATGGTGGGTGCTCCACTTCTTGTGGATTATCTGACCACTGAATCAAAGGCCAACTTTGATCAAGTCTGTTCCTATCTTGATGCCCTCAAGATTTCTTACGTTATCAATTCACGCATGGTCCGAGGTCTTGATTACTACACAGGGACTACCTTTGAATTCGTTCATGAGGATCTGGGTGCGCAATCCGGGATTGGTGGCGGTGGACGCTACGACGGGCTGATGCACACGCTAGGTGGATCAGATCTCTCAGGAATTGGATTTGGATTAGGTGTAGATCGTGTACTACTTGCAGCTGAGGCCGAAGGGGTACTTGCACTCAGTGAATTTGTGAGCGACCTCTATCTGATTCCACTGGGTGAATCTTCCAAACAAGCAGCGTTGTTGTTGGCACAGGAGTTGCGCGGTGATGGGTTTCAAGTAGAGATCGCATTTGGCGACAGGGCTCTGAAAGGCGCCATGAAGGCTGCCGATAAATCTGGAAGCGCATATGCGATCGTCCTCGGGGATGCAGAGATTTCCAGCGGCGTAGTTGAGCTAAAGCGCATGAGTGATGGACACGTTTCCTCGGTTAAGATGAGCGAATTAAAGAGCGCTTTATCTGAGAGAAAGTAGCAGTAATAATGATTCGTACACATGATGCCGGCTCCTTGCGTGCTTCTCACGCTGGACAGACAGTCACCCTGGCAGGTTGGGTTGCTCGTCGCCGCGATCATGGCGGAGTTGCATTTATTGATCTACGAGATGCGACAGGTTCCGTTCAAGTCGTCATCCGTGATGAAGCTCTAGCGGGTTCTTTACGTGCAGAGTGGTGCCTTGCCATCACCGGTGAAGTCGTGGCACGTCCTGCAGGTAATGAGAATTCTGGACTTCCTACTGGCGCGATTGAAGTGATGGGGGATGCTGTCACTGTATTAAGTGAATCAGCACCACTTCCGTTTCCAGTTGATACCGGAGTTGAATCTGATATTTCAGAGGAGATTCGTCTTCGCTATAGATATTTAGATCTTCGACGTGAAGGACCAGCTGCAAATCTTCGTTTGCGTTCTCGAGTGACATCGGCCATCAGGCGCGCAATGGATGATCTGAACTTTCTCGAAATTGAAACACCGTACTTGACTCGTTCAACACCTGAAGGAGCGCGAGATTTTCTCGTACCTGTTCGACTTCAGCCAGGCAGTTGGTATGCCCTACCGCAGTCACCTCAGTTGTTCAAGCAGCTACTGATGGTCGCAGGCATGGAGCGTTACTATCAAATTGCTCGTTGTTTCCGGGATGAAGATTTTCGTGCTGATCGTCAACCAGAATTTACGCAATTAGATATTGAGATGTCTTTTATCGACCAGGCCGACATTATTGCGGTGGCTGAAAAGATTTTGGTTGATATTTGGAAAGATAGTCTCGGTTACACCATACCAACGCCTATTCCTCACATGACATATCGAGATGCCATGAATCGTTTCGGTTCAGATAAGCCAGATCTTCGCTTTGCACAAGAATTAGTTGATGTAACAGATTTCTTTAAAGCGACACCATTTAGAGTCTTCCAAGCCGAGTACGTTGGCGCGGTAGTAATGCCGGGTGGAGCGAACTCACCACGACGTGAACTAGATGCATGGCAAGATTGGGCGAAGGCGCGCGGAGCTAAGGGTTTGGCATACATCCTACTCAACGACGACGGCACTCTCGGGGGTCCGGTATCGAAAAATATTTCTGAGGAAGAACAAGCGGGAATTGCTGCAACCGTCGGTGCACACAAAGGCGATGCTATTTTCTTCGCCGCCGGCGATCAGAGAACATCTCAAGCATTGCTCGGTGCAGTGCGAATCGAAATCGGAAAGCGTTGTAATCTCATCGAAGAAGGTGCTTGGAAGTTTCTTTGGGTCGTTGATGCACCCATGTTTGAACCCACCGATGATGGAGGATGGACTGCTGTCCACCATCCATTTACCGGTCCCAAGCCAGAGTTCACTTCTACGTTCTCACAGGATCCTGCCAATGCACTTGCCTACGCTTACGACATTGTCCTCAACGGTACCGAACTCGGTGGTGGCTCGATTCGTATTCACGATAAAGAGATCCAGCGAGAAGTTTTCCGTGTTATCGGTTTGAGCGATGAAGAGGCAAACAGCAAATTCGGCTTCTTGTTAGAAGCTTTCAATTACGGCCCACCACCTCATGGTGGAATTGCTTTAGGTTTAGATCGAGTGTGCGCTCTATTAACAGGCAGTGAATCTATCCGTGAGGTTATTGCCTTTCCAAAGACTGCAAGCGGTGGAGATCCATTAACTGGCGCACCAACTCCAATCACAACGGCGCAGCGCCGTGAGAGTGGCATCGACTACAAGCCAGAAGTGCCCGCCAAATAAGCCGATCGGGTAGGCTTCTCGCATAGAAGTTCTAGGTCGAAATTGGGGAACGATATGAGTCCAGGCGGTATTGCAGCGATTATCTGTGCGGTGGCACTTCTGTTCATCGCCGTAGCTGTGGCATATGCAGTGGTTCGTCTTGGTCGTTTTATTGACGAGGCAAGCGTTTCACTCGCTGCTCTCACTACAGAAACAACTCCCTTGATCAAAGAATCAACTCGAACTCTTGAATTGGTTAATAGTCCGCTTGAATCGTTTGCAAAGATTTCAAAGAACGTTGAGCAGGTAACAACAAAGGTGTCCGAGGTAGCAACGGACTTCATTGATCACAGTGGACCAGCAGTTAAAGTCGCTAGTGCACTTATTTCTGCCGCCCAAGCCGGCAAAGGCCGCGAAAAGAAAAAGAAGAAGAAGGCTGAGTGAGTGTAGTTCGTGGAATCAGCGGAGATCCGCGCACGTTGGTTGCGCTTTTTTGAATCAGGTAACTCGCTCGGGTTAGACCATACAGTCGTCCCTTCAGCATCCCTGATTGCCGATGATCCGAACCTTCTACTCGTGAACGCGGGAATGGTTCCATTTAAACCCTTCTTTCTCGGCGAAGTCACGCCACCATACGCACGTGCGACATCGGTACAAAAATGTGTTCGCACCCTTGATATTGATGAAGTGGGAAAGACAACACGTCACGCATCTTTCTTCCAAATGTGCGGAAACTTTTCTTTTGGTGATTATTTCAAAGAGGGTGCCATCGCACTTGCATGGGAATTGCTGACAAAGCCGGTCTCCGAAGGTGGTTACGGATTTCCCGAGGAACGCCTATGGGTAACGGTCTACCTCGATGATGACGAGGCAGCAAATATCTGGCATAAGAAGATTGGCGTTCCGCTGGAGCGAATTCAACGTCGCGATATGGCCGATAACTTTTGGTCGATGGGAGTTCCCGGGCCGTGTGGTCCATGCTCAGAGATTTACTACGATCGTGGCCCGTCATACGGAATAGACGGTGGACCGATCGCTGATGAAAATAGATATCTTGAAGTATGGAACCTCGTCTTTATGCAGAACGAACGCGGAGAGGGTGGCGGCAAGGACGGTTTCCCAATTCTTGGTGAGCTTCCTGCGAAGAGCATTGATACTGGCTTAGGTTTAGAGCGAATGGCGGCTCTACTTCAGGGCGTTGAAAACATTTACGAAATTGACACCACAATGCAAATTCTCAACCGTGCATCTGAACTCTCTGGTGTCACCTATGGCAAGAACGAAAAATCAGATATCTCACTTCGAGTCATAGCAGATCACGCGCGAACAGCGGCGATGTTGATTGGCGATGGCGTTACACCCGGTAATGAAGGTCGCGGATATGTTTTACGTCGAATGATGCGCCGCACGATACGAAATATGCGTCTTCTTGGAAGTAACGATCCGAGCATGGTCTCACTCACCCAAGCAGCGATCGGTGCGATGGGGGCTCAGTACCCTGAACTGCAATCTGATTCAGCACGAATTCTTTCTGTCAGCGCTTCCGAGGAAGAGAGTTTCTTGCAAACGCTCAAGAGCGGAACAATTATTTTTGATACCGCAGCACAGGTGATAAAAAAGACAAACTCGACCGTCATGGGCGGAGAAGATGTCTTCAAGCTCCACGACACCTATGGTTTTCCTTTCGATCTCACTCTTGAGATGGCTCGTGAAGTAGGTCTGGAAGTTGATGAGGCTGGATTCACCCGACTAATGAAAGAACAGCGCGAACGGGCTAAGGCAGATGCGCGTGAGAAGAAGAGTGGGCATACAGATCTCAGCGAGTACAAAAAGATCGCCGATGATAAAGGTCGCACAGAGTTCATCGGATATTCCGAGATGTCTTCAGAATCTAAAATTCAAGCAATTGTTGTCGATGGCCTCAGCACATCATCGGCCGATCAAGGAGCAGATGTTGAAATCGTTCTTGATCGCACGCCGTTCTACGCTGAAGGTGGCGGACAGTTGGCAGATGGCGGAACGATCACTCTGCATGATGGAACGGTCATTGAGATTGATGATGTGCAAAATCCTGTTCCCGGATTATCTATACATAGAGGACGTGTTCTCAAAGGTTCTGTGCAAGTAGGTCAATCAGCGCTAGCCGCCATCGATAACGAGCGTCGCAACGCTATTTCACGTGCTCATACAGCAACGCATATGGTCCATAAAGCTTTTAGAGAAGTACTCGGAGAAACTGCAACGCAGGCGGGTTCAGAGAACTCTCCTGGACGTTTCCGTTTTGATTTTCCAGCGGCTGGCTCACTTTCTGAAGGTGTTCTTGATGAAGTTGAGTCACGCGTGAATGAACTGTTGATTAATGATCTTGCAGTCACCGCTGAGGTGATGTCACAAGCTGAGGCGAAGAAGATGGGCGCTATGGCCCTCTTCGGCGAAAAGTACGGCGATCACGTTCGCGTTGTCAGTGTTGGAGACTGGGCGAGAGAACTCTGTGGTGGCACGCACGTGCACCGTTCGGGTCAATTAGGTTTGGTCAAACTTCTCTCTGAGTCCTCTATCGGTGCCGGGGTTCGTCGCGTTGAAGCACTCGTTGGAGCGGATGCTTACCAATTCCTCGCACGCGAGCATGTATTGCTTAACTCTCTCACTCAAATCATCAAAGGCGCACGTGTTGAAGAGCTGCCTTCCCGCGTGAACGATCTTGTTACCAAGATGAAGGATATTGAGAAAGAGCTAGCTTCTTTACGAACTTCTGCGGCGCTACAAGGAGCGAGTAAGCTCATTGAGAACGCTAAAGATGTTTCCGGTACTTCATTTATTTCTGGATCCCTTGCTGATGGGATACCTGCCGATAGTTTGCGTGAGATCGCCCTTGATCTCCGCGCGCGTAGCTCGAAAAATGTTGTCGCACTTACAAGCGTTGTTGAAGGCAAAGTTGTCTTAGTTGTTGCGGTGAGTGAAGCAGCACGGTCATCTCAGGTAAAAGCTGGAGGCCTTGTTAAGGTGGCTAGCGCAATTCTTGGTGGTGGTGGCGGCGGGAAAGATGATTTCGCACAAGGTGGTGGAACCGATGCTGCAAAAATTCCCGAAGCGATGAAGGCCATCGAACTAGCGATCGCGGGTAATTAATGTCGCGGCTGGGTCGCAGACTCGCCTTTGATTACGGAGATGTTCGCATTGGCGTAGCGGTCTGCGACATGGATGGAATCCTCTCTTCGCCCCTTGAGCCGCTGAACAGTAAGCATCCAGCACTCTTGGATCACGTGGGAGATTTAGTCAAAGAATATGAGCCAGTTCGAATTTATGTGGGGCAACCTCTCAATCTTTCGGGCGAACCCTCAGCATCGAGTGCAAAGGCAAGTGCTTTTGCCGAACAACTGAGATCGAACTTCCATTGCGACGTCGTCATGATTGATGAGCGTCTGACAACAGTGTCCGCTAGCGCTCTCTTGACTCAAGCAGGAGTAAATAGCAAGGACCAGAAGAAGTTGATCGATTCTGTCTCAGCTGTTGCGATTCTAGAGAGTGGAATTGCTCGTGATCGTAGATAAACCCGCTCTACTTCGAGTTGGGGCAGCGCTACTTGCAAGCGTGTTGATTATTGCTGGACTTTCCTTAATCAAACGCGGTCCTGCAGCGGCTGCAGATTTTCCTTGCCAAGTTTCTTCAAGTGCAGAGAAGATTTCGATTGATGTCTCTTCGGGGGAGACTGGGTCAGAGATTGCTCTGGAGCTCTTTGATAAAGGTGTCACGAAATCTCAAGAGAGCTTCTTCCGTATTGCAGTCGCTGATCAACGTTCGTCATCGATTGCCCCAGGTATTCATCTGATTGACAGGGAAATTTGCGCGAAAGATGCACTTACTCAGCTACTCGATAATAAGCGGATCGCCGGACTGATCAACGTGAAGGAAGGTGCTTGGGTAAGTGAGATTAAAGTGGCATTTACAGAGGCGGGATATTCACAGAAAGAGATAGATCGTGCCTTTGCCCAAGCAACTATTCCTCAGCCTTTTTCACGTGTAGAGGGCCTACTCTTTCCAGCACAGTATAGTTTTGCAAAGGGAACACCCATTGAGCGCGCCATTGTAGAGATGATCAGTAGGGGAGAGCAGGAAGTGATGAGAGCTGGATTTGCTGACAAGACAAGCAGATTCACCGAGCAAGAGTTGTTGATCATCGCATCCATTATTCAAGCAGAAGGAACAGATGATAATTTCGGGCAGGTTTCACGCGTTATTTATAATAGGTTGAAAATCGGAATGCCCCTTCAGATGGATTCAACGGTTCACTACGTTCAAGCCCAGCGCGGCGATATCTTTCTGAGCACCAAGTCCACTCTCCTTAAATCCCCCTTTAATACATACCGGAATGCTGGCCTGCCTCCTGGGCCGATAGGAAATCCTGGGCGAAACGCGATGCTCGCAGCAGTTACTCCAACCCCTGGTGATTGGCTCTATTTCATTACCGTTGCCCCAGGTGACACACGATTTACGAAATCGTTTGACGAGTTCAATGAATGGAAATTGATTTACAAGGCGAATCTTCGTGCCGGAAAGTTCGAGGATAAATGATGATTCGTGGCGCAGTGCTTGGCTCTCCGATCTCACATTCACTCTCTCCGGTGTTATATCAGGGGGCTTTTGTATTCCTTGGAATCGACGGCCATTACGAAGCGATAGATGTTCCGAGTGGGACTTTCGCCGATTTTTTTAGCAAGCGTGCTAATGAGTTTGATTACTTCTCGCTCACCATGCCTTTGAAGGAAGAAGCGTTGTCGCTCGATATTTCCTTCGATGAACTTGCAAAAAGAATTGGCTCGGCGAACATGCTCTATCGTAAGAATGGAACGTGGCACGGCACCTCTACAGATGGATCAGGATTTGTATCTTCTCTTGCAGCTTCATCAGATCGCACCTTTTCTAACGCGTTGATCTTGGGTGCCGGTGGGACTGCGCGTGCAATCGCCGGTGCAATCGATTCGCTTATCCCATCGATTTCTATACTCGGTCGCACATCAACCAGACGAGATGCACTGGCTCGATGCGTTCAATCATCCATCTTTGAATATCTGCCCTGGAGCGATAATCACGAGCTTTCAGAATATGACTTAGTCATCAACACGACACCAGCCGGTGCTGCCGATCTCCTCGCAGAAAATCTTTCATCTTCTGTGTCAGCGCTTCTCTTCGACGTGATTTATACACCGTGGCCAACAGTGCTGGCATCGAGGTGGAGCGATCGATCAGGGCAGGTGATTAACGGAAAAGAGCTTCTCCTCTGGCAAGGAATAGATCAGCTAGAGAGAGTTGTCGAAGTTCCGTTCGATCGCGCTCTTCTTGCGCCACATCTTCGAGGACTCTTAGCCTCTCGTTAACCACAGGTACCTCTTTCAGCGCCTTCTTCGGCTAGAAGGCGCGTTAGCGTTCCATGATGCTTCCCCTGATTTTTCCTATTCTCCTATGGCTTACTTTTCGAGATATCAAGTCTCATCGAATTCCTAACAATGGACTTCTTCTACTTTTCTTAATCTCGCTTGCATATGCAGTTACTCAGGAGCATCCATGGCATCAGCACTTGGTGGCGACAGGATTTGTTTTATTTGCATCTGGTTTTGCTTACATATTTCTCGGGCTTGGTATGGGGGATATCAAATTCTTGATCATATTAACGTTGCTGGTGATCCCCACAGGCATCGCAAGGTATTACTGCTTTTTTGGCTACTTTTCTCTTGCCGCCTTATTCCATGTGATCGTATCGACTCGATGTGATCTCACGCGAAATATCTCAATTCCGTTAGCACCGTCTCTATCAATTGCTACGGCAATGGTTCTTTTCCTCTAAATTGGCAGGCATCTGGGGGAGCAATCTGTCAGAATAGGGGGATGCGTTGGCTGACAGCAGGTGAATCTCACGGACAGGCTCTCTCGGCAATCCTCGAGGGAATACCTGCTCATGTGAAGATCGACTCAACCTACCTTGATTATCATCTCGCTCGTCGTCGTTTAGGTTTTGGTCGTGGAGCGCGGCAGAATTTTGAAGCTGACAAGATAACAATTCTTGGCGGTGTGCGATTGGGTCTTACGCAAGGTGGTCCGATCAGCATTCAAGTAGGAAACTCTGAATGGCCTAAATGGGAAAAGGTCATGTCTGCTGATCCGGTAGATGAATCAGAGATTGCACATTTGGCACGCAATGCACCTCTGACTCGACCACGCCCAGGTCATGCCGACCTTGTTGGAATGCAGAAGTACGACTTTGATGACGCTCGACCTATTCTCGAGCGAGCAAGTGCGCGTGAAACCGCAGCGCGTGTAGCCCTCGGTGCCGTGGCACGTGCTTTCCTTGAGCAGAGCGTAGGCATCACCATCGTCAGTCATGTTCTCTCGATTGGTTCTGTGCGTGTTCCCGATGAGACTGTATTACCAGAAGTAAATGACATGGAGAGAATTGATAGTGATCCAGTTCGTTGCAGCGATGCAGCAACTAGTGCACGCATGATGAAAGAGATCGAAACAGCCCACGCTGATGGTGACACGCTCGGTGGCGTCTGTGAGATTTTAGCTTTCAATCTTCCACCAGGTTTAGGTTCGCACGTTCATTGGGATCGTCGACTTGATGCGCGGATTGCTTCTGCGATGATGGGTATACAGGCGATTAAGGGTGTCGAAATTGGTGATGGTTTCACTACTGCAACTCGTCGCGGTTCCGTGGCTCACGATGAGATTGAAAAGAATGCCAAAGGTCAGATTGTCAGACGGAGTGATCGTGCGGGTGGCACAGAAGGCGGAATGTCTAACGGTGAAATACTTCGCGTGAGTATTGCGATGAAGCCAATATCGACTGTTCCTAAAGCGCTCGACACCATCGACACCGCAACGGGAGAGCCTGCAAAGGCGATCAACCAGCGCTCGGATGTATGTGCTGTGCCGGCTGCAGGAATCGTAGGAGAGGCGATGCTCGCACTTGTGCTCGCCGAAGCTGTCTTGGAGAAGTTCGGTGGCGATAGCGTGCAAGAGACCAAGCGCAACTTCAATTCATATATAGATCATCTTCGAATCAGGTAGCGATGCTCTCAGCGATTTTGATTGGACCTCCGGGCTCTGGTAAATCCTCAGTTGGTAAATCCCTAGCTCAACGAATGGGTGTCGAGTTCTCGGATACTGACACGATTATCGAGAATAAATACAAAAAGAGCATCTCGGATATCTTCGTTGAATCAGGGGAGCCATACTTTAGAGAGATTGAGAGAACAGTTGTGCTCGATCGACTAGAACATGGAGAGGGCGTTCTCTCTCTTGGCGGAGGTTCGGTGCTTGATCAGCAAGCACAATCAGCCCTACGTGATAGTCCGACACCGATTGTTTTTCTCGATGTTTCCTTAGCTAGCGCTTCACCTCGGGTGGGCTTTAATAGAGACCGTCCACTTCTGGTGGGTAATCCGCGCGCTAAATGGCAAGAGCTCATGAATGCACGTCGACCAATCTATGAAGAGCTCGCAACTTTTACAGTATCTACCGACGATCTCACGCCGTCACAAGTGTCTTCGAAGATAGTCGAGCTCCTAGCTAAAGAGGATCAGTCATGAGTAAGGTGATAAAGATCAAGGCAGAGCGAGAGTATGACGTTCTCATGACCGAAGATTGGCGTCGTGAATTGATTGAGATTGCCAAAACTAGAACTCGCTGTGCGGTAATTCTTACGCAAGCCATGCGCGATCAGGTAGGAAATCTTGAGGCCGATGATTGTGAATTCTTCTACTGTCCGATACCAGATGGAGAAGAGGGAAAGAGTCCTGCATCCCTTCTCACACTCTGGAACTGGTTGGCGGCAGGAGGCTTCACACGAAGTGATCTCATCGTTGGCATCGGCGGGGGAGCGGTCACAGATATCGCAGGATTTGCTGCAGCGACTTATTTGCGTGGCATTGATTGGGTGGCGATTCCGACCTCAGTTGCTGGCGCTGTGGATGCTGCAATCGGTGGAAAAACGGGAGCGAATTTAGATTATGGAAAGAACATGATCGGTTCGTTTTATTCCCCAATCGCTGTGCTTATCGATCTGTCGTGGTTTGCCACCTTGAGTGATCGCGATTTTGCCGCTGGACTTGCTGAAGTGATCAAGTGTGGATTTATCAGGGATGAAGAGATACTCAAGCGCCTTCAAGGTCAAAGCCTTGCTTCTATTCGTAGCAGTCATGAATTGGTTGCGGATTTGATCTATCGATCTGTGGCGATCAAAGCCAGTGTCGTTGGCAATGATTTCAAAGAGGGTTTTGAAAGAGAGATCCTGAACTATGGACACACCTTCGGACATGCCGTTGAACAGCATTCTAAATATTCTTTAAAGCATGGTGAGTGCGTATCTATCGGGATGGCCTACATGGCCCACCTCCAGCTCTCACTTGGACTCATCACAGAAGAAGTACATCAACTGCATTTCTCTATCTTGCAGGGGGTTGGCTTACCGACTGCATATAAAGATGGCGATTGGCCCGAACTTCGAGCCATTATGTCGCGCGATAAAAAGAGCCGGGGACACTCCGTGCGGTTTGTTGTCATATCAGAAATCGGAATTACTGATCGATTGAGTGATGTGGCGCCGGGCGAACTCCTGAGTGCATATGAGAAGGTATGCTCATGAACGTTCTAGTAATCAACGGTCCGAATCTAGCTCGCTTAGATATTCGCGACTCGAGCATTTATGGCAACCTTTCGTATCCACAACTCGTCGAATACATCTCGAAAGCAGCAACTGGTTTAGGTTTTACTGCAGATGTTCGCCAGAGTGATGACGAGTCCACCATCATTGGATGGCTGCACGAGGCGGCAGACTCAAAGACCCCGGTGATTATTAATCCTGCAGCCTTTACTCACTATTCCTATGCCATCCGTGATGCGGCGGCGATGCTTAAAGGGCCATTGATTGAAGTTCATCTCTCGAATCCGCTCAGCAGAGAAGAGTTCCGCCATACATCCGTGATCTCAGGGGTTGCCACTGGAACAATCGGCGGATTTGGACCACATTCTTACGTGTTGGCTCTGATGGCGCTGAAGGATCTCAAAGCATAATTTTTCATACGCTAAACTTGGAAATCTATAGCAGCTGAAATCGATCGGTTGCGATGAACTGGAGCGCGACTGTGGCAACAACAAATGACCTTAAGAATGGCATGACCCTCGATATTGAAGGTCAGCTCTGGACCGTAGTTGAGTTCCAGCATGTAAAGCCGGGCAAGGGCCCAGCATTCGTGCGTACCAAGCTGAAGCAGGTTTTGACAGGAAAGGTTGTTGATAAAACATTTAACGCTGGAGTCAAAGTTGAGATTGCGATTCTTGAAAAGCGCGAGATGAACTTCTTGTACAAGGAAGGCGATGATTTCGTCTTTATGGACAATAAGAATTTTGATCAGATGACGATCTCTGCGGCAACGGTAGGGGATGCTTCAAACTATATGCTTGAGAACACCGAAGCGATTGTGGCGATACATGACGGTAATCCGCTCTATGTCGAACTACCAGCATCTGTTGAGTTAGTTGTTACTTATACAGAGCCAGGCCTACAAGGGGATCGCTCATCGGGTGGCACAAAACCTGCAACTGTTGAAACTGGTATCGAAGTTCAGGTACCACTTTTCATTAAACAGGATGAAAAGATTGTTGTTGATACACGCGATGGTTCGTACCAAGGCCGCGCAAACTAGTGTCAGCTCGCAGTAAAGCGCGTAAGCACACTCTCGACCTTCTTTACGAATCTGATATCCGTTCGAGCGATTTGCTTGAACTCTTATCCCTGAGAGACGTGGTTGAAGAAGGCGTAGTTGCGCGTCCGATTCGTGAGTACACCCGCTTATTGGTCGAAGGGGTACACCTTCACAAACGTAAAATCGACGAGCTCATTAGTACCTACGCCCAAGGTTGGGATATGGACCGTTTAGCTGCCGTCGATCGAAATATCTTACGTCTTGGAATATTCGAAATACTTTGGGAAGATGATATTGATGATGCAATTGTTATCGATGAGGCACTGACACTGGCTCAATCTCTTAGTACGGAAGAATCAGCGGGATTTATTCACGGCGTTTTGGGCCGAATCGTTTCGATTAAAGCAAGCTTGGCGCTTTAACGCCGCACAAGCAAGATTTTCTGGGTCGCCACCCACTCTTGAAATTTGATCTCTTCGCTATCGACCAGTCGGGCGATTGCCTCGACATCCGCATGGCGTATCGAGATTACTTCGCCACCCCAGTCACCACGTTGTTCTGCAATACGTGAGAGATATCGAGAGAGAAGAATCTTCTGCTCTGACGGTGCAAGTGCACGGAGTGCGCGTAAATCATAGATATGGCGACTACCGGCAATTCGAGATTGCTCTGGTTGCAGATCGGCTGCAATCAAGTGGGCAAGTGGCACACCAAAGAGTTCTGCGATTTCTATCACCTTCTTCAGACTCATAGACCGATCACCGCGTTCGTAAGCTCCGAGCACGACAGCCCTGATTCGTCCGCGGCTCTGAATTTCGCACTCAAGGAGTGTGAGTCCTTTCTCTCGCCTAAGCTGGCGAATCCTGCCTCTGATCTGGTCGAGCTCCACGTTCTCCATGGTCGAGAGGGTAGGTGTGAACGCGCCGATGCGAGCAGAGATTTCCACAGTCTGGGCCAGTTGATGTTAAACTCTGGCAACATCCTTTAAGACCCGTCCTGTGAGGCGGGGAAGGAGATTTAAATGCATACAGTGCTGTCCGCACAAGATATATCGCGCGCTCTTTCGCGCATCGCTCACGAAATTTGTGAGTCCAATAAAGGTTCGCAATCTGTCACCCTTCTCGGCATTCCTACACGAGGAGCACATCTTGCTTTTCGCCTAGCGACCCTGATTGAATCAATTGAAGGTTCCTCGGTTCAAGTGGGAACCCTAGATACAACGCTCTTCCGAGATGACTTGCGGTTAAAGGCCCCACGAGCGCTCATGGCTACCAGCATTCCTTCCCTTGGAGTTCAAGACCGCACCGTTGTACTTGTCGATGATGTGCTCTTCTCAGGCAGAACAATCAGGGCAGCACTCGATGCTTTAGGCGATATTGGTCGTCCCTCCCGAGTACAGCTGGCCACCCTCATCGACCGGGGGCATCGCGAACTGCCAATCAGGGCAGACTTCGTTGGCAAAAACTTACCGACGGCGTTAACGCAGTCCGTAAAGGTCAGTCTTACTGAAATAGATGGCATTGATGAGGTTACGATTTCAGAAACGGTGTCGTCATGAAACATCTCTTATCTATATCTGATATTTCGCGTCTGGAAGCGGTATCCATTCTCAATACGGCGACCGAGCTTGCAAAAGTAAGTGATACACCAATGAAGAAGTTACCCACTCTTCGTGGTCGCACAATTGTTAACCTGTTCGCAGAAGATTCTACGAGAACGCGCATTTCCTTTGAAGCCGCGGCGAAACGTCTTTCAGCCGATGTTATTAATTTTTCATCAAAGGGATCCAGCCTCAGCAAAGGCGAGTCACTCAAAGATACGGCTCAAACGCTTCAAGCGATGGGAGCTGATGCAGTCATCATTCGACACGGTGCATCCGGTGCGCCTGCGCGTTTGGCAGAGTGCAAGTGGATGTCCGGCGCAGTAATCAATGCTGGCGACGGTACTCATGAACATCCCAGCCAAGCGTTGCTTGACGCATTTACTATCCGCAAGCACCTAGGTCAGGGACGTGAAGATCTTGAGGGGCTTCGGATAGGAATCGTCGGAGACGTCCTGCATTCACGTGTTGCGCGATCAAATGTTCTCTTACTCACAAAACTTGGTGCACACGTAACTTTGATTGCACCGCCAACGCTGCTCCCTGTGGGAGTTGAAAGTTGGCCAGTGACAATCTCATACGACTTCGATAGCGTCCTGGAGTCACTTGATGCAGTTATGATGTTGCGAGTTCAATTAGAACGAATGAATGAGCTCTTCTTCCCAAATGCACGTGAATACTCCCGATACTTCGGACTAAATAGCGCACGAGTGAAGGCGTTACATCCTGGGGCTATAGTCATGCATCCAGGTCCGATGAATCGTGGATTAGAAATTACCGCCGATAGTGCAGACAGTGCTCGCTCGGTTATCGTGGAGCAGGTAAGTAACGGCGTGAGTGTACGAATGGCGATTCTCTATCTTCTTCTGGCAGGCGACACTTCTATAGAGGCGGGAAACTAGATGACAGAACCATTGGGAGCAATCCTGCTCAAAGGTGGCACTTTGGCTGATGGATCGACAAAAGATGTACGGATTAACGATGGCGTGATTACCTCTGTGTCAGAAAACCTCTCCTTTGAAGGAGCTGAAGTTGTAGATGCACAAGGGCTCATCCTGCTCTCTGGTCTGGTGGATCTACACACACATTTACGCGAACCTGGACGAGAAGATTCTGAGACGGTTCTCACCGGTTCCCAGGCCGGAGTCAAAGGCGGTTACGTCGCGTTATCAGCGATGGCTAACACTTCACCGGTTGCTGATACCGCAGGCGTTGTGGAGCAGGTCTTTAGATTGGGTAAAGAGGCCGGGCTGTTAGATGTATTTCCCATCGGTGCGGTCACACAAGGTATTGAAGGAAAAATTTTGGCAGAGATAGGGGCAATGGCTGATTCAGTAGCACGAGTGAGAGTCTTTAGCGATGACGGTAATTGCGTCAGCGATCCATTAGTGATGCGACGTGCACTTGAGTATGTAAAAAAGTTTGGGGGAGTAATCGCCCAGCACGCACAAGAGCCAGCCCTTACTGCTGGATCGCAGATGAATGAAGGAATCGTGAGTGCAACCCTTGGCCTTAAAGGGTGGCCGGCAGTCGCAGAAGAAGCGATCATCGCGCGAGATGTACTTTTGGCTGAACATGTTGGTTCACGTTTGCATATCTGTCATCTGACTACTGCTGGCGGTGTTGAGATTATTCGATGGGCTAAGGCACGCGGAATTAATGTGACCGCCGAAGTAACGCCGCATCATTTACTTCTCACCGACGAGCTTGCTCGCAGTTATGATCCAATTTTTAAGGTAAATCCACCACTTCGTACAGATGCCGATGTACATGCCTTACGTGCAGGATTAGCTGATGGCACAATCGACATTGTCGCAACTGACCACGCGCCTCATCCTGGTGAGAGCAAAGAATGCGAATGGCAAGAGGCAGCGTTTGGCATGTTAGGTCTTGAGCACGCGTTATCGATCATTTCTCATACGATGGTGGAAACTGGGCTTCTTGATTGGGTTGGTGTACAAGAGCGCATGAGTATCGCTCCCGCCACAATCGGCGGATATGCAGACCACGGTCGAGGACTCGCGCCAGGTTCGCCTGCCCACATCACTGTGATTAATCCACAAGCTCCGTATCGCGTGGATCGTGACAACTTAGCCTCTAAATCACGCAATACTCCCTTTCATGGAATGGAATTTTCAGCTCAAGTTGTCGCCACATATTTTCATGGTCGCAAAGTCTTCAGCAATGGAAGTGTTGCATGAGTAAAGCGTTTCTCGTATTAGATGATGGCCGAACCTTTGAAGGGCAAAGTTGGGGAGCTACGGGAAGGGCTTTCGGTGAGGCAGTTTTCCAAACCGGTATGACGGGTTATCAAGAAACACTGACTGATCCTTCGTATCACCAACAGATCGTTGTGATGACTGCGCCACATATCGGAAATACAGGAATGAACACAGAAGATAATGAGAGTTCAAAGATTTGGGTGGCGGGCTTCGTGGTACGTAATCCATCGCCAATCACCAGTAATTGGCGGAGCGAAAAATCACTTGTCGATGTAATGATCGAACAAGAGATAGTGGGTATTTCAGGTGTCGATACGCGAGCACTTACTCGTCATCTACGCGACCGAGGAGCTATGAGGGTCGGAATCTTCTCCGCCTTAGACCTTACCCGTGAAGAGATGGTTATTGAGGTGCGAAAGAGCAAGCAGATGTCAGGCTCATTTCTCAGTGAAGATGTTTCGACAGTTAAGCCATACATAGTTCGCGCTACAGGGGAGAAGCGATTCACCGTGGTCGCGTTGGACTTAGGGATCAAGAGTGCGACTCCTCGTGCAATGTCACAGCGGGGAATCGAGACGCATGTTCTTCCATTTAACGCTACCTATGATGAAATTATGGCGCTCAATCCAGATGGAGTCTTTCTTTCAAATGGTCCAGGGGATCCATCAACAATGACTGAGACAGTCAATCTCGTTCGCGAACTGCTCTCTGAAGAAGTACCAATCTTCGGTATCTGCTTCGGTCATCAAATTCTTGGACGTGCACTCGGCTTTGAAACATATAAATTACAGTTTGGACACCGCGGAATCAATCAACCCGTCATTGATAAGCGAACAGGTAAAGTGGAGATCACTTCGCATAACCACGGTTTTGCAATTGAAGCACCGGTCGATACTCAGTTCGCCACAGTCTTTGGACCTGGGCAGGTAACTCATATCTGCCTCAATGACGGCGTGGTTGAAGGACTAGAACTCTTAGAGCGTGGCGCATTCAGTGTGCAATATCACCCAGAGGCCGCGGCTGGTCCGCATGATGCCTCTTATCTCTTCGATAACTTCATCGCAATGATGCTGAAGTATCCTCGAAAGGTTGGTGTCGCATAATGCCACGCGATACCTCGATTAAAAGTGTTCTGGTAATCGGATCTGGTCCGATTGTTATCGGGCAAGCATGTGAATTTGATTATTCAGGAACGCAAGCATGTCGCGTTCTGCGCGCAGAAGGTATTCGAGTCATCTTAGTTAACTCAAACCCTGCCACCATCATGACGGATCCAGAGTTTGCTGATGCTACCTACATTGAGCCGATCACTCCAGAATTCATCGAGCGAATCATTGCTAAGGAGCGCCCCGACGCGATTCTGGCAACTCTAGGTGGACAGACAGCGCTCAATGCTGCAATAGGACTCTATGCAGCTGGAACGCTAGAGCGATACGGCGTAAAACTCATAGGCGCTGATGTCGATGCGATTGAACGCGGTGAAAATCGAGAGATCTTTAGAACGATTGTTGAAAAAGTTGGTGGTGAATCAGCCCGCTCTGTTATTTGCCACACAATGGATGAAATTTTAGAAGGCGTGAAGATACTTGGATACCCGGTTGTCGTTCGCCCCTCATTCACAATGGGAGGACTTGGATCTGGAATCGCCTTTGACGAAGCCGCACTCCACCAAATAGCCGGAGCTGGATTAAGGCACAGTCCGACATCGGAAGTCTTGTTGGAAGAGTCAATCATTGGGTGGAAAGAATACGAATTAGAAGTGATGCGTGATTCAACAGATAATGTCGTGATTGTTTGTTCGATCGAAAATATTGATCCTATGGGTGTGCATACCGGCGACTCAATTACCGTGGCACCAGCCCTCACACTGACAGATGTCGAATATCAACGCCTCAGAGATCTCTCCATATCAATTATTCGCGAAGTCGGAGTCGCAACCGGCGGATGCAATATTCAGTTTGCGGTCAATCCAGAGAATGGCCGCATCATTGTGATCGAGATGAATCCACGAGTTTCGCGATCAAGTGCCCTAGCCTCTAAGGCCACAGGTTTTCCTATTGCAAAGATTGCTACAAAGTTAGCGATCGGTTACACGCTAGATGAGATCGAAAACGACATCACTAAGGTAACTCCCGCTTCATTTGAACCAACGCTTGATTACGTCGTCGTAAAGGCACCACGTTTTGCCTTTGAAAAGTTCCCCGATGCAGATCCACGCCTCACAACAACGATGAAGAGCGTTGGTGAGGCGATGGCAATTGGTAGATCGTTCCCAGAAGCTCTCATGAAAGCTCTTCGATCACTAGAACGGAAAGAAGCGATTTTCACTTTTCCGATAGAGATTTCAGAGCAGCGGGTTTCAAGTTTGATGACACAGATCGGAACGCCGACCGAGTACCGACTTCAACAGGTGCAGCAGGTGCTGTGGGCAGGAATCAGCATCGAAGAGGTTTTCGGTAAGAGCAAGATCGACCGCTGGTTTCTTACTCAGATTCAACTGATCAACGATGCAGCGCGCGAGATTGCAGAACCTGGAGAGCTCACGACAGAAGTTCTACGGACCGCCAAGCAATGGGGTTTCTCTGATGCTCAGATTGCAACGCTTCGAAATGTTACTGAAGATGATGTCCGAAAAACGAGAGCTCACTTAGGTGTGCGACCTGTCTATAAAACTGTAGATACGTGCGCTGCGGAGTTTGAGGCTTTCACCCCTTATTACTATTCCAGCTACGAGGAAGAGACTGAGGTAAAGCCGCGAAGTAAGCCAGCAGTGATCATCCTTGGTAGTGGTCCCAATCGCATTGGGCAAGGTATTGAATTTGATTATTCTTGTGTCCACGCATCCTTTACTTTACGTGAAGCGGGATACGAGACGATCATGATCAACTGCAACCCAGAAACAGTCTCGACCGATTACGACACAAGTGATCGACTCTATTTTGAACCGCTTACCTTAGAAGATGTACTTGAGATTGTGCATGCCGAATCTCAAGCAGGGCCGGTGCTCGGAGTGATTACGCAGCTTGGAGGTCAGACTCCTCTCGGACTAGCTGCAGGGTTAAAAAATGCGGGTGTAACTATTCTCGGTACCAGCCCAGAAGCGATCAATCTTGCAGAAGAGCGAGGTGCCTTCGGTGATGTTCTCGCATCGGTCGGACTGACTGCCCCCGAATTTGGAATGGCTTCTTCGCAGATGCAGGCGGTAGAGATCGCCAAGAAGATCGGATACCCAGTTCTTGTACGCCCGTCATTTGTACTCGGCGGTCGCGGCATGGAGATTGTTTACGATGACGACGCACTCTCCTCATTTATCTCTCGTGCAACTGATATAACTCCAGACCATCCAGTATTAGTAGATAGGTTCCTTGATAGCGCTATCGAAATAGATGTTGATGCGCTCTATGATGGAACGGAACTTTTCCTTGGTGGGGTAATGGAACATATTGAAGAGGCTGGTATTCACTCTGGTGACAGCGCATGCGTCCTCCCGGCAATGACTATTTCAGCTCCTCAGTTGCAGGCAATCCGGGAGGCAACTCTGAAGATTGCTGAAGGTGTGGGGGTCAGAGGGTTAATCAATATTCAATTCGCATTGGCCGCTGATCAGCTTTATGTTTTGGAAGCTAATCCACGTGCATCACGAACGGTTCCCTTTGTATCGAAGGCAACGGGTGTACCGCTTGCGAAAGCCGCAGCGCGGATTTCTGTTGGAGAATCTATTGTGCAGCTACGTGAAGATCGAACTCTTCCGGCTACAGGAGATGGAATTGCTAAAGGGATTTCGGTGAAAGAAGCTGTGCTGCCATGGAACAGATTTAGACGCTCGGATGGTCGCGGAGTCGATGCAGTTCTTGGGCCAGAGATGCGATCCACCGGTGAAGTGATGGGAATTTCGTCAACCTTTGGTGCAAGTTATGCCAAGAGTCAGATCAGCGCATTTGGTTCCCTTCCGAAGAGTGGTTCTGTCTTCATCTCGTTGGCTGATAAGGATAAGGAATCAGGAGTTCTTGCTGCTACGGCCTTATCAACTCTCGGTTTCAGACTCTTTGCAACGGCAGGCACAGCAGATTTCTTGGATGCTCGTGGAGTAAAAACTGCTCGTGTTCGTAAAGCCTCAGAAGGTATTGGGCCGTACGGGGAGAAAACAATTGTTGATCTCCTCAACGGTGGAGAAATCAATTTGGTGATCAATACACCCGTTGGTCGCGGAACTCGTGCCGATGGTTGGGCTATTCGCACAGCTGCAATTCAACGTTCGATCCCTTGCATCACAACAACTGCAGGATTTAATGCAGCGGTTGAAGGAATAAAGGTTTTACAGTCGGGGGATCTCGGCGTGCGTCCTATCCAAGAGTGGTTGAAAGACGTATGAGCACCATCAACAAAAGTGCCGCTCAGATTACCGCCACGATTCTGAGCAATAAGCGTGTGGGTGCCTATCATCAGATCCTCTTATCGATAGGTGATCTTGCTTCGGTCTGTCGGCCAGGCAATTTTGTTGCTATCGCCGTAGGCGGTGAATCATCGAAGATGATCCTGCGTCGCGCCTTTGCGATTTCTCGCATCACTCATGGCAGCGCATCAGGTGGAGCAATGGAGTTAATTGTCGCACCACACGGTTCTGGCTCACGTTGGTTATGTGCCCAACCAGAAGGTAGTGATGTCGATATAGTCGCACCGCTTGGAAAAGCATTTGGAATTCCTACCTCGCCGGTGAACGCTCTTCTAGTAGGTGGTGGGTATGGTTCCGCCCCACTCTTTGGTCTGGCTGAAGTCCTTAAAGCGCGGGGATGTCGCGTAGATATGCTCCTTGGAGCAAGCACTGGATCAAAGATTTACGCACCCCTTGAAGGAAAGCGCAGTGCGTCGACTTTGAAGATTTACACAGAAGATGGATCAATGGGTGAACGCGGTCGCGTCACGGCTCCCATTCCATCGCTCATAGAACAGGGCTCTATCGATGTCATTTATTCGTGTGGACCCATGTCTATGTTGCGAGCTATCTCTGATCTGACAACCGGCACCGATGTTGTTCACCAATGCGCAGTAGAAGAGTCAATGGCATGTGGAATCGGAATATGCATGACCTGTGTTCTCCCCGTTAAGGGTGAAGACGGAACTGTTTCTATGCTTAGATCTTGTATCGACGGTCCAGTAATGGATGCGAGCACAGTTGCATGGGATCTCGTAGGAAAAACACCACCGGCGGTTACTCTATGAATACCGAATACGACGGTTTCGACTATTCGACTTCACTCGCCGGAGCATCTTTTCCTTCACCAATTTTTACCGCGAGCGGCTGCGCTAGTTCAGGTAAGGAGCTCGCACAGTTCTTTGATCTCAGCGATATAGGAGCAGTTGTTACTAAATCGGTGATGAATAAACCACGTCATGGACGACCAACGCCACGAATGGCCGAGACTCCCTCTGGAATGCTGAATTCGATCGGATTACAGGGACCAGGAATAGATCACTTCTTAGCCAATGATGTTCCCTGGCTTCTCAGTAAAGGTTCGCGTGTCATAGTTTCGATCGCAGGAGAAACAATTGATGAGTATTCGGTTTTGGCACGCAAGATCCGACCAGTGCAAGGAATAAGTGCAATTGAAGTCAATATCTCGTGTCCCAATGTAGAAAATCGTGGGATGGTTTTTGCTTGCCAGACTGATACAGCAGCTCGAGCAATTGATGGTGTCCGTAAAATTATCGGCGGAGAAATCCCTATCATCGCAAAACTCACACCAGATGTTACGGATATTACGAGTATCGCATCCTCGGTGGTCGATGCCGGAGCCGATGCTTTAGCGTTAATCAATACAGTTCTTGGAATGGTGATCAATCTCGACACAATGAGGCCGCACCTCGGCGGGAGAACTGGTGGTCTCTCTGGTCCTGCAATAAGACCGGTCGCTGTTCGTGCAATTTATCAAGTACATAGCGCCATGCCGAATGTCCCGATTTTAGGAATGGGTGGCGTTGCTTCAGGACGAGATGCACTCGAACTTATCCTTGCCGGAGCCTCAGGCATCTCGGTCGGAACTGCTAGCTTCGGCGATCCTACGGCGATCCCAAGAATTCAACGAGAACTTCACGCGCTCTTAGTTGCGCGTGGTTTCACATCTCTTCGTCAAGCGATCGGTTATGCCCATCGCGCTAGTGAAGAAGGAGCGCAATGACCTCTCCAATCATTCTTGCCGTCGATACACCTGATATCGAGCTAGCCAAACGTTGGATATCGGCGACCAGTAACAGTATTGATATCTTCAAGTTAGGTCTTGAGTTTTATCTCAGCCATGGTTACGAAGGCATCGCTGCAATTCAACGGGAGACAGGTGCAGAGATTTTTCTCGACCTCAAACTGCACGATATTCCACACACTGTTTCTAAGGCGGCATCTGTTGTTGCTTCACTGAAACCTCGCTTCTTAACGGTGCATGCCAGCGGGGGAGCCGCGATGATTGCAGGCGCAGTGTCGGCAGTTTCATCGACCTCAATTACAGCGGTCACTATCCTTACTTCGCTATCAGAAGAGGACTTAACAGAGATTGGTTTTCAAGGTACTGCGCTGAGCGCAGCTCAAGGTCTAGCAGCAGTTGCCGTAAAGGCCGGTGCGACATCGATTGTTTGCTCACCCCATGAGATTGCTGGAATACGCCAGCGCGTGGGAGATGCAGTAACAATTATTACACCGGGTGTGCGACCTGCTGATGAGAATTCAGGTGATGATCAGAAGAGAACAATGACTCCAACAGAGGCGATATCTCTCGGTGCTAATTTCTTAGTGATAGGTCGTCCGATTACCTCGCGCTGGGCCGATGGTCCTGCAACGATGGCAGAGCGTGCAGCAGAGATTCTCGCCTCAATTCAGCGCTAAGCCTGGTATTCGGTAGATTAAGTACATGAAGAACCCGCCGATCCTGACTGCAGAAGAACGAAATGCTGCGTTAGAAAAAGCCAGGAGTTCACGTTCTCGACGGGCTACAGTAAAAGCTGACGTTCGCTCAGGAATTTTGACGATGCGTGATGTAATTGAATTAGCAAAATCTGACGATGCAATCGCAAAGATGAGAGTGGTTGAACTCCTTGAGTCTTTTGCTGGAGTGGGCAAGGTGCGGGCGATCGCGACCTTGGATAGACTTGCGATCTCTCGGACTCGTAGGTTGCAGGGACTTGGAACACATCAGCGAGATGCGTTAATAAAGGAGTTTTCGATTCCACACATGAGCCTCATATCTGGTTCTCTTATTGTTTTATCTGGCCCTGGTGGTGTTGGTAAAAGTACTGTTTCAAAAGAAATTCGAAAGAGCAATGATTTTTGGGTGAGCGTCTCTGCAACAACCAGAGCGCCGCGAGAGAATGAAGTACACGGTGTTGACTATATTTTCATGAGCGATGAAGAATTCGATCGCGGTATTTCTAATGGTTTTTTTCTAGAGTGGGCGCACTTTGCTGGCGCTAGATATGGAACTCCTCGCCAGCACGTTCTCGATGCACTCCATGACGGTAAGGATGTTCTGCTTGAGATTGAGATAAATGGCGCAAAGCAGGTAAAGGAGAGCTGGAGTGATTCCATACTGGTCTTCCTAGAACCACCAACCTGGGAAGATTTAGTCTCACGTCTTGAAGGCCGGGCAACCGATAGCCCAGAACGTAGGGCAGAGCGTTTAGCGTTGGCTCAAGATGAGATGGCGCAAGCTCCATTTTTCGACCATATCCTGGTCAATGACGAGGTCGAGAAGGTCGTCGCGAGCCTGATAAGATTGGCTCATTCGCAGCGCTCATGACAGTGAGCGCGTGCATCAATAGCGTAAGGGGCAATAATGGACGGCATTACAAATCCACCAATTGACGAACTTCTCGATAAGAGCGGTTCGAAGTACAGCCTTGTTCTCTATGCTGCAAAGCGCGCACGTCAGATCAATGCCTACTACTCACAACTGGGTGAAGGCTTGCTTGAGTACGTTGGACCACTAGTTGAAACACATGTTCACGAAAAGCCACTCTCGATCGCATTACGCGAGATCAACGAAGGTTTGTTGACAATCGAGAACCTTGACCCTGCCGTCAAGTAATTTTTAGAGCGAGAATCCCGTGTCCGCGCGCGAAGTTGTTTTAGGCGTTGGCGGTGGCATAGCGGCTTATAAATCTTGTGACCTTCTACGTCGTTTACAAGATGCTGGATTTGGGGTCACAGTTATTCCAACTCCTTCTAGTCTTCATTTTGTTGGCAAGGCAACGTGGGAGGCGCTCTCCGGTCGGGCTGTCACAACAACAGTATGGGAACGAGTCGATGAAGTTCGCCACGTGCACCTGGCTAAGGTGAGTGAGTTCAACATTATTGCTCCCGCAACAGCTGATTTGATTGCAAGAATTGCGCAAGGTCGGGCCGATGATTTGCTTACCAATACCGTTCTTGCAAGTACGGCACCCACGCTTGTCGTGCCTGCGATGCATCCGGCGATGTGGGCCAATAAAGCGACGCAGTCAAATGTCGCGCTCTTGCGCGATCGTGGATATGTCGTGATGGAGCCCGATCATGGACGACTTACAGGTAGTGACGTCGGAGTCGGACGTTTCCCTGAAACAAGCCGCATCCTTTCCACCTTAAAAGAGATGACAGATAAGTCGAGTGATCTCTCTGGTATTAAGGTTCTGGTTACTGCTGGCGGAACTCGAGAAATGATTGATCCGATTCGTTTTATCGGAAATAACTCATCTGGACGTCAGGGTTTTGCGATAGCAAAGGCGGCGAACAAGCGCGGTGCAGAAGTTACCCTCGTTCTTGCCAATAGTTCTCTCCCTGATCTCCCTGGCGTAACTACGGTAAGAGTCACTTCGGCCGATCAGATGTACACCGAGGTAGAGTCTCGATTCCCTTCATGTGATGTCATCGCGATGAGCGCGGCGGTAGCAGACGCAAAGCCTTTACACTTTAGCGACAGCAAAATTAAAAAAGGCTCATTGTCTTCGATTGAGCTAACAGCTAACAAAGACATTATTGCTACCGTTGCTAAAGATAAGAAAAAACAAATTGTAATTGCATTTGCCGCTGAGACATCTCTAGATATTGAAGAGGGAGAGAGAAAATTACTTGCCAAAAGTGCCGATATTCTCTATCTCAATGATGTATCAGGTAGTGAGATCTTCGGATCAGATCAGACGCAAGGAGTGATCTTGACCTCACGAGTTTCACAGTCCATTGACCGGGTGATGGTTCAAAGAATTTCAAAAGACACGCTAGCCAATCTACTTCTAGATCAGGCCCTGAGTAAGTTAGGTTAGGACAATGTCAAAGCGCCTCTTCACATCAGAATCAGTCACCGAAGGTCATCCAGATAAGATTGCGGATCAAATCTCCGATGCGATCCTAGATTCCTTGCTCTCTCAGGACGCAAAGAGTCGTGTCGCCGTAGAAACCCTGATCACCACTGGTCAAGTGCACGTCGCAGGCGAAGTGACGACTAACGGGTATGCCGACGTTATGGGAATTGTTCGTGACACTGTTATTGAAATCGGTTACGACTCTAGCGTCAAAGGCTTTGATGGAAATAGTTGTGGAGTCTCAATCTCCATTGGACAGCAATCTCAAGATATTGCCCAGGGTGTCAATGACGCATTTGAACATCGTGTTGATTCAGCCGTAGATCCACTTGACCTGCAGGGCGCCGGCGATCAAGGACTTATGTTTGGTTACGCGTGCGATGACACCAAAGAGCTGATGCCGCTTCCGATTTACATGGCACATCAACTTGCTCAGCAGCTTACAGCGGTTCGAAAGAGTGGGGCACTTGGTTACCTTCGCCCCGATGGAAAGACTCAGGTCACTATTGAATATGACGGAGATAAGGCGGTTGCTATCGACACTATTGTTATCTCAAGTCAGCACGCTGAAGAAGTAGATGTAATTTCAAAGCTCACTCCAGAAATTATTGAGTTAGTGATCAAGCCTGTTCTTTCAAAGATCGATCTTCCTCAGAAGAATGTGCGCACATTGATTAATCCAACCGGCCGATTCGTTATCGGCGGACCTATGGGTGACGCCGGATTAACGGGGCGAAAAATTATCGTCGACACCTACGGTGGTATGGCCCGTCACGGTGGAGGAGCATTTAGCGGAAAAGATCCATCTAAGGTCGATCGTTCAGCGGCCTATGCCATGCGCTGGGTTGCTAAGAATGTCGTTGCAGCGGGATTGGCACGACGTTGTGAGGTACAAGTAGCCTATGCAATCGGTAAGGCGCAGCCTGTTGGAGTATTCGTCGAAACTTTTGGTACCGAGACGGTCCCAGTGGCAAAAATACAGGAAGCCGTTCTCTCTGTATTCGATTTACGACCAGCTGCAATCATTGCTGATCTCAATCTTCTACGTCCGATTTATTCTGCTACGGCAGCCTATGGTCACTTTGGTAGAGAACTTCCGAATTTCACGTGGGAGAGAACTGATCGCGTAGACGCTCTCCGCGCGGCAATCTAACGCAGCACTTCAGTTATGACATCCGCACCTCTGCGGCTTAAAGTACAGAAAGTTGCACGGGGTTCTGCCGAGAAATCATCCGCTCTTCCGGTCGCACATGTGTGGGTCGATACAGGAGTGCCTCATCTTGACTTCGCCTACGACTATTTAGTCCCTGAGTCATTCTCTTCGCAAGTGACCGTTGGAGTAAAGGTTGCTGTTAATTTTGCGGGACGTACTGTTGATGGCTACGTCCTTTCTCGATCGGATTCCTCAGATATTGGTAACCTGAAATTTGTTGAAAAGGTCCTCTCGCCGATTCCATTACTCACCTCAGAGCTGACTTTGTTGGTTGCTGCGGTTGCCCAAAGATGGGGGAGTTCACCACTTGATATTCTAAGTAGCGCAGTCCCATCGCGAGTGATCGCCGCAGAGAAAACAGTCCAACCAAGTCCTGCGCAAACGCACCGTCACAGTTCTCTATCGCATACCCAATCTTTCTATCTAGTCACACCAGGTGAAGATGCAATAGCTCTGATGGCTGATTGGATCCGTGCTCGATCTGCGCTGGGTGGGGTTCTCGTTGTTGCGCCGGAAGCTCGCGAAGTTCTCCTATTGGCGCAAGAGTTAGAGTCTCGCGCAGTTGATTTTGCGATTCTCGACGCCTCTCTGACGAGGTCAGAGAGGTATGGCAATTACCTGAAGGTTGCATCAGGGCAAGCAAGAATTGTTATTGGTTCGCGAAGTGCGGTATTTGCACCGGTTCATGACCTGAGAACGATCATTGTTTATCGCGAAGGTGCTCAATCGCATTATGAGGTGAGAACTCCCGGTTGGAATACTCGTGATGTAGCACTGCTCAGGTCACAGATAGGGCAGGTGGACCTAACATTTATTGGCTATGCACCTTCGTCGGAATCGTCTTATCTCATCGAAAAGAAGGAGATGGAACTCAAGGGGAGAAGTGTAAAAGTTGATGTGCAATCGTATCCAGCGCACAATGGTGAACTCTTACCCGTTCGAATATTTGGCCCTATACGAAAGGCGCTTGAGAAAGGATCAGTTCTGTTCCTTGTTTCAAGAAAAGGCTATTCGAGTGCGCTGATGTGTAAGTCGTGCAAAAATATCGCGATTTGTGATTGCGGAGGAAGAATTTCATTCCAAGGAAGTGAAAAGGGTTACAGCTGTTCGCTCTGCGACAAGAAAGGAAGTCAGTGGTCTTGTCGGTGGTGTAAGAAAGATGAACCGATTTTGTTAGGTAGAGGTAGTCAGAGATTTGCACATGAGATCGGCCGAGCTTTTCCAGGATTTCCCGTCATCACCTCAGATGCATCAACTCCGATTCAGTCGATACCAGATCAACCTTCGATTGTTCTTGCCACCTCTGGGATGGCACCGCGATTACCATCGGGGTATCAAGCAGTAATAATTCTTGAAGGCGACTCGCTTTTTTCTCAAGTTGATCTGAGAGCGCAAGAACGCGCACGTGAGTCAATTATGCATTTCTCTTCTCTTGTCTCAACTGACGGCAAGGTGCTGGTCGTCATCGATAGCGCACATCCCATCGTTGCATCTATTGCCCGTTGGAATCTGACCGCAATCAATAATCGCGAGTTGCACGAGCGAGAGCAGACGCAACTTCCTCCTGTTGTTAGCGCTCTCACAATCGAAATGGTTCAGGGAGACTGCCACACCTTCATCACTGGCATTAGAAAGGCAGTTGATGATGGACGCATTCCACATTCAACGAGAATTTTGGGACCAAAGAAGATATCTGATGAGAGTTCTAGGGTGATTCTCACCGTCCCGCATGAAGATGCGCAATCGCTGGTTGACTTCCTTGTAACGTACCGAAAGAAGCGATCACTGGCAAAGAAGTCGAATCTGAGTATGAGGGTTGACCCGTACGCTTTGAGTTAAGATTGCACTATGGCAATTCAGGAGATTCGTTTATTTGGTGACCCAGTCTTGGTGACGCCGGCTTCTCCTGTCGTTGATTTTGATAAAGAGTTGCGAACCCTGGTGAGCGATCTGATAGACACGATGCTTGATGCTCCTGGCGCAGGATTGGCAGCTCCTCAAATTGGAGTCCCGCTCCGTGTTTTTACATGGTGTGTCGATGAAGAAATTGGTCATCTAGTCAATCCGACCCTGACATTGAGTCAAGAGTTGCAAGACGGGGAAGAGGGATGTCTGTCATTTCCTGAGATCCGGTATGAAACACCTCGCGCGATGCGCGCAGTGGCCCAAGGATTTAACATGCACGGGGAGCCGATCACTGTCGATGGAAGCGAATTTTTAGCACGAGCTTTACAGCATGAGACGGATCATCTCGATGGAATTGTTTTTATTGACAGATTATCCAAGGCGGATCGCAAAGTGGCGATGAAAGAGATCCGAGACGCGGAGTGGTTCGCGGCAGCGATCGATCAGGGAATCACACCCACGATCAAGGTGTCTCCTCATGGTCTCTTCGGAAAAAATAACTAGTGCGTATTGCCCTTGCTGGAACCCCGCAAATTGCGGTGCCAACTTTGGAATGGCTCCTCACAAGCAAGCATGAATTGGTGAGAGTCTTTACTACATCAGCAAAACCCTCTGGACGAGGCGGACAGATCGGCAAAAGTGATGTGGCGCTCTGGTGTCAGGAAAACACAGTCGAGTGTATTGAAATCGCAAAGTCTGAAGATTTTCAAAGAAATCTTGATGACATCGACTGCGTCGTCGTCATTGCTTTCGGAATTTTGCTTCCGCAATATATCCTTGATCTGCCCAGACATGGATTTATCAATCTGCACTTCTCGGAGCTTCCACGCTGGCGCGGCGCGGCTCCAGTTCAGCGTGCAATCGAACACGGAGATACGCATTTAGGGATCACGGTATTTGCACTTGATGCCGGGATGGATACAGGTCCGATCTACCGCAGAGCGAGTTTCGAACGCAATCCGCAGCTACGAACATCCGAGGCGCTGTCCTACCTTGCCGCAGAAGGAGTTACTCTGATACAAGATTCACTGGCCGATATATCTGCTGGAGTTTCTCCAATTATGCAAGATTCGGCGGGAGTAAGTATCGCTTCTAAAATCGGTAAAGATGAAGCGCTCCTTGATTGGAGCCTGAGTGCAGATGTGATTCACCGCAAAATTCTCGCTTTTTATCCAAATCCGATTGCCCGAACGCTCTTTAGGGGAGATTTATTGAAGGTGACAAACGCTGTGCTTTCGAATAATGGTGAAGAAAAGTTAAAGCCTGGTGAGCTTTACATCTCAAAGAGTGCGGTGCTTGTAGGAACCTCAGATGGACTTCTAGAAATTCTCGCCGTGATCCCACAGGGAAAGAACGAGATGAAAGCGGCTGATTGGGCTCGAGGAGCCAGAATCAATCCTGGTGAATACATTGGTTGAGGCTAGACGCAACACCTTTAAGAAACCAAAAGCAGATCCCGTCAGACTTCTAGTTTTTGATGTTCTAACCGAGGTAAATCGCAGAGATGGTTACTCTAATTTACTTCTACCAAGAGCGTTAGACGATTCATCTTTTGATCAGCGTGATAAGGCTTTTGCCACCGAACTTCTCTATGGAACGCTTCGAATGCAGGGTCGCCATGACTACATTCTCGCGCAAGTCAGCGATAGACCATGGAAGGATGTTGATTCGGGCATTGTGGATGTGACTCGACTCGGACTGCAGCAGATATTTGAGATGCGTGTTCCCATGCATGCCGCCGTCTCCGAGACAGTTGAGTTAGCTCGTAAGGTTCTTGGCGAGTCTAAGGCAAGTTTTGTCAACGCCCTTCTTCGCAAGGTGAGCGCAAAAAGCGTTGAGGAATGGCTTGAGCCTGTAGCGGCAATTAACGATGACGTCGCTAGATTATCCATTCTCTATTCCCATCCGGAATGGATCGTTAGCGCATACTTCGATCTCTTGCGGGATTTTAGTGAAGTGAAAGAACTACTGAGAGTGAATAACGTCCCCACCAAGCCAACATTTGTTACATGGCCGGGACGCTCTGCAATCACCGAATTTGAAGAACAGGGTGCGATCCCAACTCAGTACTCCTCTTACGGTTTTACCGCTGATGTAACCCCAGGATCTCTTGAAGCAATACGTCACCGGCGAGCAGGAGTGCAAGATGAGGGATCTCAGTTGGTTGCCTCCGTTTTCGCACGTGCAGCATCCGATAAGACTTCGTGGCTCGATCTATGTGCTGGTCCTGGTGGTAAAGCTGCGTTGCTTGCATCTATCGCCAAGGAGGAAGGACATCTCTTTACAGCAAACGAAATCTCTTCGGCGAGAGCAGAGTTGGTTAAGCGCGTTGTTGCTGGTGCGCCAGTATGGGTTGGAGATGCGCGTGAAATCTCGCAGAAGAACGAGACTTTTGACGCGGTCTTAGCCGATGTTCCTTGCACGGGGCTTGGTGCCCTAAGGCGTAGGCCAGAAGTACGGTGGCGTCGAAACGTCTCTGACCTTAGATCACTTATTCAACTACAGAGCGAGATTTCCGATGCTGCTATTTCTGTCCTTAACGTTGGGGGAGTCTTCGGTTATGCAACATGTTCTCCCCATTTGGCCGAAACAAGTATTGCTGTGGCAGATATTCTCAAGCGCCACTCATCGCTGGAACAGATAGATGTCACCCCGTATCTACCGGGCAATCTCGAAGGTGCTGTCCGGCAAAGCGCTATGGCGTTATGGACTCAGAGACACAATACGGATTCAATGTTCTTAGCGCTCTTTCGAAAAACAGCTTAAGGTAGAGTAAACAAATGGGAATACGGATCACGCCGAGCATTCTCAATGCTGATTTTTCTCACTTGGATCAAGAGATTGCGAAGATTTCAGAGGTTTCTGATCTTCTTCATTTAGATGTGATGGATAACATCTTCGTTCCTAATTTTACTTTTGATTTCGATACCGCTTCATCAATTATCGCAAAGTCTCCATTACCGGTTGATTCTCATTTAATGATTGCAGATGTTGACACGCTCGCACCGGCCTATGCCCACGCAGGAAGCGCTAGTGTGACAATTCACGCCGAAGCTTCAATGGATCCAATCAAGACGTTACGATCAATTAGACGAGAAGGCGCCCGCGCGGGACTTGCGCTCAAACCTGGTACCGACATCCAGGACTATGTCGACATCGTTGCTGAGGTAGATATGTTTTTGATTATGACGGTAGAACCAGGTTTCGGTGGGCAGAAGTTTATGCATTCAATGATGGAAAAAGTAATGCGGACAAGAGCTCTCATCGGTGATCGTCCTATATGGCTTCAGGTTGATGGTGGTGTTTCCCTGGAAACGATAGAGATAGCCCATGAATCGGGTGCAGATACCTTCGTAGCCGGTAGCGCCGTGTTTAACGCTGCTGACCCTGCGGAGATGGTGAATAGATTACGAGCCCTCGTTACGCACTAATTGTCAGCAGAATTCACACTGGATCACGTAAACTAGTGTCATGAAGTCTTTTGAAGATCTCTGGGAAGAAATATCACAGAAGGCGATGGATCGTCCTGCTGGGTCATCCACGGTCGCAGCCCTTGACTCAGGAGTTCACGGCATCGGAAAGAAGATCATCGAAGAAGCAGGAGAGGTGTGGCTGGCAGCCGAGCATGAGAGCAACGAGGCTCTCGCGGAGGAGATAAGTCAGCTGATCTACCATCTACAAACACTCATGATCGCACGCGGTCTTACTCCACAAGATATTTACAAGTTTCTCTAACGAATCAAAGGTGCGGTAAATCATGTTAAGAGTTGCAATACCAAATAAAGGATCACTTGCAGAGGAAGCGATCGCCATCTTCAAAGAGGCGGGATACAAGCAACGGACTGACTCTCGAGATCTGATTCTGGTCGACAGCCGCGGCGGCGTCGAGTTTTATTACCTGCGTCCACGCGATATTGCGATCTATGTTGGTTCCGGTGAGCTCGAAATTGGAGTAACCGGCCGTGATTTACTTATCGACTCAGGAGCGCTGGCAACCGAGATTATGCCGCTCAATTTCGGTTCATCTACCTTCAGATTTGCCGGACCGACAGGAAGCAACTATTCGATTGGTGATATTGCAGGAAAACGCGTTGCAACTGCCTACCCAGGCTTGGTTTCAAACCACCTGAAAGATTTGGGAGTGAAGGCCGAAGTTGTTCGCCTTGATGGAGCGGTTGAAAGCAGTGTGCGTTTAGGTGTAGCCGATGTGATTGCCGACGTAGTGAGCACGGGTAACACGCTACGTCAGGCAGGCCTTGAAATATTTGGCGATGTAATACTTACCAGCGAGGCGGTCGTAATATCACGCCAAGGTGTGCAGATTTCTCCTGAGGTCGAGGTACTCGTTCGTCGTTTACAAGGAGTTGTCACTGCCCGTCGATATGTACTTCTTGATTATGATGTGAAGAAGAGTGATGTGGAATCCGCATGTGTGATTACACCAGGTCTTGAATCTCCAACCATTTCTCCCTTACAGAATCCAGATTGGGTCGCAGTTCGTGCGATGGTCCTGCGCGAGGAAACAAACCAAATAATGGATAAGTTATGGGCCCTTGGCGCTCGTGGCATTCTCGTTACTGATATCCACGCTTGCCGACTATAGCGAGCTTACTTTCGAAGACTCTCTCCAGAATCTTCAATATCTTCACGACTAATTCCCAGAAGATATAGAACGCTATCGAGATACGGCGCGCTCAGCGCACTATCTGCCGCAGCTCTTACTGCAGGTTTGGCGTTAAATGCGATGCCCAAGCCTGCAAGCGCGATCATATCGAGATCATTTGCTCCGTCACCGATAGCAACGGTCTGCTCTATTTCAATCTTCTCTATCGCGGCAAAATCTCGTAAAGCCTGTGCTTTTCCAGCACGATCGATGATCGGTCCGACAAGTCCGCCAGTAAGGAAACCGTCCTTGCTCTCGAGGGTATTTGCCCGATAGTGGCGAATTTCAAGTGAGGAGAGAAGTGGCTCAATCACATCTAGGAATCCACCCGAAACTACAGCAACTGTGTGACCAAGTTTCTGAAGGGTCTTCACAAGAGTACGAGCACCTGGCGTCAAGGAAATTTCTCTTCTTACCTCTTCAATCGTTGATAGAGGCAAACCTTTAAGTAAGGCAACTCTTTCACGAAGGCTCGCTTCGAAATCAAGTTCACCAGCCATAGCACGTTCGGTGATTGCATGAATTTGGTCTTGTGCACCTGCCTTAGCGCCTAGAAGTTCAATCACTTCCTGGGCTATCAAGGTCGAGTCCACATCCATAATGACCAGCTTCTTTGCCCAACGCATCAATCCACCGGGAGATACCGCGATATCGACATTCAACTCTGCTGCGATGGAAGCAAGTTCAGCTTTGAGAACAGCAGTCGGTACCGCACTGACTAAGAGTTCAATCGCGGTCACTGGATAACTAGCAGTCCGGTGAATGCGTTCGATGTTTCCGCCGGCAGAGGCGATTGCTGTTGCAAGGCCGGCAAGAGCAGCTGGCTTGAGATCTTGTGAAAGCACAACTACATGGGTGAGCCCAGATTTGGCTGCAATGCTTTCACTCTCTTGCTCAGAAAAAGCAACAGCGATATCTAAGTTCAGTAATTCTGCCTGGGCGTTGAGATCCTCCTCGATAGCCTGAGCATGCGCCTTATTAAGACTTATCAGAATTGTGAGAATAAGTCGGGAACGGATCACAACCTGTTCGATGTCAACAATAGAAAGAGAGAAGGGGGCGAGGGCGCTAAAGAGGGCCTCGGTGATTCCAGGTCGATCTTCTCCGGATACCAGAACTAACCCTGTGTATTGCGCGCTCTGCTTATCCATTGAGCAAGATTATCGTGAATCACAGCGCAAGTTCTTCATATTTACATGTAATCATCGTTGATAAGTACTATCTTTTGTCCCGTGAGCCTGCCAGAAGTGTTGCGAGTATCGGATGTAACTGTTAGACGCGGTCCACGCACAATTCTCGGACCAGTGACATTTGCGATTTCTCCGGGGGAGCGCTGGGTCATTTTGGGACCCAACGGAGCTGGAAAATCTACGCTTCTCAATATTCTCGCCACTCGATCTTTTCCAACCTCAGGCACCATCACGGTTTTAGAGAAAGAGATGGGCAAGGTCGATCTCTTTGAGTTAAGAACTCGAATCGGACTTGTCGGGGTTGGAATTTCAGAAGATATTCCATACGAGGAGAAGGTACGTGATGTTGTCGTTACTGCAGCATATGCCGTCCTTGGACGCTGGAACGAGGATTACGATCTCTGGGATGAATCGCGTGCGGTAGCACTGCTGACAACATTTGGTGTTCGAGACCTGGCTGATCGCTTATATGGAACCTTGAGTGAGGGTGAGAAGAAGCGAGTACAGATATCGCGTGCGTTGATGGCCGACCCTGAGCTTCTCTTATTGGATGAGCCAACCGCCGGTCTCGATGTGGGCGGACGTGAAGATCTTCTACGCCGTTTCTCAATCTTTGCAAATGATCCAGCTGCACCTGCCACCGTTATCGTGACACATCACATTGAAGAGATCCCTGCCGGAACAACACATGCCCTTTTGCTTAAGGATGGCGTGATCGCCGTCAGTGGTCCTGTGCACCAAGTGATCACTAGTGATCATGTCAGCGCGGTCTTTGGAGTCGATGTAATGGTCTCTCATGACGGTGCTCGCTTTTTTGCTCGAGCACAAGGATGACGCACCCGATATTTCAAGGCGTCGATCCGTCGTGGCAACCAACTCTTGATCCAATACAGGATTCGATTATTCACACTTTTGAATCGATCAGTTCCTCTGATTACATTCCAGCTATAGATCGAATACTCGCTCCGCTGCATTACCCATTGGAGAAGGTTCGAGTTGTTATCGTCGGACAAGATCCTTATCCGAACCCAGACTATGCAGATGGTTTTGCTTTTAGCGTGAGGAAAGAAGTCCAACCGTTTCCGGCATCACTGACCAACATCCTCAAGGAACTCGAGAGTGATCTAGGAACGACTTTGCCAGATAATGGAAATCTTGAGCGATGGAGTGCTCAAGGTGTCATGTTGATCAATCGAACGTTGACAACCACCGCAGGTCAGTCGCACGCTCACCAAAGAAGTGGCTGGCTTGAAATCACCGCGGTACTCATTGGAGCTGTGGCAGCACGCGGTTCTGTTGGAATTCTGTGGGGAGGTAACGCACATCAACTCGCAGATCTCTTCGAACCATCGCTGGTTATCAAGAGCGCACACCCAAGTCCGCTCAGTGCATACCGCGGTTTCTTTGGTTCGCGCCCGTTCTCGCGTGCTAATTCTCTTCTGGAAGAACGCGGAATCACACCGATTCAGTGGTGAAAGCAAACCGGACCCCCACACGATGTGGGAGCCCGGTTTACTTATCTGTGAAGTTAGCCGATGAGGGCGTTTATAGGTGACTGCAGGAAGTAGACCATAAACAATCCTGAGACAAGTAGTAAGAGAGGATGAACCTCTTTTACACGTCCTTGCACAAGGCGAATCACAACGTGCGTGATGAAGCCCGCACCAATACCCACTGAAATGTTGTAGGTAAATGGCATGAGAATAATCGTAAGGAATGCCGGAATTCCGATTCCCAAATCATCCCACTCGATATTCTTTACCTGTCCCATCATGAGGAATCCCACAATGATTAAGGCAGGCGTCGCAGCTTCATAAGGAATCATCGCGACAAGAGGTGCCAAGAACGTCGTGAGTAAAAATGCTACTCCTGTGACAATCGAAGCCAATCCTGTTCGAGCACCTTCACCGACACCTGCTGCAGATTCAATGTAGCTGGTGTTCGAGGAAACTCCCGCTGCTCCACCTGTCGCTGCTGCAATTGAGTCGACAATGAGGATGCGGTTTGCGCCTGCAACGTTTCCACTCTTATCAACCAAACCTGCCTGATTACCTAGGGCTGTCATAGTTCCCATAGTGTCAAAGAAGTCGGCGAGCAGTAGTGTGAAGACGAGGAGCGATGCTGCTAAGAAACCAGTCTTTGGGTTTGTAAATGCGCCGAAGATATCTTCAAAACCCAATCCGAGAGTGTCAAAGCGAGGAGTATCGGTCAAATTGAGCGCACCATTAGCATCCTTCGGAACTGCTGGTGTATTTAAGCCCCATCCTCGTGAGTTTGATTCTGCAGAACCAAAGACAAAGCTGTTGCCTACCTTGAACTGAGCTTCGACAATCAAGGCAAGAATCGTAGATGCAATGATTCCGATGAGAATTGAACCCTTGATTTTTCTAATCATGAGAACGATTGTCAGGAATAGACCAAATGCAAAGATGACGATTGGCCAGCCTACGAGCTGTCCGCCGTCTCCCAATTCGAGAGGAACGTTAGCAGGCTTAGAATTACTTGTAGTCCACACTGAGTTCGGAGTTCTTCTGACGAAACCGGAATCTACAAGTCCGATGAGGGCAATGAAGAGACCAATACCAACGGAAATTGCAAGCTTCAGAGCATTAGGAATTGCTTTGAAGACGGCAATTCTGAATCCAGTCAACACGAGGACGAGAATTAAGATTCCTTCAATGAGAACCAAGCCCATAGCCTGAGCCCATGTTGAATTCTTAGCTATTGAAACAGCAACAAAGGTGTTTAATCCCAAACCTGTTGCCAAGGCGATAGGGAAATTGGCCACAGCGCCCATGAGGATTGTTAAAATCCCCGCTACGAGAGCTGTTCCTGCCGCAACGATGATGATGGCGTTCGTTCTATCTCCGCCACCGATGAACTGATTCGCTCCATCTGTGGTTGCCAGGATCAGTGGATTCAGGACAACGATGTATGCCATTGTAAAGAAAGTAACGAGTCCGCCTCGAACTTCCTGAGCGACGGTCGATCCCCGTTCAGATATTTTGAAATAACTATTGAGCATTGATTACCTTCCTCATTTTGTTATCGGGGGTGGTTGCGACCCCGTGTGAAATGACGGCTCACAGACCGACCAGAGCTGGGGAGCGCTTCGATGGGGCCAAAATATCTGACCCGACACGTTACTTAGCCGTTAGACGCGCAAGAGCGCCAAAAGAAATGGCGAGAGATTGCCCGATAAATAGCGCGAAGAGAAGCGTGCCTATGCCCAAAGTTCCCCCTAGAAGCGCCCCGAGGATAGATACGACGACTTCAATGCCTAGGCGTACTCGCCCTACCCTCACCCCAGTTCGATTATGGAGGCCGGTCATCATGCCATCGCGCGGACCCTTACCTAACCCACAGGTGATGTAGAGAGCTGAACCCGCACCGACCATAACAATGCCGACAATTACGTAGACAAAACCCAGGAGATTTCCTTCTTGCAATGGAAATACCCGTGTTCCTATTTCAATGAAGGTTGCGATCACGAGAATGTTTGCAATAGTTGAAAAGCCGAGTCGAACATGTAGTGGTATCCACGAAAGAAGTACGGCTACACCAATAAGCAATGTTGACGTTCCGATTGTCAACCCTGATTTGAGAGAGATACCTTGAGCGAGTACTGACCATGGTGTGTTTCCCAAACCTGATTCAATAATGAGTGCATCGCCGAGCCCGAAGATTGCCAGACCAAATATGACGATTAACACTCGCTTTACTGAAAGATCCCACCGATCCGCCGCAGTCCAAGGAAGAATCGGAACCGTGCGATGTGGTTTAACAAACTCAGAAAGATCTCGCAGGTTCATTGTGTAATCATATCTTTAAGTGTGCTGTCAAGAGTATGATTCGAGGATGTTTATTGGCTCTGGCACATTAATCAATGTGATCGCCATTATTAGTGGGGCATCGCTGGGAGTACTCATTGTTGGGCGCATTCCAGAACGCACCCGAGCGTTGATCACAGATGTCCTGGGCTTAATAACGATTCTTGGCGCTGGTTCTGCCTTGGCCTACATCGCATCGACGCGATATATAGATTCACTTCCACAAGGA
>Ga0315903_10001212_pt1 | contig 38925 bp, 14 predicted proteins | sample LakEriMetagenome_7_FD_203524 | JGI IMG/M metagenome (GOLD analysis project Ga0315903, IMG submission 203524) | Freshwater fungal communities from buoy surface, Lake Erie, Ohio, United States - Buoy 2 MA119 | ecosystem: Environmental > Aquatic > Freshwater > Lake | place: USA: Lake Erie, Ohio... | reverse complement strand
CTCGACGCCGAGCGCAAGGCGGCGCAGGCGGCCGGCCGGGCCTTCCTCTACAGCCGCCGCTGGGCGGCCTTCGACGCGGAGGCCGCCGCCCGCTTCCAGGCCGAGGGCCGGCAGGGCGTGGTCCGCCTGAAGATGCCGCGGGAGGGGGCGCTGGTGATCGACGACGCCGTCCGCGGCCGGGTGGAGTTCGCCTGGGAGCGGGAGCAGGATCACGTCATCCAGCGGGCCGACGGATCCTGCCTCTACCATCTGGCCAGCGTCGTGGACGACCACGACCTGGCGATCTCGCACGTCATCCGGGCCGAGGAGCACCTCTCCAACACGCCCCGGCAGGCGTTCATCGCCCTGTCGCTCGGCTACCCGCTGCCCGCCTACGCCCACCTGCCGCTGGTCGCCGAGCCGGGCAGCCGCACGAAGCTCTCCAAGCGGAAGCTCGCCCAGTACCTGAAGAACGCCGACTTCAAGCAGGTGATGGACCACGGCCAGCGGATCGCCGAGCGGGTGGGCCTGAAGGCCGAGGCCGACACCTTCAACCCGGTGATCGTGGACTTCTACCGCGCGGTCGGCTACCTCCCCTGGGCGATCGACAACTACCTGGCCCTGCTGGGCTGGTCCTACGACGACAAGACGGAGTTCTTCAGCCGGGCCGAACTCGTGGAGCGGTTCACGCTGGAGCGGATCAACTCGTCGCCGGCGAGCTTCGACCCCAAGAAGCTGTGGGCCGTGCAGGACCATTACATGCACGCCCTCTCCCCGCCGGAGAAACTGGCCGCGATGCTGCCGTTCCTGGTCCGGGCCGGGCTGCTGGCCGACCCGCCGCCGGCGGCGGCCGTGGAGACGGTCCGGCGGGTGATCGAGGCCTCGGGCGACCGGCTCAAGGTGGCCGGCGACATCCTCGCCTACGCCGACTTCTTCCTGGTGGAGGAGCCGCCCCTCGACGAGGCGGCGGTCAAGCAGCGGCTGGCGCGGCCGGGCGTGCGGCCGCTGCTCGAGGCCTACGCCGCCGCGCTGCGGGACGTGGAGCCGTTCGCGGCGGAACCGCTCGAGGCGGCGCTCAAGCGGGTCGTCGAGGCGGCGGGGGCGAAGGTGGGCGACCTGGTGCACGCGGTCCGCGTGGCGGTGACGGGCAAGACCGTGGGGCCGGGCCTGTACGACTGCCTCGCCATCCTCGGCCGCGAGCGGTCGCTGGCCCGGATCGAGCGGGCCCTGCCGCTGTGCGGCTGACGCGGCCCGTCGCTCACGGCGGCCGCCCGCTGCGGCGTCGCGCGGCGGTCAGGACGGATAGCCGGTGACCGTGGAGGCCGCGAAGGCCGTGCCGCTCGACGCGCCCCGCTGCCAGATCATGCCGGCGCCCTGCCGCGTCCGCGTGAGCACGCCGGTGCGGCCGGAGGGCGGCAGGTCGGACGACGACAGGTAGCCGGCGAACGCCTGGGCGACGGCCGACTGCGGCCAGGTGCCGAAGTTCGCCACGGTGCCGTTGCTGCCGACGCTCGGCCGCTGGAGCACCTGCCAGGTCGCCGTGCCGCCCGACCGCTGCAGGCCCGCGATGCCCGTGGTGGCGTTGCCGGTGCCGAGGAAGTCGCCCGTGACCACGTTCGCATACGCCACGCCCGCACCGCCGGGCCAGGTGCCCAGCAGCCGCGGCGTGTTGTTGGCCGGGGCGACCGCGGCGTCGTAGCCGACCGTGTACCAGGCATGGGCGGCCGTCTTGCCGGCGATCAGGTCGCGGCCGGTGCCGCCGAAGTTGCCCACCAGGAAGTCGGTGCCGTTCTGCGCCTGGGACCAGGCCGACGTGACCGCCGTGGTCGTCAGCGTGCCCGATCCCGCGTATTCGGAGATCCACCAGGTCGTGCCGGTCAGCCCGACGATCTGATCCTTGCCGCCCGGGTTGCCCTTGAAGTTGCCGGCCAGCGCGGCGTCCCACTGCACGCCGTTGTCCCACGCCCCCATGAGCACGTTCTTCGCCGCGGCGCTGGCGGGGCTCACGGCCTGCGTCGCGTTGGCCAGCATCCACCACTGCCCGTTCGGGGCATCGCGGCCGGCGATGTCGGGGTTGCCGTCGCCGTCGAAGTCGCCGTTGACGATGTTGACCCACCGCTCGACGGGGGAGGCCCAGGCGCCGACCATGCTCGTGCTGAAGTCGCCCGCGGCGGAGCCGCCGGTGGGGCCGTCGTAGGCCAGCTTCCACCAGGTGCCCACGTTGGGCGACGCCGCCCGGGCCACCACGACGTCCCGATCCCCGCGCCGCAGCACCGACCAGTCCTTCCACACCACCGCCGTGGACCAGGCATTGGCCGCGCCGAGCGTCGCCAGGGTGGCGTTGCCCGCGGCCTGCGTGAACGACACCTGCCACGACCCGTCGTCGAGCAGGCTGGCGACGTCGGTGAGGTTGTCGGCGTTGAAGTCGCCGGAGAGGAACACCAGGCTCCGCTCCGTGTAGGTGAATGGCAGGACGTTCGACGCCAGGTTGGCCGCCGTCAGCCCGGCCGACTTGTAGACGCCGATCGTCCAGTTGCCGGGCTCGCCGACCGCCGGCGCCGTCAGCGAGAGCGTCGTGGGATCGACGACCGTCACGTTGCCGGCCGCGGTGGCCGCTCCATGGATGCTCAGGCCGACCCCCAGGCCCGTGGCGTTGCCGAACCCGAACTGCTTCCCGGAGGCGGTCAGGTTCAGGAGCCTGCCACCCTCCACCGGCGCGTTGTTCGGGGCCACGCCCACGAGGTTCACCGGCAGCACCTGGAAGGTGGTGTTGCCGGTCGTCGCGCCGCCCGCGATGGTCAGATTGGCGAAGCTCGCGTTGGCGCCCTGCCACTGCGACACCAGCGACGGCACCCTGACCCGCAGGCTGTTGGCCGCGAGCGTCGTGCCCGTCACGTTCGCCCCGCCGAACGACACGGTGTAGGAATCGTCGGCGACGAAGGCCGTGCTGCCCGCCGTGGTGGTGATCGTGACGTTGTCCGTGCCGCTGCCGAACAGCGACCAGCCGGCGATGTTCTGCCCCTCGAACGACACCGACTGGATGGCGTAGGACACGGCCGCCGGGACGTAGGTGTAGGTCAGGGTGTTCGACGCCAGGTTCTGCGGGGTCAGGGAGCCGGTGGCGTAGACGCCGACCGCGGCGTTGCCGGCCGCGAGATTCGGGGACGAGGGGGTGCGGAGCGTCAGCGAGGTGGCGTTGCCCGTGACGGCGAGTCCCGGCTTGACGGTGCCCCCGAGCGCGAAGCCCACGCTGATGTTCGCCACGTTGCCGAAGCCGCGCTGCTTGGACGAGGCATTGAGCGTCAGCGCCGTGTTGCCGGCGACGGTCCCGTTGACCGGGCTCAGGCCCGTGAGGCTCACCGGCAGGACCGCGAACGACGTGTTCCCGGTGGTGTTGCCGCCGGCGATCGAGAGGTTCGCGAAGCTCGTGCCGTCGCCCGCCCACCGCGACACGAGCGCCGGCACCGCCACGCGCAGCGAGTTCGTCGTCGTCGCCACGCCCGTCGCGTTCGTGCCGCCGAACGAGACGCCGTAGGATGCGTTCGCCACGAAGGCCGAGCTGTTGCCCGTCGTCGTGATCGTGACGTTGTCCGCCCCGCTGCCGAACAGCGACCAGCCCGTGATGTTCTGCCCCTCGAAGGCCACCGCGACGACGTCGTAGACCACCGGCACGGCCGTGTACGTGTACGTCAGCGTGTTCGACGCCAGGTTCTGCGTCGTCAGGCCGCCGGTCGCGTAGACGCCGAGGGCGGCGTTGCCCGCCACGCTCCCCGGCGCGGGCGGCGCGCGGAGCGTCAGCGAGGTCGCGTTCCCCGTGACGTTCAGCCCCGCCGCGGCCGAGCCGTCGATGGCGAAGCCCACGCTCACGTTCGCCCCGCTGCCGAACCCGAACTGCTTGGAGGAGGCGTTGAGCGTGAGGTTCGTGCCGCCGAGCACCGAGCCGTCGGTCGGGCTCACGCTCGTGAGGTTCACCGGCAGCACCGCGAACGTGGCGTTGCCGGTGGTGCTCGCGCCGGCGATCGTGAGGTTCGCGAAGCTCGTGCCGTTCCCCGCCCACCGCGACACGAGCGCCGGCACCGCCACATCCAGCGCGTTCGCCGACGTGGCCAGCCCCGTGGCGTTCGTCCCGCCGAACGACACGGTGTAGGTGTCGGTGGGGATGAAGGCGAAACTCGATTCCGTGGTGGTGATCGTGACGTTGTCAGTGCCGCTGCCGAACAGCGACCAGCCGGTGATGTTCTGCCCCGCGAACGACACCGCCTGGATGTCGTAGGAGGAGGCAACCGGCGTGTAGCGGAAGGTGAGCGTGTTCGACGCCAGGTTCGGCGCGGTGAGGCCGGTCGTGGCGTAGACGCCGAGCGTCGCGTTGCCGGCCGTGTGGTTCGGCGACGAGGGCGACCGGAGGGTCAGCGAGGTGGCGTTGCCCGTCACGTTCAACCCGAGCTTGCCGGTGCCGGCGATCACGAAGCCCACGCTCAGGTTCGCGATGTCGGCGAAGTTGCCGAAGCCGCGCTGCTTCGAGGAGGCGTTGAGCGTGAGGTTCGCGCCCCCGAGCACCGAGCCGTTGTTCGGGTTCACGGTCGTGAGATCCACCGGCAGCACCGCGAAGGTGGTGTTGCCCGTGGTGTTCGCTCCCGCGATCGTGAGGTTCGCGAAGCTCGTCCCGTCGCCAGCCCACCGCGACACGAGCGCCGGCACGGCCACGTTCAGCGTGTTGGCGGTGACGGCCGTGCCGGTCGCGACCGTGCCCCCGAACGACACCGAGTAGGACTGGCTCGGCGTGAAGGCGGTGCTCGTCGGGGTGGTCTGGATCGTGACCGTGTCGGTGCCGCTGCCGAACAGCGACCAGCCGGAGATGCTCTGGCTCTCGAACGTCACCGCCTGGATGTCGTAGGTGCCGGCGGCGTCGTACCAGGGCTGCATGGTCACCAGCAGCGTCGCGGTCTGCGTCTGCGGGGCGTCCGGCGAGGTGTCGGCGCTCACCGAGATCGACGAGCTCAGCCCCATGAAGTCGCTGAAGGCGTAGCCATAGCCGAGGCCGTCGATGTTCACCGGATGGTTTTGGCCCGTGCCGTTCGCCACCCCACCGGCGAACTCGCCGCGGCTCTGGATGAAGGCCTCGTAGAGGTTGTAGGGAATCGGCCCCCCGCCCATGGTCGCGGGGTAGTCGGTTCCGTCACTGGCCAGGGTGAGGAACTGGAGGTTGTCGCTGCGTTTGCCCGGCTTGATGTCGATCGCGGCGCCGCTCACGTAGGCGACGACGTCGATCGTGGTGGTTCCGCCGACCGATCGCGGCGCCCCCGTCACCCGCATGGGGCTGCCGAAGTTCAGGAACGAGCTCACGAGCATGCCCGGGGCCACGTCCCCGCCCATGCTCTGGTAGACCGCGGTGGGCATGGTCCAGGTGCCGCGGGTCTCGTCGCCCAACGCGTGGGCGAAGGTCGGCAGATTCGCGGTCTGGTTGAGCGCCACCCCCGTCGCCAGGAAGGTGGACGCGTAGCCCCGCGACAGCGCCACCGCCACGTCGCGGCCGAAATCGTTGTAGGCGGAGACCGGGTCGCCGGCGGGAATCAGGCCCAGCGCGTTCAGCGGCCCGCCCGGCTGGAAGATGCCGGCCCCGGCGAACACGTCGGCCGACGGCGGGTCGAAGTTCGTCTGGCTCTGCCCGAACCACAGCGGCGGCGCCGGCACCCGTCGATCGAACGGGTCGCGCTTGTTCGCCGGGGAGTTCGTCGTGAAGTAGGGATAGAGAACCGAGAACGTGAGGTTCGGATTGGCGACGCCGGTGGAGTAGTCGGTGAACACCAGCGCCGCGTACTGCTCCGTGGTGTTCTCGATGCTCGTGTACGTGACGTTCGTGACCACGCCCCGATAGAGTGCCGTCGCCTGCGGGTAGGTCGTCGGGTCGCCCTTGAGGACGGTGGCGGGCTGGTTCTCCTCCTGCCACCAGGCATCCGCCTTGTACCTCTGGAACATGAGGTCGACGGCGTTGTAGGTGTTCAGCAGCGTGTGGTCCGTCCAGGGATCGGTGCCGGTGACGTTGCCGTTGTAGACGCTCGGCCCGAACGTGTTCATAAGCGCCTGATATCCGGGCGTCCGCATGCTGGCATTGAGCTGCTGGATGCGGATGGCGACGTTGTTCAGGTCGCCGTTGACCACCGTGCTGGCGTTGATGCTCTGGCTGCCGCTGCGGTTCGTGAACGGCCGGCCGTCGTACGTGGCGATCTTGAAGACCGTCGCCGTGGGGCTCGTGTTGGCCTCCGCGATCACCGTGCCGGCGGGAATGAAGGGGCCCGTCACCGGCGATCCGTTCGGATATGCGGTGCCGTTGATGCTGGTTCCGTCGGTGGTCGAGAGATTGAGCCAGGCCCAGTTGGTGTAGCTGCCCGCGGGCCCGGGGATGGGTCCGGTTCCCGGGACGATCGAGTAGGTCCAGTTGCTCGACTGCTGCGCGGCCCCCGCCGTCATCGCATTGAGGAGGTCGTTGGGGGCCAGCACCCGGTAGGTCGGCGACGAACTGCTGCCGGTGCCGTTGGTGGGCACGATCGCCAGGTCGTAGCCCGCCTGGCCCTGGAAGGCCGCCGCGTAGCCCTGGATGACGTCCTGGCGGGTCAGGCCCGGCGAGCTCCCGGACCGCACGCTGCCGTTCGTCGCGTTGAGCGACAGATTGAGCGTCATCGGGAAGCCGAACTGATCGACCTGGCTGGTGTCGACGAACACCAGCGAGTTCGAGAACGCGCCCTCGATGAAGTCGTAGTACCAGCCTTCGAACCCGGCGGCCGGCTGGGCCGCGAGGTTCGCGCGGTTCGCCAGGTAGATTCGTGTGCCGTTGTAGACCGTGTCGGAAAGGTTGAACGTCAGCGTGGCGTTCTGGGTGAAGTTGTTGGTCAGGGTGCTGAGGGGCATGCCGTCCCAGGGCGTGGCCCCGCCGGCGGAATTGCCGACGGCGCCGGTGTTGCTGATCGTCATCCAGCCGGGGCTGAGGCTGCCGCCCACCGGCCCCACGTTGCCGTAGACGTAGGCGTAGAAGTCGTCGATGGCGGGGCTCGTCGCGTTGGTCAGGCCCGTGCTGTCGAGCAGCGTGACGGCGAGCGTGTTGATGGTGGGATCCGCCAGCACCGTGAGATTCTCGATGTTCGACGCCCGCGGATTGCCGCCCGCGGCCGAAGCGACGTAGACGGCGTAGTTGCCGGGCCCGCCCGTCGTCAGCTTGGGCACCGGCACGGTGAGCGACGTGGAGTTCGTGGCGGTCACCGACCACGGGGTCTTCGTTCCCTCGAGGTCGTCGAAGACGACGCTGACGGGCTGCCCGACGGCGAAGCCGGAGGCCGGCGAAGCGGCGTTCAGCACGAGATTGCCGCCTCCGCTGACGTACACCGAGTTGCGGCTCATGCCCGACAGGGCGACGTTCGTGTATTGAAAACCGCCGTTGGTGGTGTGGTCGTTGGGCGCCCCGCCGAACGAGAGGTTCTGGAACGTCGGCACGCCCGTGTACGAGCCGCCGTAGTACGGCACCTTCACGTCGAGCGTCAGGTCGCTCGTCTTGGTTCCCGTCACGTTCTGGCCCGTCCCGAACCACACGTTCTCGTTGGCCTTGAACGGCGTGCTGCCGTTGGCCAGCGTGATCGTGATGCTTTCGTTGCCGCTGCCGAACAGGGACCAGCCGGTGATCGGCGCGTTCTCGTAGGTGAGGGACGCGACCGTGTAGTTGATCGCCGAGACGCTGACGTTGAGGTTCCCCGCGAGGGCGAACCGGGCCGTGTCGGTGGCATTGGCCGGCGGCGTGCCATCAGCCGTGGTCTGGATCCTGTAGCTGCCGGCGGGCAGCGACAGCGACGTCACCCTGACCGTGAGGTGCGTGGGGTCGGTGGCGTCGCCCGTGAAGGCGGGCGACACGGTCGCATTGCCCGGGCCACCGACGAGGAAGAAGTTGTATTGGCTGAGGTTGCCGAACCCGCTTGCGGCATCCGTCGCCACGAGCGTCAGGTTCGCCGACTCGCCTATGGTCAGCGCGTTGTTCGCGATCGAGAGGATGTTCGCGGGATTGATCGGCAGCGAGGTGTTGCCGATGAGGTCGGCGCCGACGATCGACAGCGTGGCGTTGAAGCTGCTCCCGTTCCAGAGCGTGTGGAGCGATCCCGCCGACATGACGGCGGTCGCATTGGCCGAGCCGCCGGTCGTCAGCAGGTTGACGGTCGTGCTCGTGTTGAGGTCCGGGTTCGCGAACTGGAGGCCCAGGGTTCCGGTCGAATTGAACGCCGCGTCGAACTGGAGGGTCAGATTCCCCGTGCCGATCACCGGCCAGCCGGCGATCGGCGCGCCGGCGAACGAGAAGCCGTCGAGCTGATACTGATCGACCGCGCAGAGCCGGCGGATCTCCAGGGCCTCGATGCCGTGGTGGTCGGGTCGCGGCCGGCGGCCACGGTCGCCCCGCCGCCGGTGCAGGGTACGGCGGCGCCGCGACTCGAACAGCGCATCCACTTTGACGGTCATCGGCAACTTCCCCCGGCGCGGCCGCCACGGCCACGACCGTGACACGAAAGCAGGCCCGCTTCTGTGGACGAAAGACGATGCGGCGGCCATTTCGGCCGCAGGGCCCGGCCACCCGGTCGATGCATTGAGACTAACCCCGCTCCGCGGCGCGGGCAAACTTCGGGCTCGAACTGCATGAAAAACCGCGCGGCGAAACGCCTCGCCGACGCCCCGGGACTCAGGAGATCAGGATCGGCTCGCGGGACCGGTCGGCGGCGAGCGACTCGTGGTGGGCGAGCAGGTGGTCGATCGCCCGCACGAAGGCCGGCACGTGCTCGTGGCTGAGGACGGTCGTCGGCAGGTCGGCGAGCTTCATCCGCCGCCGCATCCGCTCCCGGAACTCGCCGTCGTCGATCATCCGGCAGCAGAGGTCGAGAAACTCGTCCTCCCGCGTGGCCACGAGCTCGTCCATGCCCAGCGTCCGCAGCAGGTAGGCGGTGGAGAGGTTGTAGAACCGGTTCCCGGCCAGGGTCACGATCGGCAGCCGCAGCGTGAGCAGGTCCACGGCCGTGTTGTAGCCGCCGAAGGGATGGGCGTCGATCGCGAAGTGGGCCCGCTCGAGGGCCTGCATGTAGGGCTGGAAGTCGAAGCTCGGCATGACGACGGTCCGCTCCGTGCCGAGCACGTTCTCGATCGCCCGGCGCAGGGGGATGTAGCCGTTGCCGAGCACCGCTCCGCCGGGGAAGAAGTGGAACCGGACCGGCGTCGTGACGCGATCCGACACCTTCCGCAGCCGCTGGAGGTGGTCGCTGTTGATCTTCTGGCCGCTCCACGTGCAGTCGATGACGACCGGCTCCTCGGGCAGCCGGGGATACTCCAGGCCGTAGTCGAGCGGCACCGGCGCCTGGCCGCAGCCCGGGATGAGCACGAGCCGCTCCGAGTAGTGCTCCCGTGCCAGCGCCGCCACCTCGGTGTCGCGGCCGCCGATCCAGTAGTCGATCTTGGCGCCGAAGGTGCTCACCGGGTGACCGTAGTTGCTCACCTGGATCGGCGCGATCCGGATGTTGGCGAGGATGATGCTCTCGATGCTCATCCCGATGTCGGGAAAGTAGGCGAGGGCGAAGTCGTTGGGATCGACGGCCGACAGGTCGTCGGGCCGCTGCGAGGCGTCGTAGGACCGCACCTCGCTGAAGATGGCCGTGTCGAGGTCGTCGCGGGGCCGGCCGAGATGCACCAGCACCAGCTCGTGATCCCGGGCCAGGGCCTGGAGGAAGGGCTGCTGCGAGCGGTAGACGCTCTGCCGCGGGAACCACATCGACGACAGCACGGCGATCTTCTTCGGCTTCGGCCGGTTGACGATCGGCCGGCTGCACAGCGGCGTGGCCTGGAACAGCCGGTTGATCCGCTGCTTCACGAGGTAGTCCTGCTCGTGGTCGATGTAGGTGGCGCCGAAGTAGGCGTGGTGCGTGAAGGCGTTGATGCCGATCAGCCGGTCGTCCTCGAAGGTGATGTGCTCGCGGAGGTGGGCGAGAGTCTCGGGATCGGCGGCGCCGGTGCGATAGAGCTCGAGGAAGCAGAAGTACCACTGCGTCGCCAGCTGGGGGCTGGTCGCGAACAGCAGCCGGCGGTCGATCTTCACCCGGTTGCGGGCCGAGTAGAGGGCCAGCAGCCGGGTGTAGTTCCGCTGCTGGCGGAGGAGGATCTCCACGAACGGGTCGGTGGTGCGGAAGGCGCTCATCGCCACCGCGTTGGCGATCACGGAGTTGAGATCGATGAAGGCGACCGCGAACCGCTCCGGGAGGACGAAGTCGTCCTGCGTGATGAAGAACAGGAAGTTCTTCACGAAGGCGTTGAGCGCCTGGGAGGTCGGGTCGTCGGTGAAGTAGTAGGTGGTGTCGCGGAGGTGGATGAGGACGGCGAGAAACTGCTCGCAGATCCCGTCCCAGTCCTGGTTGCGGTAGCACAGCTCCGCCCGCCGGGCGTCGAAGGCCAGGAGCGGGTTCGGCGGCGACGACCCGCCGAGCGACTGCCCCGGCGCGAACGTCACCGCGGGCGGCCCGGGGATCGGCGGCGGTGTGGGAGCGTCGGCCATGGCTGCAAGGAGGATGCCACGCCCGCCCGCGGCGAATCAAGCCGGCCGCGGTCGACGCACGCCGAATCGACGACCGGCGGGTCGCACGGGTCACGTTCAGCCGCCCGATGGCGGCCGTCGATTGCCCGAGCCGCAAGGGGCCGACTATTCTCGTCGCCCGGGGGGTGGTCATCCCGCGACGACATGCGTTCGCAGGTCGGGAACGCCCCCTTTCATCCGCCGTGCAACGAGGAGGCCGTGCCGTGTCCCCGCTGAAACGCAGCCTGATGTGGATCGGGGCCATCCTGGCCGTGCTGGCCCTGGCCGTGGTCGGATTCTTCGGCTTCCTCGAGTTCGCGGCGCCGCCACACATGGCACGGACGCTGACGGTGGAGCAGGCGCGGGCGCACATAAAAGACGCGCGGAGCACCTGGAGCCTCGATCTGTATCGCCTCTCGTCGCTCCCGCCCGACGTGGCCGCCGTGCTGGCGGAGCACCCGGGGGGTCAGCTGGTGTTCGACTCCCTGCCCACGCTCTCCCCCGAGGCCGCCGCGGCCCTGGCGGCCTTCCCGCGCGACCTGCGGTTGCCCGGATTGCAAAGCCTTTCCGCGGCCACGGCCGCCGCTCTGGCCCGCCACGCGGGCAGCCTGGCGATCGAGGTCCCGACCCTCGCGTCGGAAGCGGCCGAGCCGCTCGCCGGACATCCGGGCGAGCTTATTCTCGGCGTGAAGACGATCTCCGCAGCGACGGCGGCCGCCCTGGCGCGGCACGAAGGCATCCTCGTGCTCAAACTCGAGACGCTCGAGCCGGATGCCGCCGCGGCCTTGGCGGGCCATCGCGGCGAGTTGCGGGTCATGGGCCTGAAGACGCTCCCGGCCGAGACGGCCGCGGCGCTGGTCAGGCACGAGGGGCCGCTGCGGGTGGGTGTGGCGCGGCTGAAGGAGCTGTCGGCCGGGACGGCCCGGGAGCTGGCGAAACTCAAGGACGGGGAGTTTCTGGAGTTCGAGGATCTCGAGGTCCTCTCGGATGAAGCCGCCGAATCGCTCTCGGAGTGGCCGGCGCACAACGTGCAGCTTTTCTTCCCGAACGTGCGCACGCTCTCGAAGCGGGCGGCCCAGGCGCTCGGGCAGCTGCGGGGGGCGGGTTTGCTGACCCTCGGGGGGCTGCGATCGCTCCCCGAGGAGACGGCTGCCGCCTTGACGGGCCTGGATCGGTATTCGCTGGCGCTCCCGGGCGTGAAGACGCTCTCCGACGAGGCCGCCCGGTCACTCGGCCGCTACCGTGGCCCGCAGTTGGACCTGAGCGGCCTCGAGACGCTGTCCGCCGCGGCGGCGGCGGGCTTGGCCGCGCACGGCGGCGACGAACTGATCCTCGCCGGTCTCGAGACGCTTTCCCCCGAGGCTGCGGCCGCCCTGGCGACGTACGGAGGCAACATCCTCGATCTCTCCGGCCTCAAGAAGCCTCCCCAGGAGGCGGTCGCGGCGCTCGGCGAGTTTCGCGGCCAGATGCTCAAACTCGACGCGTTGACCACGCTGTCGGCGGAGGCTGCCGCCGCGCTTGCCCGCCGTCCGGGATGGCTCGCCCTGCGCGGCCTCCAGGATCTGCCCGCGGAGGCGGCCGAGATCCTGGGGAACTTTCGCAACCGCATCGAAACGGCCGGCCTCCAGAACGCCTCGTCCCTGAACGCGGGCATGGCGACGTTCCTCGCACGGGGCTGGAACTTCGAGTCGCAAGAAGGCGAGGACATCCTCGCCCTTCGCTACCTGGAGTCCCTGGCCCCCGGCGTGGCTCGGGCCTTGGCCAAGCACCGGGGCATTCTGGTGTTCGAAAGGCTCCGGCAGCTCTCGCCCGCCGACGCGGCCGCGCTGGCGGAGCATGACGGCCCGCTGCTCTTCGACGGCCTCGAGAAGGTCGATCCTGCGGCGGCTGGAGCCTTCGTGCCGCACCACGGCCGGCTGCGGTTCAACGGCCTCGCGACGCTCGACCCGGCGGTCGCCGAAGCGCTCGCGCCGCGCGAGGGCGATCTCGAGATCGAGAACGTGCGCTCGCTCTCGCCGCGGGCGGCCGCCGCCCTGGGCCGGGGCAAGGGCTGGCTCGGCCTCAATGGCCTGAGCGATCTCCCGGCCGAAGTCGCCCGCGGCCTGGCCGGCCGGCAAGGCACCCTGTCGCTGGGCGGCCTCGCCGCCATCTCGGCCGCGGCCGCCGATGCCCTGGCGGCTCACGATGGCCTGCTCATCCTCGCCGGGGTCAAGGACCTCTCGCCCGCGGCTGCCGCCGCCCTCGCCCGCTGCCGGGGCCCGCTCGACCTCCGGGGCCTGCGGACCATCTCCGACGAAGCCGCCGCGGCGATCGCCGCCCACGAGGGCGAGCTGCGGCTCTCCGGCCTGACGGAGCTGTCGCCGGGTGTCGCGCGGGCCCTGGCGACCCGCAAGGAGATGCTGAGCCTCAACGACGTCACCACGCTCTCGGATCAGGCCGCCGCGGCGCTGGCGGCCCACGAGGGAATCAAGGCGCTCAACGGCCTCACGAGCCTGTCGGTTCCCGCGGCCGAAGCCTTGGGGCGGAGCAAGGGTCCGCTTGGATTGGCGGGCGTCCGGCACATCTCGGCCGACGTGGCCCGGGCCCTCGCGGTCCACGAGGACGAGTTGAACCTGTCCGGCCTCGAGACGCTCTCGGCCGACGTGGCCGCGGCCCTCGCGACCCACCAGGGGCCGCTGTTTCTCGACGGCCTGAAGACCCTGGACGACGCGGCCGCCACGACGCTGGCCGGCCACGGGGGCGGCTTGACGCTCGCCGGGCTCACGACGCTGTCAGACCCTGCGGCCGAGGCCTTGGGCCGCGGCCGAGGCGAACTCGACCTGAATGGCTTGAAGGAGATCTCGGAGGCCGCGGCCCGCTCCTTGGCCGGCCGCGACGGGCTGCTGGCGCTCAACGGCCTGGAGAGCCTGTCGGATGCGGCGGCGGATGCCTTGGGCCGTGGCAAGGGCGAACTCGGCCTGAACGGCCTGCGGGAAATCTCGGATGCCGCGGCCCGCTCCCTCGCTGCCAACGAGGGATCACTGGGGCTCAACGGCCTGACGATCCTGTCGGAGGCCGCGGCGGAGGCCTTGGGCCAGGGCAAGGGCGGCCTCGGCCTGAACGGCCTGCGGGAAATCTCCGCTGCATCGGCCCGATCGCTGGCCGGCCGGCAGGGATTGCTGGCGCTCAACGGTCTGCAATTCCTTTCCCCGGAAGCTGCCGCCGCACTCGGAGCCCACACCGGGCCGCTCGGTCTCGACGGCCTGCAGTCGCTCGACGACGAGGCCGCCCGAGGCCTGGCGGCCCATCGCGGCCGCGTGCGACTGGCGCGGCTTTGGATCCTGTCGCCCGAGGGTGCCGCCGCCCTGCGGGCCAATGCCGAAATCGAGTTTCGGCAACCGTGAGCCACCTCCGCGGCGCGGCCGCAGGGGCGGCGCTCGAGGACGGGATCGGCGACCTCGGCCTGGCCCGCCGCATCACGGCGTGCACGGTGTGGGTCGATGCGGCCGACGATGCGACTCGCGCCAACGCAGGCATCGACTCCGTCTCCCGCGCTGGCTGATGGATCGGAGGCCGGAGTCGACCGTGCCGGTTCGCGGCAGGCTCGCAGACTCGCGGCCGGGCTCGTGATAGGATCGTGCGACGGTCGATCGCCGTCGACCCGCTACCATTCCCCACACGTCCCGGCACCGCAGCGATGCACCGACGTCTGCCGCCCCGCGCCCTCCTGCGACTCTTCGCCGGCTGCCTGGCGGCCGCAGCGGCGGTCGCAGTCGCCGCCCCGGCCGAGCCGCCGACGGCCACCGCCACGTTCGTCGACGGCACGGAGGTGCGCGGGGCCGTGACCGACCTCGGCGACCCGGCACAGGCCGCCATCGACAAGCGGCGGCTCTTCGGCCCCGAGAGTCCCGTGCGGGTGCTGGCCACGGGCGTCCCGCGGCTCCCGCCCCCCCCGGCGTTCATCGAGTTCGACAACGGGGACCGGCTGCCGGGGAGGGTCGTCGCCCATCGCCCGGAGCGGTTCGAGTGGCAGGATCTGCCGCTGATCTCGGAGCCGGCCAACCACCCCCGCTCGTACCCCGCCACGCTCGCAGTCGAGGGCGGCGACGGCACGGCCTGGCCCAGCGGCTGGCCATGGCCGGCTGGCACGCATCTTCCGGCGCCGCTGGTCCGCCGCGACCGCGTGCGGCGGATCGCCTGGCAGGCCGTCGTCGGTCGGCCGTATGCGCCGCGCACGATCTTCCTCGCCGACGGTGGCGTGATCCCGTTCCGCAGCCTGCGCTGGAACGACGACGCGGTCGTCGCCCTCCGCGAGGACGGGAGCACGCAGCGGCACGAGTTCGCTGCGATCGCCGAACTCCACCTGGCGCCGCGGCCCGACCCGTGGAACGCGTGGTTCGAATCGCTCGACGACGTGTCGGGGCTGGCCACGATCGAAACGCAGTCGGGCTTTCGGGCGACGGCGCCGCTGTCCCGCTGGCACCCGCGCGACAAGTGGATCATGGTTCAGCCGTCGTGGAGTCTGATGCCGCTGTTCCCGGCACTGGCCGGCGTCACGCGGATTTTTCCGCTGCAGGCGGCCGAGCCGCCGCTCGAGTGCGTCGAGCCCACGCGGGTCGCGCAGCGGTCGGCGCTCGGCCAGAGCTGGGCTTGGCGGCGGAATCGCAACGTGCAGGGCGGGCCGCTGGAGCCGCATGGCCCGCCCGCCGCCTGGGGGCTGGGCGTGCAGGCGCGGACGGAACTGTCGTTCCCGCTGTGCGTTGGCACGCAGGGCTTTCGCGGCCGCGTGGGGCTCGACCGGGTCGTGGCCGCGGGCGGCTGTTTCCAGGCCTCGATCCATGCCGGCGCCGCCACGGCCCCCGCCCTCTGGCAGAGCGGGGTGCTCGTGGGCTCGGGCACGATCGCCGACTGCGGCACGGTGCCGCTCGGCGGGCCGGAAGCGGGCCAGCAGGAACTGGTGCTCGTGGCCGATGACGCCCACGCCGACCGGCCGCCGGGCGCGGATGCCCACGACATCCGCGACGTCGTGGACTGGGTCGATCCCCGGCTCGTGCTCGATCCCGCAGCAGCAAGCCGCCAGGCGGCGGCGCGGCTGCCGTTCGTCATACCCGCCTGGAGCGGATGGACGCAGACGGCGGGGCCGGAGACGAGCGTCAGGCTGGTGCGAGCGTTCGACCCAGTGCTCCGGAACGGCGACGCCGGCTGGGCCGCCGCGACGGTGGCCGAAGGCGGGCCCCTGCGGCTCACCCGAGAATGGCCCGCGCTGCGGCCCAACGATGAGAACCTGCTGATCGCCGCCGCTGCCGTCGGCGGCGACAAGCCGGTCATCGAGGTGCGGGTCGACGGCTCGCGTTGGGAGCTGCCGCTGGTGCCGCAGCCGAGCGGACAGCCGGCGATCCCGTTCGTGCTGCCGCTGGCGGGCCGGCCGGCGGGTCCGCTCGCCGTGGAGATCGTCGTGCCCGCGAAGACCGTGGTGCAGTGGCAGGCCCTGGGCCTGACGGGCCCGCTCGACAGCGACTGGTTTCCGCTGCAGCCGCTGGCGATCGAGTCGTCGTCCAAGTCCCAGTTCACGATCCGCGAAGACGGCTCGGTGCTGACCACAACGCCGCCGCCCGCCGCCGACGCCTACACGATCCGGCTCCGCAGCCCAGGCCGTGACATCCGGGCCGTGCGGATCGACGCCCTCACCGATCCGGCGCTGCCGAAGCCGCACCACGGGCCAGGTCGCACGTCGGCCGGATACTTCATGATGTCGAAACTGGTGCTCGAGGCCGGCGGTGAAGGGGGATCGCAGCCGCTGGAGGCGATCGCGATGGGCGTGCGGCCGCTGCAGTACGTCGGCAATGGGACCTTTCAGGCGTTGGTCGCGACGACCGGCTGGACCTCGACACCGGCCAAGCCCAACCTGGCCGCCTTCCGCCTGCCCGGCGCCGGCCCGGCTCCACGGGAACTCCTCGTCCGCATGGAGTTCTCCCTGCCGCGTGGCAAGCAGCTCTCGCTGGGCTGCTTCCGTGTACTCGCCAGCGAAGACCCCGCCGCTCGCCTGCCGCTCCCGGCGGCCACGTATCTGGTGACCAAGCCCGACGCGGCCGGCAGCCCGCCGCGGCAGACGATCGTCGCGACCGGCGTCGCGGCAGGAGCCGGGCGATGAGCCACGAGCCATCGACCACGTCGCCGACGCCCCGCCCGCCGCCGGTGCCGCCGGCCGGCGTCGCACCGCGGCCGATCTCCGACCGAGCCGCGGTCACCGCGGTGGTTCAGGCGCACCAGAAGATGGTCTACGGGTTCCTGCGAGCCCGGCTGGCGGACGCCGCCGCGGCCGACGACCTCTGCCAGGAAGTGTTTCTGCGGTACCTCACCAGCCGGCCGCAGGCGGCCAAGGGCTCGGGCGAGGTTTCGGCATGGCTCGTGGGGATCGCCCGCAACGTGCTGCGGGAGCACGCCCGCCTCCGCGCCCGCCGTCACGAGGTGGCCTGGACCGAACTGTGCCTCGACGTGGAGCATCAGGCCGCGCGGGAACTGCCGGACGCCGACGACCGCCTGCAACGCATCCCGCAATGTCTCGACGCGCTGGGAAAGACGGCCCGCACGGCACTCGACCTCCATTACGGCGAGAAGATGAGGCTGGCCGAGATCGGCCGCCGCTTCGACCGCTCGGAGGGGGCGGTGAAGCTGCTGCTCTTCCGGGCCCGGCAGGCCGTCCGCCGCTGCCTTGATGCCCGCCAGCCGATTGCCGAGGAGCCTGGCGATGCGTGAGGAAGACCTGCTCGACTTGATCGACCGCGCGGCCATCGAGGAGCTGACTCCCGAGCAATGCGCCGCCATCCGCGGCGCGGCGGAGGCGTCGGCCGTGGTCCGCCGCGCCTGCCTGGAGCGAATCGGCCTGGAGGAGCACCTGGCCGCCACGCTCGGCCGCCCGCGGGTTTCCATCGACGACCTGCTCGCCGGCCGGCGCCGGGTCGTGGAATCGCGATTCGCAGGCGGCTGGCTGGCACCGCTGCTCATCGGGCTGCTCCTGGCGACGGTGGTGGGGATGGCGACATGGCTGCGACGTCGCGGCAGGGATGCGGAGCCCGCGGCCGGCGGCACTCCGGTCGTCGCCGACCTCGCCGCCATCGACACGGCCCCGAAGCCGCCGGATGGTGCCGAGCCGCAGCCCGCGCACCCGCGTGGCGGGGCGGCGCCGCCCGCCGCAGCGGAACCGGCCGCGAACGAACTGCCCGCCGGCCCCTGGACGAAAACGCTCGCCGCCGACGCGGCCGACCCCACGGCGGCGGGCCTGTTCTCCTGGCTGCCGCCGCGGCAGATCGATCCGATCGAGTTCGCGGCCTGGTTCCGCGCTCCGGCGGATCCGACGGCGAGATCCGGCAAGGCGAGTTCCACCACCTTCAAAACGGATGATACCCGGAGGCTCGCGACCGCCGAAGGATCAGGAAGGCTTCTGACGATGACCGGCACCGCCGCGCTCGTGCCGCCGCTGCGGGCCGGCACCGCCCTGCGGCTTTTGGTTTACTCTCCCGATGACCTGCGGATCGTGGGCTGGTCCGGCGACACCGGCGCGGTGATCGAGCGGGAGGGTCCGAAGGGGGGCCCGCGCTGGTCCGCCTCGGTGCTCACGCGGCCGGCCCCCGGCCAGCCCGCCGCCGCTCGCTGGCTGGCCAGCACCTCCGACGGCCGCGGCCACCGATCCGGCGCCGGATTCGCGCCCGGCCGCTTGAACTTCTTCGGCGTCCTCGAGCTGCGTCATGAAAACGACGCGCTCGTGCTCTCGCGCGGCGAGGTGCGGCTGGCCGAGGCGCCGCTGCCGGGGCCGCCCGACGAGGTGGTGTTCGAGGGGGCGATGACGATCGGCGGCATCGAGCTGGTGAAGGCGGTGCCGCCGCGGCCGCTGCCCCAGCCGCTGCCGATCAGCAGCACCTGGCGGCCCGCCAACCGCGACTGGATCGGGTCCGGGGCGGCCGCGGTCGAGAAGCGGCCGGACGGCAGCGTGCGACTGGCCCAGCGGGAAGCAGCGCCCAAGACGCCGCTCGTCGCGACCTGGAAGGTGCCGCCGGCCCAGGGCGGCCCGCGGGAGATCGTGCTGCGGATCGCCGACTACACGCCGGGCACCGGGATCTGCATCTCCGGCACCGACGGCAAGCCCGCCCTCGTCTGCGGATTCGTCGATCCCGCGGCCGGCGGGCCTCCCGATCGCCGCGGCAGCCTGTTCATGACGTGGACCCCCGACAAGAGCCCGCTGGTCGGCGGCGATCCCAAGGACCTGGGGCTGGCGTTCGCGCCGCCGGCGCCGTGGCTGCGGCTCACGCCCGTGGGAGCCGCGCTCGTCGTGTCGTGGAGCCACGACGGCACGCGGTGGGCCAGGCTGCGGACGTTCCCCGCGATCCCGCAGGGCATCGCCGAGATCGGGCTGTTCGCCGGCGCGCATCCGGGCCGATCGATCACCCTGGCCGAAGCGGCCGCGGCCGACATGCCCGGCTTCGCGGCCGTGCTGCCCCGAGACCTCGCGGACGCCGTGACCCCCGCGGTCGCGGCCGCCACGGGCGAGACGCGGATCGAAGGCTGGCAGCAGAAGATGCTCGCCGCCAAGCCCGCCGCGGTGGACGAGGGCCGTTGGCTTGCCGCTGCGGCCATCCGCTGCCTGGCGACGCAGCCCACGGTGCTGAGCATGCCGCTGTGCCAGCTCATCTGGCGGCATGCGGAGTCGCTCGATCTGCCGCTCGACGGGCGGCTGGCCGTGTGCGACGACATCAACCGTCTGACGACGGCGCTCTCGCGGCATGACGCGACGCCGTTGAGCGGGATCTACGGCGTGGTCGCCCGCGGCTGCGTCGATCGCGGCGACGTGGCGGGCTTCGAGCGGGTATGGCTGCGGCTGCAGGAAGCTCCCAGCGACCTCGGTGAAGTGCTGCCTTTCGACTGGCAGGTGGACCCGCTCGCCGTCTGCGATCGCTTCCTGCGCCGGCTGACAGGCGGCGGCCTGGACGCCGCGACCCGCGCGGTCCTGACACGCCTGCGGTTCTACGCCAACGACACGGGACTGGCGGCGGTGTGGGCGCGGGCGGCGGAGCAGGGCAGCCCAGTGGTGATCGATCAGGCGAACGCCGTCGCCAACGTGATGGCCGAGTTCGAGGCCGCCATCGAGCCGCGGGCGTGGGCCGATGCCCAGCGGTCCGTGGCCGGGCTCGCGGCGGCCGGCGGCGACGCGCTCCATCAACTGCTCGAGGATCGCCGCGACCCCGACCGCCTGGTCACGATGCCGACGGTTCTTGGCGAGGCGGTCGCCGCCAATGCCGACTTCGCGGCGTTCATGCAGGGCGATCCGGCGGCCCGTGGCCGGCTGCGGGTCGCGCAGCTGCGGGCGGCGGGCGATGCCGACGGCATGGCCAGCGCGGCGGTCGAGTTTCAGGCCACGCCCGCCGCCGCGGAGGCCCGGGCCTGGCTTGCCCAGCGGCACTTGGCCGCCGGCGACTTCCTCGCGGCCCGCAAGCACGCGACGATCGGCCTCGAGTCGGCCGCGCCCGAGCAGCGGGACGGGCTGGTGTCGATCCGCGCGCTGGCCGAGGCCCTCGCCGGGCTCGCCGTCTCGGCGCCGCCGCGAACCGGGATCGGCGGACTGCCGGCGGCCGAGGTGGCCGCGCTGGTGGCCGCCGCGGTCGAGCGCCGCGGCGCGGACGTGCCATTCACGTCCGACGGCCAAGCCGGGTCCTCGGCCGCTCCTGCGCCAGCCGACCTGGAGGCCGTGAAGCGGGCCGACCTTGGGCCGGCCGCGCAGGGCGCGCCGGCGGTGGAATGGCCGAAGTCGATCGTGTCGCCGGTCCCTCCCGCGGCCGTCCTGCACCGCCTCGACTGGTCGGCCGAGGTCTGCACGCTGACGCCGGTCGGCGCGAGCCTCTTGGCGAGCAACCGCCAGGAGATCGTCGCCATCGACGCCGCCACCGGCGTCGAGCGGTGGCGAGTGCCCGCCGGCGAGAAGCCCAGCGACCTGCGAACCTACTCGCTCGTGCCCCTGCGGCCGGTCTGCGACGCGACGCACGCCTACGTCCGCCGGCTTCCCGCCCCCGGCGTGCCGCCGGGCCTGGCGGCGATCCGGCTGGCCGACGGCGCGATCACCTGGCAAGTGGCCCCCGATCCAGCGGCACCCATCGTCTCCGACCCGGTGCTCCTGGAGGGCGTGCTCTGGGCCTGCGAGATCCGCAGCGAACCACTCGGCGACGACCCACGATGGGCATTCGGAGACGAGTTGTCGCTGGTGGCGTTCGATCGGCGCACGGGAGCGCGGCGGTTCGTCCGGCCGCTCGCCGGTCTCCAGCCGGCGTGGCGGACGTCGTTGCGCGGTCGTCCATCGCGCGACGTCGGCGACTGCCAGTTGGCTGTCGCCGAGGGCCGGCTCGTGGTCACGGTCGGCGGCAGCGTGATCTGCTGCGGAAACGACGGCCATCCGCTCTGGGTGCGCCGCCAGCCGTGGGCGGGCACCAATCTGCGCCCCGGCCCGCAGGACCCTTGGAATTGGTGGTGGTTCCAGGCCCAGACGCCGGCGCTGGCGCGGGACGGCCGGCTCTACGTCGTCCAGCCTGGCGTGGCCGCCTGCGCGGCCATCGAGCTGGCCGACGGCCGGCTGGCGTGGCGGACGCCGCTGCCTCTCGTCCGCCGGCTGGTGGGCATCGCCGGCACAGGCGACGCGAGCCGGGTCGTGGTCGAGACCGGCGACGGCATCGTGGCCCTGGATCTCCGCGACGGCGCGCCGCAGACGCTCCTCGATGGTCGCGACGGACCCGGCGACCCATGGCTGGGTGAGAAACCCACGCGGCTGATGGCCGCGGCCCTGGCGACGGCTGACGGCCACGCGATCGTCGCCGTACAGCGGCGTCGGCCGCCCGTCGATACCAGCGGCACGCTCGACACGTCGGTTCTGTGGATCGACGCCGTCTCAGGAACCGTGAAGCGGACCGTGGACCTGCCGGCGCTCGCCGGCCGGCCGCCCTGGGTCGGCCCGCTGGCCGCCACGGCCGACAGGCTGTGGGTGCTCACGGCCCCCGATCCGGCCGACCTCCGACGAACGCTCTGGTCCCTGGAGCCGAAACGCTGACCGGGCTGCCGCGGCCGAGGGGATCGCGTCCCGGTGGGCTCCCACAGGCGTCGAGCCGCGGATTTGACATGGTTTCCCGGGAAATCCACGATTCGTGTAACCGCGGGGCGGCGGGCGTCATGGATGGGGGAACGCCTTATCCGCCCCTGCCCGTCACCCCGTCCTGGTTCATGGCCCGCCGCCGTTCCCGTCCGTGTGTGCTGGTGATCGCGGCGAGCCTGATCGCATGCGGCGGCGTCGCCCTGCAACCGCTGCGGGCCCAGCCGCCGCCCCCCGAGGAGTGGGAGATCACGCCCGAGAGCGAGGCCGCGATCGCCAAGGGGCTCGCCTTCCTCGCCAAGAAGCAGGGTCCGGCTGGCAGTTGGGGGATGAACGACCTCGGCCTGGTGGCCACCGGCGCGCTGGCGTTCATGGCCGCCGGCCACACGCCGGGCGACGGTGAGTACGGACCGTACGTCGAGCGGGCCCTCGGCTTCGTGATCGCCAACGCAAAGCCCTCTGGGCTGTTCAACATCAACCGCTCGAAGTTCGACATGTACAACCACGGCCTGGCCACGTTCGTCCTCGGGCAGGCGTACGGCATGACGAACGACCGCAAGGTGGGCGCCGCCCTCGACAAGGCGCTGCAACTGATCGTGCAGACGCAGGGCCCGCAGGGCGGCTGGTACTACGAGGCCAAGCCGCGGGACGGCGACCTGAGCCTGTGCGTGATGCAGGCCAAGGCCCTCCGCAGCGCCACCGACAGCGGCTTCGAGATCCCGCGGAAGACGATCGAGAAGGCGATCGCCCAGGTGCGGTCGATGTACCTGCCGAAGCACAAGGTGCGGAACCAGGGCGAGGCCAAGATGCGGGAGGGGCCGGGACAGTTCACCTACAACGGGCAGCGCGGCGACACCCCGGCCATGGCGGCCGCCGGCGTCGTCTGCATGCAGGAGTTCGGTCAGTACGAAGACTGGCGGATCGCCAAGAGCATGGAGCGGGTGTTGGACGAGATCACGAAGGCGAAACGGCCCACGCGACAAGGTTCGGGCGAGTTGGTCTTCGACGCCTACACGCTCTACTACGTGGGCCAGGCTCTCTACCAAGTGGGCGGGCAGGGCTGGAAGGACCACTACCCGGCCCTGCGGGACCGGATCATCCGCGGGCAGCGGCCCGATGGCGGCTGGGAAGGCAGCAAGGTCGAGGGCTTGGCGGACGAGGTCTACGGCACCGCCGTCGCCGTGTTCGTGCTCGCGATCCCCAACCGGTATCTGCCCATCCTTCAGGAAGCGAAGGTCGGCGTCCTCGGCGGACGCTGACGCGGCGCGGCAGGGATTCCCCCATGATCTCGTTCCTGCCGGGCGGAGAGTGGCTCGCCCTCGCCGGCCTCGCGGCCGCGGCCGGCCCGGTGCTCATCCACCTGCTCAACCGTCGCATCTTCCGCCAGCTGGACTGGGCGGCGATGGACTTCCTGCTCGAGGCCTCCCGCCGCAGCAAGGCCTTCCTCCGGCTCCGCGACCTCGTGCTCATGGCCCTGCGGATGGCGGCCGTCGCGCTCTTCGGCCTGGCCGTCGCCCGGCCGTTCCTCGCCGGGGGTGCCGCGGCCGCGAACGCCGGGCCGGTGCACGCCATCCTCGTGATCGACAACAGCATGAGCATGGGCCGCGAGCGGCTCGGCGGGGCCACCCTGCTCGACGACGCCCGGACGCGGGCCGCCGAGTTCATCGAGCAGCTGCCGATCGGCAGCCGGATCTCCGTGGTGCCGCTGTGTGGCTCGCCGGCGGGCACGACGCTCGACGCCTACCGGCGCAAGGAGGACGCGCTCGAGGCCGTGCAGGGGGTGCCGGTCGTCGATCGCATGGGCACCGCCCCCGCCGCGGAGGCGCTCGCGGCCCGCGCGGCGGAGGCCGTAACGGACCTGCCCGACAAGCGGATCGTGTTCATCGGTGACCAGCAGGCGATCAACTGGGCGGGCCGCGACCCCGAACCGGCGGGCGACGCGAAGCAGTCCGCCGGCGGGGCGGAGGCGGAGATCCAGGTCGTGTCGGTGGCACCGGCGGATCGCGACAACTCGTGGGTGGAGTCGTTCCGCATCGATGACGGCGTCGCCGACACGGAATCGGAGGCCACGCTCACGGCCGTCGTGCGGCACGAGGGCGCCGCGCCGCGGGCGGGCGTCCGCCTGGCCCTGGTCGTCGATGGCGTCGAGGCGGCGGCCACGGCCGTGGACCTGGAGCCCGGCCAGGCGCGGGAGGTGCCTTTCCGCCACCGCTTCGTCACCGACGTCGAGCCCGGCAGGATCACCCCGGTGGCCGTCGAGGTGTCGCTCGCCCACGACCACCTTCCCGAGGACGACTCCCGCGGCATCGTGGTGCCGGTCGTGGCCGCACTGCCGGTCGTGTTCATCGACCAATACGGCAGCGCGGGGGAGCAGCCGGCCCGCGGCCGCTACGGCGAGACCCGGCACCTGCGGACGCTGCTGGCGCCAAAGACCTCCCGCGATCTGCGCGAGGCGGCGCTGGTCAAGGTGCGGCACGTGGTGCCGGCCGACCTTACCCGCGAACTGCTCGCCGACGCCCGGCTGACCGTGGTCGCTGGAGTGCCGGACCTCGCTGCGGAGCAGGTGGCGGTGCTCCGCGAGTACGTGGCCCAGGGCGGGCGGCTCCTGCTCGCCGCCGGCGCCGATTTCGATCCCGCGGCCTGGACGGCCGCCGCCTGGCTCGACGGCGCCGGGATCCTGCCGGCCCCGCTCGACGCCGCCGTCGGTCGTCTGCCCGAAGAAGAGGGTCCGCTGCGGCCGTTCCTCCTGGACGTGCGGTCGTTCCAGGACAACCCGCTGTTCCGCCTGCCGGGCATCGCGGTCGAGGAACTCCGCGACCTCTACGAGACCCCGCTGTTCTTCAAGGCGGTGCGGACCACGGTGGACGACGCGGTCCTGACGGCCGCCGCCAAGGCCGAGGTCGGCTCCGCGGCGCGGCACCGCGAGCGGATCGCCGCGATCGACTCCGAATTGGAGCGACTCGCGGCAGCCGAGGCGAGTTCGGGCCGCGGCGGGCAGCGACGGGCGGAGCTCGCCGCCGAGCGGGCCCGACTCGCGCCCGATTGGCTCGCCTGGGCCCGCGACCTGCCCGCGGCCGAGCAGCTCGACGAGGCCGCGGCCCGGCCCGTCGTGGTGGCCGCCTTCGACAACGGCCTGCCCTTCCTGGTGTCGCGGCGGATCGGCCGCGGCGAGGTTGTGTGGGCGGCCACGGGCATGTTCAGCAACTGGAACACGCTCCCCAAGACCAACGGCATGCTTCTGCTCGACCGGCTGCTCCGCGGGATGATCGCCGCGACCCTGCCGCCGCGGACGTTCGACACGGTGGCGACGATCGCGCTGCCGGTGGCGGCCGCCGACCGCCGCGCGGACGTGACCGTGCGGGCGCCCGACGGCACGGTCGAGGCCCTGGGCGTGGAGGCGCTGGGCGGCGACCGCTTCGGCGTCACGCTCCGCGATGCCTGTCGCCGCGGCATCTACACGATCACGGCCGCCGCCCGGCCGACGACGGGCGGCCCACCGGATGCCGCGGAGGCTCCGCTGTGGCGGATGCCCGTCGCGGTCAATGGGCCGGCGGAGGAGTCGCAGCCGGCGCTGCTCGATGCGGCCGGCTTCGCCCAGGCGGTGGGAGGCGACCCGCGGTTCCGCTGGGTGGGGCCGTCCGACCCGATCGGCCTCGCGGCGGCCCGCGTCAGCGGCCAGCAGTCGTGGTGGTGGCTGCTGCTGGCGGCACTGGCCTGCCTGGCGGCCGAGACCGCCGTGCTCGCCTGGCCCTACCGCGAACGCACTGCGGCGGCGCCGACGCCCGCCGCCGCAGGGAGCGTCGCATGAACCGGCTGCTCGGCGACTTCCTGCGGATCGAGAACGTGCGGTCGATCGACCGCCTGCAGCTGGCGTTCGCCGCCGCCTGGGCGCAGCGGCACCCCGAGTGGGTGCTGTTGGGATGCGTCGCGGCCGTCGCCGCGGTGATCTGGTTCTATCGGCGGTTCCAGCCGGCCATGGCCCGCTCCCGGCGGGTGGCCCTCTCGGCCCTGCGGGCGACGCTCCTGGCGGGGCTGGTGATCCTTCTGGCCGACCCGGTCCTCCAGGTGACGGTGCAGCACGTCTCCCGCCCGCTCGTCTGGCTGCTGGTGGACGGGTCGGAGAGCATGGCGCTGCGGGACGATCTGCCCGCGGAGGAGCGGGCCGCCCTCGTCGCCGCCACGGGCCTCGACCCCGCGGCCGCCGGGCAGGCCTCGCGGGCCGAATACCTGCGGTCGTGGCTCGGCCGCACGCAGGGCAACGTCGTCTCGCGGCTGGCGGAGACGTTCCGCATCAAGGCGTTCCTCTTCGACGGAGCGGAGAGCGTGAAGCCGCTCGATCTCGACGACGAGGCCCGGGGCACCGTCGATCCCTCCCGGGCCGCCGCCGCCCTGACCACCGCGGGGGAGGTGACGGCGATCGGGGCGGCACTCCGCGACCTGCGGGCCAGGCACACGGCGTCGAGCCTCCAGGGTGTGGTGGTGGTCAGCGACTTCGACGAGAACTCGGGGCCCCCGGCGGTCGAGGCCGCCGAGCGGCTGGGCGTGCCGTGCTTCACGATCGGCGTGGGCCCCGCCGTGGCGGTGGACGTCGCAGCCGATCTGCAGGCGCCTCCGGTGATGAAGAAAGGAGAGGCGACGAGCCTCCAGGTGCGCGTGCGGCAGTCGGGCCTCGCCGGCGCCGCGCTCGCCATCGCCGTGACGGGCCGCCGTCTGGACGGCGCCGCACCGGGGCCGGAGGTGGCGATCGGGGCCCGCAGCGTGACGATCGACGGGCCGACGGCGGCCGTGGAGATCCCCTTCACCCCGCCCGAGGTGGGCCGCTGGGAGTTCACCGCCGCGGTGGAGCCACAGCCCGGCGAGTCGGTCGCGGGCAACAACGTCTCGACCCGTGAGGTCAACGTCCGCGACGACTTCCTGCGGCTGATGTACGTGGCTGACGAGCCGGGCTGGGAGTGGCGGTTCATCAAGGAGGTGTTCCATCGGGACCCGCTGGTCGGCGAGCGCGGCTTCCGCACCTATCTCCGGTCGGCCGACGCCCGTGTCCGCCGCGAGAACCCGCTGTACATGGAGACGGCCACGCCCCCGCGGGGCGAGTTCTTCACCAACGACGTGCTGTTCGTGGGCAACTTCGACGCCCGCACGGTGAGCGGCCGGTTCGCCGAGATGGCCCGCGAGTTCGTCGAGACTTTCGGCGGCGGACTGGTGGTGATCGCCGGGCGATGGGGCGGCCCCGGCCAGCTGGTGGGCACGCCGCTGGCGGACATGCTGCCCGTCGTGCCCACCGACGGCGCGGTGGCGACCGTGAAGCCCTTCCGCCCGCGGCTCACGGCGGAGGCGTCGCTGCAGGAGTTCATGCGGCTCGGCCGCGACGACGCCGACAACGCCCGCGCCTGGGCCAAGCTCGATCCGCTTCCCTGGTACCAGCCGGTGGAGCGGCCGCATCCCCAGGCCACGGTGCTGCTGGCCCACCCGACCGACCGCTGCGCCGACGGCCGCACGCCCCAGCCCTTGATCGCGGTCCGTCGCTTCGGCCGCGGCGAGGTCGTGTACGTGGCGTTCGACGAGATGTGGCGGATGCGGAAGGGGGTGGGCGACCGGTACTACCGCCAGTTCTGGGGCCAGCTGATCTACCGGCTCGGCCTCAGCCATGCGCTGGGGTCGAGCAAGCGGTTCGTCGTCCGCAGCGACGCCGACAAATACCAGCCGGGCGACGTGGCGATCGTCACCGTGGAGGCCTACGACCGCGACTTCCGTCCGCTCCGGGCCGAGGACGTGGCCGGCCGCGCCCTGGCCGGCGAACTCGTCTCGCCCGAGGCCCGGCGGGGCGAGAGCCGGCCGCAGCCGGTGGCCCTGCAGCAGCTCCGCGAGGGCCTGTTCGAGGCCCGCGTCCAACTCGGCGACGCCGGCGAATATCGGATGCGGGTCACCGACCCGCTCACGGGCGAGGCCGCGGAGGCGGCGTTTCGAGTCGATGCGCTCTCGGCCGAGAAGCGGAGCGTGGTCCGCAACACGGCCCTGGCGGGCATGCTCGCCTCGCGGACGGGCGGCCGGGCCTACGACCTCGTGACGGCGGTGCGTCTGCCCGACGAGATTGACGCCGTCGCCCGGCCGGAGCGATCCGAGCGGGTGTTTCCACTCTCGAACACCTGGCTCTGCTTCGCCGCCGTCGTCGGGCTGATGCTCGGCGAGTGGCTGCTCCGCAAGCGCACGAATCTCTCCTGACGGGAACGCCGCCGGATGGCCGCCCAACTCCTCGCCACCGCCCCCGCCGCCTCCGGCCGCCTCGCGCCGCTGCGGTCGCGGCTCGACGCCATCCGCCGGCGGCGGAGGCTGTCACGGCAGCTGACGGCCTGGACAGCGGTGGTCGTGGGCCTGCTGGCGGCGGTGCTCGCGGCCTTGGCGATCGACCGGCTGTTCTCGCTGCCCGTGGCGGGCCGGCTCTGGCTGTGGGCCGGGATCGCCGCGGCGGTCGTGTGGACGTTCCGCCGTCATGCCTGGCCGCTGCTGCGGGTGCGGGAGTCCGACCTCGACGTCGCCCTGTCGATGGAAAAAACCCATGGCATCGACAGCGACTTCGTCGCGGCGCTGCAGTTCGAGCGGCCCGACGCGGGCGGCTGGGGCTCGGCGACCCTGCGGGCCGCCGTCATCGACTACGTGGCGGAGTTCGGCCGGCAGTGGACGGCGGCCGCGCCGCTATGGAATCGCGTGCTGGCGGGCCGAGCCGCCTGGGTGCTGGGTCTGGCCGCCGTGTTCGCCGCCGTGGCCGCGGCCTCGCCCGCCACGCTCCGCGCATTCGCGGGCCGCATGCTGCTCGGGTCCGGCCGCTATCCCACCCTGACGCAGATCGAGCGGCTGGTGATTGCCGGCCGGGATATCGATCCGGCCAACGGCGGGGCGATCAAGGCGCCGGCGGGCCAGCCGCTGGTGATCGAGGTGGCCTGCGGCGGCCGCCGACCCGCGGATGGCCGGGCCGATTTCCTGCCGGAGGCCGGTGGCGGCAGGGCCGAGGTGCCGCTCGCCCTGGCGGAGGGCCAAGCCGCCGGGGCGGCGCTGTCCGGCACCCTCGCGAGCCTCACCGAATCGGCGACCGTGGTGATTCATGCCGGTGATGCCTGGAGCGAGCCGGTGCGGATCGAGGCCGTTGCGGCGCCGGTCGTCGAGGCGACCCTGCAGGTCGAGCCGCCCGACTACGCCCGCGGCGCGAGCATGGCCGCCGCCAGCGGTCGGCAGGCCGCGGTGCTCGAGGGTTCGAGCGTCGTGATCGAGGTCGCCTGCCTCAACAAGGATCTGCGGTCGGCCGAGGTCGTGATCGAAGGCGTCGGCCACCCGCTCGTCCGCCACCCGGCCGGTGCCGCCGGCGGCCGCGACCGTTTCGTGCTCACCGGGAGCGGCTCGCCGCTGGCCGCGGTCACGGCGCCGGTGCAGTACGAGGTCCGGGCCGTGGACGTGGACGGCCTGTCGCCTGACAAGCCGCTGGCGGGGGCGATTCGCATCCGGCCCGACATGCCGCCGCAGGTGACGGCTGCGACCGTCACCCAGGCGGTGCTGCCCGGTGCCCGGCCGCGGATCTCATACAGCTTCAAGGACGACTACGGCGTGGCCGCGGCACGGGCGAGACTGGACGTGGTCCGCGGCGCCGGCACGGGGCAGTCGCCCGCGACCGAAACTCCGGCGGCCCCGACGGCAGCGACGAGCGTCGTGGACATCCTCCTCGCGTCGGCCCGACCCTGGGTCGGCGCCGACCTGCCGCGGTCCGGCGAGCTCGTGCTGCCGCTGGCGGATCTCGGCCTCCGCAAGGGTGATTTCGTGCGGGTGGTGCTGGAAGCGGTGGACTTCCGCGGCCCCACGGCCGGCCAAGCAGCCACCAGCCCGCCGCTCGACCTCACCGTCACCGACGAGAGCGGGCTGCTCGAGGCGTTGAAGGATTCGGAGTCGCGGGCCGCCCAGGAGCTCCAGGCGATCATCGACGAGCAATTGCGCGTCGGAGGAAACCCATGACACGTCGAACGACCGCGGCGACCGATGATCGGCCGCCGACTCCCTGCAGGAGAACTGCCATGACGACGCCACCGGCCATCCCTCCACGGCCACGAGTCGGTCGCGACGGCCTGATCGTCGCCGCCCTGCTGCTCGCCGCGGCCCTGCCGGCCATGGCGGCGGGTGACCCGGCCAGCCTCGACCGCCAGCAGCGGGCCCGGCAGAAGGCCGCCGACCTGGTCACCGCGGTGATCGACCTGCAGCTGCGGCAGCTCGAGGACAACGGGCTGGAGGGTTCGCCCCTGCATGTCGAGGTCGCGGCCATGCGGCGCAACGTCGATGGCCTCGTGCAGCGCGAGATGCAGGACGTGGTGGCGGCATTGACCCGTGGCACGAGCACGCCGGCGGAGGCGGCCCAGGTCCGCGAGCAGGTGCGGCGGATCGTCGTCCGGCTGGCGGAGGAGCGGCACAAGCTCATGCGCCGGCTGCAGGTGGCCGATCTGGCGATCCGCGTCCGCAGGCTCATCGAGATGGAGGGCAGGGCGGCGGCCGCCGTCGGCGAGCTGCAGCTGGCGGCGACCGATCGCGAGACGAAGATCCTCGCGGCGCTCGACGAGCAGCGGACCGTGCGGGTGCTGTGCGAGCGGCTGGAGGCGGACCTGACCGACATGCGCGACTGGGGCGGAGCGATCGGCGACGGTGCCGCCGACGGGCTGCGGCTGCTGAAGATCGGCGACGTGCGCGGCAGCCTGCGAACCGCCGAGCAGCGGCTGGAGGCGGCCGACTTCCCCGCCACGGGCCAGGCCCAGGCCCGCGTGCTCGCGACCCTCGAGAGCCTGCTGGCCTCGGTGGAGCGGACGCAGGGGATGGTCGGCGACGACACCGAGCAGGCCGTCAAGGCCGTCAAGGCGGCGATCGCCAAGGCCGAGGCCGTCCGCAGGGAGATCGCCCGGTCGCCGCTCGATGACGCCGACGTGGAGCGGCTGATCGCCGCGCAGCGGGAAGTGCAGGCGGCACTCCAAGACCTCGCGGGCCCGGTGGCCCGGCAGTCCGACGCCATGCCGCTCCTTCAGCAGGCCGAGAAGGCGGCGGCGGAGGCCGCGGCGGCGATCTTCGAGGCCGACAAACCCAGGGCCGATGCGGCCGAGGGCAAGGTGCTGGGCAACCTCCGCGAGCTCGCCGCGGCGCTCGAAAGCCGCGACCGGCGGGCCGACGGCGGCTTGACGGCGAAGCAGCTCGCCGAGCGGCTGGAGGCGCTGGAAAAGGCCCGCGAGCGGACGCAGACGGCGGCCGCGGCGGAAGACCAGGCGAGGCAGGCGGCCGCGGCCGACCCGCGGGCCGCCGCGCAGGCGGAGGCCGAGGCCGCCAAGACGCTGGCGCCGACGGCCGACGACAAGCCGCTGCCCGCGGCCGTGGCCCGGCGGATGGCCGAGGCGCAGGAGGAGGCAGCCCAAGCCGCCCGCGAGCTCGGCAAGCCGCAGAAGGAGGCGGGTGCCAAGGCCATGGACGAGGCCGCCGCGGCTCTGGAACGCGCCCGTGACGAGATCGACGTGGCGATCGCCGACACCAAACGCGAGATGCTGGCGGTGAAGATCGGCGAGATGAACCGGGCCGCCGAGACCCTGGAGCGGGTTGCGGCCGAGCAGGAGGCCGTCGCTGCCGAGGCCCGCGCGACGGCCGGGCCGGTATCCACGCCCGACGACGCCGCCCGACTCGCCAAGGCCGCCGAGGCCGAAAAGAACGTGGCCGCCGTGACCGAGAAGGTCGCCGAGGCGGTTCGTGACACGGCGGCCGAGGTGGCGGACCAGGTGGCGGCGGCCCGCCAGACCGTCGCCGAGGTCGAGCGGAAGCTCGCGCAGGCCGACGCGGCGAAGCCCGAGGGGCAGGACGAGCAACGGCCCGATGCGATGCGGCAGGCCGCAGCCGAGGCGGCCGCCGAGGCGGAGAAGTCCGCGCGACAGCTCGCGGATTCGGCGCGGGCACTTCGGCAGGAGATCGCCAAGGCGGCCGATGAACTCGGCAAGGTCGCCGCGGAGCAGTTGACCACGGTCGCGCCGGTGGCGCAGGCCGCGCGAGAACTCGCGGGGCAGGGCGACCCGGTGGCGGAAGCCCGCGAGGCGGTCGCCAGGATGGCCGAGGCTCGCAGCCAGGTGCAGCAGGCCAAGGCGGAGCAGGCCCGTGCCGCTGGGCAGCAGGACAAAGCCAAGGCGCTCGATGCCGCCGCTGCGGTGTCGCAGATGCGGGCGGAGCGGGAACGGGCCGAGGCCGAGCGGCCTGAGGACGAGACCGACCCACAGGCCGCCAGACAGGCCAATGCCCAGAAGGCCAACGAGCTGCAAGACACTGCTGATCGTGCCGAGCAGCTGGCCAAGGACGCCCCAACCGCGTTGGCCGCTGCCATGAGAAATCTGGCGGAGAAGGCACAGAGCGCCGCCCGCGAGACGCTGGCCGGCAACCCCGCCGAGTCCGAGGCGGCGCGAAACCGCGTCGCCGAAGCGCTGCGGCAGGCCGACAAGGCGGCTGCCGAGGCGGTGCAGCAGCTGGCGGCACAGCCCCCGGGCAAGCCCGACCCGAAGGCGCAGGAGCGGGTGTCGCAGCTGGCGCAGGAGGCGGCCGAGGCCATGACCCGCGAGGGCCGGGCCCAGCCGCCGGCCGCCGAGGCGGCGGAGGCGCTCGCCGCTGCGGTCCAGGCCTCGGCCGAAGCCGAGCGCCGCCTGGCTGAAGGCAAGCAGCAGGCCGCGCAGCCGCAGCAGCAGGCGGCGGCAGCTCTCGACCAGGCCGACAGGGCGCTCGCCGCGGCCATGCGATCACGCGAGCAGACGATGGCTACGGACCTCCAGAGGCAGGCGGTCCGAGCCGAGGCACTCGCCGGCGAGTCGGCCGCGGTCGATCCCGCCGCCCGGGCGGCGCTGGAGCGGGCCGCGGATGAATCCGCACGGGCCGCGGCGGAGACGTCGCGGGCCGAGGCAGCGCAGCCGCGGAGCGGCGCACAGCCGCAGGAGCGGGAGGCGGGCCCGCAGGACCTCCTGGAGCGGGCCCAGGCGACGCTCACGGCGCGGGAGTCGCAGATTCGCCGTGCGGTCGAGATGGCCGACCAGATGAAGCGGGGCGCCGCGGCCCAGCAGCAGGAGCGCGACCGGATCGCCGCACTCGCGCAAGCGATGGAGCAGCAGGCGGCAGCCCAGCCGGGAGAGCCCCAACCGGCCGCGACACAGCGGCCGATGCCTCCGCAGGCGATGCAGGCCGCCAACGCGCTGCAGCAGGCCGAAGCGCAATTCGCGCAAGCGCAGCAGGAGGTCGGGCAGGCGGCGGCGGATGTGTCGGGGCAGCAGCAGGTGGCGAACCAGCCGCTGCTCCAGGCGATGGCACTGGCCGAAAAGTTGGGCCACCAACAGCAGGACCAGCGCGGCCAGACGGCGGGCCAGCCTGGCGAGCAGCAGGGCCAGCAAGGTGAGCAGCAACCGGGCCAACAGGGCCCGCAGCCAGGCCAGCAGGCGAGCCAACAAGGACAACAGCCCGGACAACAGGCCGGACAACAGGCCGGACAACAGGCCGGACAACAGGCCGGACAACAGGCCGGACAACAGGCCGGACAACAAGCCGGTCAGCAGGCCGGACAGCAAGGTCAGAAAGCCGGGCAGCAGGGCCAGCAGGCCTCTCAACAGATGGGCCAGGGCTTCGCGCCGCAATCACCGCTGGCCACTGCCCAGATGATCGCGGGCCAGCAGGCTCAGGCCATGGTCGCCCAGGCCATGGCCGCGCAGCAGACCGGCCCGGGACAAGGACAGGCGTCGCAGTCGCAGTCGCAGTCCCAGTCCCAGTCCCAGTCCCAGTCCCAGTCCCAGTCCCAGTCCCAGTCCCAGTCCCAGTCCCAGTCGCAGTCGCAGTCGCAGTCGCAGAACGCGAGCACCACGCTCAATCGCGCGGGCAATCAGGGCATTGCGGCCGCCGGCGGCGGGCCGGGGAGCGACGCCGAAGTCGGCCAGCCGCCGGTCGAGAACGAGGCCTGGTTCGCGAAACTGCCACCCGAGACACAGGAGTCGATCCGCACCCGGTCGCGGCGGGCCGCGCCCCGCGGCTACGAGGAGAAGCTCCGCCGCTACTTCGACGCCCTCGACCAGTGAATCCCCGTCCCCAACCAGCCCCATCCCAGCAGAGAGAGGAATCCCGATGACCGACCAGGCCCATCCCAATGACGTCGCAGCCGTGCAGAAGTGCGAGCAGGCCTACCAGAGGATCCGCGAGGAGCTCGCGAAGGTGATCGTCGGCCAGGACGACGTGATCGAGCAGACGCTGATCGCCATGTTCGCCGGCGGCCACGCGCTGCTGGAGGGGGTGCCCGGCCTGGCCAAGACGCTGCTCGTCAGCTCGCTGGCCCGGTCGCTCGACCTGTCCTTCAAGCGGCTGCAGTTCACACCGGACCTGATGCCCAGCGACGTCACCGGTACCGACGTCATCCAGGAGGATCCGCAGACGGGCCGCCGGGCCTACACCTTCCTCCCCGGCCCGCTGTTCGCCAACATGATTCTCGCCGACGAGATCAACCGCACGCCCCCTAAGACCCAGGCGGCGATGCTCGAGGCGATGCAGGAGCGGCAGGTCAGCGCCGGCGGCAAGACCCACAAGCTGCCCGCGCCGTTCTTCGTGCTCGCCACGCAGAACCCGCTGGAGCAGGAGGGCACGTATCCGCTCCCCGAGGCCCAGCTCGACCGCTTCCTGCTCCACATCAAGGTCGGCTATCCCAGCGGCCACGAGGAGTGGGAGATCGCCCGGCGGGTGACCGCCGGCAAGGCCGAGCCGATCGCATCGGTGCTCACCGGCGAGCACATCCTCGCCGTCCAGAAGCTCATCCAGCGGGTGCCGGTCAGCGACCAGGTGCTGGGCTTCGCCTGCGCGCTGGTCCGCGGGTCGCGGCCGAACACGCCCGAAGCCCCCGAGTTCGTCAACCGCTGGGTGTCGTGGGGCGCCGGCCCCCGCGGCGTGCTCACGCTGGTCACCGCCGCCAAGGCACGGGCCGTGCTCCACGGCCGCTATCACGCCACGACCGGCGACGTGCAGGAGGTCGCCAAGCCCGCCCTCCGGCACCGGATCGCCGGCAACTACTCGGCCCAGGCCCAGAACATCGGCACCGAGCAGCTCATCCAGATGCTGCTCGAGGCCCTGCCCGCCGACCGCGTCTACGAACGGCCCGCTGCCTGACCCGAAAGGCCCGCCACCGTGAAGAGCGTCCTCTCCCGCTACCTCGACCCCGACACGCTCAGCCGCATGGCCGATCGCCCGATCGAGCCGCGCGGCCTCGTGATGGGCGCGCTGGCGGGCAAGCACAAGTCGCCGCTGGCCGGCTTCGCGGTGGAGTTCGCCAGCCACCGTGAGTACGTTCCCGGCGACGATCCGCGGCACATCGACTGGCGGGTCTTCTACACCCGTGACAAGTACTTCATCAAGCAGTACGAGATGGAGACGAACTTCGTCTGCCACCTCGTGCTCGACGTCAGCAAGTCGATGCGGTACGGGGCGGACGACGCCCAGAAACTTCTCTACGCGGCGAGGATGGCCGCGGCCCTGGGCTTCAGCGTCGTCAAGCAGAGCGACAAGGTGTCGCTGACCACGTTCGACGACCGGGTGGTCGGCCACGTGCCCCCGAGCAACTCGATGGCACAGATCGTCCGCGTCACCGCGCATCTCGACGGGATCGATCCGGTGAACAAGACCGACCTCGCCGCCTGCCTGGCCGACGTCCACGGCCGGATCGGCCGCCGCGAGATCGTAATGGTGTTCAGCGACTTCCTGGGAACCGACCTGGCCGCCCTGGAGCCGGTGCTGCAGCGGCTCCGCTACGACCGCCACGAGGTCGTGCTCTTCCAGGTGCTTCACCACGACGAGCTGTACTTCGACATGGAGGGCATGGTGAAGTTCGTCGGGCTGGAGGTGCCGGAGCAGCTGCTCACCCAGCCCTCCGAGCTTCGCAAGGGCTACCTCGAGGCCCTGAACCGCTTCAACGGCCGCTTCGAGGAGATCTGCCTGAGGAACCGCGTGGAGCGGGTCCTGGTGGACACCGGCCGGCACATGGGGGAGGTGTTCGTCGATTACCTCAACCACCGCAGCCTGCTCAACCGGGGCCGGTGAGGCAGGGCTGCCGCGTCGGCTTTCTGGGGCTCGCACCGGCCTTCGCGATCACGGACCGCCGTGGAGACGAACGCCCGGGGGCGCCGCCGGACGCTCATCGCTTCGAACCGCTCCCGGTCGACACGCGGGCCTCGCACCGATGGCGTTCGTGGGGCCGCCGCCGGGCGACATCCGGGCGATCAGGCACGTTCCGCAGTGTTGGCCCCGCGGGGTGACGGAGTGGACGGCGTTGGGATCTCCCGAGGCGTGTCGGATCGCGCCGGCGGCAGGTCCACGCGGTCGGCGCCGAGCAGGCCGTAGTCTTCCGGGTTGCAGGAGAGGACGATGACCTGCAGGCCGCGGCGGGCGCCGCGGTCGAGCACCCGCTGCACGGCCCGGATCCGCTCCGGGTCGGAATTGGCAAAGGCGTCGTCGAAGACGATCGGCAGGCAGCCGTCACCGCCCGGGCCGGCCGCTTCGTCGCCGGCGGTTCCGGCCAGGATCTCCGCCATCGCCAGGCGACAGGCGGCGGCGACCTGCTCCCGCGTGCCGCCGCTGAGCGCTTCGAAATCGAAGTCGATCCCGCCGGCCGATGGCCGCGCGACCCGCAGCCCATCGAGCCCGCCGCCGGTCCAGGTCACGGCCACCTGGCTGCCCGCACCGTAGAGGTCGTCGAGGTACTCGGCGATCGTGTGGCGCAGCGGCGCCGCGATCGCCGCGCAGACGGCCTGACGGCGGGCCTCGAAGAGTTCCTTGAGCCGGCGGACCGCCTGGGCCCGCCGTTCGACCTCGGCCAGGCGGCGGACGGCCAGGTCGAGTCGGGCGTCGGCCGCGGCCTGCGATCCGTGGAGATCGAGCGTGCCGGACTTTCGCAGTTGGCCACGGGCCTCCGCCTGCCGCTCCCGGGCCGCGGCGATGTCCCGCGTCGCGTTCGCCACGGCGCGATCGAGCCGCTCGAGATCGGCCCGCACCGCATCCGGCTTCAGCGCCGCCAGCGCCCGCCCGGTCTCCTCGGCCGCCGCCGCGGTGCGTTGCTTGGCGGCGGCCAGTTGCTCGAGCGTTGCCGTGCGATCCACGCCGAACTCCGCCTCCAGCCTGGCCTTTTCCCACTCGAGCCGCTGCAGTTCGCACTCGAGCTGCGCCGCGTCCTGCTCCGCCGCCTCGCGTTGCTTCCGGGCCGCCGTCGCCTCCAGGCCGGTCTCATCGACGGCCTTTTGGGCCGCCCGCAGCTCGCCGGCCACGCGGTCGCCGTGCTGGGCCGCGGCACCGAGCAGCCGCGCGGCCGCCCCGGCGTCGGCCGGCCGCTCGAAGCCCGCCGCCGCCCGTCGCGCGATATCCGCCTCCGCGGCCTCGATCTCCCCGTTGACCTTCCGCAGCCGGGCCATGACTTCGGCCCCGTCGATCGCCGCGATCATCTCGCCGAGCTGCTCCCGACGCTTCTCGGCCACGAGCCGCGTTTCGTGCAGCCGCCGGGCTTCTGCGCAGGTCGGCACCCCGAGCGCCGCGAGCCGCGGGCCGAGATCGGACTCCAGCTCGACGATCGTGGCCCGCACCTCGGCGACCGACCGGCTGCCGCCCGGCGTGATGCGGATCGCCGTCGTCCCATCGACGACGAGCTCCGCCGACTCGGTCCGCAGCCGCTCGTCGCCGACCCCGAGCGGTGCGCCGTCGAGCGTGACGCCGGCGGCCGCGCGGGTGACTTCGATTCGCGTGGCGATCGCCTCGAGCGCGGCCCGGGCGACGGCCAGCCGCCGGTCGAGATCGGACAGCGACTCGACCGTCGGGGCGTCGATCGCGGGCGAAGTCCGCAGCTCGGCGTCGATGGCCCCGATGTCCGCCTGCCAGTCGGCGACCCGGCGGCAGGTGGCCTCCAGTTCCGCCCGCCGGGTGGCGAGCGTGAACACGGCGTCGATGGCCTGCAGGAGCGCCTGTCGGGCGGCCGCCTCCTGGTGCGCGTCGAACGCCTTCTTCATGGCCGCAGTGGCGTCCGCCGCCGCCTCTTGGGTGCGCCGCTCGTGGGCTTTGAGACCCGCGACGGCCTCCGCCCGCGGGGCGAGCGCCCGGCGGGCAGCGGCGATCGCCTCGCCGGCCGCCGTGATCGAGGCATCGCCTTCCACGAGCGCCTCGTACTCGGCCGCGGCGGCCTTGGCGGCGGCTTCCTGGTCGCCGCGGGCGGCCTCGAGCCGCTCCACCTCGACGAGCGCGCCGGCCGTGACCGCCCGCTCCCGCGCGGCCGCGTCGAGCGTGGCGTCGAGCATCCGCAGGGTCTCCTGCTCTCGATCGACGGCCGCGGCGGCCTGCTCGAGGGCCTGGAGTTGGTTCCGGGCCTCGGTGGCGGCCGACCGTGCAGCCACCTCCTCCTGCCGCGCGGCGTGGAGTTCCGAACTCGCCTTCGGCCGGCCGTCGGCGGTGAACGTCGCGGCGTGCAGGGCGACGACCTTCGCCAGGGTGGCGGAGTCGTGCGGCGATTCGGTGACGCCGGTTCCCGAGAGGGAGTTGAGTTGCGTCCGCAGCTTCTCGCCGGCGGAATTGAGCGCCTCGGGCGTCGTCGGATCGTCGGCCGCGCGTCCCTGCCACACCCAGAGGTGCGACCACTGCCCCTTGAACTTCGTGGGGTGGACCTCGGCGACGCCCAGCAGCTCGCGAAGCCGCTGTTCGGCCTCGTCGCCGGCGAGCCGTTCGCCGGTCGTCCTGTTCACGAGCCTCGCCACCGAGCCCTGGGCTCCCTTGAAGACCTTGTGCAGCTCGTAGGCCTGTCCATGCCGTTCGAACTCGAGGGTCACCGACGGCGTCGCCGTCTCGTGGCGCGGCCGGATGGCGTCGAGATCCACCGTCGAGGAGTGCCGGAGGAACAGCACGCGGTGGATCGCCTCCACGAGCGTGCTCTTCCCCGCCTCGTTGGGGCCGCCGATCACGGTGCGGGACGGGCCGAAGGTCACCGAGAGCTCGCGGTGCATGCGGTAGTTGCGGAGCGTCACCGACTCGAGCCTCATCGGTCGCCTCCCGGGCGGGTGAGCTCGTGGAGCAGGCCCAGGGCCGTGCGTGCGACTGCCGCCTCGTCGCCGCCGCGGTCGCGGAGGGCGACCAGTTCACCGGCCACGTGACCGATCAGCGGACCTTCGGGGCTCGCCACCAGGGCGTCGAGCTCCTCCTGCGAGGGCTCGATCGTCACGGCCCG
>Ga0315903_10001208_pt1 | contig 38987 bp, 33 predicted proteins | sample LakEriMetagenome_7_FD_203524 | JGI IMG/M metagenome (GOLD analysis project Ga0315903, IMG submission 203524) | Freshwater fungal communities from buoy surface, Lake Erie, Ohio, United States - Buoy 2 MA119 | ecosystem: Environmental > Aquatic > Freshwater > Lake | place: USA: Lake Erie, Ohio... | reverse complement strand
AAGCCGTGAAAGCGAAGAATCGTTGGCATGGCAAAGAGTGTACGGAGGTATAGTTTTTGTCAATGGCCGCCCGTATTCCCTCGCTCGCGCAACGGGCTTCTCGGCCCCCTCCCCCCCAAAAAAACCCGCGCATATCTGCCCCTGCGCTGTAGACTTAAGTCTCAGGCGTCCAATGGGAAACGGGGGAACCCCCCTGTCACCCAGAGGAACGGAGTGCGCGCCGACCGTGCCCCCCTTTCCAAAGTCGTTTCAGCATCACATGAGCCCGGGGCCAACCTTTTCCGCATCCGCCACGCGCATCCTCATCGTGGGTGCCGGCGGCTTCGGTCGCGAGGTCTTCCTCTGGGCCCGCGATGCCTGGCCCGAGCAGGCCGCGAAGATCGCGGGCTTTCTGTCCGCCGACGCCGGGCGGCTCAATGGCCATGCCCCGTCGTTGCCCGTGATCGCCGATCCGGCCGCATTCGAGCCCGAGCCTGGCGACGCCCTCCTGCTGGCGATCGGCATCCCCGAGGTGCGTCGCCGCGTGGCGGAAGACCTGCTTTCGCGGGGAGCCGAGTTTCTCACGCTCGTCCACCCCACGGCGATCGTTGCGCCCACGGCGTCGATCGGCCCGGGCTCGATTGTCTGCCCTTGCGCAATCGTAAGCGACGCGGCCCATGTCGGCAGATTTGTTCTCTTAAACTATCAGTCGTCGCTGGGACATGATGCGGCGGCCGGGGATTTCGCAGTGTTATCTCCCTATGCGACGCTTGGCGGTGGTGCATCGATTGGTGAAGACGTTTTCATGGGGATGCATTCATCGGTTGGTCCCGGGAAGCGTGTTGGTGGCCGGAGTAAGGTGAGCGCGAATTCTTGTGCGCTTTCCGATGCTCCGCCCGACTCGCTCGTATTCGGGGCGCCGGGGCGCGTCTCGCCGCTTATCCGTTGATGTTAGCCGTCCAAGGTCGCCTGGATACGATACCGAACCGACAATCGCGTTCTGAGATCTCGCCCAAGGGCTCGACTTTCATCGCATGCGCGATGGGCTTTCAGAGATAGGCATAGGGGCATGCATTCCCTTGGCTCGTGCCACGGGCTTCGCGGCAGGCTAAAGCCTGCTGTGGTTCGGGCGTCCCCCCCAAAAAAACCGGGCGCACGTCCGCCCCTGCGCGGTAGACTTATGTCTCAGGTGTCCAATGGGAAACGGGGGAGTACCCCTGTCACCCAGAGGAACGGAGTGCGCGCCGACCGTGCCCCCTCCTTCCACCGTCGTTTCAGCATCACATGAGCCAGGGGCCAATCTTCTCCGCCTCCACCACGCGCATGCTCATCGTGGATGCCGGCGGCTTCAGTCGCGAGGTGCTCCTCTGGGCCCCCGGTCGATAGGGGAAGAGGTTTTCATGGGGATGCATTCGGCGGTCGGTTCCGGCACCCTTGTTGGTGCCAGGAGCAAGGTGAGTGCGAATTCCGTCTGCACTCGCCGACGCATTTCCGATTCGATCATTTATGGCGTGTAAGGCCGTATGCCGTCGCTCGTTCGTTGATTTCAATGCTCACCGGCGAACGCCACAAGTCGCTGCAGGATAAGAAATCGGGAAACTCGGGCCAACAAACGAGATTTCGGCCCGTTTCAATTGCCCACTCAACTGCCTCTAAAAATTCAAAACCACGATGAAAGTTGTCATACTCTGTGGTGGGAAGGGAACGCGGCTCCGCGAGGAGACGGAATATCGTCCAAAGCCAATGGTGCCGATCGGCGGCCGGCCAATCCTCTGGCACATCATGAAGTATTACGCTCACTTTGGGCATAACGACTTCATCCTCTGCCTCGGCTACCGTGGCGACATGATCAAGGAGTTTTTCCGCAACTATCTGTGGAACACGTGCGACGTCACGCTATCCCTCGGCCGCCAGCCGCGGGCAACCTTCCACGATCACCACGACGAAGAGGACTGGACGGTCACGCTTGCGGAGACGGGGCCGGAGACGATGACCGCCTACCGCGTGCGGCAGATTCGCCGCCATCTTGCGCCAGGCGAGCCATTCCTCCTCACCTACGGCGACGGCCTCTCGACCATCGATATCAACGCCTCGATCGTCGAGCACGCCAAGGCCGGCCGGGCCCTCACGGTCTCCGCCGTGCATCCCGCCGGTCGGTTTGGATCAATGTCTATCGATGACGAGGGCCGCATCCACACCTTCCAGGAAAAGCCGCAGATGGAGACGGCTTACGTCAACGGCGGCTACATGGTGTGCGAGCCCCGCTTCCTCGACTACCTACCAGACGATCCCGGGATGATGCTCGAACGGCAGCCGATGGACGCGCTGCTTCGCGACGGGCAATTGCATTCCTACCGGCACGAGGGCTGGTGGCAGCCAATGGACACCTATCAGGAGATGCAATACCTCGACCGCATGTGGGCGGAAAACAAGGCGCCATGGAAGGTGTGGGAGTGAGGGGGGGCGGGGGATCCGCTCCGTTTGGCGGCGCGTTCGCGGGGGCCCGCGTGCTCGTCACCGGCCACACCGGCTTCAAGGGCTCGTGGCTCTGCGAATGGCTGCTTGCTCTGGGCGCGGACGTCACGGGCTATGCTCTCGAGCCCGACACCACTCCCTCGCTGTTCGCGCAACTCGGGCTGGCGGATCGCCTGCGGCACCACGTCGGCGACATTCGCGACGCCGGAGCCGTCGGCAAACTGGTCGACGCGACCCGGCCCCGGTTCGTGTTCCACCTCGCGGCCCAGCCGATCGTGCGCCGCTCCTACCGCGAGGCCCACTACACGTGGGAGACGAACGTGATGGGCACGATCAACGTGCTCGAGGCGCTGCGGCGGCTCGAAGAGCCGTGTGCCGCGGTGATGGTGACCACCGACAAATGCTACGAGAACCGCGAGTGGCTCTTCGGGTATCGCGAGAATGATCCGCTCGGCGGCCACGACCCTTACAGTTCCAGCAAAGCCGGGGCGGAACTGGCCATTGCTTCGTGGCGCAGTTCATTCTTCACCGAAGGGCATCCGGTGCGGATCGCCAGCGCCCGGGCCGGCAACGTCATCGGCGGCGGCGATTGGGCGGAGGACCGCATCGTGCCCGACTCGATGCGGGCGCTCTCCCGCGGCGAGCCAATTCATGTCCGCAATCCTTCCGCCACCCGCCCGTGGCAGCACGTCTTGGAGCCTGACAGCGGCTACCTCGCTCTGGCTGCAGCTCTGGCGCTGCGACCGGAAGACCGGCGGCTCGACTCGGCGTTTAACATTGGCCCCGGCCACGATGCAAACCAGCCCGTCCGCAACCTCGTCGCGGAGACCCTGCGCCACTGGCCGGGAGAGTGGATTGACCACAGTTCCGCCACTGCCCCGCACGAGGCCTCGCTGCTCCAACTCGACAACGGCAAGATCGAGGCTATCGTCGGCTGGCGGCCCGCGTGGACCTTCCGCGAGGCGGTCGGGCGCACGGTGGCTTGGTACCGTGACATGCACGAACATCGCGGTGCTTCGGCGGCCCGCGACTACACGCTTCGAGACATCTCGGCCTATGTTGAGGCGGCCGCTGGTGCCGAGGCCGCCTGGACCGGTCCTGACACTTGCCCTCTACCCAGCGTGACAAATGCCTGATAGCCGCCCGATCGAGGAAGTTCGTGCCGAAATTCTCGCGCTCGTGCGCGAGTATGCGGTCCGCCGCCACGGCGCCTTCGCATTACCAACGCCGGCAGGCCGAGGCGGCTTCGCTGCCGGCGAATCGACCGTGCCCTACGCCGGCCGCGTCTTCGACGCCGACGAGGTGGAGGCGGGCGTGGCTTCGATGCTCGATTTTTGGCTCACCCTTGGGCCCGAAGGTGAGGCGTTTGAGCGGGAGTTGGCCGCCGCCCTCGGCGTGCGAAACTCGATCCTTGTCAACTCTGGCTCGTCGGCAAACCTCCTGGCATTCACGGCGCTCACGAGCCCCAAGCTCGGCGACCGCCAGCTGAAGCCAGGTGACGAGGTGATCACCGTGGCCGCCGGCTTTCCGACAACGGTGGCGCCGATCATCCAGAATGGATGCGTGCCGGTGTTCATCGACAACGATCCGGTGACGCTCAACGGCCGGGTGGACCAACTCGACGACGCCTATTCGCCGGGTAAGACCCGGGCCGTGATGATGGCCCACACCCTTGGCAATCCCTTCGACCTCGCGGCCGTGACCGATTTCTGCCGGCGGCACGACCTCTGGCTGATTGAGGACAACTGCGACGCCCTCGGAAGCACCTACGATGGCCGCCTCACGGGAACGTTCGGCGACCTTTCGACGCAGTCGTTCTATCCTCCCCACCACATCACCATGGGTGAGGGGGGCGCGGTCAACGTCGTGAAAAACGCCGGGCTCAAGCTCCTGGTCGAGAGTTTCCGCGACTGGGGCCGCGACTGCTGGTGCCCCAGCGGCAAAGACAACACCTGCAACAAGCGCTTCGGCTGGCAACTCGGCGAATTGCCGGAGGGTTACGACCACAAATACATCTACACACATCTCGGCTACAACCTGAAGCCGACCGATCCCCAGGCCGCCATCGGCCGCAAGCAGTTGGAAAAGTTTCCGGGATTCGTGGCGGCCCGCCGCCGCAATTGGCAGACGCTGCGAACCCTCTTCGAGCCCTTCGGCGAGTGGCTCGATTTCCAACTGCCGACTCATGCAGTTTCCTGGTCGCCGTCGGGATTCACCTGGGACACGAGCGGCCACACATCGGATCCGTCGTGGTTCGGCTTCATGATCCGTGCGAAGCCCGGCTCCCCCCTGACGCGCAGGCAGATCGCCGTGGCCCTCGACGAGGCCAAGATCGGCAACCGGATGCTCTTCGGCGGCAACCTCGTGCGGCAGCCCGTGTTCGTCCAGGCCAAGGCAAAGGGCACGATCGCGATGCGGGTCGTCGGCGATCTCGTCGGGGCCGACGCGATCATGAATGAGACCCTCTTCGTCGGCGTGTATCCCGGCCTGACGGAGCCAATGTGCCAGCACATCGCCGACACGATCGGCGCCGCGCTGAAGGGCGGCCGCAAACAGCCGCAGGCGGCGTCTCTATGAGGCCGTCCCGACCGTGAACCGCGCTTTCGTCACCGGGGCCTCGGGCTTCATCGGCGCCGCCGTCGCGCGGCGGCTGGTCGCCGAAGGCGTGCCGACGGCCGTGCTCCTGCGGCCCACGTCGCACCCCTGGCGGCTGGGCGACAGCCTGCCACATCTCACCGTGATCGAGGGCTCCTTTCACGAGCCGGCGGGCTACGAGGCGGCGCTGGCCGATTTCGCGCCCGACACCGTCTTCCATCTCGCCTGGCATGGAGTCGGCCGGTCGCGCCGCGACGATCCCGAACAGGTGCGGGTCAACGTGCCGGGCACGATCGACCTCTTCCTCGCCGCCGTGCGGGCCGGTGCCAAGTCTTTCATCGCCGCCGGCTCGCAGGCCGAATACGGTCCGTCGGATCGGCGCATCGACGAGGGGCATCCCACCCGTCCCGGCACGCTCTACGGGGCCGCAAAGCTCGCCACCCTGATGCTTTTGGAGCGGCTTGCCGCTGCGCATGCGGTCCGATTGGCCTGGCTGCGGGTGTTTTCCGTGTATGGGCCGCAGGATGACGAGGGCACGCTCCTGGGCTCCCTGGTTCCACGGCTGCTGGCCGGCGAGCGCCCCGCCGTCACGAGCGGCACACAATTGTGGGACTATCTGCATGTCGACGACGCAGCCGCCGCGTTCCTGGCCGTCGCCCGCAGCGCCGCCGCCGGCGTATTCAACGTCGGGGCCGGCGTCGCCCCGCCGCTCCGCGACTCGATTACCCTCGTGCGCGACCTCATCGATCCGGCCCTGGAGATCGGCTTTGGGGAGGTTCCGCTCGGCCCCGGTGCCGTCACGCGGCTCGAGCCCGATGTGAGCCGGCTGAAGGCGGCAACGGGTTGGTCTCCGCGCGTTTTGCTGGCGGACGGCCTGCGGTCGACGATCGAATGGCAGAGACACCGCTGCGGCATGGAGGTGGCAGGCAATGTCGTCGTCGATCGGTAGCCCCTCGAAGGTGCCATCTGACTTCGATCCACGGGCCCTCCGCCGACACGTGCTCCGAATGGCCTATCGTGGCCAGTCGGTGCACGTCGCCTGTGCATTCTCAATCATCGAGATCTGCGCCGTGCTCTACGGGCGCTTTCTGCGGTACGAGCCGCGCGACCCAGCATGGCCAGATCGTGACTACCTCATCCTCTCCAAGGGGCATGGCGTGATGGCCATGTATGCGTGTTTCTACGAAATCGGGTGGCTTGGTGACACGGATCTCGATAACTACTTCAAGGACGGAACTCACCTTCGCGGCCTGTGCGAGGCGGACGTGCCCGGCTGCGAGGTCACGAGCGGCTCGCTGGGCCATGGCCTGCCGATCGCCTGCGGCATCGCCCTCGGACTGAAGCGCAAGGGCAGCGACCGACGCGTGTATTGCATCGTCGGCGACGGAGAGATGAACGAGGGGCCGATGTGGGAGGCCCTGCTCTTCGCGGCGCACCAAAAGCTCGACAATCTCGTCGTCATCGTGGATGCCAACCAGTTTCAGGCGATGGGTCGCACGGAAGACGTGCTCGGTCTCGAGCCGCTGCCTGCGAAATTCGAGGCCTTCGGCTGCCGGACGATCGAGTGCGACGGCCATGACCCGGCGGCGTTAGAGCAGGCCCTGTCGTCGTGCATGAAGCCCTGCGGCAAGCCCGGGGCGATCATTGCCCGCACGCTGAAGGGCCAGGGAGTGTCGTTCATGGCGGGCGACAACCGCTGGCACTACACCCGCGTCTCCGACGAGACCTACGCCCGCGCCGTGGCGGAGCTTTCTTGATGCGCGACGTGCTTTCCGACCTGATCGTGGGTGCAGCCCGCGACGACGAGCGATTCGTCATGCTTTCGGGTGACCATGGCTATGCGCTCTTCGACGCCCTCCGGGCGGAGCGACCGGCCCAGTTCATCAACGTGGGCGTGGCCGAGCAGAACATGATCGGCGTGGCTGCCGGCCTGGCGAAGGTCGGCTTCCGCCCATGCGTCTACGGGCTGTCGGCGTTCGTGCCGATCCGGGTGCTTGAGCAGATCAAGCTCGATCTCTGCCAGTCGCGGCTGCCCGTGATGCTGCTTGGCGACGGGGCCGGTCTCGTCTACTCGACGCTCGGCGTCTCGCACCAGTGCGGAGAGGACATCGCCTGCCTGCGACCGCTGCCGGAGATCGCCGTCTACTCGCCGTGCGAGGCGGCGGAGCTCACGGCCTGCTGGCGCGAGGCCCGGGCCGCGGATCATCCTTGCTACATTCGCCTCGGCAAGGCCGACCAGCCCGCGGTCCATGCCTCGCCGCTTGCGGATACGGCGCCGGTGTTCACGCATCGTCCGCCGGCTGATGCAGGCGGCGTGGTGCTCATCGCCACGGGATCGATGGTGAGCCCGTGCACCGAGTTCGCCCGTCGCGAGGGGGTGGCCTGCGTGTCGGTGCCGCGGATCAAGCCCTTCCCCGACGAACTTGCAGACATCTGTCATTCAGCCGCCCGAGTGATCGTCGTCGAGGAGCACGCGGGAACAGGTGGCCTTTGGACGAGCGTCGTCGAACAGGCGGCCCGGCGCAGGGATGCCGGCGCCGCCACGCCGGTGATAAAATCGTTGGCGCTCGAGTCGGCGTTCACAAAGACGAGCGGCTCTTGGCAGCACGCGCTCAGCGAGCACGGGCTTGCGGACGACCAATTGGCGGCGCGGCTCCGGAGCTTGATCGCGACTTCGGAGAGTGCCGGTGCCTGAGGCGGTCGTGATCCAGCCCATGGCAGACATGCCCGCCGCCGACGACGCCCGCCGCCTGCGCGTCTTCGACCGCGCGGTGCTGGTCACGATCCTGTCCCGCGTCCTCGGGATCGTCACCGCCCCCATCTGCCTGCTGTTCACGATTCAATACCTTTCGGAGGCGGAGCGCGGCTACCATTTCACGTTCTTCTCGCTGCTCGGCTTCAGTGCGCTCTTCGACGGAGGCGTTTCGTTTTCGGCGCAGCAATTCATCTCCCGCGAGGCTGCCCATTTGCGCGTCTCTCCTGCGAAAAGGCTCGAGGGTCCCGCGGAGGGCGTCGCCCGACTGTCGGCCCTTTTTCGTCAAACCTGTCGCTGGTATTCGCGAGCGGGAGTGGCGTTTGGCGTGCTGATGTTGGCGGCAGGAAGCGGATTCTTCTGGGCGACCGCCAAGGACGACGTCGCGTGGCAGATCCCATGGCTGCTGTGTGTTGCCACGGCGGCAGTTTCGTTGGTCACCAGTCCGCTGACGTCGTTGATCACGGGCATCGGCCGGGTGGAATCGATCGCAGCCTCCAACGCGGCGAGAACCTTCGCCGCGGCTGTCGCGCTGTGTGGCCTGCTGGCCTGCGGAGCCGGTCTCTACGCAGGGCCGCTGAGCGGGCTTGCGGGATTCATTGTCTGGCTGATCGCGATGCTCGTCCGCTGGATGCCGCTCCTCAGGCAAACCACGACGTGCGGCGCCGCGGCGGCGCCGATTGACTGGGGCGCTCAGGTTTGGCCGATGCAATGGCGGATGGCAGTGAGCATCGCCTGTGGTTTCTTCATCTTCCGGGCGATCACGCCTGCCGTTTTCTCGACCTGCGGTTCGATCGAGGCGGGCAGATTCGGACTGACGCAGATGGCGATCGACTTCGCCGCGCAGGTGTCGTCGTCGTGGCTGGCGGTGCGCACGCCGCTGATGGCCAAACTGCATTCCCTGCGGTCGACGGCGTCCCTCGATCGCCTGTTTCATTCCACTTTTTGGATCAGCGTGGCCGCATATTGCGGATGCATCGCAATGGGAATGGGGCTGTTGTGGGCGTTGCGGCCGTTCTACCCGCGCTTCGTCGAGGCCTTCCTCGGGCCGGTGCCGTTCGCCTTGCTCGCGGTCTGGACGCTCACGAACCAGCTGCTCCAACTGTTTGCAACCTATTGCCGCACGACCGGCAACGAACCGTTCATGGTGATCTCGATCGCTTCAGCGGCAGCGACGCTGCTTGGCACGCTCGGTTTCGGATTGCTTTCAGGGATGTCCGGAATCGCCGTCTGGCTCGCGGTGCACAATGCCGTCGTCTTTGTTCCGTGGGGTTTGTTCATTTATAGACAAGTGCGGGCGAGCGCTGCTCATGGACAAGCCTGATACATCCGTCGTCATCCCCACCCGCAATCGGCCTGACGAGCTCCACCGGGCGCTGACCTCAGTTGCCCGACAGGATGCCCTGCCAGCCATCGCGGAAGTCGTCGTGATCGAGAACAGCACCAACCGCGCGTCGCGCGAAGTCTGCCGCGCATTCGACAACCTGCCAGTTCGGTGGCTCCACAACGACCCCCCTCTGCCGATGTCCGCATGGGCGAGCCGGGTGTTCGGTTCTCCCCAGGCCGAAACTGAGTTCTTCGCCCTGTTGTGCGATGATGACTGGTGGTATCCGGGCCATCTCGGCCAATCGCGACGGGCTTTGCTGCGATCGCCGGAACACGTGGCTGCATGGTCGCGCGTTGTCGAATACAACGAACGCTTGATGGCAGGCTTTCCACGCGGGCATACGTTATGGCTCGTGACAGACCATAGTATGGCTGATTTGGAAGTGCCGATATCGCTCAATCACATGCTGGTCGCCAATCTGCTCACCACCGCGACGCATATCTCCGGATTCGTCGGCCGGCGATCCGCGATTCAGGCGATTCTGCCGGCCGTGTGTAATGGCAACCCGTTCGACATCGATCGCCACCTCGCCGTCCTACTGGCGACAAAGGGAATGTCGATATTCCTTACGTCACCAACAGTGGGAGTCCGTCAGCATCCACATCAGGAGTCGCGTACGCTTGGCAAGACGATCGAAGCGAGGGACTGGTGGCGGATGACCACTCGAGAAATCATCGGAATTGCAAAGGAGCACGGAATCGATCTTGTCAAGGAAATGGACGAACTCGCGTCGCGTCGACCTGACTCTTTTGCGACACTCGTCAAGAATGCCTATTTCGATGGCGTGGCCCACGTTGGAACCGTGATACAACTGCCTCGTTCCCTGCACGCTGCACGCCGCCGGTTCATTATTGCCTCGTGGATCAAGCGCTTCTTCACGCCGGCAGCCCTGCGGGCGATCGGCGTGCGTCGCTGGGTCGATGAGGCCGGAGGCCAGTCGGCCCTCGCGTGAACACGCCAATGTCGATGCGGCTGATTTATGACCACTCGATTTTCATGGAGGCCCGAATAGGAGGCGTTCTGCGACACGTGCTGGAACTGGTCAGCGGCATATATGCCCTTCCCGATGCCGGCGACGTCGCAATTGCCGTCGAAGCCGGCTTGTATCACGCGCCGGTGACGGCGACGGATCTTCCACCAGACACGTTGCACGGCACGCGAATGCCGCGTTTTCGCGGCTCTACGAAACTGTACTCCATGATCAATCGCCTCCGGTTGCGCCGAGCCTTGCAGGCAGCGACGGAATCACGGGTGGTTTTACACGAGACGCTCTATGGCAACACGATCTCCTTGCCTCCACGCGCAAAGCGCGTCGTCGTCGTGCATGACACGATTTGGGAAGACAGTCCTGATCGCCAACATCGTGCCCAGGCACTCAGGCGCAAGGCTCGGTCCATCCACCGTGCCGATGGCGTGATCTTCGTGTCCCAGGCAACGCGGGATGGCTTTCAGCGGCACTATCCTCCCCCGAAAATGGAGGCGGTGATTCATCATGGGTGCGAGTTGCGCACAAAGCGGGAGCGCAGGCGCCCGTCCCTGCCGAAGCCGTTTATTCTTTACGTCGGTCAGCGCGACGGCTATAAGAACTGGTCGCGACTCGCGAACGCGTTCGTGGAATCGGGTTTGTTGAAGACCCATTGCCTTGTGTCGTTCGGACCGCCTCCCACGGAGGGCGAACGCCAACTCGCCGAGCGACCGGGGGCGGCAGGTGCATTTCATTGGTATGGCGGTTCTGATGACGACCTCGCGGATCTCTATGCGGCAGCCGACTGCTTCGTCTACCCGTCGCTTGCTGAAGGGTTTGGCATTCCGCTCGTTGAAGCGGCGAAGTTAGGCTGTCCCATCGCTTGCAGTGATATTCCGCCATTTCGCGAGCTGTTGGGCCAGCAGGCCCGTTTCTTTCCGCCACTTGACGCGTATGCGATGGGCAATGCCATGGCGGCGGCTATCGCAACTGGCCGGAACTCCCCGACGGTCGAAGCGGCAACGGCGTTATGCGCCCGATACACTTGGCGGTGTACTGCCCGAGCCACGTTGGATTTCTACCGGCAGGTGGCTGGCGAAGAGCCTCTCAAAGGGCGTGGGACCCGAGGATTGCCGTCGTGATGACGAAAACGATCAAGTTACTGGCCCGCAGGATCGGCTTCGATATCTCGCGATACCGGCCGGATGCGCACCACGGCGCTCGGTATGCCCATCTGCTTCGCATCCAGGGCATTCAACAAATTCTCGACGTTGGCGCAAACGCAGGACAATACGGCTCTCTGTTGCGATCCAACCACAACTACCGCGGTCGCATTCTGTCATTCGAACCGCTGATGGAGGCCCATGCCTCGTTGACTGCCCGGGCAGCCGCGGATCCGCTGCAACTCTGGTCCGTGGCGCCGCGCGTGGCGTTGGGCGCCATGAACGGCACGACGACGATTCACGTGGCAGGCAACTCGGTGAGCTCGTCAATCCTGCGGATGCAACCCGCTCACGAATCCGCAGCGCCACAGTCCGCCGGCCGAGGCGTCGAAGAAATCACGATCCGACGACTCGACGACATGATGCGGGAACTGTGCGTCCCGCTCGACCGACACGTGCTCCTCAAAATCGACACTCAGGGTTATGAATTGGAGGTCCTCAAAGGCGCTGAAGAAACCGTCGCGTCCGTAGGCGTGATTCAGGCGGAGATGTCGTTTCAGCCGTTGTACGGCGGCCAGCCGCTCTTTGACGAGGTGTATGCCTATCTCGCCGGCCGCGGATTCACGGTTTTCGACATCGTCCCGGGGTTTTCCGACCCGCACTCCGGGCGCCTGCTACAGGCCGACGGCATCTTTGTCCGACAAGGTCTGATCTAATATCCAAATCCAATCGCAGCAAATCACGTGGCGATAGCAGTTCAAAACATCACTTCGGAGCAGCAAAGCGTCAACCGCCTCAGAGCAGTGCCTGTAAGGCTGCGTATGGATGCTTGGCAAGCCGCGACCGTGAAGGAACAGTTGGTCGCATTTTTTCTCGGCCTGGGCGCCCGCTTAAACATCAAGCTGATTGGTTATCTTCCGTTTTCAGAACTTGCCCTTATCGCTCTGTTTCCGTTGCTTTTAAGCCGTTACGCTGCCACTGGAGCGATTAAGCGAGCTGCGTGGGCCCTCACGCTGCTTGCTGTTTGGTTTGGCGGTCAGGTCTTTAGCGACATCTACCGCTCGACCGACCCGAGCCTGGCCGCCCGCGGCTGGGCGAGAATCATCGTCTTTACAACATGCATCCCTTTCTTCGTGGACTTCATGAGGCGCGGGTGCTATCAGAAGATTCTTTGGTTTACCATCGGCCTTGTTCCATCATTCGCTCTCTCCGCTTTCATCTTTCGTAGCGGCGTCCATGAAGGACGTGAAAGAGTGTATGGAGTGTCCGAAATCAGTTGGGAAACGCATTGGGGCGGAGTTTTCGGCGGCATAGTCCTGATTCTCTGCTTGTATTTGTATGGTAGATCGCGGGTCGCCTGTTATTCACTCGCGGCAGGCATGGGGGCCTATCAGATTTTTCGCGGGTCGAGAGCCACTGGTGGAATCGGCATCTTCAGCGTGGCATTGACGATCGCCGTCAATACCCTAATTGGGCGAGACTGGTTCGCGAGAGTTCGCCGGAGGCTGTCTTTTCCCAAGCGCGCGATTTTGTTGGTCGTGATTCTTGTCGTGGGCTTTGGCACGATCTCGGCCTACTCTTACGCCGCCAGTCGGGGGATGCTCGGAGAAAAATCGCTCAAAAAATTTATGGCACAATCGGCCACGCGATTCGGATTGATCGGCGGGGGACGTCCAGGGTTTGTATGCGGCCTTTTGGCTATCTCGGAATCGCCATGGATCGGCTATGGATCCTGGCCCAAAGACGAAACCGAGCTGATGAAGCGCACTTGCGACCTGTTGGGAGTGAAGTATGAAAAGCCATCGGTACGTGATTACCCAGTCATCCCGGCTCACTCCCAAATTCTGATCGCTTGGGTGGAGGCAGGTTTTGTTGGAGTGTTTTTCTGGATCTATCTACTGATCACGTTCTTCAGGGCAACGTACTCCCGGCTCGAAGATGAAAGAAGGCTGCGGTGGTACATAACGTACATGGCGACTAGTTTCATTTGGAACATCTTGTTCAGTCCGATTGCGGCGCGGATCGAGACCGCCATGATGCTGGGCATAGCTTTAAATCAAATGAGTCTAACCCGCAGGGAGAATGGCGTCTCTCGTAGCACCCCGGTATTGGGTTGATAGCTTTTGAATGAGGTACCTCTTCGTTACCAGTGGCTCTCTCGAGTTTAACTCGAGCTTTATGCGGCTGAGAGAGTTGGGCCGCCACATAGCAGCGCAGGGGTGCGATGTTTATTATTTGATGGACGATGGGCCGTTTAACGCGTCGCTGGTCGATGTCCTTGATTTTGCGAGCGTGCATCTCATCCGAGGATGGGGCCGAATCGGACGTCTTATTGCGAGACGGTTTACTCTCGAAAAAATCAATCCGGACGTCACGCACATTCTGAACCCCCAGCCGAGCAACACGGCGACGACATTCGGAACGAATCGGTTTACGGTCGTAGACTGGGATGAACTGCTTTCGGCACGAGGAATGACCTGGGGGATGTCAACGATAAGTCGAGCCTGTGAATCTTATGGCCGACGCCGCTCGCAGTTGACGGTCGTCTCGAGCCGCTATATGCAGCACACATTTAAGGCCAGGTACGGGCTGGATTCGCTCTACCTGCCGTACGCTACGTACGTCGAGCCGTTTTCACCTTCGCCTTCGCCGTTTGCAAAGCCTGCGGTTGTGTATCTGGGTAACTTTCATCATGACGGGGACTTCGACATTTTGCTCGAAGCTTGGGAAATCCTGGGAACAAATCATGATGTTCCGGACCTGCATATGATCGGGGGCGGCGAGCGCCTTGGAAGCGTAAAGCGGTTCGTCGAGTCCTCTGGCATGACAAACGTCCGGGTTCACGGTTATCTGCCCTGGCCTGATGTGTGGGCGCACCTCGAAAACGCCAACTTTCTGATCTTTCCGATCCGGGACACAGTCGGCAATCGTATGCGATGCCCCGCGAAAGTATTTGCGTACATGCAAGCCCAACGACCCATCATTACAAATCCGGTCGGTGAAGTTGCCGAGGCCCTCGGTGCTAACGCCATCTACGTGGACCCTACGCCGAACGCTTTTGCCGCCGCTGTTCGGAAGCTCTCTAAGGCAAGGCTGCAGGGCGTGAATTACGACCTGAGCCGATTCAGATGGTCGAGCCGCGCCCAAGAACTTCTGGATGCTGTTCACGAGCGCATCGATTCACGCGATTGAAAAGCGACATGATCTCACATGCCTTTCCCACCTCCGTTCGGCTCCTCATAAAGCGAACTCCTTGGCTTTACTCCGCACACTACTCCCTGCGCCGATTCTTCGGGGCGTCTCACCGGCTGAAATTGTGCGGCAAAGGTGTGGATCTGTGCGTTGAAGGTTACCCCAGCAGCGGCAATTCCTTCGCCGTTACGCTGCTCCGGGAATTGAATCCAAACGTAAGAGTGTCGAGTCATTTCCACTCCGTTGCGAACGTCAAGCTTGCTATGAGACACGGTATTCCAGTCGTCATTCTCCTTCGAGAACCGTTGGAAACATTGTCGTCGCGGATTGTTCGGTTTGGCAGCTCGCCACTGCCGGCGGTGCTGGATTATTTGGATTTTCACCGACACATGAACCAGTTCGCGTCAAGAAGTCGGTTGTGCTTCATCGGTTTCGAGGCATTGACGAAAAGAACCGGCCCAACAGTCGACCGGATCAGCTCATTCAGCAATCTCTGCTTTCCCCACGGTGATGAAACGGCAATGCAGGCAGTATCCGCTGATGTTCTGGCAAAGATGGACGAAATATTCATGAGTTGGGGCCGACAGCATCTCCAGAGAGGATTGCCCAATTCGGAGAAAGAACAGCTAAAAAAGCAAGTGAAACAAAGGCTGATCGAAATGCCCGAGTGGAAAGAGGTTGCGTCGCTGTATCGTGCGCTGGAGGAAAAAGCCGATCGGTAATTTTGTGACTAGGAGTGCTCACGTAGAGCGGTTTGCAGAGAAGACACGTATTCCGCTATGACGGCTACGGTTCTTACGCTGGGGCTCTACCGGGGTTCGGGCGGGCCGAGCAAGTCGATCAAAGCGTTTGCCGACGCGCTCGATGCCCGCGTGATCTCGTGGGTCGATTCAACCCAATATGCCCGCGAGGAACTCATCTGGGCCCAATCGACAATTGTCCACGGCTCGCGGCTACCCGTGCTCCGACAGTTGCTTGTTCCAGCCCGTCGTGATGATCTTGTCGCGGCCGAGCGGATCGTCGCCGAAAGCGAGGTCGTTTCCTGCCATTCGTTCTGGCGCTGGCACATTCCCTGGTTGCACCGCGTCGCCACGCGGCATCGTGTGCCTTATTGGTTTGTGCCGCATGGCATCCTCGATCCCTACGCCTTCGAATCGGAGCGACTTTTCAAGCGAACCTTTCTCGCCGCATGCGCAAGGGGATTTCTCGAGGATGCCGCGGCGGTCGTCTGCTCGGCGACCCGTGAATACGAGAAACTCCGCCACCTCGTTCCGCACGCGTTGCCGGCCATTATCCATTGGCCGCTTGCCGACAACGACTTCCGGGAAGTCTCGCCCACCGCACGTCACGAGTGCCGTCGTGCACTGGGCATTCCCGAAGAGGCGTTCTGCCTGCTCGCGTTCGGCCGCCTCGATCCCATGAAGCAGCCGCTAGAAACGATCGACGCGGTTGCGGCAGGCGGTGGCGGAACGACGCACTTGATCGTGATGGGCAATGAGTTCGGGGTGAGTCGGGCGGCATGCCAGCGGAGGGCCGCCGACCGCGGGCTGGCCGACAGGGTGCACGTGGTCGGGCCGAAGTACGGAGCCGAGCGATTGCCCTACTTCGACGCCTGCGACGCGTACATCTCTCTATCGCACCGGGAAAACTTCAACTTTACGGCGATGGAGTGCCTCGCATCAGGCATCCCGGTGATCCTGTCGGCAGGCAACGACATCGCGGGAGACATCGCCGGCGTCGGCTGCGGCTGGATGATGCCCGTCGGGGGCCGGGCCGCGGACGCCATCGAAGCCGCCCGCACCGCCCCGCGGGAGTCATTGCCCGTCATGGGGGCCGCAGGCCGAGACTGGGCCCGGCGGCACCTCACGGTCTCCAGGTTTCGGGAGCAGGTTCACGACCTTGTACGGCGATGTGCGGACGGCCGGCGATGAATGGGCGGCGTCTCATCGCTGACACGACGGTCGTCGTCTACCGGGGCCACGAGTAGAACCCTTATGGCATCGTCACACCATCGCCCCCAGCCCGGAGTTTCGGGCCCATCGGGTCGCGTCGTGTTGCTGACCCAGGTATATGTCCCGGACGCCACGGCTGTCGGGCAGCATTTCCATGACGTCATGAAAGAGCTGGCGCGACGCGGACATGCGGTCACAGTGTATACCTCCGACCGCGCATACAACGACCCGACGACCCGATTCCCTGCCCGCGAGTGGATCGACGGGGTTGAAGTCGTCCGACTGCGATACACCTCTTTTGGAAAGAAGAACATTTTCTTACGTTTGCTGGGGGCAGCTTCATTCCTCTTCCAAGCAACGTTGAGGACCCTGTTCGTTCGGCGGTATGACTACCTGATCGTCAGCACCTCGCCGCCGATGTGCATCGTCGCGCCGCTTGTAGCCTCGGCGTTCCGGCGATTCGCGTTGACATACTGGGCGATGGATCTGAGCCCAGAGCATCTCGTCGTGCTGGGCAAGTTGCGGGCCAATTCCTTCCTGTCGAAAGCACTCGACTATCTGAACGCAATGATCTTGCGTCGGGCCGACACGATTATCGCGCTCGACGATTGCATGGCCGCACGACTCACCGACAAAACCACCATCCACGGCGAATTGAGCGTTGTTCCGCCGTGGTCGAGTACGGACGCCACTCATGACATCTCCCACCAAAGCAACCCCTTTCGAAAGCGTCTTGGTCTTGGCGAGCGGCGGATTCTCATGTACTCCGGCAATCATGGCCTCGGCCTGCCACTAGAGACGCTGCTGACCGCAGCCCTGGATTTTCGGGGCCATGACCGGATCGCATTTGTCTTCATCGGAGAGGGCGTTCGCAAAGCGGAGGTGACGGAGTGGATCGACAAACACGACGTCACCAATGCCCGCGCTCTTCCATATCAGCCATTGGCGGACCTGCATTGGTCGCTTTCCGCCGCCGACGTGCATCTCGTGTCGGTCGGCGAGGGATTGAGCGGGATCATTCATCCGTGCAAGATCTACGGAGCGATGTCGGTGAGCAGGCCGATTCTGTTGCTGGGACCGATTCCTAACTATGCCTCCCAGTTGGTCGCCGTGAATGACATCGGCTGGCTCGTGCCACATGGGGATGTCGATGCGATGCGCGCCGTCTTGCGCATGATCGCGGATTCCGACCCCGTCACGCTATCGTCGATGGGTAAACGCGCCGCGGATGTGATCAACACGCGGTTTCGCAAATCCGATCTCGTCGCCAAGGTGTGCGACCGAATCGAGGCGCGCGGGGGCGGCAGTGACAGCGTGCATGGTTCGCAGGGTTCAGGCGAAGGCGGAATGAAAATCTGACTTCAATGGCATGACCCTCACTCCGATCGAAATCAACGTCGCGTCACCCGCCCACGCCAGGACCGTCGTGGCCATGCTCAGCGAGCGGGACAAATGTCGGTACAATCCTAAGTGGGTGCTGAACTACCTAGCCGATCTGGACCCAGAGAGAATCTGCGTCTGGCTCGCCACACGTGCGGGGCGATGTCTTGGTATCAACGCCGTTTATTTGCGAAGCCTGAACACCGCGCTGGGGCCGATACCCGTCGGTTATTGGGCGCACCTCTACGTCCGCCCCTCGGCTCGTAAACTCATGATTTACCCGCGACTGGTGCTAGAGATGATGCGTTGGAGTCGTGACGCCGGGCTCCAGATCGTCTATACGGGATCGCGACAACAGCACGTCGCGGCGGCCCATCTGCAGATGGGATTTCAAAGACTGGCGACGTTGCCGGTACTGATTCAACCATTGCGCCCGGCAACGCTTGTGGCGGCCCGCAAGGCGCCGCGATCGCCGCTCGCCCAAGTCGTTGCCCGCGAGATCGATCGGTTCTATAGGGGGGCCTGCCGATCCGTCGCGGCCGCGGTTCACGGGCGCCCGCCGGTCTCCGACCCTGTTTCATGCGAATGCGTCAACGCTATCGTGGCCGAAGGCTTCTGCTCGCCCGAGAATGCACACGTCCGCACGGCATGGAACGTCGAGTCTTGGCGCAGGCGTTTCTCGGCCACGATCGAAGGCGATCGCTACGCCTGCTTTGCTTTGCCCGACGCCGACCGGCCCGAGGCTGGTCTGCTGATGCGCGTTGCCGAGAGGGGATCGCCGTCGGTGCGTGTTGGAGTGCTGATGGACATCTTCGATAAAACGCCGGATACTCGCCATCTCCGCCCACTTTTGCGTGCTGCCGCCCGAACCGCTGACGACGCCGGCTGCGCGGGCGTGATCGCGATCGAACAGACCACATCCTCCACCGCTGCGGTTGCTGCGATGCGAGCCGAAGGCTACCTTCGCACGTCTGAACGCTACGACATCGAGGCCAAGGCGGTCGGCGAGAATCCGTTGCCTTCTCAAATCAAAGATGCCTCGGCGTGGTTGTTCAACTTCGGCGAGCACGACGCCTTCTGAGGGCCGGGGACTGATTCACGATATTGCAGGGACGGCCGCCGCCACCTGGCCCGGGATGTCTCGCCATTTCTTCGGGTTTGCATGGCCATGACGATTCTTTTCACGCCGGATGATCTCGCGGCTTTCGCGGAAGCGAGCAGGGATGTCAATCCGCTGCACAGCAACGTAGCCTATGCGAGAGCCACTGCCTTTGGCGAGCCGGTCGTCTATGGAGCGCTGGCCGCGTTGAAATCACTCCGCCATCTTCCCCCGCGGCCTCGCCAGTCAATGGCGACGCTATTGACGGAATTTCGGTCGCCGCTGTTTGCGAACGTCTCCTATGAAATTGACTGCGAGCACTCACCGTCACAGAGTGTCCTGAAGGTTAAAGATGGCCGGCGATTGCTGCTCCGCGTTGTCGCAACCTTCGTCGACAAGCCACTGACATCTGAACCCAAAGCAATTTTCACCCACGGTGCGATCGACACCTGCGAGCCGGCGGTATTGACCGTCGATGACATGGGCGAAGGAATGCTGTTCAGCGGCCTTTATGCACCCGACCCGGTTGCAACGCGCGCACTGCTTGGCTCACTTCACTTGCCTGATCGGGGTGTCGCTGAAAGCCAGGCAGCGGGATTACTGGCGTGCAGTTATCTCGTCGGCATGAGGATTCCTGGGCGGAATGCACTTTTCTATTCCGCAAAGCTGGATTGGACCGCCCCGCCCTGCGAACTTGCGGCTGGAACGTATTCGGCGCAGATAGCGGCTCTGCACAAGCCGCTGGGTTTGGTTACTCTCCGCGCTACTTTTGGGTCGCCATTGGCGCTTTCGGCGGAGCTCAAAAGTTTCGTCAGACAACCAATTCGCCGTCCTTCCCCCAACGCATCGCTGCTTCCGCAAAAGGCGCTCGAGGGCCGCGTGGCTGTCGTCATTGGTGCCAGTCGAGGCCTGGGTGCCGCCATTGCGGAGGCGCTTGCGTACGCTGGCGCGACTGTTATCGGCACGTATCTTCACAGCCGAGAGACTATCGCGGAACTCTCAGACCGGTTGCGATCCGAGCGAGCCATATTCGAGGCAAAGCAAGCCGATGCAACCGACGCAAGCGAGATGACAACTCTCACGGAGGACGTAACGCGGCGGCACGGTGGGATCGATCTACTCGTATGCACCGCTTGCCCTCCGCTTCATCCGCTCTCGATAGACCGACCATCACGGGATCGCATCCTTAGGCACATATCCGATAGTCTCGCTCTGGTTGTGACGCCGATGTCTTGTATGCTCGAAAGCGTGCAATCTCGACGGGGTGCGATCCTGCTTCTGTCCTCCTCAGCCGTCGAGAACCCTCCGGCGGAATGGCCCCACTACGTGGCTGCAAAGCGTGCGATCGAGGGCTTGGCCGAAGTCGCGGCGGTGTCTCACAAAGCAGTGCGCATATGGCTCGCCAGGCCGCCTAAATTGCTCACGGAACTCATTAATACCCCACTTGGGCGGCAGGGGGCCGCGGACCCGGGGGCATACGCGGCGGCTGTGGTGTCGGCCCTGATAGCCGCGCAAGAGTCTCCCGAACTGGGTCTCAGGATCGTCACGTCCCAGCGCCCTGTACGCACGGAGCAAATGGGGGAATTGTCCAGGTGCGGCCGCCCGTATGCAGACTTTTGAAGAACTTCGCCCCCGGATAGTGCAGGCCGCAGCGCATGGCCATGCCGGGCTTGCCCGCGGGCTCGCCGCGCGGCTGTGGCATTCGGCCCCGACCCTCGCGGCGGCAGGGTTCCTCGGCAAGACACTGCCCGGCTCACCCGCTGCGGCGGCATGGCCGAGACGTCGGGTGTTTGTGCTTCGTTCGTTCACGGTCGAGCCGATTATTCCGGCGCTCGTTGCAGAGGGACTCGCCGCTGGAGTGGTCTTCGACGTGACCGTCGGCGACTTCAACGCCTATTCCCAGGAGCTGCTCGACCCGGCCAGCCGGCTCTATGCGGCCGATCCCGACGTGGCGATCCTCGCCGTGCAGACCCGCGACATCGCGCCCGAACTTTGGGCGGGCACGGCCGCGAGGCCGGCAGCCTATGCCGCCGCCGTCGACCGGGTGACGGCCGAACTGACGACGCTCGTCGAAGCGTTTCGTGGCCGCTCGGCGCGGCCGCTCGTACTCCATGGGCTCGACCTCCCCGTGCATGCGACCGACGGGATCGGCGACTACCAGCGGACCATGGGCCAGATCAACGCTGTCCGGCAGATCAACCGAAGGCTTGTCGAACTCGCCGCCGGGAAGCCCGAAGTCTACGTGCTCGACTACGATCGCCTTGTGGCCCGGCACGGCAGCGACCGCTGGTACGACGAGCGGCTGTGGGCGTCTGCGCGGCTGCCCCTCAACCCCGTTCTCATGCCGGCGCTGGCAGCGGAATGGGCGCGATTCCTGTTCGCAACCGGGCCGGCCCTCGCCAAGGTGCTCGTCTGCGACCTCGACAACACCCTGTGGGGCGGGGTGATCGGAGAGGATGGCCTCGAGGGAATCGTACTCGGCGACAACGAGGAAACATGCCCTTATCTGCGGACGCAGCGAGCGATCCTGAATCTCTACGATCGTGGCATCGTTCTCGCGATCTGCAGCAAGAACAACCCCGACGACGCGCTGCAGGCGCTGGAACGGCACGAGCGGATGATCCTGCGGCCCCACCATTTCGCGGCCATGCGTATGAACTGGAACGACAAGCCTGCCAATCTGGCCGAGATCGCCGCCGAAATCTCGGTAGGCCGCGATGCGCTCGTGTTTCTCGACGACAATCCCGTGGAACGGGAGCACGTCATGCAGCATGCGCCGGAGGTTCGGGTGCTCGACCTTCCCGACGACGTGCAGCGGTTCGCCGACGTCGTCCGCCGGTTTCCTCTATTCGAGCGGCTGCGGCTCACCGCCGAAGACCGCGAGCGCGGCGCGATGTACGCCCAGCAGCGGTGCCGCGACGAACTCCAGCGGTCGGCCGCCTCGGTGGAGGACTACTACCGCTCGCTGCAGATGCGTATGCAGGCCCGGTCGGTCGTCGCCGAGACGGTCGCCCGTGCCAGCCAACTGACGCAGAAGACCAACCAGTTCAACATGACCACCCGCCGCTACACGGAAGCCGAGATTGCGGCCTTTGCCGCGAGCGACTCCCACCGAGTCTGGACCGTGCAGGTGGCGGATCGCTTCGGCGACAACGGCATCGTCGGCCTCCTGATCGTGGAAGCGGGCCCGGAGGAATGGCGGATCGATACGTTCCTGATGAGCTGCCGCGTGATCGGCCGCACCGTCGAGACCGCCATGCTGGCCTGGCTCGCCGCGCAGGCCCGGGCCACGGGGGCGGCGCGGCTCGTCGGGGAATTCATCCCGACGAAGAAAAACGCCCCCGCCGCCGATACCTTTTCCGGGCACGGCTTCGTCTCCGCCGGTGAATCGGGCGACGGGACACGCTGGGTTTTCGAGTTGCATCGTGGCACAATGCAGTTTCCCGAATGGATCGAACTTCTCGAATCAGAGGCCTTGCCAGCATGAATGCCGCCCCCGACGACCTTGTCGCACGCTTGATCGAGTTGGCCGCAGACGTGTTCGGCGTGCCGGCCGCCGAGCTGTCGGACAATTCGTCGTCAGAAACGATCGAAGCCTGGGATTCGATCAGCCATCTCAATCTCATGCTCGCGGTCGAGCAGGCTTTCGGTGTGCGGATCGAGCCTGAACAGATGGTGGAATTGACGTCGATCGCCAGGATCGCCAACGCGGTGCTGAAACTGCGGGCAGGATGACGAGAACTCCGGTGTCAGCGTCCCCCGCACCACTGAACGCGTTCTGCGTGGATCTCGAGGACTGGTTCCATTCCTTCGGCATCCGCAGCCCCTACGAGGACCCGCGGACCTGGGACGACGCGCCCTCGTGCGTCGTCGCCGACACCGAAACGCTGATGCGGATGCTCGACGACGCGCACGTCCGCGGCACGTTCCTCACCGTGGGCTGGGTGGCGGAACGGTATCCCGATCTCATCCGCCGACTCACCCGGGAGGGGCACGAAATCGGCTGCCATACGCACCTGCATCGGCTTGTCTTCAACCTCACTCCGGAGGAGTTCGAGCGCGACATCGTCCGGTCGCTGTCGGTGCTGCGGGACGTGTCGGGCCAACCGGTCGACACGTTCCGCGCGCCCGGATTTTCGATCCGCGAAACCGAGATGTGGGCGTTTCCCATCCTCCGCCGCCACGGCATCACCGTCGATCTCTCGATCGTGCCAGCCCGCCGGGATCACGGCGGCATGTCATCGTTCACCCGCGATCCATGCATCATCCGCACGTCCGAGGGCGACATCCGCTGCATCCCGAACCCGGTGATGACCCTGCTCGGCCGCCGCGTCCCGTTCGCCGGGGGCGGCTACCTGCGACTGTTTCCGCGGTCGCTGCTCGCGGCCGGCGTCTCGGAGAATCATGCCGCGAATCGCTCCTGTGTGACCTACATTCACCCGCGGGAGACGAACGTGTCGCAGCCCCGTTTGCCGCGGCCGCCGTTGTGGCGGACCCTTGAGCGGATCAAATATGAGAAGTACTACATCAACCTTCACACGACCGCCGCTAAACTAAGGTTTCTTCTCGCGCGATTCAGGTTTGGTCCCGTGAACGCATTGCTGCCCGATATTGTCCACTGGCCAGTGCAAACGGTTTAGCCGTTGACAGCCTGACTGAAGCCTCGGTCGACCGGTAATCGCTAGGCATGATCCTCACATGGCTTATTCGACTGTCATTCTGACCTATAACGAGGAGTCGAACCTGCCCCGCTGCCTGGCCTCTCTGGCCAGCTGTGACGACGTCGTCGTGCTCGACTCCGGCAGCGCCGATCGGACGCAGCAGATCGCCCGGGCCGGCGGGGCACGGGTCTTCGAGCGAAAGTTCGACAACTTCGCCGCGCAGCGGAACTTCGCCCTCGACACGGTGCCGTTCAAGCACCACTGGATCCTGCACCTCGATGCCGACGAGTGCATGACGCCGGAATTGCACGCCGAACTGCTCGGGGTCTGTCGTGAGGATGCGAAAAGCGCCTATCTGATCGCCAACAAGCTGATGTTCATGAATCGCTGGATTCGCCACGTAACCACCTATCCCGCCTACCAAGCGCGGCTGTTGCGGCTGGGCCAGGCAAACTACAAGGTGGCCGGCCACGCCATGGCGCTCGACCGTTCGGATCGGGGCACGGGCACGCTCCGCGAACCCTACATCCACTACAACTTCTCGAAGGGGATCTCAGACTGGCTCGCTCGGCACAATAAGTATTCTTCGTCGGAGGCCGAGCGAATCCTGGCGGAAACGTCGTCGCTTGGCGACGCGTGGCGCCAGTTCCGCGGCGGCGACACGCCCGAGAAAAAGAAGCAGGCGTTGAAGCGCTGCGCCGACTTCCTGCCGCTCCGGCCGCTCGTCAGGTTTCTGTATCTCTATGTGTGGAAGTGGGGCTTTCTCGACGGCCGTGCCGGCTTCGACTACAGCGTGCTGATGGCGTTCTATGACTATCTCATCAAGCTCAAGGTGCGCGAGTTGCGGCAGCGCCGCGGAGGAAACCCATGAGTGACCGGCGGCGTGTGGCAATCGTGGGCGGCGGCTTGTTTGGCGTGTTGGCAGCGCTCAAGCTCAGCCAACACGGCTTTGACGTGACCATCTTCGAGAAACAGAGCAGCGTTTTGCTCGGCGCTTCATACGTCAACCAAAACCGCCTCCACATGGGCTATCACTATCCCCGCAGCGACCAAACCGCTCGCGACTCCTGTGAGCACCAAGTCGAGTTCCAAAAACTTTTTCCCGAGGCCGTGGTGGATGACTTCGATCACTACTACTGTGTGGCCCGGGAAGGCAGCCATGTTTCCGGCAGAGAGTTCGTCGATTTCTGCAGGCGGCTCGATCTTCCGTATGAGGAATCCTGGCCGTCGGCGATCACGCTCAATCGCGATACCGTCGAAACCTGCCTTCGTGTCCCCGAAAAGCTGTACGACGCCAACGTGCTTCGTCAGTCGCTGCGCCGGATGCTCGATGCCGAGCGCAACGTGCACGTGATGGTGAACACGGAACTATTGGGAATCAATCAGTTTCATGACGGCTTCGAAATCCACTACCACGGCCTTGCCGGGATCGAGCGAATGAATGTCGACGCCGTGATCAACGCCACATACAGCAACATCAATCGGCTCATCTCCATGCTCGGGTGTGCACCCCGAACCTACCAGTTCGAACTCTGCGAGGTGGCTGTGGTCAAGGTGCCCTGGCAGACCCGCGTCGGCTGCGGCGTGATGGACGGGCCGTTCTTCGGAATCCTCCCGTTTGGGAAGTCGGGGTCGTATCTGCTATACGACGTCGAGATCTCCGTGCTGGAACGCACCTTCGGCCACAGCCCGAGTTTCAACCGCGAGGTCTCCTACTACGATCACGAGATCATCCGGGCGGAGCGTTTCCGCCGATACCAACAGAAGGCATCCCAATACATCAGGGAGATGGCCGACTGCCTGCATCTCTACTCCACCTACGTGCCGCGAGTGGTGCTTGCTCATCGCGACGCCGACGACGCCCGGCCGACGGAGATTCTCAAGCACGCCAACGGAGTGTGGTCGATCTTCGCGGGCAAGATCAGCCTTGCGATTCCGACGGCGGAACAGCTCACGCTCGAGATCCAGAAACATCTCGACGAGCGCGATAACAAGTCCGCCTCGAAGGCGACGGCCACCCCGTGATCCGGGTCACAATCGTCGGGGCCGGTCACTACGCTCGCTCGATAGTGACGCGGAAGTATGTGGAATGCCCCAACTGTTCGCTCCAAGGGGTGATCAGCCCGCGGACGTGCTCGGAGCGGCTGGCCGGAACGCCCCTCGAGGGCCTGCCGTTCGTGCGAACTGCCGCCGAGTGGCGAGAACTTCATGGCCCGCCCACGGAGCACGACTTGTTCGACCTCTGCATCCATCCCCACGCCATCCTGCCCGCCATGCAGCCCCTCGTCGAGATTGGCGCGCACGCGTTCGTGCTACCGAAGCCGCTGGCCACGACGGCGGCGGGGTTAGGCGAGATCGTGAGATTCGTCCGCGATTCCGGCCTCCGGGTGGCCGTGGCATCGCAATGGCATTACTCAATGGTGACGGCCAAGCTTCGCGAAGCCGTCGGCTCGCTGACGGAGCCGCTGTGCGTCGAGGCTGACTTCTCGCAACGATTCTCTTCAGATCAACTCCGGCACTACACGCCTTACACGGCTCTATTGCCTCACATGGCCCAGATCCTGCACTCCACCGGCCTTTGGCGGCATGATCCGGGCGACCGCATTGTGAAGGAGGACGAGACTGCTACACGGTTGCGGATCCGCGTCGGATCGGCGACCACGCGCTTGGAGATCCGCCTGCACACGGATCTCCAAGCGGGCGAGCGCCGACGAGTGATCACCGTGAAAGACGCCACCGGACGCCAGGTGACGGCCGATTTTCTCGGCGTGTTTCGCGACGGCACCGTGGAGAAGTATCCGGCGATCGAGACCGATGGTTGCCGCGAACAGATCTTGGAAGATAACATCGCTGTCATGATCCGGCGGGAGATCGCCGGGTTTCTCGACGGCGCGGCATATCTCGATCTTGATCATTACCTGCCCGTCAACGCCATGCTGGTGGCGCTTCGCGGCTGAAGCGTGGCAGTCCTGGCCAGGCGATTCACTGCCGAAGGGTCGCCGCCGTGTAGTAGCCAATCCGGCCCGCGCTGATGATCTTCACCGCGTCGATCCCGCCGGCGACACCTGCAGAACCGGGCCAGCCGCGTTCCATCGCGCATGGCATGACCCGCAACGGAGGCTGGCCGGACACATGTGAAGCACATGAATGTGGTGTAGCGGGGTTGAGGTTCGACACGTGGTGAATCGCATGCCGTGGTTTTCAGTGTTCAAGCGGGTCACGACCGGGGGCACGTATCTTCCTGCCGTCGATGGCCTGCGTTTTCTGGCGATCACCGGCGTGATTTTCCATCACACCGTCGGGTATTGGACTCGGCGAGCAGGCCGCACGTATACGATGACCCCCGTCGATCACCTCGTTGCCGAGGTACTCGACTTTGCGGCCTACGGCGTTCACCTGTTCTTCGTTCTCAGCGGCTTCATCCTCGCCCTCCCTTTCTGCAAGGCTGCCCGGGGCGGTGGGTCTGTCGATATTAAAAAGTACTTCTGGCGGCGGGTCACTCGCTTGGAGCCACCGTTCCTCCTCTCGACCGTGCTCTTCTTCGTGGCCGACGTGCTGACGCACAAGTACGCTCTCCGCGACGGCCTGCCGCACCTCTGGGCGACGCTCACCTACACCCACGAACTCTTCTTTGGTCGGGGCAGCACCATCAATAACGCGACGTGGACGCTCGAGGTCGAAGTGCAGTTTTACCTGTTGATGCCACTGATCGCCCGCGTACTGTGGCTCGCACCGTTCGTCCGGCGCAGCCTGCTTATCGCCGCCATCGTCTTCTTCTCACTGAATGACGACTGGCTCCCACTGGAGCACAAGCGCACGATCCTGCGGTTCGCGCAATACTTCCTTGCCGGTATCCTGCTGGCAGACCTGCGCACCAGTGGAGCACTGCAGCCCGGCACCAGTTGGATCGGCGATCTGCCGGGACTGCTGGCGGTCGCGGCATTTCCCATCGTTGCGCTGATGCACCACCACCACACCACCGTCTCGGCCATGCCGTGGCTGCTCGCCATGGTCTGCTACTCGGCCCTGCAGGGGCGGGCATTGTCCCGACTGCTTTCCTGGGGGCCGGTTCCGCTGATCGGCGGGATGTGCTACTCGCTCTACCTCTACCACGGCAAGACGCTGGCCGTGCTCGTGCACGGGCTGCTCGCCCGCCGGGACTGGTTCGGGTTTTTCACCGGCGACGTGCTGTTCGTCTGTTTGGCCACTTACCCAGTCGTCATCGTCGTTGGCGCCTTCTTCTACCTCGTCATCGAGAAGCCGTGCATGGCACCGGACTGGACGGCGCGGCTGAGGGGCAGGCTGGCCGGGGGAATATGCCGCCGTGACTGACCAGGATCGCTCGGCAACTTCGCCGCGCCACGCGGGAATCGCTGGAGGGGAGAACACCACGGTGGGCCTGAGGGGAGGCATATCGATTGCAGCCCGGGCGCGGCCGGAGGCTGCGGCGGTGGCGCTGCTCGGCGCGGGCGTGGTCGTCGGTCCACTCTTCCTGGGCGGGACCTGGGTGTGGGCGAGGCTGGCGATCGAGGCCGCCATGGCGGCGGCGATCCTGCTTTGGGTTTGCTCCGCGAAGCGATCGCTGCCGCTTTTTTTCTTGCCGCTACTCGCCGCCGCGATCGCTCTCGCCCAAATGGTGCCGCTTCCCGACCGCCTACTGGTTAGCCTGGCACCTGTGTCGGCCGGGGCTTGGAAAACATCGGCTCCGGAGGCCTGGGGCACGATCTCCATCGATCCGGGAGCTACGGCCGCTGCTGGCCGCCGTCTCCTGCTCGGCTTGGCCGCAGCCGTCGTGGTGGCCGACCTGGGGCGGGCGTTGGTTCACCGTCGCCGCCTGATCTGGGCTCTGGCCGCTTCCGGCCTAATCGTCTGGAGCCTCGCACTCCTGTTTCCCGTCAATAAGTTCGACCGCGTGCTCATGGGATTTGTCGATCTGAAGAGTCCGACGGGCTACTGGCAAACCAGCATCGACCCCCCCTGGCAGACTAGCGGCGTCGCCTACGTGAACCGCGCGACCATCGACGCCCGCAGCTATACGTTCGAAGGGGGAGTCATCGGCGATGGCATGGGCTGCTTCATCTCGAGCAACCAGTTCGCCAACTTCCTCGTGCTCACGATCCCCGTAGCGGTTGCAGCGTGGCTGCACATGACCCGCGGTCGGTTGCACTTGGCAATCCGCGTCACCGTAGCTGCCACCATCTTCGCCGGTGCCATGTGGACGACCGGCGTGATGGCGAAGTCGCGGGCCGGCACGGGAGCCCTGCTGTTTGCGTGCATCGTGCTTGTAAACCTGGTCGTCGATGGCGGCTGGCCGAGGCGGCTGGCCGAGGCGGCGACGGTGGCGTCCACCGCTGCGGTCGTGTTGTTCTGCGGCGTCATCTATGGCCCGTTGAGTGGAATCATCTCCTGGTTGCCTGCCGGCCTGCAGCCACACGTCGCCACTCTGATCAACGACCCGCGGGTTGTGGCGGCGCGGGTCGCGCTCCGCATGTTCTGGGCATCGCCGCTCCTGGGCACGGGCCTCGACACGTTTGGCGACGTATTCCCGCGATTTCAGCCTGGAGACATCACGCTGCTCTACGCCCACAACGACTACGCGCAATTGCTTGCGGAGTCTGGGATCGTGGGGGCGGCCGTGGCGATCGGCCTCGGCAGCGTGTTGCTCATGCGCGGGCACCGCTTCTACTGGCGCGTGCCCCCGGCGGCGCGGCTGCTCGAGGCCGGCCCCTGGGCGGCAGTCGCCGGCATTGCCTTTCACGCGGCCTTCGATTGGAACATGCACGTGCCGGCAAACGCCCTGGCGGCCGGGATCGTGATGGGCATCTGCGCCGCAACAGGTGGGCGATCGCGACCGCAGTCGACCAGTGCGTCCGCGCAGATGGCGCGAATCGGTGTCACCGCGTTGCTTGCCTGTGGAACCGTGGCAGCGCTGGCGATGCTTACCCGCGACGCCGTGTCCGAGACCGTGGAACGAAGGTTGCGCGCCGCTGTCACATGGGCCCGGCTGGCCGACGACGAACCCGCGCGGGCTGAATCGCTCGACAGGCTCGCCACGGCAATCGAGGCGGGTGACCGGATGACTGTGTGGGATTCGCGGAACTCACGCCTGCCACTCCTACTCGGACAGGCCCGGCTCCACCTCGCGGGGCTGGTGCCCGCTGCCGAAGCCGCGCCCCTCACAGCCTTGGCGGCCGAGTCGTTCGAGCGGGCGCGCCGTCGCTGCGGCATGCTCCGCGGCGTGCCGGAGCCGCTTTCGCTACCGCAGCCACGGTGACCCATGACGATCGCAGCACCGCGAGGAAGGGCCGTGAATGTCTGCCTGACGCACGATCCGGCGCTCGCCGGGCTTTACCGGGCGGTCAATGATTTCGCGCTGGCCCTCGATGCCCCGATCGTGTCGTTTGACGACGGTCGCCGCGACCGAACGTCGCTTGCCGCCACGGAGCCATGCCCGGTCACGCGAATTCCGACCGGCACAGGCTGGCTGTCGCGCGACTGTCACGTTGTCACGCAGGCTGCGGCCGCACGGGCCGAGGCGGCGCTGGCGGATGCCGAATTGCTCGTGGTGCATTCGCTGTTCCGCGGGCATGCGCCCTGGTCGGCCGGCGTGGCTCAACGTCGCAAGGTGCGGTTATGGGCCGTGCCACATGGCTGCCTGGATCCGTGGGGACTGTCTCAGCGGCGATGGCTCAAGCGAGCCTGGCTCGCGGCGTACGGAGCGTCGTATTTCTCGCAGGCCGAGCGAGTCGTTTTTGCGACCCGACGGGAGGCCGAAAAAGCCGCCCGCTGGATTCCAGCGGGGCGAGGCACCGTCGTCCACTGGCCAGTCCAGCTCCCGGAATTCGGCGATCGTGAATTCAACCGACAGCAGTTCCGCGACCGGCTGGGAATCGATGATTCCGAGCGGTTGCTTCTCAGCGTGGGCCGGCTGCATTCGATGAAGCGGCCGATCGAGACGGTGCGGGCTTTCTGTGCAGCCGGGGCAAGTAATTGTCACCTCGTAATCGTGGGCATGGATGGCGACATCACGGCCGCGCACGTTCAGGCCTCGGTTCCGGCCGCATACCAGCAGCGCGTGCATGTGATCGGCCCGCTGACCGGCGCCGATCTGGCAGCCGCCTACTTTGCCGCCGACGGGTTTATTTCGCTGTCGTTCCGCGAGAACTTCGGTTATGCCGCCGCCGAAGCGATCGCCCACGGCCTTCCCGTGATCCTCTCACCGGGCCACGATCTGGCCTATGAACTGCCGTCGCGCGGCGGCCACCTTGCATGTGGCTGGCTGCTGCCGGATGATTCTCCGTCTTCGGCGGAGCAAGCTATTGGGGGCTTTTGTCGCCTGTCGGCGACCGAGGTCGAAACTATCCGCGAGGCTGGCACCGCCTGGGCGCGAGATAACCTTTCTGTCGAGCGATTCAGCGACACGTTGCGATCGCTCGTCGACCGGGGCACCGACGTATGAAGACACCACCCGCCTCGTCCAGCATTTGCATCGTGGGGTCTGGCCCGGCGGGCGTTGTGCTCGCTTTGGAACTGGCGAGAGCTGGGCAAGACGTGCTCCTTGTGGAAAGCGGGAAGCACGCCCCCGACGGAATAATTCAGGCCCTCGGCGATGCAGTACTCGATGGCATTCAGCCCCATGTAGCGATGAGCCTCGCGACCCGCCGCCAGGTCGGCGGCGCAACGAATATCTGGGGCGGCCGATGCGTGCCCTTCGATCCGGTCGATTTCGACGATCGGCCGTTCGTGCCGCGGTCGACGTGGCCGGTGACCTACCAGGAGATGGCCGGTTACTTCCAGCGGACGAGCGACTGGTTCCTGACAGGACGCGCCGTCTTCAACTCGCATGACATTCCGGAAGTGCGGCGAAAGACGCTCGTCCCGGGGCTTCCGGACGGCGACATGCGGTCGTCCGACTTGGAGCGCTGGAGCCTGCCGACGAACTTCCGCACCGAATACTCGCGGCAGTTGGCGTCCACGCCAGGCCTGCGGCTCGCCACGGGGCTGACCTGCGTCGAGGTTCTCACGGATCCTTCCGGCCGCACGGTTCGGGGACTGCGGTGCCGCCGCCTCGACGGCACGGAGGAAGTGCTCACGGCACGTCGCTACGTCGTGGCCTGCGGAGGCCTGGAGTCGACCCGGTTGTTGCTCGCCTCCCGGTCGGTGGTGCCTTCCGGCTTGGGCAACCACGCGGGCTTCTTAGGCCGCTATTACATGGGACACGTTTCGGGCGATATTTGCCAAGTCGTCTTCGACACGCCCCCGAGGGAGACCGCCTACGCGTACGAGCGCGACCGAGAAGGCGTGTACGTACGCCATCGCATGGCGTTGTCACGAGCGGTGCAGCACCGGGAGCGGCTGCCCAACATCGTCGCCTGGCTGGTGAATCCGGCTTTGGCGGATCCCCGTCACGGTAGCGGGATCCTGTCGTTCGCCTACCTTGCGCTCTCGTCGCCGACGTTCGGGCGACGGTTTGTCGCTGAGGGCATCCGCCGGGCCGCCGTCGGCACCGGCCCCCGAATCGTTTGGCCGCACGTGGTGAACATGCTCCGCGACCTGCCCGCCACGGCGGCGTTCATTCCCACCTTCGCCTACCGCCGCTTCCTCAAGCGGCGAAAGGCTCCCGGGTTCTTCGTCCGCAGCCCGAACAACCGCTTCATGCTGCATTATTACGGTGAACATTTGCCGAATCCGGAGAGCCGGGTGGTGCTCGACGACACCGTCGACGCCCTCGGCATGCCCCGCTTGCGGATCCATTTGCGATACCAGGACGCCGACTTCGCTGGGGTGGTCCGGGCGCATGCCGTTTGGGACCGCCATCTACGTGAGCATCGCTGCGGCCGCTTGGAATACGAGGCCGGGAATCCGCTCGAGAACGCCCGCGCGCGGCAGGGTGGTGGCTATCATCAGGCGGGCACGACGCGGATGGCCGCCGATCCCGCCGACGGCGTCGTCGATCCCAATCTGCGGGTTCACGGCATCGATAACCTGTACGTGGCCAGCAGTTCCACGTTCGTCACCAGCGGCCAGGCGAACAGCACCTTCATGATCGTCGCCTTCGCGCTACGTTTGGCCGATCACCTCAACCGCACACGATCGTGACCGATCACTCCCCATCGCGGTGCGTGAGCCTAGGCGTGGCCGGCTTGTCCGTCAGCCGGATCGGCTTCGGCACGTCGAAACTCTTTCGGCTGCAAACCTCCCGGCAGCGGCAGCGGGTTTTGGACGCCGCGTTCGACGCCGGCATCCGCCACTTTGACACCGCGCGAATGTACGGGCTGGGGATGGCCGAACGGGAGTTGGGCCGCTTTCTGGCCCGGCATCGCGGCGCGGTCACAGTCGCCACCAAGTTCGGGATCCCCGTGAGCAAGACGGGCAGCTTTCTGCGGCCAATTCAGGGGCTGGTGCGGCGCATGGTCGGCGCGATGCCCGGAGTGCAGCGGCGGCTGCGGAAGCGGCCCTCGCCGCTGATGGCGGCGCGGTGCTTCGATCTCGGGATGGCGCGAATGTGCCTGGAGACGAGTCTACGCGAACTTGGCGTCGGAACGATCGACATCTTCTACCTCCACGAGCCCAATGCCCAGTCGGCTATTCCCGATGGGATGGAGGCATTTCTTGCCGCCGCCCGCGACCGCGGCGATATCCGCGCGTGGGGAGTTTCGGGAAGACTCTCCGAGGTGCTCCCGGTGCAGGCGGTGAGGCCGGGACTCGTGCAGGTTCTGCAGCATGCCAGCGACGCCATCAGCATGGCCGCGGAGCCCGCCCTTCCGCAACTACCGCGAATCACGTACGCCCCTTTCGCCGATGCACTCGATCGGATCGCCGCCACGTGGGACTCATCCGCCGAGGCGGCCCTGGCATGGGAGCGGGATCTCGGCCTGCCGCGTAATCGTGATAGCCTCGCCGCCGCGCTGCTCGCCCACGCGCTCGCCGCCGACGTGCCGGTGGTGTTTTCCACCACGCGGGCGGAAAGCATCGGGCCGCTTGTCACCGCCGCGATGCGGCCGGATACCCGGACGTTGGGACAATCGCTTTTACACTGGCTGACGGCTCATCTGCCTTCGTGAACGTGCGCAGCCCATGAGTCGCGCGGCATGTCACCGGATGTCGATGCCGCTTGCCGCCATGATTTCAAGAAGAGTAAATAGACGTCCGCTATTGGACGTCCGTTTCGCTTTCACACTCTCTCGCAATGCTTTTTAACTCAGTCGCATTCATTTTTGTGTTCCTGCCCGTGGTGCTGGCGTTGACGTATGTCGCAGCACGGTCCCGCCACAAGCACATTGCGGCCGACGTTGTACTTCTGGCCTCGCTCCTCTTCTATGGATGGTGGGACTACACGCGTCTGCCCCTGCTCGTGGGGATGATCGTTGTCAACCACCTGCTCGCGAGAGTCATGTGGAAATGGCCGGGCGGCAAAACATCCTGCCTGTTCGCAGCAGTGGTCCTCAATGTCGGCTTGCTCGCCTACTTTAAGTATCGCGGCTTCATCTTGGGCGACGTGCTGGGGTTACCGGGAATATCAACCGAATCGGCCACGGCAAGCCTGCCGCTAGGAATTTCCTTCTTTACGTTCCAGCAGCTTGCCTGGCTCTTCGACTCGGCACGTCCCGGCGCAGACCGCACGCCGCTCCCCACCTACGCACTGTTCGTCACATTTTTCCCGCAGTTGATTGCCGGGCCGATCGTTCACCACGCGGAACTTGTTCCGCAACTCACCCGGCCGACGTTCGGCATCGTTCGCCCACGAACATTTGCCGCCGGTGTCAGTTTATTCGTGATCGGACTTGCCAAAAAGGTGATGGGTGCCGACTTCTTCGCCCCGTTCGCCGACGCTGCATTTCAAGCAGCTGGTCAAGGTTCGCTGCTTCAATGTGGCCAAGCGTGGGTCGGCCTCGGTGCATACGCATGCCAGATTTATTTTGATTTCTCGGGCTATTCCGACATGGCGCTAGGGCTCGGCCTCCTTTTCGGCGTTGTGCTTCCCGCAAACTTCGCTTCACCATATAAGGCACAAGACATTGCTGATTTTTGGCGGCGATGGCACATCACCTTGTCGCGCTTCCTACGAGATTTTGTCTATATCCCCCTCGGCGGTAATCGCCTGGGCTCACTGCGGACATCATTCAATCTCATTGCGACGATGGTGATCGGCGGGCTGTGGCATGGCGCCGGATATCCATTTATTCTCTGGGGCTTGTTGCACGGGATATTATTGGCAATAGCCCACTTTCACCGCAGGGGATTGAGCACCGGCCTTCGATGGTGGCCGAGACTCGGGCCCGCCGCTTGGGGTGTGACATTCATCGCCATCCTTTTGACCTGGGTTCCGTTTCGTGCGGACACGATCACCACTGCGGGGCGAATGTACCGTAGTCTCTTCTCGCCACTCGTCGATTTTGTCTGCCTGGTCGCACGGCCAACAGAAACCACGGTCACGGTACCTTTGAATCTTCCCATGGTGGGAGACATGGCGACCGTCGCGGTACTGCTTGGTCTGCTGGCGTGCGTGTCGCTGCCGTGCACAGTGGATATCTTTCGCAAGTATCTGAGGACGGAGAACAGCCATTACCCGTTAGCGGCAGATGGCCGTCTGACTCGGTGGCTGCGTTGGAGACCGAGTGCATTTTGGGCGGTCATTACCGGCGTGCTTTTGTTTTTTTCGATCATGGACCTTTTATCCGCGTCGCCGTCGCCGTTTCTCTATTTTCAGTTTTGACATGAGAACCTCGGCTTCGATTCGCGACTACTTTCGTAGGATCTGCTTCACGCTGCTGGCCTGCGGCTGTGCGTACGTTGGTCTTGCCGTGGCGCAGTTGGGCGCTCCCACGGCTATGACTGCAACGACGGCTCACTACGCTCGACTCCAAGAGCAGGCAGCCGCTCGTCGGGGACGCAAACTGCTCTATGCCAGCGGTTCAAGCGGCTTCTACGGCGTGCGATGCAGCGAACTAAGCCGATTGATTGGACGGCCAGCCGTCAATTTCGGACTGCACGCCGGCCTCGGCTTGCGATACCTCATGGACAGGTGTCTGGCCGCCGCCTCGGCCGGTGATGTCATCGTGTTGGGTCCCGAATGGGAGACATATCAGGGCCCGCGGTTCGGGGAGTATGCGTGTGATTACATCATGTCGCGGCGCCCGGACTATTTCTCCGCCCTGCCAATCAATCTGGCGGCGGGTGTCGTGATATCCGGGGGGCCGCAACGGGTCTTGAGTGGCGTCTACAGTCTGTTGCTCAACGGAAGAGATGCGGCGCATGCCGGCGTGCCTCCGGAAGCCGTTAACGAGCATGGCGACCGTATACTCACAGCGCGAGATCTGGAGCGTCGAAAAAGGAACTTGGTCAAAACGAGTGCGATACTCCCGTCGTGGCGGAATCCGCCACGGGAGTTGGTTGCAGACGTCGCTGCATTCGCGGTCGCTTGCCGAAAAAAACAGGTTCAAGCGGTGGTGGTGTTTCCGCCGATGTGCGTCACCGCTCCTCCCGATGCGGCGCAATCCCTGGCTGCAGAGCAGGGGGTGCGTGCGCTGTGGGAATCCGTTGGAATTCCCGTGCTCGGTGAGATTGACGAAGCCTTCTATCGCCCCGATGACGCCTTTGACACGCCATATCATCTTGATCAAGAGGCAGCGATACGGCATACCCTCAATCTAGCATGCCTTTTTATGGATTCGACGTTGCCGTTATTGGCAATCCCTGGGATCCCCACCGACGACGAAGCCGTTTTGGAACCTCGCTAAGGCCCTGATTCGGCGAGCCTGCGGAAGTTTCGGAGCGACGCCCGATGTCGGCGCTAGCACGTCGCGCTTGCGCCGCCCTTCTTCGAAGGCTTTCGCTTCGGGATGAGTGGCCAGATCGTCGACTATTGTTCGTCAGGCAGATCGGATGCACGGCGGCTCATCGAAAGACTCCTTTTGATCAGCCTTGTAGTCGCAAGTCGTTGCAGGGCGCACGCTTCGATTTGACGGGGTTTTGAAACCGCTTCTAAACTGACTTTGCAGGTTGCCAGGCTATCCATTTTCAAGCGGCATTTGCCATGACTATTCTGATCACGGGACCGTTTGGATTTGTCGGCAGAAACTTCGCGAAATACATGGCTATTCGCGGTCACAAGTTAGCTGCACTCAGTACGACAGAGACGGCGACATCGGGCTACAGGGATATTTTCTCCTGGAATCAACTCGACCGCATCGATTGGTCGTCTTTTGACGCCGTCATCCACCTCGCGGGAAAGGCCCATGACACTCGCGATGCCACGAATCCACAGGCCTATTTTGACGTCAATGTCGGGCTGACGCAGAAGATCGTCGATGCTTGCGCGCGCTCAGGCGGAACGGGACCAAAAACGTTTGTGTTGTTCAGTTCGGTGAAGGCCGTTGCTGACCGTATAGACGACGTGCTTCGCGAAGATACAGTTCCTTGCCCGAAAACGCCCTACGGCAAGAGCAAGCTCGCAGCGGAAAACGTGGTGCGGGCGGCGTTTGCCAGCCCGACATCCGCCACGCGCAGTTACATTCTACGGCCTTGCATGATCCACGGTCCTGGAAACAGAGGGAACCTCAATCATCTCTATCGCACGGTGAAGCGAGGGGTGCCTTGGCCCTTCGGAGCGTTTGAAAACCGGCGGTCATTTGTGTCGATCCAGAACGTGAGCGCGGCGGTTGAAGCCCTGTTGGAGGCAAGCGCGCCGCCGGGAGTGTATCAGCTGGCCGACGATGAGGCTCTGGCAACGAACGAAGTAGTGCGGTTGATCGCCGAAGCCCTCGGGCGAAAGCCTCGGATTTGGAGCGTGCCCCCCTCCTGGATTAGCGGCACGGCGCGAATCGGCGATGTGCTGCGATTGCCGCTCAATAGCGAGCGGCTGTCGAAAATCACCGAATCGTATGTCGTGTCGAATGCGAAACTGAAGAACACGCTGGCGTGGCGGCAGATGCCGGTGACGGCCAGAGATGGGCTGCGGCAGTCGCTGTCGAGTTTCGCATAAACGGGGCTCGAGCGGATTCCGCTCAGCTTCACCCGCCAGCGGTCTGCAAGACACCGGCCATTTGGTTTTCTGAGGGCGTCGGCCTAGCGAAGAGTGATCCGTACAAGCCGCTTGTGATCTCGCCCCGGCATCGATCGCGCATTTCGCCTGGAAGAAACGCCTTGCGGGCCTGCTCGATCGCCGCTACCTGCGGCAGGCCGCGGCGATCCATGCGACGAGCGAAATGGAACGCGACTGGATCGAAGCCTACGTCAGAACAGGGCCGCGGATCTGCGTGGTGCCCAATGGCGTGGAGTTGCCGGCAGCGGTCGCTACGGCGGCCAAGCCCGCAAACCGCACGCGGCAAGTGCTCTATCTGGGCCGACTGCACCCGCTCAAAGGGCTCGAGATCTTGCTTGATGCCTGGGCGACTGTAACCCGCCCAGGCGCGGCCGCCGGGCCTTGGGAGCTTGTGATTGCCGGGCCAGACGAGCAGGGCACGCGGGCACGGCTCGAGGCCCAGGCTCGCACGCTCGGGCTTACGAATCTCACGTTTCCCGGCCCGCTCTACGGCGAGGCGAAGCGGCGGGCGCTGGCCGAGGCCGATCTCTTCGCTTTGCCCTCGCGGACTGAAAACTTCGGCATTGCCGTGGCCGAGGCACTTGCGGCCGGACTGCCTGTGATCACGACGAAGGGCACGCCCTGGAGCGAGATCGAGGGCAGCTGCGGCTGGTGGGTGGATGCGAATGCTGGCTCGATCGCCCAGGCCTTGGCCGCCGCGATGCGGCTCTCCGACGCCGAGCGCGCGGCAATGGGCGCACGAGGCCGCGAGCTCGTCGCTGCAAAGTATCAGTGGGACGCCGTGGGCCGCGCAATGGCGGGGCTCTACGAGTCGCTCACCTCGCCCCGGTAGGACAGGCTTCAGCCTGTCAGGCAGGGCGGGCTTCAGCCTGCCACCAAGCACGAGTCAGCCTGGCAGTGCACGGGGGCTTGCGAAGGTCCGCAGGTAATGTATACAAGAGTACATCTTTCTCGCTTTGCGTTGGCCATTCGCCATGCCGGAAATCAGCCGCTTTTTCGGGATCATCATTCGCATGTATTGCGAAGTGGGGCCGCACCACTCGCCGCATTTTCACGCCTACTATGGCGACGATGAGGCGGTCTTTGGGCTTGAGCCGGTAGAATTGCTCGCGGGAAGCCTTCCGCGGCGCCAAGCTAGACTGGTTGTCGCTTGGGCCGAGTTACACCAACCGGAGCTGGTCGCCGATTGGGACCGACTTCAGGGCGGGGAAGAACCCTTGCCAATCAGCCCGCTTCAGTGAGTTGCACCAGTATGCATGCCCTCCATCGCGTCACTCACTTCACGATTATTGGCCCCTATCGGCTTAGCGTCGCATTTCGAGACGGCACCGTGCGGGAAATCGA